>ERZ1034419.131-NODE-131-length-14287-cov-38.804595_pt1 | contig 14287 bp, 12 predicted proteins | sample MGYA00520531_ERZ1034419 | MGnify/ENA primary metagenome ERZ1034419 (study PRJEB33736, sample SAMEA104288485) | Azolla nilotica | place: Sudan | collected 1982 | study: EMG produced TPA metagenomics assembly of the PRJEB19522 data set (Is there foul play in the... | reverse complement strand
GGGATACTTTTATGTCTCTTGTTGCTACTACTCGTAAGTTAGGTATCAGCTTTTTGAGTATGTCCGTGACCGCATTTCTCTCACTAGAAAAATCCCAACTTTAGCGACTATTCTTTGTGAGCAGTCTTATCTTAATTGCTTTGGTTGTTCATTGATGCCCCAATAACTCCTTCCCCGAAATATTGAGGAGATACATTGTTTCTAATAGAAATTAGCCAGCTTTTAGAACGCTTCTCAGGTTTATGTTGCCATTTGAGCAAGTGCATGACAATTAATTTTAGATAGCTCCGCAAACCTTTCTTTTGACTCCGTCCCAAAGTTTCAAGTTCCTCAATTAGATTTTCAATATCCACAGATTGAAATTCATGCTCCCGTAATTTTTCTATCGTAGTTTCAAGCCACAGAGAATAATCTTGATTGTATAATGTTTCTTGAGTTTGAAGTTTCATGGCTTTTTATACTTTAAAATACAGCCTTTCTCCAGCCTTGATCCTATTCAACAATCATCATCTCATCTTTTAAATCTCTAAATCTCGGTATGTTATTACGTTAGTTTATGTGTAATAGGTATCATTGGTCATAAGTCAAGAAGAAGAGCCAATGACCAATGGCTGTAGATTGGTAATTTATACTAAATTTTTTTCAAATAAATCCATACTCAGCTTTGACAATCTGAAGAGAAAACGTTTTTTCTCATACTTATGAATTTGTTGATACTGCCAATTTCTAATACAGCAGAGCGCCAATCCCAAAAATCAGGAGCGCGATAGATAAAATAGCTAATTAAAAATTGACGCGCTAAAAAAACAAAACTAATGGGAATATTATCTCTAAACAGTTCTCTTTTTTGGTTTAAGTGATTTAAGATGTGTGGTACTTTGGTTAAATTACTAAATTTATCTTCTGTAATTTGTCCAAAATTTTCTTGTTCATACTGGTAGAGTGAATGTTCTAAACCTGTAATTAATAAAACATCAAATTGTTGATTAATATAAAGCTCAAGCACTCTTTCATATAAAGTATCAATTGGCTCAATTAAACGCAAAACTTCGACTTTCTTATTTGGCAAATCATGGATTATTTTGGTAATTATTTTTTCATCGTCTAACGGTGTAGACTGCACGAAATATAAGCCAAATTTCCTGTTGCGTGTCAGATGGCTAATTAAGTCTTGATATTCTTCTTTTTCATCAGGGAGTAAGTCTTCATCCAAATGGCTATAATTTTTCATCATGGAAGTTTTTCTATAGCTTCTTTAAATTCCTGAATGCCTTGAATAAGTGGGTGAATATCGTACCAGCGTTGCATTTCCCCTTCTTCATCCAAGTAGCGATACTCTAACAAACAGCGATTAAACATCAAACTCCGATACTGATCATCGTTAATGATCCGCTTAGAACGGGATACTTCTGCTAACAAACTCCATTGATGGTTTTCTACAGCACGGCGATAAGTGTCTCTAGCTTGCGTAATGGCGCGTCGAACTGCTCTTTCGGAAATTGGTAAATCTTGAGTGCGTCCAATCGCATCCTGAGTTAACAATAGCAAATTTCTGACATGACCTCCACTCATTAAACAAAGTTGTTCTAGGGTTTCTGGACTGTCAAATATTGCAGTTTCTATAGGTGTATTGGGCGAAAACTGTTTAATCCGCCGAGAAATCACTTCTTTAACCTTATTTATTCCGGGTTGATAAATTTCACCTTTGGGAGTACGAACCATCACCATTGGTAAAATCTGAGGGTCACCGTATATATCACGTAAGTCTGTTGCTCTTGTGGAATAGACCATTGCAATGGGTACAGTATAAATTAGGTGGCAATCTAAAGATTTTAGTTGTTCACACCGATCTAAAAAAACTTCTTCATAATTTGTACGTTCACCATCTTTAACTAAAACCATTCGGTCTAAGTTATCAACAATTACCGCTAGTTGATTACAGTTGGCAGGTAGACGCTTTTTTACATCCGCAAGAAATTCATTTAAAACTTTAATTAAAGTGACAGTATGAGGATTTACTCTTTCTCGAATTTCTTGACGTAGTTCGGGAACGGCTCTTAAATTTGCTGTTAATTTGGCAAACTGACAAATTTGTAGTTCTACATTCATGTCCTCAATCTGAATTTCAGTTAGTGCCAAATCTTTTAAATCTTCCCAACGATCTTTAAGCCAATTTAGCACTGGTTTAGGATTACCCATTGTCCGCAATTCTTGCAGTAACCGCCGAGTACAAGCAAGCAGAATGTCTGTATATTGGGCATCTTCTGAATCAATATCTTCTTCATCAGCAGCAAAATAAACTACATAACATTGTCTTGCTTCTAAATATTCTTTTAGTCTCATTAATTCTGTAGATTTACCCGCACCTCTATGACCAGAATATAGTTGACAAGTATTTTGATTTGCTAATTGAATACGATTTCCTAGCTCTTCTAGAATATCTGCATCTCCTCGCACAGCTTGACAGTCTACATAATTAGGATCACCTGCGGGTAAGGGCTGAAAAGGGTTAAAGGCATTGTAGAGGTTTTTGAGTAATTCAGAATTATTGGTCATAGGTAAACAACTTAGGTTCTTGGGTATTAATGAGACTAAAAAAATAGTTAAAATAGGCAGCGGTAAACAAGCAATTCAATTTTAATCGAAGAAAGTGAAAATGTCATATAGCAATCTGATTTTGTCTCTGAAATTACTCGTGAGGGCAGGGAATAGGTAAGAATGGAACTTCTTTTGTACGGAATTTATTCAAAAATCAAATAAGTAGGTGGGCGGAAAATTTATAACTATGTCATGGCGAATGCAGCAAAGGGAAATCAAACAATTGCAAGGGTTTCAAGTAATTTATATTTTGTTACATAGTTATATTTATTTGTGTTTACCTACTTAGGAGACAGATAGGAGTCCTATATTTCTAATTGCATTAAAGCTTGAAATCTTCTATCTTCTCGAATACAATCAAAATCAAGATCTGTTTTTGCCCTTTTCAAAACTTCCGTTGGTTGGAGACTAATTGCTTGTTGCAAGTTTTCTAATGCTTGCTCAATGTCACCATGAAGAGCATAACAGCAAGCTTTATTATACCAACCATAATTGTCATCAGGTTTTATTTTTAGGGCTTGATTGTATGAGAAAATTGCTTCTTCAGTACGTCCTAAATCATCAAGTGCATTGCCACGATTATTCCAAGCATAATGGTCATAAGGGTTGAGTTTCAGGGCTTGGTCATAAGAAAAAATTGCTTCTTCATTGCGTCCTAAACTTCGTAGTGCGATACCACGATTATACCAAGCGTAGTAATCATCAGGTTGAATCTTCAAAGCTTCGTCATAAGATAAAACTGCCTCTTCATTGTGTCTTAAATTCCGCAATGCTATACCCCGGTTATTCCAAACATAATGGTCATTAGGTTTATATTTTAAAGCTTCATTATAGGATAAAATTGCTTCTTCATTGCGTCCTAAATTCCGCAGTGTATTGCCAAGTTCGTACCAAGAATAGTGGTCGTGAGAATTATAATCTATAGCTTCATTATAAGATAAAATTGCTTCTTCATTACGTCCTAAGTTCCGTAGTGCATTCCCTCGATTTTTCCAAGCATAGTGGTCATAAGGTTTAATTTTTATGGCTTGGTTATAAGATAAAATTGCTTCTTCATTGTCTCCTAAATTCAATAGTGCATTTCCACGGTTGTACCAAGCATAATGGTCATCTGGTTGAAATTTTAGTTCTTGTTCATAGAATGTAATTGCGGTTTCGTACTCATGTGCAGAATAAAGTAGATTTCCTAGTTCAAATAGTAAACTTGCTCTATTACTATCTGTTTGATGTTTTTCTGTAAGCAGTTCTTGGATTTCTAGAACTTTTTCAATCTTTTCTTCTGGAGTAAGTTGCAGATATTTTTCATAATCTCCTTCTAATAGAAGACGACGAGATTCCTCTTCAACTAATTCTGGTGTCGTTGGTAATTCATATACTCCAGATCGCCAATCAAAAAAATCAGGAGCGCGATGAATTAAATAGTTAAGGGAAAATGAACGCAATAAAAATACGAAGCAAAATGGAAAATCATCTCTAAATCTTTCGCGTTGTTGGTTGAGATGATTTAGTATTGGCGGCACTTTGCTTAAATTTATAAATTGACCTTCAGTGATTTCACCAAAGTTTCTTTTTTCATATTTATATAAAGAATATTCTAGACCTTTAATTAATAAGATATCAATTTGTTGGTCTTGAATGCAATTAGTTATTTGTTGATATAATTTATCAACTGGTTCAAATAAGCGTAATACGGCAATTTTTTTATGCGGAATATCCTGCGGAATTTTATTAATAAACCGATCAGATTCTACAGGATTACATTGTACAAAGTATAAACCAAATCCTGATTTCCTTTCAACGGCGCAAAGTAAATCTTGATAAATTTCTTCAGGATCTGGAGGGAAATCATCATCCCAGGTACTGTAATTAAGTGTCATATAGATTTCATAGTAGATGCTGTCGTAAAAAATGATGGATGGGCAGGAATCCTACACTATTAACACTAATAATCTTGTTTCGTATGTGAAAGTCATTTTTAGCAATCAGAATCTTGTTCATAAGATTAGGTAAAATCAAGAATAAAAATTTAGACAATTTTGTGAGTTAATCTTGCTCACTTCATTATGGCTAATCTCATACTGTTAATGCTTCGTGAGAAATAATGAATATTAGCAATACCATAATTTAGCTAATATCACGGTTAACTAAGCAAAAATGTCGGCATACCTATACTTAGGTAAGTGTAAATATACTTGATTGCAAATAGTCTTCTTTTATTAATTAGCCTTTTTTATGGTGAAAACACTCATACTCTCCTAATACTTACGTACATTCGTTGACAATATCTGTGTGAATATTTTTATGGGGATAAGGAAGGTGGTAAAAAAGATAGGGTTTATATATTGTCAATTTTTATTTACCAGAAAATAGTGGACTTTTAAAGACTCTCTAATAGCACACAGGAAATCCAAAACATTTTCTGGGTACTACATTTTTTAGGGAAGAAATGAAAGTTTTCCGCAGATAGAAAATGCTTAACTCTGTGACAGATAATTTTGAAATTGGGAAACTTATCACTGGAATTTATGAATTACTTGTCTACCAGATTAAGCTCATAAGAAGTATTGGTTATTATGCTGAATTTTGCATTGGGGTAGACTGAAAAATTGAAACACAAGCAACCAAAAATACAGTTGGACTAGATGTTAGTTTAAGCAACTACTGAATTTCTATCCCATGATCCTAAAGTTAAATTATGGAAAAATAGTGGACAAATCATAGAATTTTCCTGTGATGTTTGATATTTGGCGATTTCAATGGGGTCTTCAGCTATGCCACAAAGTGTGTTTCTTAGCTCGCTTAGAAACCTGCAAATTTTGTCCGTTGATAGCGGAATTGATAATCTTAAAACCTTGCCTAGAGGGTGTTTGATTAAACAAGGTTTTTAGGAGTTTTGTATACACTGTAGCTAAATTTGAGGTAGTGTCAAGATTTTGAATTGTTCAATTCAAAATCCAAACTTTAAAATCTCAAATTCTATCAGTCTTCTTCCTCCTCTGTCATTCCAGGGTTGATCAGTGTAATATCATACTCACTTGCATCTGTTTGTCCTGAACGTTGACTATTTTTGAGCAAATAATAAATTGCTCGTACTTGGGGTCCAAAAACAATTTCGTCTTCGTTTTTTAGATCATGGGCTGGCATTTTGCGTCCATTAATCATCAAACCATTAGAACTGGGTTTGCCTTTGGGATCACCATCAACAATACGGTAGTAATAGCTGTTGCTATTATTCGTGCGCCGTAATCTGACTAATGTAGCATGGTGTCGAGAAACAAACTGTGATATCAATCGGATATTACAATTACGATCTCTACCGATAGAATAGACGGGATTTTCCAGAGGAAATTCTTTGCGTCCTTGATCGTCTTCTATTATCAGTAGATGGTTTTCATTAGGTTGTGCGGCCATTGACAGATGGTTGCTAAAATTTGTTGAACTTTGATACGCAAGAATTTGCTGTGTATCTTTTTCCTGCATTTTTCCAGACAATTTATTTAATATGAAATCTAATAAGATTTGAAACTACATATCTTGCTAGGTAGACAAGAGTATAAAATATACTCTTGTAAGTATATTATCTCTGGGAGGAGTGAGTACAAACTTTATGAATGGGCTGAATACCCGACTAAAATAGTTTAACAGCTATCAGTTTTATCTAGATCGTTGAATGGTCTCTACACTTTATAAATTTAGTGGTAGAGATTGGTGTCGGGGTAAAATTTCCGACTTTCAAGCTGGATAACTGTATGACTATGGCGAGATTATTAGGCATCTGAATCATTCGTTTTGAGATACTACCTCCCAATTATAAGTTTAGAGTTAATGAGCAAAGCGTCTTAATAAAACTGAGTTAGTGACAACACTAACTGAACTGAAAGCCATGAGTGCAGCTGCGCCGGATGGACTTAGAACAAAACCCAAGCTAGGTAATAAAGTACCTGCTGCTAAAGGAATACCAATTGTATTATATGCAAAAGCCCAGAATAAATTTTGACGTATTTTATTGAAAGTTGCACGACTGAGCAAAATTGATTCTATGACATCGTTCAGATTGTCACGCATGAGTATGATTGCGGCTGTTTCCATAGCCACGTCTGTGCCAGAGTGTAAAGCGATGCCGACATCTGCTTGAGATAAAGCGGGAGCGTCATTAATCCCATCTCCTATCATTGCTACGATGGATTGATGTTGCCCTGTTTGAAGAGATTGTATTGCTTCTGCTTTTTTTGCTGGGGGGATACCTGCCATTATATTGGTGTTGTTTATTCCCAGTTGCTCTGCGATTGCACTGACTGCTTCTAATCTATCACCGCTGAGGAGCATGACTCGTAAACCCATCTGACGCAATTTTTCTACTGTTGCTTTTGCGTCTGGTCTTAGGGTATCGCTGACAGCAATTAATCCTGCTAAAGTGCCATCAATGGCAACGTTAATTACTGTTTTACCGGATGTTGCCATTTTTTGGGCTTGTTGTTGTGCTGTTTCACTGAGATTAATTCCATGCCAGTTCAACCATTCCCAGTTACCCAATAATACTGTTTTGCCTTCTACGATACCAGAAACGCCCATTCCTGGCTCGGTATGAAAGTCTATAGCATGGGGAATGGATAAATTTTGCTGTTTTGCTGCTTGGTGAATGGCTGTGGCCAGGGGATGGTAAGTACCGCTTTCTACTGCTGCGGCGAGTTGGAGAAGTGATGGAGAAAATTTTTCTGAAGTTGCTGATTCTGCAAGAACTAAACAGTCTGTAACTATGGGCTTACCTATAGTCAGAGTGCCTGTTTTATCAAAAATAACTGTATCTAGCTGGTGGACTCGTTCTAAAACGTCGCCACCTTTGATTAATAAACCCTGTTCTGCACCCATACCAGTACCGACGAGAATGGCTGTAGGGGTCGCTAGTCCTAAAGCACAGGGACAGGCGACTACCATGACTGCGATCGCTAATTTTAAACTAATTAATAGTGAAGAGTATTCTGTATTTGGGGTTGGGTGATGTGCTGAATGATTCATCATTTCCATACCACTGGAGATGGTGATATCTGGCCAAATGTGAGTACCAAAAAAGTACCAAAAGAGAAATGTGAATAAAGAAGCAGTTAAAACCCCATAGGTAAAGTAACCAGAAACCCTATCTGCTAATTTTTGGACTGGTGCTCTGCGAGTTTGCGCAGCTTCTACCAAAGCTACGATTTGCGCCAAAGTGGTATCATTGCCTGTACGAGTCGCTTGAATTGCGATCGCACCAGACTTGTTAATAGTTCCCGCAGCCACCCCATCTCCTAACTGCTTAATAACTGGTACGGCTTCTCCAGTTAACATTGACTCATCCACCGTCGTTTGTCCAAAGCGCACCTCACCATCAACAGGAATCTTATCTCCTGGCAGCACCTGTAACCATTCACCAACCCGCACCTGTTCAGCAGGTATTTCCACAATATTAGCCCCTGCCACTAATTTCTCCGAATCAGGGTTAACAATCAATCGCGCTGTTTGGGGTTGGAGTGCCAGTAACTGCCTAAATGCTGATGCAGCACGGCCTCTAGCTTGTTTCTCTAAAGTTCTGCCCAGCAGGATAAAACCCAGCATCATCACTGGTTCATCAAAAAAGCATTCCCAACCCATTTGGCGAAACAAGAGAGCTATCAAACTAGCAGTATAAGCCGTCATAGTTCCCAAACTAACCAAAGTATTCATATTTGGCGCACCCCGTCGCCAACCTAACCACCCATCTATTAAAATTGGGCGACCAGGAATTAATAGTGCCACTGTTGCTAGTCCACAGTGAAACCAGATGTTATTCAATATCGGGATGATGGTGTCAGTAAAATGTCCAATACCTGAAAACACCAACAATACTCCAGCAATCACTAACTGTCTGATTACTGCTTGCATTTCCTGGTGTTGTCTTGTAGCCGAATCTTCAAGAGCCGATTTTTGACCTGCTAGTGTGGTATTACCCTTGCGGGTTTGCGTAGGAAATCCTGTTGCTGTTAATGCCTTTGCCAGTGCATCTGCATCTACTTTACCAACTTCCGCTTCCACAACAGCTACTTCTGTGGCTAGGTTGACGCAGACGTTTTTCACTTCTGAATGTTGGATTAGCTGTTTTTCTACCGCTATCACACACCCAGCGCATTTCATACCCCCAACATCTAAAATAATCTTTTCTGTAACTGGGGTAGATTCTGGGGTAAGTTGAGTTTCTTTGAGAAGTTGCATGGCAAGTTTTGAGATTTGCTACCAAAATTCAACGCCTGACAAAAGGATTGTCTACTTTGAGCGTAGGCTAAATCTGGAACTATGGACAACTATGAGATGAAAAAGCATAAGTTTAGGAGTGTGGCTTTCTCCATGCTATGCCTACAGGACACTACATTAGGGTACGCTATCAGGAGTTCAGTGTCCTATACACCCCTACACCCCTACACCCTACGCCGATACATCATATAAATCACTGATGCTATATCCATGGGGAAGATGAAAATTAGGCTTTTATAGAAATAGTGGATTTTCAAACTAGGCATAGTGGATTTCCAAACTAGGAATGGTGCTGAAATGAACCATTCCTTTTAGGAATAATATTACCGAAGTCCTCTGCTTAGATTTTAAAATTGCCATACACATAAATTTGATATTTCAGATCGGGCATAGTTTTTATGCACCAATAATATATAGGTGATAATACAAATTTCTAAAACCAGCCCTGCTTTTTGACAAAGTAGGTATTAACAAAATCTTCATGGTTTTTATTTAAGTAAATCATGCCTTCGATTAAACCTACAAGTTGCATAGTTAGCAATGTGAATCCGTAGGTGAGAGAACCACCAAATACAGAAATTACTAACATGATAAAACCTTCTGGTGCGTAACCAAGAATAAACTTATGTAGTCCAAATCCACCAAAAATAATGCCACAGTAACCAGCTAAAAGTTGTTTATTCGCATGAGATGGGTTGAGATTGGCCATATTCACTTCATCTCCTTTGTGTGTTGACTTCTCACTTTTGTGCAGAGGTACTAAGTGTCTACAGATTAATAGTGATTATGTCAGGATCTTTTTTGACTTTGGTGTATTCATGAGAATACATTCATTTTCTGAAGTTGTCAGTCTATATGCACACAGAAAAGTTTAATGAATCAGCGTAATTAAACATAAAATACTCAAAATATATATCCCCGATAAATATATATCCCCGATTTCTTCATGAAGAAATCGGGGATATTATAGGTCAAACTACATCTGAACTATTGGGAATTTTGTAGGATTAATCTGTGTCTTTACGCTATCAAAATTGTTAATTAGTATTAATTATTGCCACTTCCTAAAAGAAACAAACTCAGTAATGTGCCACTATTCCAGAGACTGTGAAGGAGCATAGGGGCGAGAAGATTGCGCGATCGGGTGTATATTATACCTAATACAATTCCTAATGCTGTTAGTGGGAGGATTTCTGACAAACTCAGATGAGCCACAGCAAATAACAAGCTACTAGCACCAATTGCGCCCCAAACAGGGATATAACGAGTCAAGGATGGTAACAAAAAACCGCGAAATAGAAATTCTTCAAAAAATGGCGCAGCTATACCCGCAGTAAAGAATAATATCCCTAATGCTATATGATCTCTACTTTCCAACGCCAGTTGCAATAGTGGATTACTGCCACCTTGTCCTTGCCATAATTGTTGATTAATCAACGACACTATCACCACAATTGGTAAAGCAGTGCAGTAACCACCCAGTCCCCACAAAAACCAATTACTTTGAAATCGGAAACGAAACCACCCTTGTGGCAAAGGAAAATAACGCTTAATAGCGTAATACAACACTGAGAACGCACCCAACGCAACCAGTAAATAACTAACTAATACAGAGAAAGCCTGAACCCGCACATTACTTGAAGAACGGGAAATAGGGATAAGGCTGAACAATACAGGTATAAATAATTGTCCCATCAGGAAAAATCCCAGAACAAAAACCTGTAAAATTGTTTCCACATCCCAAGGTGTTGACCAACGGTTGTCAGCATTTGCAGCTAATATAGACTCTTTTCCCTTGAGTAAAAGTTGAATAATCAAAGCTACCAGCAATATGACACCAATGAAGGCAGTTAAGCTGGGAATAGTGGCAATTATCGCTAATTTCCACATAGCATCACTAGCGGCTGCTTGTTGTCCAGCTTTAATATCGGCTAATATATATTCACTTTGTTGGAGTTGGTACAGTTTAATTAAAGCTGTGAAGCAAAACCAACCTTCTAAGTTTTTTTGAATAAGTTGTTGAGCATTTGGTAGCAACTGAGGAGATTTGCTCCATAGCCCGCTTAATACCTTAGCAGTTTGCTTTAATTCGGAATTAACCTCGGAGGTTTCCTGTACTTTACTCCAAGTTTTTAAGGCCTTATCTATTTCACCTTGCTGTACTTGTAAAATTCCCAGACGCAAGTCCAAATCATCCCGTAATTTTTGTAGTTCGTTAACAGACTTCCGTAATTGTTGCTGCTGTTCTTGGGAAGAGAGTTCTGGTAGAGGTTTAGGATGTGTGTCTTGGCCAAGTTTTGCCAATTGAATTTCGGCTTTGTCTAAATTGGTTGCGACAGATTCGCGCGCTTGTTGATATTGCTTGGTAGCACTTTCTAGGGGTTTATCACCCAGTATAGTTTCCCGAATAACCAAAAAATTCTCATCGTTGCTGCCTTTTGGTTGCCATGCTTGGGCTTGCAAGACAATATTTGTTTGGTATAGTTCCAGACGACTTTGGAGCTGAGGTTTTTGCCAACTACCAAATAAAGACAAGCCTGATGTCATGATGGCTAACAATGTTAGCACAATTAACAGCAACCGTTTGAATGTCATCTATCCCCCTTTAACTTACCAGTTGAGAGCGTGCGCCCCTTGGAAATTATAAGCCAGTCATCCTCTAACAGAATTTTGGATTTTGAATTCACCCTACAGATAAATCCGGGGGCTTGAGGATTTTGGATGTTCGTCTTGACATATTCACCGACCTGAAGGTGCGGAGATTCTTGACAGTTCACAGTAACTTGCTCTCTTTGTAGTCTGACAGTCACTCCCTGTCTATTTAAGGTCGTGGCGATGCCCCATCCCGACCATTTCTATATTTTTAGATGCGTTCTCATCTATGTCTTGCTCACTACCACAATTTAAGAAGAGTATTGAAGGAACAGAGAGGTCAATTTTGCCCCAACGAAAACCGCAGCATGAGCATATTTGGCTTGTTGGTTGCCATCTATCTATTATGCGAAAATCACGATGAAATTTTTCCGATTTAGGCTCACAAAGATTTCTAAATTCTCGCCATCCTTGCAAACTGATTACCCTAGATAGTTTACGATTTTTTACCATTTCCGATACGTTCAAATCTTCTAGCACAATTACTTGGTTATTGCTAATTATCTTTGTTGATAGTTTGTGCAGAAAGTCTTTTCTCTTATCAGCAATTTGGTTGTGTAGTTTAGCAATCTTGACCCAAGTTTTATTTCTTTTCTTTGAGTCTTTCTGAGACCTTGCTAATTTTCGCTGTAACTTGCGAATTTTCCAGTCTAACTTTGAGTAGTCAGGACTTTGAACTTTTTCACAATTGCTCATGACAGCAAAAGTTTTAATTCCCAAGTCAATAAAAGTTTTAATTCCCTAGTCAATACCAATGCTTTGGCTTTTGGCACTGGTTAGACTTGGCTCAACTTCTACAACAAAACTCAAGAAGTAACGGTTAGCACAATCTTTAATTACCGTTACTGAACTAGGTTGTGATGGTAACTCCCTAGACCAAATGGGTTTGATGATCCCAATTTTAGCAAGGTAAACATCTCCATCTTTAATAGAAAATGCTGCCTTGGTAAATTCAGCCGACTGTTAATTAGTTTTATTCTTAAATCTTGGTACACCGACTCTGGCACCTTTTCTCTTCCCGTTACGTGAATTGAAAAAGTTTTTGTAGGCAAGATCCAAATGTCTAAGAGACTACTGTAATAGTACTGAAGAAACATCTGACAACCACTTTCTAGCTTCAGTCTTTTTAGCTTGGGTAAGCATTGCAGATAGTTTGTTGTATCCTGGCAATTTTGCAGACTGCTTGCAGAAAGCTAAGGCATCGTTCCAAACTACGCGAACATAACCAAACAACTGGCTTAAACACTTTTCCTGTTAGTCTGTTAGGTAGAACCCATACTGATACCTTGCTTGCATCGCTTATGCTAGCATTGGTATGCTAGAATTGGTCTGTTAGGTTATTGTACATTACTTAGGCTGACATGACAAGTGGGTTAAGAAGAGAAAGGCATAGTGTTTCAGACTTAAAAATACATTTGATAAAAATAAATTTGATCTGCGTGACTAAATATAGGAGAAAAATATTTACCTATGTAAAGCCTTGAACTAATTCACAAGTCATTTATAAATGACTCTCACAAAATGGATTTCAATGTACTTAAATTTAATGGCGAGTCAGACCATATTTATGTTTTGTTGGAGTATCCTCCGAGGCTTTCAATATCCCAAATAGTTAATTCTCTTAAAGGGGTGTCTAGCCGTCGGTATGGTCAAGCTGGATATCCAAAAACTGACGGTAAAGATGCTCTTTCGAGTCCTAGCTATTTTGTATCTTCGGTAGGGGGTGTCCCAATTGAGGTTCTCAAAAAATACATCCAAAATCAAGAAAATCCGTCCTAGAAGGACGGGGTTTAAAACCCCACTTTTCGATAAATTAAATAAATATCCCTTAAATATCCCTTGCTGAAATCCTTTAGTTTAACAAATATGATGATACACGAAAAAGAATATCCCCTACTTCTTTGAGAAATTGGGGATATATGTTGATGATTACCTTTTAAATTTTCGTTCTAAGAAAGTGATAATTTGCTCCCAAGCTGAAGTAGCCGCCACAGCATCATAACGATAACCATAATCTCTCATAAAAGTATGTTCCGCTTCATAAGCAAAAAAGTGATGATGGACTTTGGCATTTTCTAAAGCACTCATTATAGTATGTCTCTCATGTTCAGAAATATGCGGGTCTTGAGTTCCAAAGATTAACAACATTTCACCCTTAATTTCATAAAATATATGAGTTTATTGTATTAGCTACACATTTACCTAATTTTCCGTTATAGATACCAGTAGGATAACAATAAATACAAGCCTCAATTTCATTTTCAAAACCAGCGCGAAAAGCCAAATGTCCACCAATACAAAAACCCAAAGTTCCAATTTTATCGGCAATCACTGAACTCTAATTTTTGAGTAAATCAATTACATACAGCGCGAGTATCAGCATCATATTCAGAAATTAACGTTCTTCGTGCATCATCATTACTGCACATTCTGCCAATATCATTAGGTTCAATTACAGAACCCACAGGCTCAATGGGGTGAAGAATATCGGGTGCAGCGACAACATAACCAAAACCTGCTAAATAGAGAAGGCCGAAAATTTATAAAGGAGTCTGTGTCTGTCTTTCCATAGTGTTAAGATTAGGAAAGAGCCAAGGAAAGAGTCAGGGTTGGGAATAGTAACTGATAGGAACTATCCATGAAGATGTGGATGACTAATTCATAACTGACCTCATATCCATAACATTTACGAAATGGGCAAAACTAATGAACCAATTATTAATGTGACTAAACCACAAATAGTAAGAATTACTTGTTCGTAAATTCGGGAATT
>ERZ1034419.130-NODE-130-length-14294-cov-42.778425_pt1 | contig 14294 bp, 11 predicted proteins | sample MGYA00520531_ERZ1034419 | MGnify/ENA primary metagenome ERZ1034419 (study PRJEB33736, sample SAMEA104288485) | Azolla nilotica | place: Sudan | collected 1982 | study: EMG produced TPA metagenomics assembly of the PRJEB19522 data set (Is there foul play in the... | reverse complement strand
TATTCTGCCTCACCTATCACACTTGTCAATACCCCACCACCTCAATCCTTACTTTTGTAGGGGTTTAGCAATGCGCTTTACCCCCACTGAATCAACACCGTTTTTTGGTCTATTTGAACGTAATTCGGTTACTGATTCTTGGTACTTGAAAACAATCCATTCTCTACGACTGAATTGGGTTATCTCTAGGATTCACCAATTTCAATAATTTCTGTTTAATTTGTGCGTCGTAAACTTCCCATTTTATTTTGGCATAAGCAGAATTTTCATTGCCCCCAGATAAAAAACCCATTGGAATTTCAAAGCCACCTGCACCTGTACGTCCACCACCAAAGAAACGCCCAGTGCTATCTTGTCCAAAAGCTTCTTTAATAAATTCATCGGGGTCTAAAGTAAGTTTTGTAGTTCTTAGGGAACCTATGACCACTTCTAATTCATCATCTTCATCATGAACAATTCCATAAACTACTGCGGTATGAACGTTTTCTTCTGTCACTAGAAAATCAGCTGCTTGAGGAATAGCATCCCGGTCGTCGTAGCGTAAATAACCAACCCCAGCTATGGAAAAGTTATTTTGGACAATGCGATTTTTGAGCGATCGCTCGATCACATCCATGACCCGCTTGGAACGATTTGCCTGTAAAATGGCATTCAGCAACTGAGCATCATAAAATCTGCTCAGATAGGCAGCAGCCATAAAATCTTCTTCCTGCGCTTGCATCAACCTATTGGTATCTGAGCGTAAACCGTGCATCAAAGCAGTTGTACATTTAACGTGCTGGCTAATACTGCTATCTAATACCAGCAAACCCGCTTGTAAATACTGAGTGAAGATAGTTGCAGTTGCACGCACATAAGGACGAACATCGACAAACTCAGCCTTCAGTTCTCCCTGCAAGCTATGATGATCGACCAGCACGACCAGGGGAAGTCCTGCCTGTTGTACTGCTGGTAACAGCTGAGATGTGGTTCCCTGGTTATCAATTAGTACGAACCCTTGATAAGATGATAAATCTTTATTTTTCAGGGTTTGCATTGTCCACCGTTGAGCAGGTAAAGTAGTCAACTTAACCAAGGCAATATTCTCTTGGTGGCTTAATGTCCCAGCATAAATGATTTCACATTTGATATCATACTGTTGAGCAATTAACTGGTAAGCCCAAGCACAAGAAAGAGCATCAGGATCAGGGAAATCTTGCAGAATCACTAAATGACGCTCATGTCTGTGTCCAAGCAGGGTTTTCTGCAATTCTTCTGATTTTTGAAGTCCTAGAGAATTACCACGTTGAGCTAAATAGATACCTCCATCACCATTATTAGATGGTGGTAAAGAAGGACGGGTAAGGGGTGGAAGTTTATAAGAAGATTCTTTATCTATCTCAACTTCCTCCGGGTTCGGTTCTGTGGTCAATGAAAAACTCTCAAATTGAGTAACAGGAGAATTCAAGTACATAGGGCATTTGGTGTTCAGCGCGGTGGCTTGTGTATGCCTTCCGAGATACTCCAATCTTTGCATCACTGGTTTAGCCACACATTATGATCTTGACAGAAATCAACTATCTTTGCACTGCATACCTTGGTCTATTTTTTGTCAATAGTATTGGAGTATTGGTCAAGGATTTATTACATCTGTCTGGATTGAATATTGATTCTGGAATCAACTTATGCAATTTTTGTGAAAACCTGACTTTGACAAAAATATTTATTTCTGCTAAAAAATTATAGGTATAACGATATATACCTCATAAAAATGAGGTATAATAGTCATTCTGTGTTTTATTAGCTGTCCAGGATTTAGGCAGAACATTCCTCTAGCTTTTAGGAATTTGCCCCTTCAGCCGCAAACAAACACCAAGCAATATCAAACTAAGCCGTCTACTTGTGGTAAACTGTCCTGACAATAGTCAAATAGCAAGACCTATAGGTGAAAACTTGTCTCCCTGCTTTACTCATTGACTCTGTATAATGTCAAAGTCCTATGACATATTTTTGCCACTCTTGGTGAAGTCCACTCTTAAGATGTTTAGTCACTTCAAAGTAGAGGCTACTGTAAGGTTGACGAGGTGGATGGCGCAAAGGCATCCGCGCTTCTTGAGGTGTACGACAGCCCTTTTTGACGTTGCAGGGTACACAGGCAGTAACAATGTTTTCCCAGGTATCACCCCCTCCACGCGATCGCGGCATTACATGATCTAAGGTCAACTCGTCTCCTGTATAACCACAGTATTGACAAGTATGTCCATCGCGATGCAATATATTCCGGCGCGTCAAGGTAATTTCTTTATAGGGAACACGCACGTAATGGCGCAACCGAATTACGGTTGGCAGCGGAAAATCTGAGTATATGAATTTACCGTTATGTTCTACGTGCTCTGCCTTCCCTTTAATCAACAAAACTATGGCACGTCGCCAACTCGTAATGTTGAGCGGTTCGTAAGAGGCGTTCAGGACTAAAACCTTCCCCATTGATATTAGCTCAAGGTATTAGTTTTAAATATTTTAACACAGATATACCTTCCTGGGGAGATGAGAATAATTTATACTTCTTAATACTTCTTAAATAATTTGGTAGCAGGAAGAAGGGCGGTAAAGGTGTAGGGTTTAGGGGAATTACAGAAGAATAGCCACTGATAACTAATAACTGATAACTGATAACTGATAACTGATAACTGACACTTGTACAAACTCCCGGATACGCGGTAAACTTTCCTGATTAAATTGATATGGCTTTGAGCGGGGCAATCAGAATCATCAGATAGTCTGGAAGCTTTGCAGTGGTGTGATAGGAGTGAAGAGAAATGTTCAGTAGCAAGCAAACCCCTAGTTTTGCTGATAGTCAGGAACGTGATACCTATGCTTGGTTTTCGCAGCGAGCTTGGGTAGAAATTGATTTGGGTGCGTTGTCCTATAATGTTAAGCAGTTAGTAAGATTTTTATCATTACGTACCCAGTTAATGGCAGTAGTAAAAGCTGATGCCTACGGACATGGGTCGGTAACAGTTGCTAAAACAGTTTTGGAAGCTGGTGCGAGTTGCTTGGGAGTAGCTACAGTTCCTGAAGGGATTCAATTACGGGAAGGTGGTATAAAAGCTCCGATTTTAATTTTAGGAGCAACTCATACACTAGAACAAATTCATGCGATCGCTCACTGGAAACTTCAGCCGACACTATGCAGCCCCAAACAGGCTTTAGAATTTTCTAACACTCTTGAAGCTATTAATTATAATTCTCCTATCCCTGTACACATCAAGTTAGATACGGGAATGTCCAGATTAGGCACAAATTGGCAAGAAGCCGGTGATTTTGTGCAGTTAGTACAGGGATTACCCCATCTTGATATTGCTAGTGTTTATTCTCACCTAGCTACAGCAGATAGTCCTGATCCGGCAATCATGCAGCAGCAGCATAACAAATTTGAACAAGCGATCGCACAAATCAAAGCCAGAGGCATCAAAATTCCCAGCTTGCATTTAGCCAACTCAGCCGCTACCCTAGCAGATCCAAAACTGCACTATGACATGGTACGTGCAGGTTTAGCCATTTACGGACTTTATCCGGCTACCCACCTAGAAAATAAAATCAAACTGCAACCCGTTTTACAACTCAAAGCACGAGTTACCCACGTTAAAACAATTGCCGCAGGAACCGGTGTCAGCTATGGTCATCAGTTTATCGCACCAAGAGAAATGCGTGTTGCTGTTGTCGGGATTGGTTATGCCGATGGAGTGCCCCGCAGTCTTTCCAACCAAATGCAAGTTTTACTCCGTGGACAGCGTGTGCAGCAAATAGGTACGATTACAATGGATCAAATCATGCTAGATGTTAGTTCTATACCCGATTTGCAAGAAGGGGAAATAGTCACCCTACTAGGAGAACAGGGACAAGAACAAATATCCGCAGATGATTGGGCAAATCAATTAAACACCATTTCCTGGGAAATTCTCTGTGCCTTCAAGCATCGTTTACCCCGTGTAGCCGTGATGTAGGATCAGTTATCAGTTATCACGGTTTACTTTTCCCTTTGGTCTTTTTTCCAACTACCAATTACCAGTATACCTAATTTTGAATTTTGAATTTTGAATTTTGAATTTTGAATTGGTATTACCTCTTGCCATCCATAATTTGTTATGCTACTATAAAATACTGATGCGGATGTGGCGGAATTGGCAGACGCGCTAGATTTAGGTTCTAGTTCCGAGAGGAGTGAAGGTTCAAGTCCTTTCATCCGCATTTATCAGTATTTATCAGTTAAATATATTTTTCGTTGATCGAAATCCTGAAGGATGGATCATCAGTTTTATCTTTCTCTCGCTCCTCAGCTCCTCAATAGACAAAGTCAGGTTTTCGCATAGGAATTTTTTCTGCTATCAATCATAAATATTATTGACTTTGTTTAAACGAATCCCAACCCAACACGCGATAATACTTTTATTAACGTTGAGTTTCATGAATGTAGGGGACAAAGCAGAGAGTAATATAGGGAGCAACGCAATTTTGTGAGGTGGGGCAAAAATTGTGCTTTTAGCTACGCCAACCACAGACATCGCTAAAATATTTTTCTGGAATTAAAGTCAAATAAATCACATCAAACAAATAAGATTGCAAGACAAAGTATCTTATCAAGATATCCTAAGAAGACTTGCATTCAATAACTTGTGCCTAGTGGGAATAAGCTGCTTACGTCAGTAATTAAATGAGCAGGTATTGATTAGCACAGAAGATTCTGTTAAATGGGAGTTGTAGGTCTAAAATATTAGACAGTTTCAAGATGGATAAAAGAGGTAAAAATGGAATTACAGAAATTATGCCAACTTCCAGCTAGCTATCCATTGACACTTCCAGCTAGCTATCCATTGACAACGAAGATGTAACATAATTTCCGCATTTTGTTTTAACCAAAATTTACTGTTTCCTTATTTTGTTTTAACCAAAATTTACTGTTTCCTTTCATTCTTAAATTGACAACTTGGCGGATTAAACTTTCGATAGCTCCACTACCAATAGGTAATTTACTGGCTAAAACTTTAGCATAATTCAAACGTTCTTCCCGATAGGCACGTAAAAGATAATTTCTTTGTTTAACCAGAGTTTTATCATGCTCTCCTACTGCTGAAGCAATAAATTCATCCACATTAGTACAGCTTCTCTAATCTTTTCTTCATGGGCCTTAAAAGTTTGTCTATTCCATTCGGGAATGTTTTTTTTTCTAAAAGTCTCGTAACTTGCTCTTGAAAATCTTTCAAACATTCGGTTAAATCAAGACTTGAATATATATGTTTTGTCATTAATGGTAGGCGTTCCCTGTTTTTTCTTTGGAAATCCTACCTTTTTTTTGACCACAATACCAGTCTGTCTCAACTTCTCTCATCTTATAGATTTATCTAAGTAATTTCACTTAATGTATGTATAAAAGATTCTATTGTACGGTAAATAATTTTTATCGATGCCTCTTTTGGATTTAGCGATCGCACAGTTTTTGCCCCACCTCGCAAAATCCCGTTGCTCCCGTAATATATTACTTCATGCTTATTACCTTTTGTATCTTGCCTTCTGTCTTGTGCATTTTGCCTTCTATTATCTCGGGTTGAGACTTTTTGTGTAATTTCCTAAAGATGTCGGATAATCGCAATATCAGTAATAAGTTATTGAAAATCTACAAATTGGCTAAGATTTGGTAATCTTTAACTAACACTTCTATCGTTAAGTTTTACTATAAGCGATAAAATCAGACTTTGTATTTAGGACTACAAAGTATTTGAGGCTTTATACTTGATTTTAAGTATTACCCATCTGCTATGCAAATTGAAATCTTTTGTTACCACATCTGTTATCTATTACTCCCTTCCCAGTATGAAATTAGGGGTGTGGGATTCCACCTTACGCAGAAGAAGCATTATCCGTCTACCCTATTACTATGACCTTATTCTTTGAGTGGGAAGGGACTAGCAGCTTACTTGTTACCTGCACGGATAGAGGTTGAGCAATGCTTATCCTTTACAAACCAAATAGAACTGCTATAAGCCAATTAGAATCATAAGTATTGAATCTAGCTAAAGAAAAAGCAAAATGATGACAACTCCTCTAGGTAGCTACAAGTTGTTTCACAAACTACATCCCCTCTCTCTTCTAGCACAATTAAGCACTAGGAAAGTTACAGGATATTTAAGTGTATTCATTGGTCTCGTTTCTTGGTCAATCTATTTAGAAGAAGGTAAACTAACTTACGCTACTTATTCAGATAAAGTTTTTGACCGTCTTGAAAGTCACTTGCAACGATTAAATCAGCAAATACCCGCTTTTAATCATGCCTCTTATGAACAGATGGGATTGATGTCAGAAGCAAACAATAATAATCAGTTGATAGCAAATGCTGATTATTATGCTATCTGCTGGCTAGTAAAGCAAGAGTACATTACTCCTGCACAAGCGGGAATACTGATAGAAGAATTAGCAAAAGAAGTGCTAGAGTCATTTATTTGTTTAAAAGAAGGTAATTATCAACTTAATGCTGATCATGATTTACATGAACTACCAAAGTTCTGTCATTTAGATTTGCAATCAATTGTTGAACATTGTCAAAAACAATTAAATTATCGGGAAAATAGTAAGCAGGGAATTGCATCTAATAATAATTCTCAAACTCAAACAAAAACTGAAAACCAACTCGGAGAAAAATATTCAAAATCAAGAAAGATCTCCCCTGCCAAACAGATAAATCATAAAAATACCCAGTCTTCTCTGAGTAAGGAGTTTTATACAATTGCCTGTATTGATGATAGTCAAGCAGTCTTGAATTCTATCCAACATTTTTTAGATGAGCAAACATTTTCAGTCGTGATGATTAATGATCCAGTGAAAGCTTTAATGCAAATTATCAGAAGCAAACCAGATTTGATTTTGCTGGATGTGGAAATGCCCAATTTAGATGGTTATGAACTATGTTCCTTATTAAGGAGACATTCGTCATTTAAAAATACACCCATTATTATAGTGACTGGTAGAACTGGGTTTATTGATAAGGCCAAAGCTAAAATTGTTAGGTCATCAGGATATTTGACTAAGCCTTTTACAAGAGCAGATTTGCTAAAAATGGTGTCTAAACACATTGGGACACATTGGGTAATTTAGTAATTACTAACAATCAAACCCAAATATTTGTCGACAATTGATTGATATAAGCTTTGTAAGCAATGACAAATCCAAAACTAACCCTTTATTATCAACCCAGCCGAAAGTCATTACCATATAGCTATCTCAAGTTTCAACTCAATCAACAAACTACAGCTGTTTTATCAATTCATCACACTCAAGAAGCGATTATTGTACCTGTTACATCAGTAACGGCTATACCTAATATGCCCACTTTTATATTAGGATTAATGAATTGGCGTAGTCGAATTATTTGGGTAATTGATCTGCCAAAGATGTTCAATTTAGAAGGAGTAGATTATCGTCTTCAGCAGTACAATATTATTGTCCTCAACGTGGAATCAATGCTTTTAGGTTTAGTTGTGCAGGAGATTAAAGGTACGATTAAATTGATAGCGGATGATATTCATTCTCCTATCGGACAAGTCGCAGCTAGTTTAGTACCTTATTTATGTGGTTGTGTGGAACAAAAGGAGGAAACACTGCTAGTTTTAGATGCACAGAATATTGTAAATTATGCTAACTCTTGCACTGATTACAGCAGCAGTAAGGTTTAGCAGTGCATTTTACTCGTTAAACTATCTTGGTGCATCGCTTTATCAATCTTATTTTGTACTTTCTACAAAGTACAACACACTGTAAGTGATCAAGTTCATAGAAGTCAGGTTTTACTGATATTATTAAATAGATTCAGGGGGAATTAATTTATGTTTCATAAAACTGATACTGCTCAAAGTGGTAATGCTCAAAATCCAGCATCTTTGCTGGCATCGTCGAAAGTTAATGAAAATAAACGAGAAATTAGTAATCAACCTGATATCATAATTGCTGATGATAATCATAGAAATTATGTCGTTAGATATTTAGAGAAGTTTAAACTTAATGCAAAAGAAGTAATTTTTGCTATTACTGTAGGTACATTGCCTGTATTGGGAATTGGCTTTATGGCTTATAGTTTTAGCAGTAAATCTATTAGTAAGCAAATTGTGAGAACTCAGGAAGCCGAAGCAACTAGTTTAAGTGATAGTATTAACCGTTTTATTTCATCAAAATATGGAGATATTCAAATTATCTCAAATCTACCATTTTTGACAAATCAAGAAGTTAGTATAATTAGCAGTTTTTCTGAAAAGCAGGCTATATTAAATCGTTTTGTTGATACCTATAAAATTTATGATCATCTGGCAGTTTTTGATCTTAATGGCAGAGTAATGATCCAGTCTAGGGGTGGAACTAGTGGACAAGAAAAAAGCCGAAAATATTTTCAAGAAGTTCTGCAAAATAATGCTCTAGTTATTAGTCAGCCAGAAACATTAAAAAACAACAAGGTGGTGATATATATTGCCGCACCTGTGAAAGATATTATAACCGGAAAAACTATTGCTGTGGCGCGAACTCGGATACCCATAGATCTGTTAGCAGCGGAAATAAAAAATTATTTCCCTAATAGTGATGACTATTATTTGCTAGATGATTCGGGAAAATTTATTTTCAGTCCCAAGCAAGATTTATTAGGACAAGAAGCTACTGTAATATATCCTGGTTTGTCTAAATTGCTAAACAAACGAAATGGTGGTGAGTTTACACAAGTGCAAACAATTAATCAACCATTACAGCTAGTCAGTTATGTGGCATTTAAAAAAATTGAAGGTTTACCAGATTTAAACTGGCAATTAATTTTAGCTAAAGATGCGGCGATCGCTCTATATCCACAAAGACAATTTCTGATAGCAACTGCTCAGATAACAGCCATAACAGCATTATTAATGACATTGCTTGCAGCCGGATTAATGAAGGTGTTGACAAAGCAAAATCACTGTGAATCTGCACGGATAGAAACCCTAGCCAATGAAGAAACTAATATTCCCCTGAGCGAGCAAAAAGATGAAGAACTACCCCCTGTGATTAAAGAATGGGATATTCAGGCTCATCAAGAATCTACATTTGAACAACAATTGCAAGAAAAAGATACTTTACGTTTGCAACTTCTGAAGTTAGTCAACCAGATAGAAAGTGCTGCTCAGGGAAATTTAACTGTACACGCTGATGTTATAGATGGTGAAGTTGGTAATATTGCCAATATTTTTAACTCAATAGTAGAAAATCTCCGCAATATAGTTATCCAAGTTAAACGAACTACTGGTCAAGTTAATACATGCCTTGATTCAAACCAAGATTATTTCAATGACTTAGCACAGGAAGCAATTACACAAGTTGAAAATATAAATTGCTCCTTAACAAGGATTGAGCAAATGACCAATTCCATGCAAGTTTTAGCGGCTAGCGCTCAAAAGGTTAGTGCGATCGCTCATCATGCTCATCAAACTGCTGCTGAGAGTGAAAAAGCGATGGATTTGACAGTCCAGAATATTCTGTCTTTACAAGAAACTGCGGGTGAAACTGCTAAAAAAGTCAGGTATTTGGGTGAATCTTCTCAACAAATTTCCCGCGTGGTGTCTTTAATTAATCAAATTGCCATGCAAACTAATTTGTTAGCAATTAATGCCGGAATTGAAGCAGCGCGCGCAGGAGAAGAAGGTCAAGGTTTTGCTATCGTTGCTGAAGAAGTAGGAGAGTTAGCGGCTCGTAGTGCGGCTGCTACCCAGGAAATTGAGCAAATTGTCGAAAAAATTAAACGAGATACAAATGAAGTTGTACAAGCCATGGAAGTGGGAAATAATCAGGTAGTTGAAAGCACCCAAATTGTTGCAGATGCCAAGCAGAGTTTAAATTATATTTTAGATATTTCCCAGCAAATAGATACTTTGCTAAATTCAATTGCTACGGCTTCTAGTTCTCAGCTAGAAACATCCCAATTTATTGGCAAATTGATGCAAGATATTGCTGCTATTTCTCAACTTACTAAAGATTCTTCTCTCCAAATTTCTGAATCTTTACAAAAAACTGCGGCTATTTCCCAGCGATTAAAAAAGAATGTAGAAACTTTCAAAATCAACTGATTAACATATTTCGCTTTTAGTTTTCACAATTGAACTCCCCAAAAGTGTTACTAAACCTATGTTTTTCATTTTGCATTTCTCATCTTTGAAGTTTATTACTGGCTAGTAATTAGGGACTAACAACTAATGAGGACTGATGATTTATGACTAGTGATAAAGAACTGGAAATCCAGATGCAATTTCTGGAAGAAGCGACAGATTATTTGAATACTTTAGAAAGTATCTTGTTGGAAATTGATACGAGTAAACATATCGAATTAGACAAAATTAATGCAGCCATGCGAACTGCCCATTCTATTAAGGGTGGTGCAGCGATGATGGGTTTTAAAGTATTGAGTAATTTGGCGCATCGTTTAGAAGATTCTTTTAAAGTTTTAAAAACTCGCAATAAATCTCTAGAAATTGATACTCATTTGCAGAGTCTATTGTTATCTGGAGTTGACTGGTTAAGGCAAATTTTGCACTTGTTATCAGAGGAAAAATCTCTAGATGATAGGTGGTTAAAAACTTTTTGTTATCCCATCTTCGATGAATTGCATCAGCGTTTGGGTGATCCTTCTCCAGAGGACATCACCACAATGCTATCACCGGAAGATGGGCAAGAAATTGTTCCTTTGCTGTTTGAAACTGAGGTGGAAGAATGTTTACAACATTTAGAATCTTTATTAGCAAGTCATCCAACAAATGATTTAAAAACAGCAGTAGAGGTGATGGCTTCCGAGTTGGCTGGGTTGGGAGAAATGCTTCAGCTACCTGCTTTTATCCGGCTTTGTAAATCAGTTAATCACTATTTAGAAAGTCAGCCTGATCGTTATTTAGAAATTAGTCAATTAGCATTGCAAGCTTGGAGGCGATCGCAAGCTTTAGTCCTGACAAATCAAAGGGATAGATTACCTACACAAATTAACTTAGGTGAAGTAGTTGTTAACCTCACTCCTCAGCAAATCAATATTCCCCCAATAGCTATCAATCAAGAAAATACCTTGGTAGCTGAAAAGCAAGTTCCTGATTTTGAGTCTTTAGAAATAGAGTTACCAGCAGAAATCAATGCTGTTGAGTTTTCTGAACCAAATTCTGAACGAAATATAGCATTTGTCCCAGAGATTCCCTCTTTAGATTATAAACATATTGAACGTAAAGGAGAAATTATTGGTGTTTCTAAAGATAAAGAAAATCATGAAAATACAGTTAGAGTTCCCAGTAAGCAATTAGAGGAAATTAGTGATTTATTTGGGGAAATAATTATTCAACGTAATGGCTTAAATTCTCAATTAGAAAGATTACGCAAACTGGTTTTAGGACTGAGCCAAAGAGTGCAAACTCTCGATCAGGAACATCAAGAAGTACGTTCAGCATATCAAAAACTTTTTCACCAAACTATGTCTTCTGGAGTATCAACACCAGATGAGCAGGTTACAAAATCTGGGGTAATTAGTTTAGAAATAGATCGCTATCAAAAATTAAACCTGCTATATCAGGAGGTGATGGAAACTATTGTGCAGGTAGCAGAAGTTGCCAGTGATATTCAACTTAGTGTGGATGATACAGATCAAATTGCGCGGAAGTTAAATAAAACTTCTAAGCAAGTGCAGAGAAAGTTAACACAGGTGCGGATGCGTCCTTTATCTGATTTGGTCGAAAGATTTCCCAGAGCTATCCGCGATTTGAATATTGAGTATAGTAAAAATGTTCAATTAAAAATTGAAGGTGGTAAAATATTAATTGAACGCAGCATTTTAGAGGCCTTGAATGAGCCCTTAATGCATTTATTACGTAATGCTTTTGATCATGGAATTGAAGATTATGCTACCCGTCATGCTCAAGGGAAACCCGAACAAGGATTGATTGAAATTAAAGGATATCATAGGAGTGATCGCACCATCATAGCTATCAGTGATGATGGTAGAGGTATTTCTCTAGAAAAAATCCGCCAACGTGCTATAGCTATGGGTTTGGATACAGCATTAATAGCTGCGGCTAGTGAAGAAGAACTATTATCACTGATTTTTGAACCTGGGTTTACCACCTCTGATAAAGTTACCGCTTTATCTGGTCGTGGTGTGGGAATGGATGTAGTTCGTAATAACCTACAACTCGTCCGGGGTGATATTAAAGTTGATACACAGCCAGGAATTGGTACAACTTTTACTTTATCAGTCCCATTTACACTGTCTGTAGCGCGAGTTTTGTTAGTAGAAAGTGAAACAGGTAGCGGTTTAAATCACCGCATGATTTTGGCATTTCCTACAGATGTAGTTGCAGAAATCTTTTTACTAGAAAATGATCAGGTTTTCGCTATGGATGGTGGGGAATTTCTCAAATGGCAAGATACCATGCTACCTTTAATGCGACTTGGGAATTACTTTGATTTTAACTGTTCCCACTACAATAATTTAGAATTAGAAAGTCCTACGGGAATTAATGCCAGCAGTGTGTTAATTATTAAAAATGATCATCAACCCGTAGCTGTGCAAATAGATCGCTGTTGGGGTGAGCAAGAAGTCGCTATTCGTCAAGTTGAAGGAAAAATCCCTTTACCTGATGGTTTTAGTAACTGTACAATGCTCGGTGATGGTCGGGTAGTGCCATTAATAAACACTAATGAATTAGTATCTTGGATTACTAGCAATCAACGCCCCCATAGAAGTAGTCAGTTAAGTAATAAATCACCTGCAACTAAATTAAAAACAGCTTTTCTCAAACCACAAAAGTATAAACCCATTACTAGCCATACTCACCAAAAAGGTATGATTTTAATCGTCGATGACTCAATTAATGTCCGACGTTATTTAGCTTTAACTCTCGAAAAAGGAGGGTATCAGGTTGAACAGGCTAAGGATGGTCAAGATGCTTGGGAAAAGTTAGAAAGTGGTTTAAAAGTTCAAGCTGTAATCTGTGATATTGAAATGCCACGTCTTGATGGTTATAGTTTTTTAGAACGAGTTAAATCTAATGATAATTTTAAAAACACTCCTGTTGCTATGTTGACTTCTCGTAGTAGTAATAAACATCGTCAACTAGCAATGCAATTAGGAGCAAGAGCTTATTTTTCTAAGCCTTATAATGAACAAGATTTGTTGAGAACATTGGAAGAAATCATTTTTAGAATTGTGGAAAGTGGCTCTGTGAATAATTGAGTAAACCTTAGAGGAGCAAGGAAAGAATAATAAGTGATAACTTAATTAAGAAGATTATTAGGTTCTGGATTTATCAGCACTAGATTCTTAGGTTGTATTTGTCTCTTTTTTCTTATCCTGTTGTTCAGTTGCTTGTTGAACTTGTTGTAGATGAATGCTATTGACTTGGTTAATAAACAATTCTACTGCTTGACTTACTCTTTGTTGTTGTTCAGCTTCTCCAGAAACATCATAACAATGCTAAGCTGGAGTAATTCCCAAGATAAATTTCTCTTGTTCTGCTTCTAACAACTCAACAGTTCTGTTAGCTGCAACCGCATTTTTTGGAAAAGAAAATAAGTGACAATACTAGCGATGATAGAAGCAAGAGGTGGACAAATTACCGGTAGCTACTTCAGCCAAGCTTGTCCTGCTTCTAATTTATCTACCAATACTAAAATTGGTGTAACACCTCACAAAATAACGGTATAAATCTGCAAGACATAGTAAAGATTTCTTGGCCAATTTCTAGTGCTTTTGTAAGCATTAATCAAATCTTGATAATATTCCAAAGCTTTGGCTCTAGCTCACGGGAAACGCACCTTATTTCGTAACAAAAACTAATAAGGATTTCAAAATCATCTATACCAGTGCAAAAATTGACAGAAAGATAAATAAACATAACAAATAGATTATTTTGCAAATGCTTAAGTTAACTTATCTCTAGTAAAATAACTCTTGTCTAAGGATAAATTAGCTTATTATTCAGTCATAAATAAGTAACAATAAGTAACTATTTTAACTAAATTATTGACAAGCTAGTTTACGCTAAGGCTAAAACTCTTTCTAAATAGTTATTATCTATTGCTGCCAAAAACTATTTATTTTTTGTCCCCCGCTTCACGCGTTTCTCTTTACCCAAAATATTGACTGCTATATGTCCCATCACTGCGAAATTTTGTGGAGCATTATCTTTCCTAATTCGGCAATCATCTTCTTTTAACGCTATATCTAATCTAATACCCAATGTAATGAATTTTCTATTCCCCAATGACTGCGGACAGAATTA
>ERZ1034419.129-NODE-129-length-14436-cov-37.373757_pt1 | contig 14436 bp, 13 predicted proteins | sample MGYA00520531_ERZ1034419 | MGnify/ENA primary metagenome ERZ1034419 (study PRJEB33736, sample SAMEA104288485) | Azolla nilotica | place: Sudan | collected 1982 | study: EMG produced TPA metagenomics assembly of the PRJEB19522 data set (Is there foul play in the... | reverse complement strand
AATGGAATTACACCCATCAACCAGAGTTACAGGTTATTTAATCCACTATCCTTACTGTTTTTTCTATGCCTTCCAAGTCTGTTATCTGACTTTTGTCTGCTTCTTCATATAAGAATGTTGCTAATTCTTATAAGCAGGCTTTGAGCCATTCTTTTTTATCCTGATCCTTATATTCTCCTAAAACTTGTGTATCTTCCAATAGTCGATGCTCCCATTACATTACCCATCCAAGGCTTGCTTCAAGCAGTGAAAATATGAAATCCAGAGACTAACAAACATCCAATTGAGACAGAAAATTTTACCGGTCTTTTCTCCCTTCTTGCCAAATTTGACTATTCGGCTTTTTACTAAATTCCCCCTTCGGAAAAATCGGAAAAAGCCGTTGTCCTAACTGCTCATAAAAGTTATATTTTCAGACTACGGATGCAACCCATCATGAATTAATTGCACATTTAAGTTATACTCATTTACTAATGGAATCATTAGTGATCACAACTCCTATAAAGTTACCAACTAATCACCTATTTTATGAATTTAAATCGCCCTATTTTAAGTTCTTGATCGCCATTAACAATGGTGGTAATAGTATATTCTTAGCAGAAGTTTCAGGGATTGAAAATTTAACTGCTCCCACTATGGAAACTTCCTTGAATTTGATGAATAAGGCCTATCGAGAAAAGTCTTTCTGGTATTGTTCCTTATTAAAGGATATCGAAGTGCGGGGAATAAAACTGAAGTTATTGCCAGACTTTCCTTACCGGAACGATGCTCTGTTATTATGGGAAGCGAGCACAAAATATACAACTCGCTATTTACAACGTTACTATTCAGATAACAAAGCAGTAATACAAGACCCCTATTTACAAAATAGGGCTGAAGAACTAAGCGCACCTCTCAACACCCCTCCCAAATCAGATTTTCCCCAAGTACCTGCATGGTTTTCCAAAGAATTAGTAGCAGCATCAGGAATAGAACCCCAAGAATTACCTTCCTATCCCCGTATACCTGGATTTACAAAAGTAGGTAGCTTACAGCAATTAATCGACATTGCAAATATCACCATTTTTACCTATGGACCACAGTACGCAGTCGTAAACTTCAGTAAATATTATTACTTTAGTTATTTACCTAATGCACCTTTAGCAAACTAAAGCCTACCAAGTACACCACCCACTTTATAAGAAATCTAACCTCCGAAAATGCAATTAACTTTTTCACTAAGTAGCATTAATTGGAATAAATTAGCGAGTCCTGAGTTTATTCAGCTTACAGATAAAATTGAAAAACAAGTCCTAGCCCAATTTCAAAGTTATTTATTGGAAATTGAATGTAAAATTACAGCCCCAAATCAACAGCCTTTCATAGGAACTGGTGTTAAATATTCCTACCTCTTACCATCTCGTATTCCCAATAGTATTAATATTTAAGGATAAAAGAATTATAAATTTTCGTTATGATATTGCGATGTCTCTGCAAAATTGGGAGCCTCTTAAAACAAAGCCCTATTCCTATTTATGTGAATCTTAAGCTATCAGCAGTCAGCTTTTTCAGGCTAACGCCAAAAATACCTATTTGATAATTAACCAATCTCTCAAACATCCTGACTCCTGACTGTAAATTAGTTGTAAATTAGCATTTATATCTGCTTCAAACTCCTTTATTTTTATTAATTCAATCATGATTAAAATTCCCCAAACTAGAAAATCAGCACCCGATTTTTTACCCCAGATCAAAACGATACTTTTGTCTCCTTCGCTGACTTGAACGAGTGGATAGTCCTTTACTTATACCCCAAAGATGATATCCCTGGATGTACCACAGAAGCAAAAGATTTCACCGATTTATCATCACAGTTTACTGTTTTAGGAGCTAAAATAATACGTTTTAGTCGAGATTATGGTAAATCCCATTGCAAATTTATCGACAAACATAACCTATCATTTACCCTATTAAGTGACCAACAACATTAATTAATAGGAGCTTATGGTGGATGGCGTTTAAAAAAGTTTGTGGGTAAATAATATATGGGAGTTGCTCGTTCAATATTTCTGATTTCACCTGATAAGATTATTGCCTACTCTTGGCCAAATGTTAAAACAAAAGGTCATCTTCAAGTAGCTTTAAATAAGTTGCAAGAATTAGCTATTAAATAAACAGTTAGTAGTGAGCGGGTTTCCCCTCTTTTCAAGCTTTCATTAATTTATTTATCGTTTATTTTGAGAATGTTAATAAATTTAAATTTGATCTAACTAGATTATGTTAAGAAAATAACATTATCATTTAGATCTTATATATCTTATATAATATAAATAGCATTTTTAGTTTTTTGAATAAATATGATTGAGATTATCCAAGCACAAAATATTAACCTTCCTGACTTAAAGCAAAAATTTGCTCTGCAAAAGTCTGAACATGACTTCTTTTTTACAGAGTGCTTGGAAGAGTCACCAACAGTCTCTGAATTATAATAGCAATATTTAGACCGAGTTAAGACTAACTATGTTAGCTTGGTAGAAACCTCCAGTATTTTGGAAGATGCTATTAAATTAGTGGTATTATAACCCTTACTGGATCTAGCTGGTTTCTATCAGTCTCCCTTTTATATTACCACAGGAGAACCAATACAAATTAGTGAAACAATAATTACTGATCAACAAGAAAATGGAGAAGAAATTACAGGGATTATCAACGATAAAATAGATGTTTTAGTTCTCTAATAGCAGTTATATTTATTGGTAATTGAGGCTAAAATGGCTAATTTCTCCTTAGCCAAAGCCATAGCCCAAGCAATTACTTATATGTTAGCTAATCCTCACCCTGATTATCCTCTATATTCATTGGTAATCAATAGTGAAGACTTCCAATTTATCAAACTCACCTAATAAGATAAACCCAGGTATGCTTTGTCTGATAGATTTACTTTATATAGACGTCATATAGACGTCAAAACGAACTGTATCAAGTTCTAAAAATTTTAAGGAAAATAGGTCAAATTTTGAGTTAAAGATTGAGTTAATTTATGTCCAGTCATCCTATCTACCTCGATTGTCACGCTACCACACCCATAGATGAACGGGTACTAAATGCAATGATTCCTTACTTTACAGAAAAGTTTGGTAATGCAGCTAGTATTAGTCATATTTACGGTTGGGAATCAGAAGCTGCTGTTAAACAATCCAGAGATATTTTAGCAACTGCTATTAATGCTAACCCTGAAGAAATTATCTTTACCAGTGGTGCAACAGAAGCCAATAATTTAGCCATCAAAGGTGTAGCAGAAGCTTACTTTGCCAAAGGTCAACATATTGTTACAGTTGCAACTGAACATAAGGCGATTTTAGAGCCTTGTGAATATTTAAAAAGCATGGGTTTTGAGATTATGGTTCTTCCAGTTAATCAAGATGGTTTAATTGATCTAGAGCAATTAGAAAAAGCCTTGCGTCATGATACAATTTTAGTATCAGTCATGGCTGCAAATAATGAAATCGGGGTTTTACAACCCTTAGATAAAATCGGTAAAATGTGCCGTCAAAAAGGAATTATATTTCATACAGATGCAGCTCAAGCTATTGGTAAAATTCCCTTAGATGTAGAAGCATTAAATATTGATTTAATGTCCTTAACAGCCCATAAAGTCTATGGACCGAAAGGTATTGGTACTTTATATGTTCGCAGACGCAACCCCAGAATTAAACTAGCAGCACAACAGCATGGCGGTGGCCATGAAAGAGGAATGCGTTCTGGGACATTATATACACCCCAAATCGTTGGTTTTGGTAAAGCGGTAGAAATTGCTTTAGCAGAACAAGAACCCGAAAATCAACGCTTAACAGAACTGCGGGAAAGATTGTGGAAACAGTTATCTACTGTCGAAGACATTTATATTAATGGACACCCCCAAAAACGGTTGGCAGGAAATTTAAATATTAGTCTTGAAGGTGTAGATGGTGCTGCACTTTCTTTAGCTTTACAACCAATGGTAGCAGTATCTTCTGGTTCTGCTTGTTCCTCAAATAATGTTGCACCTTCCTATGTGCTGACAGCTCTAGGTCATCCAGAAAAATTAGCTTATGCTTCCGTGCGATTTGGAATTGGTAGATTTAATACTGTTGAAGAAATAGATAAAGTAGCAGAACATTTCATTACTACTGTGAAAAGTTTAAGAAGTGCTTCAGTAGTCATTCTTTAGCAAATTCAGATACCCGGTTTATTAAAAAAGTTGGGTTCCTATTTATTCAGAATATGGTAAATTATTACCTTTATTGTGAGAATAATTGATTAATGTTGCTTAAAATCGTTAATGACGATTCTATGTAGGGGTAAAGCGCAACGCTTTACCCCTACATAATTGTGTCCAATAATTACTCAATCAATAAGGATCACAATCAAATCTTCCCCGTTTCACACTCCTAAGATAATAACCTTTTGACGGAATTTGATTTAAATCAAATGTCTCACCTCTAGGAACTCTCCAAATTTTATAGTCGTAATATGTCAGGGGACTTCCAGGTTGACAAATTTCTGGGGGATGATCTCCCAGTACAAAATAGGTAGAACCTCTACCTATGACTTTAGCAATACCGTCTTTATCTACAAGCAAAGATGTTTCTTCACTAATAGCTATTCCTAATGCATTTGCCGATATACCATCTTGAATTTGTCGAGCGATAAAAACCATAATTCTACCCATTCTTTTTCTTTCGTCAAAATGGGTATCAATAATCGTTTTTCGCAAAAATTTCCACTGGAATAAGTTATAGGTAAAGGTAATATTTCGATATGGGTCTTCGAGTGCTTTGTTAGTTTCAATGCTATCTTCACAAGCACAGGAATCATAAACATATTCACTGTGAATCATTGCACCTGCACTAGTACCACCAATAGCACCACCTTTATCGTAAACTGCCTTGACAGCAACTTCTAATTTAGTGTTTTTCCAGTTGCGAATATATTCACATTGATCTCCACCGGCAAAGAAGATTACTCCAGCATTTCTGACTTTATCAAAAATATCTGTTCTGTTGGCTTCTTGTCTGTTACTAATGATTAATGTTTCTACATAATTTACCCCTCTCATGCGATAAATTAATTGATTGTAATTATCGTTACCAGCAGCGCGAATAACTAAAACATTTACTTTGGTATTGGAGTTGGAACCACCTCTAACTTGATTAATCATCCACTGAATAGCGTCATCAACATCGGGACCACCTCCACCCAAATTATGCACGGGGCCAGTTAAGGTGGGCAGTTTATAGGTGGTTTTAGTTGATGGAGGATGCACATCCTTGGAGATGCCTGTGAAGTATCGCCTCAAGTTTGCTTTCAGACGGTTTATGATGTGGTTTACCATCCTCAACAGGGTAGTTTTTGCATTCTGCAAACGCCGTGCTATATTTGGGGATGCCTTTGTCATAGTTACCTTTTGGCGCAAACAGCAATCATCCTAACTCTCGCATCAATCGGGGAAAAATTCCCAGCGTACTGGTTTTGTACTCTTTTTTCACGCCAGAAGATGCAGAGTAATGATTAATTCTTTTTACTGCTCTGCGAAAACCTCAGTTTTACTTTGTGTTTAATTACCAGTCAATTTGTGATCGCTCTTGTATCACTCTCTCATATACTGCTTCCGTTCTTTTGGCTAATTTTTTCCACCTAAACCGTCTTTCTAAATCTTGGTATGCGTTATCCACCAACCATTGTCGATAACCTGGATTTTGTAAAACTTCCAAAATACCCCAAGCTAGGGAATCCGGATTATTGACTTTGGTGACAATACCTGTTTTTGTATGCTGCACTACTTCCGGAAAACCACATGTATCCGAAACTACAACAGGTACTCTAGAAGCAAAGCTTTCTAAAGCCACAATACCAAAGGGTTCATAAAGGCTGGGAAAAACTGCACAGTCAGCTATGGTTTGAAATTTGTCCAAGTATTCATCAGATAAAAAACCAGTAAAATAGCATTTATCCCAAATTCCTAATTCCCAAGCTTGCTTTTTTAAATGGTCAGTATTACCACCACCAACTATTACAAATTTAACGTAACCTGCCATTTCCCAAAGTACCTTGGTAGCGGCATTAATTAATACAGAGACTCCTTTTTCATAGGTCATCCGACCAAGGTAATAAACTATTTTTTCATGATCTGCGGCAAATTGACGGCGAAAATCTTGAGCATAAAAATCTTTGTGATGCTGTTTTTTTTCTGGGCGAATACCATTGTAAATCACATCTATTTTATTCCCAGGACTATGTAATGCTCTTGCTACTTCTGAACGCATATATTCAGTACAAACAATAATTCGCCAAGCGTTATCAGCCAACAAGTTTTCTTTGTCACTAATATATCTTTGGGTATCATTGTAAATACCATTATAGCGCCCGTATTCTGTGGCGTGAATAGTAGCAATTAAGGGGATTTTAAAAGTATGCTTGAGAACGATCGCAGCGTCTCCAACTAACCAATCATGAGCATGGATAATATCAAAAGAGCCTTCCTCCAAAATCAACTTACCACCGTGATGTCCCATACTCTTGTTTAAATTAGCTACCCAGTGGAAAAAGTCATGACTATGGGAAACTGGCACTCGATGTACATGAATACCCTCAACAACTTCATACAGAGAAGCCTGTTTAACTTCAGGCGTAATCAGGTGGATATCATGTCCTAGCTTCACAAGTTCCGGGTATAATTCGGCTACGTGACGAGCGATACCTCCGACTATCCGGGGCGGAAATTCCCAACTTAGCACTAATATCTTCATTGATTCGACTCCCTAATATTTTACAAAAATTTAGAAATCTATATTTATCTCAAAATAGGAAGTGTGACAAATACCATAAGGGTGATTAGGAAAAATTTTGAATTTTTTAATAGTTTTTTTCATAAACCCTATCATATCAATTTGGGATATATAAAAGCATAAAAAACCCGGTTTCATTATGAAACCGGGTTTTTTATGCTTTTATCTCCAGGTTCAGGAGAGTAAAGGTGTAGAGTTGCAGAGGAGGAGGGGAGAAAAACTAAATTCTTAGTTCTTATTTCCGCCTTCTGTCACCTTCTTGTTCAGTAATTTTGATCTAACCGTAACACAGCCATAAAAGCTTCCTGGGGAACATCCACCGTTCCTACAGATTTCATCCGCTTTTTACCCTTAGCTTGTTTCTGCAACAACTTTTTCTTCCGGCTGATATCACCACCGTAGCACTTGGCTAAAACGTCTTTCCGCAAAGCCGGAATATTTTCACTGGCAATAACTTTACTACCGATAGATGCTTGAATGGGTACTTTAAATTGATGACGTGGTATCAGTTCTTTTAGCTTTTCAGCCATTGATCTACCCACGTTGTATGCTTTATCCCGGTGGACAATCATCGCTAGGGAATCTACCGGATCACCGTTAATCATAATATCCAGTTTTACCAACGGATTTTCACGGTAGCCGATGAGATGATATTCCATACTCGCATAACCACGAGAACGGGATTTCATTTGATCAAAAAAGTCAGTAACAACTTCTGCTAAAGGTAACTCATAAGTGAGTGTAGTCCTTCCTTGGGTGAGATATTTCATATCCTTGAATACACCCCGCCGATTTTGTGACAACTCCATTAAAGAACCAACGTAGGTTTCAGGTGTAATCATTTCTACCTGGACATAGGGTTCTTCTATTCTTTGCCGTTCGTTGGGAGAAGGTAAGCGACTGGGATTATCAATGTACACTTCCTCACCTTTGATGGTGATGACCTTATAAACTACAGATGGGGCTGTGATGATCAAATCTAGGTTATACTCCCTCTCCAGCCGTTCTTGGACAATTTCCATGTGCAGTAAACCCAAGAACCCACACCGGAAACCAAAACCCATGGCGCTGGAAGTTTCTGGTTCGTAATGCAAGGCTGCATCATTTAGTTCCAGTTTTTCTAAAGCTTCCCGCAGGTCTTCAAACTGATCTGCGTCGATGGGGAACATTCCACAAAATACCATTGGGTTAGCTTCTGTGTAGCCAGGTAATGCTTCTGTGGCTTTGGCTTTGGCTAAAGTGATGGTGTCTCCCACCCTTGCATCGGCTACTGCCCTAATTGATGCTGCTAAATAGCCTACTTCCCCAGCGTGCAGTTCTTCAACTTGCTTTTGGGTGGGAGAAAGAATACCTAATTGGTCAATATCATATTCCTTACTCGATGCCATCAAATAGATGCGATCATCTTTTTTCACACTACCATCCATCACCCGGAAATAAACAATTACACCCCGGTAGCTGTCATAGTAGCTATCAAAAATCAACGCCCGCAAAGGTTCATTCACTCGATCAGGTGCAGGGGGTACTCTTTCCACAATCGCCTCTAAAATCTCAGGAACTCCTATTCCCTCCTTAGCAGAAGCTAAAATTGCGCCACTGCAATCTAAACCAATAATCTCTTGAATTTCACCAATTACTCGATCCGGTTCTGCTCCTGGCAAATCAATTTTATTTAAAACAGGAATAATTTCGAGATTATGCTCCAGCGCCAAATACACATTCGCTAGAGTTTGTGCTTCTACTCCTTGGGATGCATCGACTACTAACAAAGCACCTTCACAAGCAGCAAGAGAGCGTGAAACTTCATAAGAAAAATCTACGTGACCAGGAGTATCTATTAAGTTTAAGACATACTGCTGACCGTCTTTAGCTGTGTAATTCATCCGGGCAGCTTGCAGCTTAATTGTAATACCGCGCTCCCGTTCCAGATCCATATTATCGAGAAACTGTTCCTTCATCTGTCGGTCTTGTACAGTCCCAGTGGCTTGTAGCAAGCGATCGGCGAGAGTAGATTTCCCGTGATCAATATGAGCAATAATACAAAAATTGCGAATGCGAACTGCGGGAACGTCAGTCATATACTATCTTTGCTTAAGGCAAACCAAAAGTGAAATCTATTTACTTCATGTATTTTAATGCTTTCTTGGGTAATGTAATTGGTAATTAGTAATTGGTAATTGGTTAAGAGGCAGAAGGCAGGAGATAGGAGATAATACACTATTATCTCCCAGACCCTTACAGCCCAGACCTCATACCCATATCCATAGACCGATTAATTTTTAAGGTTATTTGGTAATATTTCAATGGGGTAAGGGTTAAGAGTTAAGGGGGGAGGGGTGGAATTTTTTCTTACCTTGTCTCTTTCCCCAAATTCCACCGTCATTCTCATATCACTTCTTGACAAAGCTTTAGATAAAACAATTTTAGCAGATATAAACCTATGAATATGCAAGACCAGCCTACCGATGCGGAGAAGAAGCACCCCAACAAGGTAGAAATAGCGGTTAGCTTGGACTCTGAGTTAATAGCGCAAATTCAGCATCTTACCAATGATCCCAGCAAAGTCATTGAGGTAGCAATCCGCCAATGGTTGCGGGGAGATGTGCCTAGAGATGATGACTTAACTCGTACACCAATGCTTACACCAGTTCCCCCCAGAGGTGAATGGAACGATTAAAATGTCCCATTAATCCCTGCTTGAGTCCCTCTAAATGCTAAAAAATGTAAAATTTACCGCTCTAAATCCTAGAAAAATCAAAAATACACGATCGAAAGTGTGAAAGCTGTAAAACTTTATGCCAAAATTTAAACAGCTTTAGTAAAAGCACGGTGGAAAGCTATTTGTCTATCCAATTCGATTAATGACTATTACTGGGAACACCCAATTGCCAAATTTATTTTCTCAGAACCTGGAATCTATTAACCGTAGTTCTGATGGCTTGTTACAATCTCTCAGTTCTGAGTTGGTATATACGCAAGATGGGAGCGGGCGCTATCTAACATTTGATTGGCAGCGCAGGGAACTCCTAGATTTAAATACTGAGAAGATTGTTGAAGCACTGAATGCAAATGAAACTTTTGCTCCAGTAGATAAAGTTGCCTATTTGGAACAATTACACCGGGTATTGAGTTCTTTAGTGCCGGAAAGGGTTCAGTGCTGGTTTAAATGCAGTCAGAAATTGATAGAGTTAGAGTTGACAATTACTCCGATTATGTCGCAATTGGGTCAAGCCGCGACCACGGTTCTGATCATGGGTAGGTTATTACAAGCTCAAGTCAATGGCAAAGAAGCAAATCAGGAGGGTTCAAAACCGTCTTCACAACTAAACTGGGCTTTGCGTTCCCGTAATGTGGGACAGATATCTCAACAACACCAAAAATTATTAAATAAAATTACCAGAAATATCCGGCGGACACTGGATATAGAAATTATTTGGCAGCAAACAGTTGACAGTTTAGGAAAGATCCTCAAGCTAGAGCGTTGTATTATTTGTCCTTATCAACCCAGAGCCTCAAAAATCAAGGTAATCGCAGAATATCACCAGCCAGAATTGGATTCCATGCTTGGCTCAGAAATAGAGATATCTTCTGAGCCAGTCTTTGCCCAGGCTTTAGCAACTCTTGAACCAATGGTGATCAAGATGTCTGTGCAGAAAAACTCTCAGCAGGAGAAATTTCTGTTGGTTGCTACTACCTATCAAGATCAGGCAAATGGGTTGGTGGCCTTAAGTTTAAACGATGAATGCAATTTATTAACAGAAACAGAACTGGAATTAACCAAGGAATTAGCAGATCAATTGGGAACTGCGATTGCTCATGCTACGTTATACAAAGAACTGGAAGCAGCAAGACAAAAGGCTGAAGAAGCATCCCGCCTCAAAAGCGAATTTTTGGCCAATGTATCCCATGAAATTCGCACCCCTCTCAACGGGATGATTGGCTTACTCAAGCTGATTTTGGAAGGAATGGCAGATGGGCCAGAAGAACATGACTTTGTCCAAGATGCTCATGATTTATCAATCCACCTCCTTGGTATTCTCAACGACATTTTGGATTTTGCCAAGATTGAAGCAGGCAAAATGGATATCCGCTGCGGGCCTGTCAGACTTCATGAATTATTCAATGATGTAGAAAGCTTTGTGCGTCCCCAAGCAGAGATGAAAAATCTCAGCCTCCAGATGCAAATGCCCACTACGTCCGATGAAATTATCATCCTGGGCAACTACCAAAGATTATTACAGGTCATGCTCAATTTGGTGGGCAACGCTATTAAATTCACCCACAAAGGTGGTGTCACCATCAGCGCCGATTTAGTGCTCAAAAAAGCAAAAGGACAATCACAACCACAGCATCCCGGCATTGTGAAAGTACGGGTAGCAGACACTGGTATTGGTGTTTCGTTAGACCAACAAGATAAACTATTTCAATTATTTTCCCAGGTAGATGGTTCTCGTACTCGCCCTCATGGTGGCACAGGTTTGGGACTAACTATATCCCAAAAGCTAATTGAGGCAATGGGTGGTGAGGTACATTTCTACAGTTTAGGCGAAGAACTTGGCTCAACAGTCACCTTCACAGTTCCGCTTTATCAACAACCGGTGTTATGTTCCCCTAGCGAGTGTGAAATAGAAACTCTTAATTGAATTACCTTATTGAAGCAGAGTATAGGGTGTAGAGTCCGGAGTGTAGGATCGATTTAATTCAGCAAAAGAAGAAAATTTTAGTTATTTTGGGAAATAGATAAGGATCTTAATTCCCAATTTTCATCACCATCATTAACTTAGCAGGTCTAAAACTATGTCAACTATGGAACTTACACTTGAAAACGTTGAAACAGTATTAGATGAAATGCGCCCTTATCTAATGTCTGATGGGGGTAATGTGGAAGTCGTAGAACTGGATGGACCTATTGTAAAACTGCGGTTACAAGGTGCTTGTGGTTCTTGTCCCAGTTCGGCAATGACCCTAAGAATGGGCATTGAGCGCCGCCTCAAGGAATTGATTCCCGAAATTGCGGAGATTGAACAAGTTGTTTAGAAACTAAGGACTGGGAAGATGGGTAATAGGTAATGGGTAATTTTCCTAATTACCCATTACCTATTACCCATTACCTATTACCATCATTCATAATTCAAGATTATTAGCAAATCCCCAATAACTCATCACTCCTCATGTCCCACCCTCTATACGTCGCTTTTATCTGGCATCAACATCAGCCGTTATATAAATCTCCTGGTAGTGGTATTTCTACACCTGCTAGTCAGCAGTACCGCTTGCCTTGGGTTAGGTTACATGGTACTAAGGATTATTTGGATTTAATCTTGCTGCTAGAGCAGTATCCCAAGTTACATCAAACCGTAAATTTAGTACCATCTTTGATACTGCAACTAGAAGATTATATTGCTGGTACAGCTTTTGACCCTTATCTCACTGCCAGCTTAACACCTGTTGAAAAGTTGACTCAGGAACAGAAAGAATTTATTGTTGAACATTTTTTTGATGCTAATCACCATACGTTAATAGATCCCCATCCCCGCTATGCCCAGTTGTACTATCAGAGACAGGAAAAGGGACAAGCTTGGTGTTTAGCAAATTGGCAGCGAATAGATTACAGTGATTTATTAGCTTGGCATAATCTAGCTTGGATTGATCCTCTGTTTTGGGATGACCCAGAAATTGAAGCTTGGTTAAAACAGGGACAGAATTTTACTTTAAGTGATCGCCAACGCATTTATTCTAAACAACGTCAAATCCTCAGCCGCATTATTCCCCAACACAGGAAAATGCAAGAAACTGGACAGTTAGAAGTCACCACCACCCCCTACACTCACCCAATTTTGCCCTTGTTAGCTGATACCAACTCCGGGCAGGTAGCAGTGCCAAACATGACATTACCTAATAATCGTTTTCAGTGGGTGGAAGATATTCCTCGTCATTTACAGAAATCTTGGGATTTATATAAAGAAAGATTTGGACAAGAACCACGGGGTTTATGGCCTTCTGAACAGTCAGTTAGTCCAGAAATATTACCGTATATTATTAAACAAGGCTTTAATTGGATTTGCTCAGATGAAGCCGTCTTAGGTTGGACCTTAAAAGACTTTTTCCATCGAGATGGGGCAGGAAATGTCCAGCAACCAGAATTACTGTACCGTCCTTATCGTTTGCAAACTCCAGCAGGTGATTTATCCATAGTCTTCCGTGACCATAGATTGTCAGATTTAATTGGTTTCACATACAGTTCCATGCAGGTAAAACACGCCGTAGCGGATTTAGTGGGACATTTGCAAGTGATCGCTAAAATGCAAAGAGAGAAACCCAGCGAACAACCTTGGTTAGTAACAATCGCCTTAGATGGTGAAAATTGCTGGGAATTTTATCCCCAAGACGGCAAACCATTCCTAGAAACCTTATATCAAAGCTTGAGTAATGAACCTCATATCAAACTTGTTACCGTCTCCGAATTCCTAGAGAAATATCCCGCCACAGCCACCATCCCCGGAGAACAACTCCATAGTGGTTCTTGGGTAGATGGCAGTTTTACCACCTGGATAGGAGATCCCGCTAAAAATCGCGCTTGGGACTACCTGACCCAAGCCAGACACGTATTAGCCAATCATCCCGAAGCTACCGAAGACAACAACCCCGCAGCCTGGGAAGCCTTATATGCAGCCGAAGGTTCGGATTGGTTTTGGTGGTTTGGAGAAGGACATTCTTCAAATCAAGATACTATCTTTGACCAATTATTTCGTGAACATCTCTATGGAATTTATAAAGCCCTCAATGAACTGATACCAGCCTATTTAACAAAACCAGTAGAAGTCCATGAAACACGATCAGACCATCGGCCAGAAGCCTTTATTCACCCAGTTATTGACGGTAAAGGTGATGAACAAGACTGGGACAAAGCCGGCAGAATAGAAGTTGGTAGTGCAAGGGGAACAATGCACAACAGCAGCCTCATTCAACGACTTTGGTATGGAGTAGATCACCTTAATTTTTATTTACGGGTAGATTTTAAAAGTGGCATTGCACCCGGAAAAGAACTACCAACAGAGTTAAATTTACTTTGGTTCTATCCAGATAGAACAATGGTTAATAGCCCTGTACCTTTAGCAGAAGTTCCAGATATATCACCAGTTAATTATCTGTTTCACCATCATCTAGAAATTAATTTACTCACACAATCAATTCAATTTCGAGAAGCTGGAAATAACTATCAATGGTATCCCCGTGTTAGTCGCGCTCAAGCTGCTTTAAATACTTGTTTAGAAGTGGCAATACCTTGGGCAGATTTGCAAGTTCCCCCAGATTATCCCCTGCGTCTGATTTTGGTACTAGCCGATGATGGGTGTTTCCATAGTTATTTACCAGAAAATGCTTTAATTCCTATTGAAGTACCTTAGTTGATAGTAAATAGGGTGGGCAATGCCCACCTTAAACAACAATAATTTTTTTAGAATTGGATCTTGAAAATCAACTTAAAGCTTGGTATGAGCGTCATCAATCTAAAACCTAAGGATGGAGGTGGTGGGATATTGACAAGTGTGATAGGTGAGGCATAATATAGCAACTAGTTATGGAAAAGAACCTGCCACGAAAACTAGACAGAGAGATATTGAAGCAGTTG
>ERZ1034419.128-NODE-128-length-14460-cov-37.671781_pt1 | contig 14460 bp, 20 predicted proteins | sample MGYA00520531_ERZ1034419 | MGnify/ENA primary metagenome ERZ1034419 (study PRJEB33736, sample SAMEA104288485) | Azolla nilotica | place: Sudan | collected 1982 | study: EMG produced TPA metagenomics assembly of the PRJEB19522 data set (Is there foul play in the... | reverse complement strand
CCTAATCTTAACACTATGGAAAGCCAGACACAGACTCCTTTGTAAATTTTCGGACCTCTCTATTATCACAGTCCACTTCAAGTCCTAAACCTCCTCAACAACCTGACTGAGATAGCCTTGGAACTAGAGGTACACCAGGATCAAGATTTGGTTTCCCATCTGCGTCTGACGGTGGCGAACCGACTAGAACAGGTGGAGGAGGAAGAAGAGGAAATTCTTGTGTGACAACTAATAATGAAAAACTATCTCTCACTACTTTAATGCTAACTTGGAATAATGAAGGGCAAACGGTTTATGAAAATCCAAATCTGTATGTATATGTTCCCCAAAATACCTCAAAATCTGGAGAATTTGTGTTGATAGATAACCTAAAAAATGAAGTTTATCAAACCAATTTAATCCCTCCTGAGCAGGGAATAGTCCAAGTTACTATTCCAGCTAGTGCTGCCCTCAAAATAGGCAAAAAATCTCAATAGTACTTTACAATCATTTGTAATTCTGAAGACAGATGCGGCCTAATTTTTTGCCTTATTCCCAAGTTGCCACATCCCGTAGAACATGAGGAATTTCCCCTTGTGATAGGGGAAACTCTAACACTGTTTCTCTATATACCAAATATCCCGATTCAGTAAAAGACATCAGCATCCGCGCTAGTGCTAACTACACATCATATTCATATTCCCAATCATTATAACGTCTAGAATGACTGGCAATTAAACCTAGCGCCCAGAAATAAGAATTTCTCACCACAGAACCACCTTTTTTAAATTCAGCTAAATCTTCGTTGTGAAGAAATAAAACATTATTTTCAATTCTCGCGCGCATAGCAATTTTAGATTTTAAAAACAGCTTGTCTAACCATAGGACTGATATTGCACTCCTGTTGCGACGAGTTTCACAACAGGTGTAACTAATTTTTCTGCGTTCAGAGGCTTGGATAAATGAATTTGATACCCTACTTGTAGTGCTTGTTGCTGGTCATCATCTCTAGCAGAGGCGGTTAAGGCGATCGCCGGAATTTTTCCACCGGCTTCTGGAGTCAACATTCTCACGTGACGGATAAGCATATAGCCATCCATATCGCGCATACTAATATCGCTGACCAAAACATAAGGCTTTATCTATATTAAGACTTGAAATACTTCAAAAGCCGAAGATACTGCAATCGCCTCAGGCACCTGTTGCTCTAATACCAAAACCACAAAATCTCGCGAATCAGCATCATCTTCAACAATTAAAACCTTCACACCAGCTAGAGATAAGGATTTAGATGACTGCTGATACTTAAATGCTTATATGTTTAACATCAAATGTTAGGGTTATGCGATTTCTGATGCTGATGATATTTCTTGTTCAACAATTTTAAGGAAGTCTAAAGTTTTCTGGGAAGCAAGTGTTTGTTCTTGTTTTGCAAAGTATTTATATGCTTGTTGTAAGTCAGCGATCGCTCTTTGATAATATTCTAAGTTATAGTTAGCTATTCCTCGGTTTAGATAAGCTAGAGCATTACTATGATTGAGTCTGATAACTTGGGAAAAATCATGCCTTGCTCCCAGATTATCACCTATGCGTGCACAAATGCAACCTCGGTTAAAATAAGCTCTATCATCATTAGGGTTTAATTCAATTGCTAGACCAAAGTCTTGCATAGCTGCTGATAAATTTTGCAAATCAAAATAAGCTAAACCTCTGTCATTATATATATCTGATAATAAGAGATTATTGTTTGGAGTAATTTTACTTAAAGCCTGATTATAATCAATAATTGCTTGGAAGTAATTCCCTTGTTCTGCAAAAGTGATACCCCGATTATAGTAAGCGCGGAAATCATCGGGTTTTATAGCCAGTGCTTGATTATAATCGGTAATAGCATCTAGATAATTACCTGTTCTGTATTGTGCTAATCCCCGCCTGAGATAAGCTTCTGAGTCATCAGTTACTAAATTTAATGCTTGGGTACAATCTGCGATCGCTTGATGATAATCTTGTAGTTGCAGGTAAGCTAAACAGCGATTTTTGTATGCTGCTGTATACTGATTTTGCATTTTAATAGCCAAATTTAAATATTCAATAGCAGCTTGGTAATTCTCTTGCTGCATTTGTTTTACACCCAATTTAAATAAATCAGTAGCTGTAATTTCGCTATCAGTAACAGCTAATGAATGGGCAGTGGGAGTGATAAATATCAAAGAAAAAGCTATAATGACACTGAAAATTAATCGCCAGAAATAAATCATGAACATCTCCTTTGATAATTTCAGTATGACAAAATTAGCGGGACAAAAAGCCCCGCATATTGTAAATTAATCAAATGCTAATTAACTTACTTCCATTCGTTACCTGCTTGTTCAAATACGTAAGCAGCTACATTTTCAATTTGGGCAGGTTGTAACTTACCTTGGAAGGCAGGCATAGCACCTTTACCTTTTGTAACTTGAGCAAGAATAGCTTCTTCGGAGTACATATCGTACTTTTCTAAGTCTGCTTTCTTCAGACTTTTAGCAGCATTAACTAAATTCTTCCCACCTGCATGACAAGAAGCACAGTTAGCTGTAAATATTGCTTTTCCCGCAGCAGTATCTGCAGCTAAAGCCGGACTACTGAAGGCAAAGGTGAAGATTGTGATGCCTAACAGTAATACTGAAATTATCTTTTTCATCTCGTGTTCTCTCTACAACAATTGCTGATTACGTGCAATATTCTTCCTTCATAATTCTCTTTTGATTAAGTTGTATTAGTCAAATGACAGGCTGTAAAACTTGGAGTTGATATTTGAGAAATTGAGACTGATTGATTGTGATATCAAGGCTTTAAGAAAGATGTAAATTTATGTAAAGTGAAATTGAGCAATGCCAGAGAATAAATCAAAAATTAAGGATTAAAGGATTAAAGGATTAAAGGAAATTATAATCAAGTTATCCTTTATCCTTAAGAATTTTTATTGATTTGCTAACTCTGTTAATCCTTCCTCAGTAACGCGACAAATTCGCCAATTTTCTAAAACATCTGCTCCCATGTTGCGGTAAAATGTTTGTGCCGAAATATTCCAATCTAAAACACTCCATTCTAAACTTCCACAATTGCATTCTACAGCTATTTTTGCTAATTTAGTCAGGAGTGCTTTACCAATACCTTGCCGTCGATATTCTGGTAAAACAAATATATCTTCGAGATAAATTCCTGGCTTGGTGAGAAAGGTTGAATAATTATGAAAAAATAAAGCAAAACCCACCGTTTGACCTGCAATTTCGGCTAAGATTGCCTCTATATATTTTGGTTCACCAAATAGATGGTCTTTTAATGCTTGAGCGTTACCAGTAACAGCATCAGATAATTTTTCGTATTCTGCTAATCCTTGAATTAATTCAAACAGTACAGTGCAATCACTGGGTTCGGCAAAACGCACAATTAAATCGCTATGGGATGTCATTAGTATTTAGTCTATAGTCCACAGTCCATAGTTTATAGTTATAGCAGGTAATAGGGAACAGGTGACAGTGAACAGTTAACAGTGAACAGTAGAAATACTGATAACTGATAACTGATAACTGAACTAATGACTCATATCAACCACCCTTTTAAACGTTTAGCTATGTGGGGACGGCGTAATTTTCGCATGGCTTTACTTTGAATTTGGCGTACTCGTTCACGGGAAAGGTTGAACATATTACCAACTTCTTCTAGGGTGCAGGGTTCGCTAGTTGTTAGTCCATAGCGCAGAGAGATTACGTCTTTTTCTCGTGGGGTGAGGACATCTCCTAAGACTTCCCAAATCTCCTGACGCATCATGTTTTCATTCATTTTTGCTTCTGGAGATTGGTTATCTTCGTCTTCTAGTAAGTCCATTAATTCGGTGTCTTCTTCTTTACCGACACGGTGGTTAAGGGAGAGTGCTTGACGACGCAGTTGTTGGAGTTGACGTAGTTGTTGGACACTAATTTCTAAGGCTGCGGCCATTTCTGCTTCCGAGGGGTTACGAGCTAGTTTTTGCTTTAGTTCGCGTTGAGCTTTTTTGAGTTTGTTAAGTTTTTCAACAATATGTATCGGTAAGCGAATGGTGCGAGCATCATTCGCGATCGCTCTTGTAATTGCCTGTCTAATCCACCAATAAGCGTAGGTTGAGAATTTATATCCTTTATCGGGGTCAAACTTTTCTGTAGCGCGGTTTAAACCCATTGCTCCTTCCTGAATCAAATCTAGAAAAGGAACTCCCCGGTTAAGATATCGTTTAGCAATAGATACTACTAGCCGTAAATTGGAGCGAATCATTTTTCGCTTGGCTACCCGTCCTTGATATAAGCGGCTTTCTAGTTGTTTTTCTGTCATCTCAAACTTAGCAGCTACTTCGCTTTTGCTTGGTTGCTGTCCTAATTCTTCTTCTAAAACCGCTTGTAAGTCTTTTACTTCTTCTAAAAACCTAACTCGTCGTGCTAATTCTACTTCTTCATCAGGTTTAAGGAGGGGATAACGCGCCATTTCTTTGAAAAAAGCGCCTACAGCATCGTCATGTTCGGTTTTATTGTATCCGGAAGGACGAGCCGCGGCCATTTCATCGCCATCGCGTTCATCTAACTCCAAATTTTCTATGATTGAAGAGTCTTCAAATACTACTGCTTCTAAACTATCAAGTGATGGTTCTTCATGATCAGCAGCAGTCTCTAGTATTTCCATTGTTCCCAATTCAGCAAGATTCATAGTTTCCTTTCGGGATTGTTGCTTTGTTTGGTACATAATTTATTGATAGCTGCTCGTGTGAGGATTGGTAGTTTCCCTAAGAGACAAATACACCCATTTACTTGGCGAAATACAATCTTCTTGAAAATTCCTGAGTCGGAATAAAAATCTGTATCTGCCTGTCATATTTTGCTTACTTTTAGATACAACTTATATGGTCTTTCCACCCAAAATACCATCTTTTTCAACTACCAGCAGATATATTCCTCTTTTTTTTCCTAATCACCAACTATGTCAAAACCCCTCAAACATTCTCAAACTTAACAAATATAAAAATTCCATCTAAACTGTCTATACTTAATTTTTCATATATTTTCCTAAATTTTGTTTGCTTTGGAGGATAGATGAAGGATTTAAGTAAATGCTTCCCAAACAATACAAATTACAAAAATGATAGCTTAAAATCCGGATAATCTTGATTGTATAAAAGCATCTCATATTGAAAAACCATTGAGTATCTATCAATAGGTGGAAAAACCATACTCCCTATTTATTAGATAAAACAATGTTTTATTAACATCTAATATACTTTCATTTGTGTAGTTAGCATCAAATATTTATTGCACGTACTGTGGAAAATAATTTGTCTGGTAGATTACATAAATAAAAACTTATCAAGTATGGTTAGTAATAAAAGTATTGCTAAATACAGTTTATCTGTAGTAAAGTAGGAAATTAAAGTTAAGTAAGTTGGCGTGAGGTTCCTCCAGATAGGTGAGCAAATATCTATTAAAAAAGCTAGGAATTATGTATATTAAGGATGTAAGTTCATCTGCTGTGGCTGTAGCTCAACCTGGTGAGTTATACCAGTCGAAAACAACTTTTCATAGCTGGATTGAAGTGCTTGTAGATTGTCCGGGAAGCTCAGACCTATTTATATATAAGTTACCAGAAAAGTTAGAAATAAAACCAGGGGATATTTTGACTGTTCCTTTTGGGGCGCAACAGGTAGGTGCGATCGCTATTCGTTTTTTGTCTCAACTGCCGGCAGATTTAGCACCAGAAAAAATTCGGGAAGTAGAAGATGTAGTCAGTAGAGGATTTTTTCCTAGCACCTATTGGGAATTGCTCAATCGCATCGCTGCTTATTACTATACGCCCTTAATTCAGGTAATTCGGGTAGCTTTACCACCGGGTTTATTAGGGCGATCACAACGTCGTTTACGTCTTAAGCCAGAAAACATTCCCAACGGCGCAGAGAATTTCTTGCGTTCAACAGCTGCACTCCAAATACTGAAAATACTCCAATCTCAACAAGATGGAGACTACAGTTTTAAATATCTCAAACGTCAAGTTAAAGGTTTTGACTGGGGAAAAAAACAATTACTGGAACGGGGCTGGGCGGAGAACTATTTAGAATTACCTAGATACTCTAAACCTCAAACGAAACTAGCAGTGATGCTAGTTAATAATGGGCTATATACAAAGCTAAATAAGCGTCAGCAAGAAATTTTGAAACTTCTGGGAGATCATGGTGGTGAGTTGTGGCTAACGGAGTGTGTAGAAATTTGTAAAACAACACCCCCAACCTTAAGAAGGTTAGAGCAAAAGGGTTGCATTCTTATTGAAGAACGGGAAATATTACGGAGAGAACAGAGTCCCTTGATGGCTGGGGATCAAGCGAAATCTTTAACAGATGCCCAAACTCACGCTTTAGAAAGAATAAAATCTTTAAATGGATTTGCTCAAGTTTTATTACATGGGGTGACAGGTTCAGGAAAAACAGAGGTTTACTTACAAGCGATCGCACCCTTACTTAACCAAGGTAAATCCGCCCTTGTCTTAGTCCCCGAAATTGGACTCACACCCCAACTCACAGATAGATTTCGCGCCCGCTTTGGTAATAAAGTCCAAGTTTATCACAGTGCCCTCTCCGACCCTGAACGCTACAACACCTGGCGACAAATGTTCATGGGAGAAGCGCAAGTAGTCATCGGTACACGCAGCGCCATTTTTGCCCCTTTACCCAACATGGATTTAATCATCCTAGACGAAGAGCACGACAGCAGCTTTAAACAAGATTCTCCCATTCCCACCTACCACGCCCGTACAGTCGCCCAGTGGCGTGCAGAATTGGAAAATTTTCCCTTAATTTTAGGTTCAGCTACCCCCTGCTTAGAAAGCTGGGTGAGTGTGAAGGAGGAGGGAAGCAGGGGAGAAGGGGAGATAAATAACCTAATCAGCAGTCACCAGTCACGAGTCCCCAGTCTCCAATATCTCTCTCTTCCTGAACGCATCAATTCCCGGCCATTACCACCGATAGAAATTGTGGATATGCGGCGAGAGTTGCAGGAGGGAAATCGTTCTATATTTAGTAGATCGCTGCACGAAGCCCTAGAACAGCTACAAGAGAGAAAACAACAGGGAATTTTATTTATTCATCGTCGCGGACACAGCACCTTTGTTTCTTGTCGTAGTTGTGGTTATGTGCTAGAGTGTCCAAATTGTGATGTTTCTTTGGCTTATCACCATGTAGAAGAAGGCGCACCGCAGTTATTAAGATGTCATTATTGCAATTATGGGCGATCGCATCCCCCCCATTGTCCCAAATGCAGTTCCCCTTACCTCAAATTCTTTGGGAGTGGTACTCAACGAGTAGCGCAAGAACTCAACAAACAATTTCCTCTCCTGCGTTTAATTCGCTTTGATAGCGACACCACCCGCAACAAAGGCGCACACCGTAACTTACTAACTCAATTTGCAAACGGTGAAGCAGATTTATTAGTAGGAACACAAATGCTAACCAAAGGTTTAGACTTACCTCAAGTTACCCTTGTCGGTGTAGTTGCAGCTGATGGGTTACTGCATTTATCAGATTATCGCGCTAGTGAACGTGCATTTCAAACTTTAACCCAAGTTGCAGGAAGGGCGGGAAGGGGGGAAGATCCGGGAAGGGTAATTGTGCAAACCTACACCCCAGAACATCCGGTTATTGAAGCAGTTAAAACTCATGATTATCAATCTTTCTGTGATGCAGAATTAGCACAACGTCAAGCATTGAATTATCCGCCTATGGGCAGGTTAATATTATTACGCTTGAGTAGCGTTGATCAGATTCAAGTCCAGAATACAGCCCAAATCATTGCCACAAATTTCAGTGATCAGGAAGGATTGGAAATATTAGGTCCAGCACCAGCTAGTATTTTACGAGTAGCTAATCGTTATCGTTGGCAAATATTATTGAAATTTGGTGCTGATGCCCTACCTACTTTATCCAATTGGCAAGAAATCCGGGTGCTTTGTCCTGCTACTGTCAGTTTAACAATTGATGTAGATCCTATCAATATTATGTAACGCGATATCTTTGGTCAGCTTTGCGATCACACCACTAACTCCCTATAGCAAAATATTGAACTGAGAAGTCGGCACTTGCTCTATCGCTCTTTCTATTATGTTCAGGCTAGCAATTTTGAATATCTGATGTATAATCAGATGTATAATCATCTGTTTTTTGGTAAAAACCAGTTTATGTAATGTAATTCAATGCTATGCAAACAATAACTTTAAACTCTCATGTTGCGCAAGATGGAATATTAGATTTATATATTCCTATAGATGTTACTAATGCTGATTTAACTATTACTTTTATTTTAAAACCTATTTATTATTCAGAACAGCAAAATAAGCCTAAAGGAAAAGGTTGACCTGCTAATTCTTCTTAAGAAACTTCAGGATGTTTAAAAGATACTCCTTTAACTATAGATTCAGAAGGTATTTTTGATGATTGAGAGAATTTTAGATTGTCATGAAATAAAATATTTGCTAGATACAAATGTATATATTAAGTATCTCAATGAAGATTTGATTATTCGCAGGAAACTAGAAAGTACTGATTTAGAGGATATTGCAGTTTGTTAAGTTGTGAAACTAGAGTTATTTTATGGAGGGATGAAAAGTGACAATCTTGATCAAGTTTGGGCAGAGGTCAAGCGATTTTTAGAAGTATTTATTTCTTTACCTTTAGATGATATTTCAGCCTTAAATGCTGGTAGGATTCACTCTCAATTAGCTAATGCTGGTACTCCTATTAGTTATAATGATTTACTAGTTGCTTCTATTGCACTGTCTCATGATTTAATTTTAGTGACTCATAATACTAAGGAATTTGTTCAGATTTGAAGGGTTAAAATAGAAGACTGGAAAATTGAAGGATAGAAGGTTAAAAATATCACAATAATGGTATTTTTATATTTGACAAACATGATAATTTTTCTAAATTCATTAATGACTATTGGGAAGATTTACACTATCTAACAGGACAATATATGAATATATACTTTAGTTTAAAACTAAAGTTTTAACAAGCTAACAGAAGTAGTTAGTGGCTATCAAATTAATAGTGAATTAAGAAATTTAAATGTAAAAGTAACAGTTATTCCAGCTTCTATGCTTTGGCCAGGTAACATCAAAGATAATCAAACTATACCATTATATCAACTGTCTTATGGCGACATATTTCAAGTAATTAAACATATAGTTCAAGGTATTAAAGATTTTTAATCTTTACAAGAAATTGCTACTCTAGGGAAAGAGGAGAGCAAGAGAAGACAAAACAATCTACTTCCTCATGCCCATAAAGCAATAATTATACACAGAGGCGAAAAAATCGTTATGGTTCGTAATGGTGATCATTATGAAGTATCAGAACAAGCTGGTGCTGTAGGACGTAATGCTAATGCTTCAAACAATACTTTCATTCAGGTTAAACAAGAAGTAAAATCAACAAGTTTAGATACTAAATATTTGAGTAAATTACAACAACTTGCTAACCGTATAACCAATGGAAAAGCATCTGATGATGTTTCTAAATAGACAGTTTATGAAGTAGTGGGTAAGCTGTTAGCTATTAAGGAACCCAGTGAAAATCAAGATCAAGAAGAACAAGCTAAAGCTGTTACAAAGTGGCGACAATGGTTTAGCCATATTAGTGAAAAAGCACAAAAATATTTAAGTATTACTGCTGATGCTGTTTCTCTGAGTATACCACTGTTAAAATCACTTGGTTTACCAATTCCGTCTTAAGGATAAAAGTTAGCTTATTTATTGATTAAAAATTAAGGTGAGCCATCAAGACTCACCCTAACCTAGATTACACGAACAAAGCTTGCTCTTCCTTAGAAGTCACTCTTCCCTCATTCTCAAAACCGGCAATTTGATCAAAGTTAAAGTACTAATAAAAATTATCAGTATAAGGATTAATTGTCTTCATCGTAATATCCAAATATTTCTGAAAAGTCGGAATTGTTTCTAACAATGAATCGCAGAAAAATCAAGGTATTAACATTTTTTTACATCAGATAAAGATACTGAAATATTATCTCGATCTTCTTTCTTAGCATCTCTCAGATCTCTTAAATCTTCCAAATCCTCTAACAATTCCTTAATCTTTAAAAATTCCTCATAAGGTAAAATAGCAAATTGCTTTTGACTGTCTTTTGTTAAAAATTCAGGATGTAATTCAATCATTTTTTCAAATCCTTCTAATCATAAGCCTTACTGCGATGCTTAACCCTATATATCATGACAGTTTGTTCTTCTAATTCAGATAAAACTCGATAATCACCAACTCTAATATGATTTTCTGGAGTAAAGTTGGTTAAGCGTTTCACATCTCCCTGTAAATCATCTTGCATTGCTTCAATTTTGCTAATAATGCGTTCTCGAATATTTACAGGAAATTGCTCTAAATCTTTAATAGCTTCGGGCTTAAATTCTATTTGGTACTGCACATATTTTAACCTCTTGAAATATATTTTAGGTGAGTCTTGATGGACTCACCCTAACCTAGATTATACCAACAAAGCCTGCTCCTCCTTAGAAATCACCCTGCCTTCATCCTCAAAACCAGCAATTTGATCAAAGTTCAAATACCGATACAAATTATCAGCAAAAGGATGAATTCTCTCTGCGACAATATCCATATATTCCTGCACATTAGGAATACGTCCCAACAACGCACAAACTGCTGCTAATTCTGCCGAACCTAAATAGACTTGTGCGCCTTTACCCATGCGATTATTGAAGTTACGAGTAGAGGTAGAAAACACAGTTGTATTATCATCAACTTGTGCCTGATTTCCCATACATAAACTACAGCCTGGGATCTCAGTTTTTGCATTTGCAGCTAGGAAAACATTATAAACACCTTCTGCCTTTAATTGGTATTCATCCATGCGAGTTGGGGGCGCTATCCACAAACGAGCTTTTACCTCACCTGCACCTTCTAAAACCTTCGCAGTTGCTCGATAATGTCCGATATTTGTCATACAAGAACCAACAAATACTTCTTGTACAGGATCATTAGCAACTTCCGATAATAACTTAACATTATCTGGGTCATTGGGAGCAGCAACGATTGGTTCGTTAATTTCCTTTAAATCAATTTCAATTATTTCTGCATACTCGGCATATGCATCAGCTGACATTAATACAGGATTTGCTAACCATTTTTCCATTTTCGCTACTCGGCGCATAATGGTTCGCTCATCGTGATAACCCCGTGCTACCATGTTTTTCAACAGGGTAATATTGGAACGGAGATATTCAGCAATTGTTTCTTCACTCAAGTTAATTGTGCAACCTGCGCAAGAACGTTCTGCGGAAGCATCGGTTAATTCAAAAGCTTGTTCAACTTTCAAATCTGGTAAACCTTCAATTTCCAAAATCTTACCTGAGAAGATGTTTTTTTTGTTCTGCTTCTCTACTGTTAACAAACCTTTTTGGATGGCGACATAAGGTATGGCGTTAACAACATCCCTCAGCGTTATTCCTGGTTGCAATTCTCCTTTAAATCTTACCAAAACTGATTCTGGCATGTCCAAAGGCATCACACCCAAAGCAGCAGCAAAGGCTACTAACCCAGAACCTGCGGGAAAGGATATACCCAAGGGGAAGCGGGTGTGTGAGTCTCCTCCTGTTCCTACGGTGTCGGGTAACAGCATCCGGTTTAACCAAGAGTGGATGATACCATCACCAGGACGCAAGGCTACACCACCACGTTGGGCAAAAAAGTCGGGTAGTTCTTGGTGGATTTTGATGTCTACTGGTTTGGGATATGCGGCTGTGTGACAGAAGCTTTGCATTACTAAGTCTGCACTGAAACCGAGACAAGCGAGTTCTTTTAATTCGTCTCTGGTCATTGGTCCTGTGGTGTCCTGAGAACCGACTGCAGTCATGATGGGTTCGCAAGATGTCCCCGGACGTACCCCTGGTAAACCGCAAGCTTTCCCGACCATTTTCTGCGCTAATGTGTAGCCTTTTCCAGTGTCGGCGGGTGCTTGGGGACGGATAAATAAATCGCTGGGTGCTAAACCTAATGCTTGACGGGTTTTGTCGGTGAGGGTACGTCCAATTAGTAGGGGAATGCGTCCCCCAACTCGAACTTCGTCTAAGATGGTGTCAGGTTTGAGCCTGAAGGTGGAAATAACTTCTCCTGCTTGGTTGGTAATTTTGCCTTTGTAGGGATAGATGGTGATAACGTCGCCGGTTTTCATTTTGGTGACATCGCATTGTATGGGTAATGCACCGGCATCTTCGGCTGTGTTAAAAAAGATTGGAGCAATCGCACTTCCTAATATATAACCCCCAGCCCGTTTATTTGGTACAAAGGGAATATCCTTTCCCAAATGCCATAATACTGAATTAATTGCAGACTTACGAGAAGAACCTGTTCCGACTACATCACCGACGTAAGCAACAGGATGGCCTTTTTTCTTCAACTCGATAATTGTTTCTAAACTTCCTGGTTGACGAGTTTCTAACATCGCCAAAGCGTGTAAAGGAATATCTGGTCGAGTTGTGGCGTGGGTCGCTGGTGATAAGTCGTCGGTATTGGTTTCCCCAGGAACTTTAAAAACGGTGACAGTGATACTTTCGGTAAGTGTCGGACGCACAGTAAACCATTCTGCTGCGGCCCAAGCGTCAATCACCTGTTTCGCGTAGTTGTTGGTTTTGGATAGTTCTAAAACATCATGGAAAGCATCATAAACTAGGAGAGTTTTACTTAATGCTGCTGCGGCTGTTTCTGCTACGGGCGAACTGAGTAAATCAATTAATGATTGTACGTTATAACCGCCTACCATTGTTCCCAGTAATTCTACTGCTTCGATGGGGGAAATTAAAGGACTGGTGATTTCACTTTTAGCAATAGCGGTAAGAAAACCTGCTTTTATATATGCTGCTGCATCTACACCGGGGGGAATGCGATCACGCAATAAATGTAATAATACCTCTTCTTCTCCTTTAGGTGGATTTTTCAGTAATTCACATAATGCTGATGTTTGTTGTGCATCTAATGGTAAGGGGGGAATACCTAACTGGGCACGTTCTTCAGTGTGTTGACGATATTCTTGTAGCATGCTTTAGGCTGTTCTCCTCTAAATGTGCTGCTTTCTTTATTTTATTGTAAAGGGAATGTTACATTATTTACTAATAAATGGATTTGTTAGGAATAACAACTTATAAAGTTATAGGTTATGATATTGGGTGGAAGGTTTTTTATAGGTAGATTACTCATAAATATATATGTTATGATTAGACGAGTTTTTACGAAAAAATTCAGCACTTAATTATTTAAGCCACTTGAAATTCCTGGATTTAAAATAATTCAAAACAAGATCAAGATACCGCTGCTTATATTTATAACTACTGTTAAAATGATTTATGAAGGTTCTGATGTTTACCAGATAATTGATGATAAAAAATTAGGATACTAAAGATCATTTTCTAAACCCAGAATAAAAGAAATTAAAAATTATATTAATCAAGGATAGGGTATTTATTATACCTAACTCTATTCTGGTGAACATTGATGAAGGTAAATTTAACTATCAGGAGAATGATAATTCTCATCTTAGAAGATACAAACTCTCTCGGTCTAATTATAGATGGATAGCATCGAGTTAATGGTTGCTATGATGTAAACCCTGATTTCCCATTAATGGGAATTGCTACTTTGGGATTATCTGTGAAGGAGCAGGCGAAACTTTTTGTAACAATTAACAAAACTCAAAAAGGAGTTCCTGCATCTCTATATTTAGATTTAATGAATTTATTAGAAGGAAACATTGAAGATCTTGATGGAGAAGGTGTGACAGCAGAAAGACGAGCAGGAAAAATAGCTCTTAGATTAAGAGAAACAGATAAAAGTTCTTTGTCTGAAAGAATTATAACAACTGGAGAAGCTGGTTTGGGGATATCTTTAAAATGAATTTGTTACTATAATTAGAAATTATGTAGAACCAAAAAAAGGAAAACTGTGTGATTTAGGTTTTGAACAACAATATAAGGTTTATGAAACCTATTTTCGTTCCATTAAGGGAGTATTTTTATACTGATGCGATTGACCCCAAATCATATATTTTACAGTGGGATTTGGTGGAATTATGAAGGCATTTCATTAAATTTTTAATTTAGTCATGCGGAAATATCAAATGTTTAACACTGAGAATAGAATTAAACTTCTACAATCAATTCAAGATTTTAAATTTGATAAGGATAATCTACCTAGTGGTAGTAGTTTTAAAGCACAAGAAAAAGTTAGTGACATGATAGTAAGTAAGTTAAAAAATGCAGCTAGGGAAGATTTAGCAGTGATGATTGGAGATTAGCTGGAAGATTAATTTGGAGATCTCAAAGGGTGTCATTAACATTTAAGGAAATTGCTATCGCTTTAGACCTGTCAGGAAAATTAACTTGGTGTCAAAAAAATGGTAGAAGGGAATTTTG
>ERZ1034419.127-NODE-127-length-14592-cov-39.768178_pt1 | contig 14592 bp, 17 predicted proteins | sample MGYA00520531_ERZ1034419 | MGnify/ENA primary metagenome ERZ1034419 (study PRJEB33736, sample SAMEA104288485) | Azolla nilotica | place: Sudan | collected 1982 | study: EMG produced TPA metagenomics assembly of the PRJEB19522 data set (Is there foul play in the... | reverse complement strand
TGAGCCACAAATTGTCTTGTTTCCAAGCCCGAGCATTTATGTTTGCGAGCCACAATAGGTATCGGCTGTTATTTGCCGATACTGGCGGAATGATTTTGCAACGAGTTGGTCGTTGGGACACCACCGCCGCTTTTTTAGGTGCATATCCCTACTGGAAGCAGTACGTAATATTTGGTTAGGTTGGACTTGGGATGTTTACTTATATCGGTTAATGAGTGGTTCTTTAATACTGTTTGCCTTATTTATGGTGACAGATCCCCAGTCTATTCCTAATACACGTACAGGTCGTATAGTTTGGGCGGTTTGTATTGCCCTAGTCACCTTTATTTTGCGGAATTACTTCTTCCTTTCTACCGTCGTTGTTTGGGCATAATTTCCCCTTGGAGCATTAACTATTCTCATATATACTCTTTGGTTCTCACCCAGATTTTCTTGTCTGAAATAACAATACAAGGAGTTCATAGAAAGGAGTTCATAAATTCAGGAGTAAAAAAGAAAAATATTATCTAAATTGAAAGCATGATATCAAGCTTTTCTATTTCTGCCTCCAATCACCAATCACCAAAACAATGAAAAAATTCAACTTATTCATGCCTTTAATAATAGCAGTTGTCACTATCTTATCTTTTGCACCTACAGCGATAGCTTTTTATGGGTTTTATGTTCGAAAAGCTAATACTAAATTGTAAATTGTACAACCAAGCTTCTCAAGTGATTATTGCAAGAGATGGAAATAAAACAGCATTAATAATGGCTAATAACTTTTAAGGTGAGGTTAAATATTTTGCTCTATTCGTGCCTGTACCAACAGTAATTCAAGAGGAACAAGTGCGTGTTGCCGAGCCTAAAATTATTGAAAGATTAGACACTTTTAGCGCCCCTAGATTAGTAGAATCTTTTGATGGAGACCCATGCGCCCCAGCTTACACAACACGGGATATGCCAGTACCAATGCCAGCAGCAATAAGAGAAAGTGCGGAGTAAAATAGGAGACAAGATAATAGTTTGATTGTCACTGTTGAAGCAAGGTTCAATGTTGGTGAATATGATATTCTCATCCTAAGGGCCAAAGAATCTGGTCGTTTAGAAACTTGGCTTATACGTAATGGTTACAGAATTCCTAGAGGGGTAAATCAATTACTAAAACCTGACATCTGTTCTTCTAGAAAGTTCTTTGTTGCTAAAGCCAACTTAGATAAATTTGATGCATCAGGTCATCAACTTATACGACCTTTGCAAATTTACCAGGACTCACACAAGTTTATCTTACCCATTTGTTTGGGTATGATTAATACCACATCTGAGAAGGATTTGATTGTTTATATTCTCTCAGCTAAAGGACAGGCTGAAGTCACTAACTACCGCATAGTAAAAGTCCCTTATAGTATCAATCTTCCTGTTTTTCTAAAGAACGAATTTGGCGATTTTTATAAATCCATGTTCCAAACTTATTACACCAAAGAAGATAGAAAAGTAGCTTTTCCTGAATATGCTTCGGATATGAGTAATTGTGATCCTTGTTCTGCTGAACCTCTCAACAATGAAGAACTCAAGCAAGCAGGTCTATTTTGGTTAGATTATTTAGATAATAATGTTGAGAATAATAGAATAGCGTGACCTGGGTTTGGTTATTCTCTCCCCACCAATAATATTTTCATTACCCGTTTGCACGTCCGCTACACTCGTAATAAGTTCCCTAAAGATTTGATGTTTCAAACAACTTCCAACCGAGAATCTTCTCAATGACGTTATGTTTTATAACATCCGTTTACAGGAAATGTACAATGTTGTGCTGGTAGAGAATATAAACGGTATTTATCTCGGCGTTTTGAACAAGAAGCGCAGACTCTAGCGCAGTTAAAAAACTAGAAGATTCAAGATATTCGCCAAAAAATGAAGCTGAGTCTCGGAAATCTCACAACTTATTGGTGGGAAAATATGATGATGTTTTTTGGATTTTAAATTTTAAATTCCGTCCTGCGGTACTAGCTCAATAGATGGACTCAATTATGAGTCTGTTGAGCAGTTTTAATCCCTAATTCTCATGATTTCCGAATCCATCTGTTTATAATTAATTTGGTACGGAATCTCACTTATTCAGGGAATCTGTAAACAATTCCTTCTTTATTACCTGCTTCAAAGTTAGTATTTATTTATTTAGCTTTCTCGTCTAAATATTGTTTGGCTTCTTCTATAGATATTTGAGTAGATAAAGCAAATGTTGTAATTGTAATTCCTCCTTCTTCTTGTTCTAATAAACGTAGAAATAGTTGTTTTCTTTGTAACTGTAATTGTTTAATTTTTGCTTGATGTTGTTGGCTTAAATTCCAGATAATCCATATTCCTATAGCTGTTGATGGTATACGAAATACAACTATTACTACTAATGCGCCTTCTTTATCGCCATTGTATTTCTTAGAATCAATTAATTCTATAGTCCCTGGTAAAAGGATAGCTAGATGAATTACTAAGAATGAAACTGCAAATATTTTTTTAGTATTTTTATAGATTTATTTAATAATTTGTCCGAGCTAATTACTATGCTATCTAAATAGATAGCAAGCCTGATATAACTGCGTGCAGAAAGGTTGCTCAAATTTTTCTAATGTAAATGCTCCCTATTCTCTAACTCTTGGATATTGGGGACGACAGGGACTCCCCCAACAAACTTGACTTGGTGGGACATTGGTAAATACACTACTACGCGCACCTATCACGGCATTAGGGCCAATTTCTACTCCTGGGGCGATAAAACAATCTGTTGCTACCCATGCACCGTTACCGATGGTAATACTTGCAGTTTTCAAACCAAAGGCTGGATCTTGGATGTCATGACTACCTGTACACAGGTAACTTTTTTGGGAAACTATGCACTGTTCACCAATGTGAATCTGATCCAAGCTGTAGAATATTACGTCATCACCAATCCAACTGTAAGCACCGATGGTAACTTTCCAAGGATAGGTAAAACGGGCTGTGGGTCGAATTACTACGCCTTTGCCGATTTTAGCTCCAAACAGCCTCAGTAAGGCACAACGTAGATTATTTAGTGGGTGGAGAGTGAGGGGAAATGCGATCGCCTGCACTAACCACCATAATAAAACATACCAACCTGGACGACCGCGATCAAACCGGGATTGGTCATATTTTCGTAAATCTACAAATGGTTTTTCATCGTTCATTGGTGATTGGGGACTGGGTTAGTAGTTTATAGGTTTTTAACTCATAACTAATAGCTAATGACTAATGAATTAAATTGCTGTTTTTTCAACTTCTTGATTTACCGGTTTGGCTGTGGATGCAGGGGTTTGAGCAACGTTTAATGTTCCACCTGAAGTCTGTAATTCGTAAAGTTTGACTCCAATTTGATATTCATATTGACTTAGTAGACGACCGTAAATATATCCGGCTTTACCGTCTAAAAAACCACTTTGAATTATATAGAACAGAATAAATCTTAATAATGGTTTAAATGGTAAGCGTACCCACACGGTTTTTAAGAAGCGTTTGCGTTGTACTGCATCACCAAATAGATTTGCGCCAATTGTGCCGCTTTTATCTTTACCTGTGAGCAAATTTAAATAAACACGGGCTTCCCAGTTAGAATAGCGATTATGTCTTTCTAACCAGTGATATAAATCCCGAAAGTCTTCGTGGAGCATATCATGTTTGAGATACCCAACTTTTCCTTGCAACATGACGTGTTCATGAACTTCGTTATCGCCTGTGTTGGGAATATCTTCGGTGCTGAGGTTTTCGTAACGGCCTTTTTGGTGTTTAAATAACCGGAGATTCCAATCAGGATATTTTCCTCCGTGACGAATCCATTTCCCTAAGAAGAATACACGGCGATTGATATAATAACCATTACATTCTTCGTTTTGAATTACTTCGGTAATTTCAGCCCAAGATTGAGGTGTAATGCGTTCATCACAATCAACAATTAGTACCCATTCATTGGCAAAAGGTAGATTTTGTAATGACCAATTTTTCTTTTTTGGCCAACTGCCATGAAATTTAAATTGTACGACTTTAGCACCGTAACTTTCAGCAATTTCTATGGTTTTATCAGTGCTTTGGGAATCGACGAGGAAAATTTCGTCGGCTGGTTGTAAACTTTTTAAACAAGCTGCTAGGTTTGCTTGTTCGTTTTTGGCAGGAATAAGTACCGAAACTGGTATTTTAGATTTCATAATAAGCTGTTAATTTAAGTTATTTTTTGTTTTCTTTAAAAAGAAGTCTGTGAATTGCCGCCTTTAAGTAACCAATCTGACCATAAACATAAACTAGTTTATCAAATCTTTCGGCTGGATCAGTAATATATTGTAATGATTTATATAAGCCACGTACAAACTTTTCGCTACCTCGTTGTAGTTGGCTAATATCGGCTTGACCAGCGAATTGTTCTCGATAGCATTCACTGATACCTTGCCACCAACCCCGATTTAAGAACCAGGAGGGTTTTACGCGTTCTGGGGCGACGTTGTGAGCTACTAAGGCTTGAGGAAGATAAGCGACTTGCCAGCCACGCTGAAGGGCAAATTCGGTCATTTGCAGTTCTTCGTTGGATAATAGGTTTTTGCCTACTCGTCCTAACTGCGGATCGAAACCCCCTATTTCTTCTAGAAAACTGCGTCTGATGGAGTAATTTAAGCCTCTTGGGGTTGAACCTGGCTGTTGAATGTAGAGGATGTTGTCTCCTAAATCATAGGCTCCCAAGTTGGCAGCTAGTCCGGGAGATAACCATTTTGGTGGTTTGATGTCTGGAGGCCATATCAGGGTAACTTTGCCTCCTGCGATCGCTAGTTGAGAATTATCTTGATATGCAGAATACAAAACCTGTAACCATTGGGGAGTGGCTACTGCATCATCATCTAAATAAGCGAGAATTTCCGCACTGGCAATTTTAGCACCTGTGTTGCGAGCTACGGATAAGCCAAGGGTGGGTTCAAATATATACTTGAGGTGGGGATGGCTGGATCTTTGTTCTACAACTTCACGAGTGAGATCGCCAGATCCATTATCCACTACCACAATTTCAAAGTTAGCTGTAAACTCCTGTGCTAATAGACTATCAATTGCTGCACCTAAGTAGGTATCTCGATTGTGAGTACAAATAATGACAGAGATTTGCATATCTAGCATTGTCTTGATTGGTATATAGCAGGGAACAGCAAATAGGGAAAAGGGTTGAAAGCTCTTTGATGTAAGGCTTGTTAGGTAAATTGTTTACCTCATTCAAGTGCATACGGCTATCAGAACTTTTGAGTTATAGTTTAAATACTGGATTTTATAGTTGCTCTTTGCCTGTTAATTTACCCTATAATTAGGGTTATAGAAACCTAACTTTTACATATACAGTTACAGTGTAGTACTGAGAATTTTTACGAAAAATTATTTCACACTTTACTACAACTTCATACTTGTTGTATATGAGTATGCAACGCTATAAGTGTTTCCGCTAGTTGGCTTAAGCGAGTTTCTAAATATTGTTTGCGCCCAAACAGTTGACGTAATTTTTGGTAACGGGCAATGGCCATACTCACATTTGGTACTTGTTCGACTGGACATTGACGCGACCAAACTTTACCAGCAGCATCAATTCCGCACAGGCGGTAGTCAGTACATGAGGAGTGATCAGATACTTTATCACTAGGTTCACAAATTTCTTCTACGTAATCCATTAGCCGCTCAACTTCCGCGTGACGCAGTGTAGCAGTTCCCCCTAGTTCTGATTCTTGAGGATTGGATTCTAACCAACCATTAATCACTGGACCTTCTAAATAAATATCCTGAATTTGCCGGAGAATTACTTGTAATTCTGTTTGCCAACCTCCCACAGTTTCTTGAATGTCTTGTAAGAGATTCAAGGCAAATGCTGGATTTGCTCCGTGCCGATGATTACTAAAGCTTGGCGTTTTAAACTTAGGTAAGCTGGGCGTTTTCCCTCCATTTTCCTCAGTAGGAAAAGTTTGTACGGAATTATGTTTAGGAAATAAATCTGGCCGTGAATCTGAAGATATTTCCGTATTTATATTGTTATTACCTGTATTTATGCATTCATCATCTGAAGTTGTTTTGCTTCCTCTAGATTTGTTAGATCCAACGCTAATTCTAAAGGAGAAGGGGCGTTTTGTAGCATCACCTGTTTCTGATGACAAGTTAGTAGTGCGTATCCCCAAATCATGTAGAGTTGCCTCAATGCGTTTTAAGCCTGCTTTCATAGAGAGATCCTGACACTTGTGTTGGTGGTATGGAATAATTTGTATTCAGAGCTTGTTAAGAGTGCAAATTATTGACAGAATTAAGAAACGGAAACTTCTCTTTATTGTATATCCAGTCTGTCGTACCCTAAAGGAAACGAGGAGTCTGATAGAATGATGAGTAGAGTTATATTAATAACAGGCCCAGCACGTTCAGGTAAAAGTGAATGGGCTGAAAATCTAGCTATTAAATCGGGAAAACCAGTTATTTATATAGCAACAGCTACTGAGAATTTCCGTGATCAAGAGTGGCAGAAACGCATTCAAAAACACAAAGAACGCCGTCCTGAAGATTGGGTAACTCTGAATATACCTGTAAAACTTACTGCTGCCTTAACAGATGCCAAGCCTAACACCTGTATTTTGGTTGATTCTTTGGGAACTTGGGTAGCTAATTTTATAGAGCAAGATGATTTAAGTTGGGAAACAACCTTGGGAGAGTTGTTAGAAGCAATACCGTTAGTTGAGGCTGATTTGCTATTAGTTTCGGAAGAAACTGGTTGGGGTGTGATTCCAGCTTATCCTATGGCTCGAACATTTCGGGATCGCCTTGGTGCTTTAACCCGTCAGTTAGGTACAATGTGTGAAACAGTTTACTTGGTTACTGGTGGTCATGTTCTTAATCTCAGTGTTCTGGGTTTTCCCTTACCACCTGCCAATTCTTAATTCAAAATTAAAGATTTATCAGGTAAAATTTCTGAATTAGCCACTAAAATCAAGATATGGCAAACAAACAAGACGTTAAAAAATATCTCGCCCACTGGTTTCAGTTAGGGAAAAAAGTGATAGTAGGTAATGGAGAGGCAAGCCTGTTACCTACATCTGTATTAAATGGCGAGCGCTATAGTCCAGAATTTGAAGAATGTTGGGAGAAAATTATTTCCTTAAAAATCAGTGAATGTTATTTAGAAGGTACACAAGAAACCATAGCTGAACTCCTAACACCCACTTGGGAAGTCCTTGCTTGTGGACGTTGTGCTATGCCAATACCCATTAAGACAATGGGTATGCCATCATTACTGTGTCCTTGTTTTTATCTATCGACTTGGCCTAATAATGAACTACCATCACCAAGATGTCCAGTTAATAGCCAAGACCAATTGAGGGACATTCGTTATGCTTGCAGTGAACGGACCGATCGCTTAGTAGATAATATTCCCTCAGGGGTTTAACAACTATATAAGTATATAAATAAGTTGTTAAATCATTACTTTTAATATTTCTTTATATATTAATAAACCAATCCTATCTGATTTATAAAAATCGCTCACTCTCATATCCCCGATTTCTCTATGAAGTTGGGGATATTGTTGTTTACAGCACGCTGCGCTATCGAACATCAAGCAGCGTTGACTCCTGACTATTGAATTCTGCTGTAAATACCTCTCTCCAATACTTGTAATTAGCGCGTGTATTTTTCGGAAATAAGGATTTCTAAATCTGGAAATTAATTTGGCAGAAATTGAGCATGATTCCCAAGGTTACTTCTCGATATTGTATTAAACAAGCGAGGGTTTGAGCAGCACGCAAAGGTCACTCAGGAACTCATAGTCAATGTGGTTTGATTTAACAGTAATCATTCATTATCACAATACACAAACTACTAGCACCTTCAACTTATATTCGCAACTATCTAGGGTGCTTTACTTATGAAACTCCAATTCGTTAAACAGCACAGTGAAGAAGACTGCGGTGCAGCTTGTTTAGCTGCAATTGCCAAATATTACGGTCATACATTTACCCTCAACCGCATTCGTGAAGCCGTTGGAACGGGACAAAATGGAACTACATTATTAGGACTAAGAAGAGGTGCAGAAACCCTTGGTTTTAAAGCGAATCCAGTCAAGACATCACCAGAAGTTCTTGATCGAATGAACGAAGCACCTTTACCAGCAATTATTCACTGGAAGGGTAATCATTGGGTTGTTTTATACGGTAAAAAAGGTAAAAATTTTCTCATCGCAGATCCCGCAGTCGGAGTTTGTCATCTTTCTAGACAAGATTTAATTGATGGTTGGAAAGATTGGTTAATTCTCTTACTAGAACCAGATCCCATCCGCTTTTTTGAACAAGAAAGTGATAAAAAAGGAGGTTTTTGGCCTTTTTTCAAACGAGTTTGGATTTATCGCGCTATTTTAGCCCAAGCTTTACCTCTCAATTTAGTCTCGGGTTTGCTATCTTTAGCTTCTCCTTTCTTGCTGCAAATTCTCACCGATGATGTGTTAGTGAGAGGTGATACAAAATTACTCACTACTGTAGCAGTTTCTGTAGTAGTAATGAATTTTGTTTCTAATAGCCTTTCGTTTGTGCAATCTAACTTAATAGCTCACTTTGCTCAACGCTTACAATTAGCTCTAGTTTTGGATTTCGGTCGGCAAATTTTACGCTTACCTCTTAGTTATTACGAAGCTAGACACAGTGGTGAAATCGTTAGCCAATTGCAAGATATTGAGCAGATTAATCAATTAGTTTCTCAATTAGTAGTCAGTTTACCTAGCCGACTGTTTATTGCGCTGATTTCTGTGGGATTCATGATTTTTTATAGTTGGAAACTGACGGCAGTTGCTTTATCAATCTCGGTATTAATGACTTTATCTACTATTGTCTTCCAGTCAACTCTACAACAGAAAATTCGTGAGTTTTTAGTTCAAGAAGCGGAAATAAAAGGCATTTTAGTTGAAACTTTTAAAGGTGCATTAACCCTGAAGACTACCACATCAGCACCACAGTTTCGGGATGAATTACAAAGCCGTTTTAGTCGTCTTGCTACTATCACTTTTCGCACTATCCAAATTAGCATCATTAATAATTCCTTTTCTGGGTTTGTTGCTGGTATTGGAGGCGTTATTTTACTATGGTTTGGTGGCTGTTTAGTGATTAATCCAGCAGAAAACCTCAGCATCGGTAAGCTACTGACATTTAATTCAATGAACGGTAACTACTTGGGTTTGATTGGTAGTGTTATCAGCTTTGTTGAAGAATTTACTCGTGCTAAAACCGCTACACAAAGATTAACAGAAGTTATTGATGCTACCCCAGAAAATGAAGGAGATATAAAAAAGCCTTTTGCGGAAATCCTGGATGATTATGACATAACTTGTACGAATATTAACTTTCACTATGCAGGTAGAATCGACATCTTAGAAGATTTTTCTTTAACAATTCCTGGTGGCCAAGTTGTTGCTTTAATTGGTAAATCTGGATGTGGTAAAAGTACCCTCGCTAAGTTAATAGCTGGATTATATAAAGTCCAATCTGGAAATATCCAGATTGGACTTTATAACATCCAAGACCTGTCTTTAGAATGTGTGCGTCAACAAGTAGTACTTGTTCCTCAAGATCCTCATTTTTGGAGTCGTTCTATTGTTGAAAATTTCCGTTTAGGATCGCCTTACGTTACATTTGAGCAAATTGTAAGAGCTTGTCAAATTTCTGGTGCTGATGAATTTATCAGTAAACTTCCAGAAAAATATCAAACGATTTTAGGTGAGTTTGGCGCAAATCTCTCCGGTGGTCAACGTCAAAGATTAGCAATAGCCAGAGCTATTATTACAGATCCACCAATTTTGATTTTAGATGAATCTACAGGTGGACTTGATCCTATAAGTGAAGCACCAGTTTTGGAGCAATTATTTAAACATCGTCTGGGTCAAACAACAATTTTAATTTCTCACCGTCCCAAGGTAATTAATCATGCAGATTGGATTATTGTGCTAGATCAAGGAAGATTAAAAATCCAAGGGTCATTGGAGGATTTAAAAACCAAATCTGGGGATCATTTAGATTTTTTAATTCCCTAATTCTTAATAATTATCAGGTAATTATGCTCTACACTCATAATCAAAAAATTATCTCTTCTGTAGAAAATGATGAATTTCTTCCTCCTATTAGTCGTTGGACATCATTAGCAGGAATGTTTCTTGTCGGAACTGTTGCTGTTGGGATTACCCTCTCTTCATGGGTTAAATATAATGTCACAGTCAAAGCTGATGCTACTGTCCGTCCTACAGGGGAAATTCGTGTCGTACAACCGGAAATGGAAGGAACTATTAAAAATATCTTGGTGAAAGAAAATCAAGTTGTAAGGATGGGTGATATCATTGCTCGTCTTGATACTGACCAATTGATGATCACAAAAAGCCAGATCCAAGATAATATCCAACAAGGTAAGTTGCAATTAGTTCAAATTGATGCCCAAGTTCGGATTTTAAATAATCAAATCTTGGCGGAGAAAGAAGTTGTAGAAAAATTAGTTGCTTCTGCCAAAGAGGATTTATTACGCAATCAAAGAGAATATCAAGAACTGCAAATTAATACCCAAGGAGAATTTATGATAGCTACAGCAAATTGCCAAAAAGCCAAGACAGATTTACAAAAAGCCCAAACTGATTTAGAATTTGCCAAAGTGGATCGCGATCGCTATGAGCAATTATCACGAATTGGCGCAATTGGTAGACGAGAATTTGAACAGAAACAATTGGTTGTCAAGCAGTCACAATTAACACTAAAAGCTGAACAAAAATCTTTTGAAATAGCTAAAATTAAAGTAGAATCCTCTAAAGCTGCTGTAAGTCCAACTACAGCAATGGTAACGATAGCACAACAACGTATTGCTCAAGAAAGGGCTAAGGGTCAAGCCAATATTGCTAGTTTAAACAAGGAAAAACAAGCATTTATTGAGCGTAGATTGCAATTACAAACACAGATACAACAATCTCAAAAAGAACTAAAACAAATAGAAAATCAGCTTAGAAAAAGCACTCTTCTTGCCACTAGTAACGGTATTATCTTCAAACTCAATTTACGTAATCCTGGCCAAGTAGTACGTGCTAGTGAATCTATAGCAGAGATTGTTCCTAATAATGTTTCTCTGGTTATTAAAGCTATGATTCCTACAAATGAAGTTCAAAAGATTGCTGTCGGTCAAAAAGTAAATTTGCGTATTGATGCATGTTCTTATCCTGATTATGGTACACTTAAAGGTGTTGTTAAAACAATTTCTCCAGATGTAATTACAAACCAAAGTAATACGGCTATAGCAACATCTAGTAGTTATTTTGAAGCAACTATTCAACCAGAAAATGTTCTATTTGGTAATAGTAATCATCAATGTTATATACAATCAGGAATGCAAGTAAAAGCTGACATTATTTCCAAAGAAGAAACCGCACTGAAATTTATCCTCACACAAGCAAGGTTGATTACTGATTTATAAGTCCCTTCAGTTCATTTAAAACTAAAAATGCAAATGGATATAATTTGGTTTACACTTCAGTAAAATTCTCCTGATGGTGATAAAAAAATGTTTTCTTATGTCTGTATTCACTATATCTGTATACACCTCAATGAGGTACAAAATTTACTTAAAAAGCCATACACCAAAAGATTTTCAACTCTTTTTGCTATTCTCTGCTATAGCAGATTCACCTAAGAGATTGTTTATAAGGTAAACCTTAATTGTAGGGTGTATGATAGCAAAGTTAACACACCGAGAAATACTAAATCCTTGCATAGCCGTAATACAACCTACTTAATATTTATTTTCTAAATAGGCTCTAAATACTTATTACTTAAATTCAAGTCATAAAAATTCTCATGTTCATGACCTACGAACAAAAAATCAAACAAGCATTACAGTGGTGGTCTTATAGACAATCAATAAGACTCTTCCTAGAAGCTGAAAAAACCAGGGATAGTTTATTACAAGAATTTTTCATAATCCTTCGCAGCTTAGATCTATTAAAAATAGATGATCGGAATTTATCAATTAACAAAATTTAAGAATATATCAAAAAATCGACAATTTTTATCACTCTTTAGTTCAATTGAACGATCACTTGTGTCCAGTGTATATTCAAGATAGCTTACCACTCTCAACTCAGTCATTATTAGACCCCTAGTTAACATCTAATCCTCGTCTATATTTCCATATTTATATGCCAGTCTCCTGGCAAAATAAACCTGTCGAATGTAGTTTAATCATTTTAAGAGCTTTAGAAGAATTACTGGCAATAACATTGCCATAATTTTCAACAGCTATTTCAATTCATATCGGTTTGCAATAAAAAGAAAAAACAGGATAATTAACCATGCAGATTACCTATCCTGATATATCTACTATGCTTTTTTATTCTAATCTCCCAGAATTAAAATATCTCAGTGATAGTGTTCAGTTCCTAATTTCTGGTAAATGCTTTTACAAGAGTAAAAATTTGAGACTAGCTTGGTATTGTTGTTGGTAAGTGTTCTTCTCTACCACATATTTAATCATGAAGAAAAAGTATTGAAGTTGTAATGTATGAATTTATTAAAAAACTACGGACGAAGGGTGACATACCTCATAGCGGATAAATCATCATAAATACAATTTAAGATAGGTCGATTAATTGAATCTGAAGATTAAAATCACCTGTGTTGTCATCATTCAGTATTAAATATGGAAGAAGTCTTATCAGCTAATAAATTGCTGAAAATCCTAGTCATTGATGACCACGAATCAGTTTTAATTGGTACAGTTGATATCCTCCAAAAAAACTATCCTAATGCTGAATTTTCGACCGCCGTCAACGCTCATAATGTTCTTAATCAACTGAATACCTTACAGCATGATTTGATAGTTATGGATCTTTCAATTCCCGATCAACATGGACTCACAGCACGACCTGATAATGGTATTCAATTGCTGAGAAATTTGATGAAAAAATACCCAAACCTAAATATAGTTGTCCAAAGCGCCCATGTGAGAACATTGGTACGTATTCGTCTAGATATTGATAGTCATAAAGGAGGCTTTACTATTGCTGAAAAAAGTCTTTCTAGCCAGGAAATGTTAGCAAGAGTTGATTGGGCATTAAAAGGATTAACCCATACAAAAGATATTAAAAGAATTCACTCAGGATTAGAAGTAAAACCAGAATGGATGAAGGTACTAAGTCTAGCTTTTGAAAAAGGATTACAAGATAAATACATTGCTGAAGAAATGTGTGTATCTGAACGGATGGTTCGTCATTATTGGAGCAAGCTACAAGATGCTTTAAACGTTTATCCCGAAGAAGGTAAAAATATCCGCATTCAAACAGAAATGCGAGCTAGAGAAGAAGGATTAATTGACTAATAAGAAATATCAGATGAATAATTATACAGACTGGAGATATAGCTAATGCAGTCTAAATTTTGCCAAATAATTGCAGAAAAGCAGACTATTTGGATGTTGATCAAATACTCAGTCAAAAATATTGTAGTTATTAGTATTACTATTTCTAACCTAGTTAGTGCTAGTTATATCCTTTTAACTTGGAATGGTTTTGCTCCCATATTCTCAGCAATTTTCGTTTTAGCTTTAAATGCTCTAGCCATCACAGCTTTATGTCAATATGACCAAGCTGTTAAATCTGGGATCAAAACCAGACAAGCTATGATTGGAATTATATTTGAGACAATTCATAATGGACCACTACAAAGCCTAGATAGGGTTTTGAGATTAGTCAGAGAAAAAGACTTATCAGTTAATAAATTAATACCTGAATTAGAACCAGAACTGGAAAGATTAAACCAGGAGTTAGAGTGGATTTATGAATTTTGGGTACAAGAAACTTTCACTCAAGAGACAAATCTGTATTTAGGAAATAACATAGTCATAAATTTACAAGAACCCCTCCATGAAATTCTCTATCAAGTTTATAGCCATACTTTAGATCGAGATTTCCCCTCTTTTAAAACCATTAAAGTGATAATTCGGAATTTTGAACCTATAGATGAACAATGTTTAACTATTGATGACAAGCGAGGAATTTGCAGATTCCTAGAAGAAGCTTTGTGTAACGTTGGTAAATATGCCACAGGAGTAACCTGTCTGCAAGTTACTTGCTCATCATCTACTGACTGGTATACCCTGATTATTATAGATAACGGTTTGGGCATTAACTCATCAAGAGAAGGTAGAGGCACAAAACAGTTTAAAAATTTAGCAACACAAATTAAAGGCAAATTTCAACGGCTTCCCCTTTCTCCCAAAGGAACTATTTGTGAGTTATCTTGGCCTGGATGCCTAGTAGTCTGTCAACCCAAAAATGATAGGTGAAGGAGGAGCAACGCGATTTTGTGAGGTGGGGCAAATAGTGTGCGATCGCTAAACCCAAAACAGGCATTCACAAGAGTTATTGACCTTACGATTAAAATCTTGTCGATTAAAATCTTGTATAGATTTAGATTAAGTGAAATTACTTAAATGGATTTATCAGATAGGAGAAGTTGAGACAGACTGGTTTTATAGTCAAAAAGAAGGTAGGATTTCCAAATAAAAAACAGGGAACACCTACCATTAATGACA
>ERZ1034419.126-NODE-126-length-14764-cov-39.268951_pt1 | contig 14764 bp, 11 predicted proteins | sample MGYA00520531_ERZ1034419 | MGnify/ENA primary metagenome ERZ1034419 (study PRJEB33736, sample SAMEA104288485) | Azolla nilotica | place: Sudan | collected 1982 | study: EMG produced TPA metagenomics assembly of the PRJEB19522 data set (Is there foul play in the... | reverse complement strand
ACTGGGTACTGGGTACTGGGTACTGGGTACTGGGTACTGGGTACTGGGTACTGGGATCAAATCAAATTCCTTATTCCCTATTCCTTGTTCCCCATCCAGCTGAACACGATAAAAATTAGCCTGTACCGCCAACACCGTACCCACCAACTGTCCAGCAGTAGAAACAGTATCCCCTTTCATGCAACAGTCGCCGGACGGCGTACTAACAGAGAAAAATAACCAGAACAGTCGGTAATTTTTTCCACCTGATAACCCGCCATAGTCAAGCTATCAGGAACTTGCTCAATAGGTTCTCCTGCATCTAACCAGACTTCTAGTAAACCTCCATTTGGCATTTGTTCCAGACGTAGTTTTGTCCGCACAAAATTAATAGGACAAGGAGTACCACGCAAGTCTAGTTGAGCATCAGGAGTTAATAGAGAAGATATAATCATCACTTAAATAAACTTCCCAAAAATCCTTCTATACCACCTTTACCAGTTCTATCTCCCTTAATTTTAGCCAATTGCTCCAACAGTTGTCTCTCCTCCGGCGCGATCTTATTGGGAATATCAATTAACACCGTCAACATATGGTCGCCCCGACTAACAGGATTTCCCAAACGGGGTACACCACGATTTTCCAGCTTCATCACCGTATTTGGCTGAGTTCCCGCTGGAATAATCAACTCCAGAGGACCATCAACAGTATTCACCTCCAAACGACAACCTAAAATCGCTTGCAGGTAACTAATTTTGATTTCTGAGAGAACATTAATTCCATCTCGCTGGAATTCTTCATCCTCATTCACAAACAAATAAACATACAAATCTCCAGCAGGTCCACCACGTTGACCTGCATCACCTTCTTGAGAGATTCGTAAGCGTGTACCATTATCTACCCCAGCCGGAATAGTAATTTTTAGCTTTTTCGTGACCTGATTTGCGCCTTTACCATCACATGTATCACACTTATCCTCAACTACCGTCCCTGTGCCATTACAAGTAGGACAAGTAGAAACTTGAGTAAAACTACCAAAAGGCGTTCTAGTCACACGCCGGACTTGGCCAGAACCACTACAAGTGGCACAAGTACGGGGACGAGTACCTGGTTTAGCACCAGAACCACTACACACTTCACAAGTTTCTAAATGAGAAATGCGAATTTCTTTTTCACCACCAAATACCGCTTCCCGAAAATCTAACTTCAGGTCTAGCCGTAAATCATCACCGCGCACAGGTCCACTGCGTCGTCTTTGCTGCTGGGTTGGACTACCCATTCCCCCAGCAAAGCCACTGAAAATGCTTTCAAAGATATCAGCAAAACCGGCCATATCACCCATATCTTGGAAGCCAGCGCTAGCTGCTGCACCAGATACACCAGCTTCACCAAAACGGTTATAACGCTCACGGGTTTCTGGCTCAGACAAAACTTCATAAGCACGATTGATTTCTTTAAATCGTTCTTCAGAACCCGGTTCTTTGTTCACATCTGGGTGATACTTCCGGGCTTGGCGGCGATAAGCCTGTTTAATTTCTTCTTTGTCGGCGTCACGAGAGACACCCAGAATTTCATAATAGTCGCGGGCCATAGAGCAAGGGTAAAAGTTAGAAGTAAGAAAGCAGAAGTAGCTGAAAGATTAAGGTAAAGGAATAGAGACACTACTTAATTTTTGTTATTGACTTCTCTCTGGAAAGACAGCTACGGAGATTCTTAAGTAGTCCAATGGGGGAGACTTCCAAGACCGCGCTGCTTCACGGTATTCAGGGAGAAAATCATGATCTACAAAGGAAGCTTTTGATGTAAAGTTCGATAGGTCTTTTACAATTGTGCTACTTAGTTGAGGAAAACTAAGGTTCTTAACCAGAGGTACTAGCCGTACTAATAGGTGTGGAAAACCAACCATATACTTTTAGTCGTATCTGTGGTATGGAAACATCTAGCTCACCAAAGTTAGCTTCTACAATCTAGCAAACCTTGGGATAGAAGAGTGTTCCAACTAAAAAACGAGCCAAAATGTCAGTCGCTTCGATAAAAGATTTCAACAAACCATTTTTTCAAAGTTGGTAAGCGGTGAATCAGCTCTTCTCCGCCATTGCTTGTTTTGTCAGTTTAACTCCTGTATGATAAATTGTCTCAACCAAAGTAACCACAGGATTTTTGCCCTTGAAACTTAGGGTAGAAGCGAATCGTAGTAAGGTATCAACGTAAGGTATCAACGCTGTCGAGTAAGCTACCACAGTAATGTTGCTCAAGCCAACCAAAAGCACGCTCAACAAGATTATATTTACTATGATAAGGAGGATAATAAGCCAGTTGAATTGTCAATTGTCAGTTGAAATTTGTGAGCGAATTGAATTTTGAATTTTGAATTTTGAATTCTGCCTTAACGACCTTAGAGCATGTTTGAAAAGTTTTAGGAGGTATAAATTGTCATTCCGAGCGAAATGAAATGGAGCTTATCCCTTCGGGACACTGCGTGAACGCGAAGCGTGCTGGAGGCTCTAGAATCTAGGTTTTGAGGGTGTACTGAGATGTTTCATTCTGCTCCGCTGCATTCAACATGACACAAAGACCGACTTCTCAAACAACCTCTTAGACTATCACTTAGTTGGATTCATGATTCTTGAGACATAAAATATACTGCAAGCTAATTATTCTCTCAGTATCCCTGGTTTTGGATCATTTTTTCCTTGGATTACTCTTAGCGATCACAAAGAACACCAAAAAAAATATGTAAAATCTAAACCCCTTTATCATACCACACAAACAATTTTGCAAGAGGTCTAATATATCCATGAAGATGGATCTTGGTTTGATATTAATCCCATTTTACAAGAATCACCAAAATTTAGGTTATGAATAATCAACACCAATCAAATAATTTAGATTTTGATAATCAGGGTAATTCCCAAACATTAAATAATATCGTCGACGATAAATAATATCCTCGACGATATCAAAGAACGCAACCAATTTAAAGGGCATCAGGATACAGTCAATAGTGTGAGTTTCAGCCCCGACTGCAAAACCATCGCTACCGCATCATTTCACAAAACAGTGCGGTTGTGGCCTGTGCAGAATTTAGAGCGATGACTTGTGGATGGTTGTGATTGGTTAGAGTAATCCAAAGAAAAAGTGATCCAAAACCAGGGATACTGAGAGAATAATTAGCTTGCAGTATGGTTTATGTCTCCAGAATCATTGATCCAACTAAGTGATAGTCTAAGGTCGTTGTATATAAAGACAGCACAAAAGCTAAAAGGAAGTGACCGAAGATAATTCATGGCAGAGGTAGTGAAAGGATAAGGACGAGGAGGAGTAACAATTGCAGAACGAGAACTAGGATGGAATCGACACACAATTCGGAAAGGGATGCAAGAGTCAGATCATGGAATGTCGATAGTAGACTCATTCCAGCTCAGAGGCAGAAAACTAACAGAACATAAACTACCAAACTTACTAGGAGATATACGCTCCCTAGTCCCCAGTTCCCAGTCCCGAATGCCCAATTAATCTATCGCTTCATAATCAGCCGAAGCTGTACTATCCTCATCAAAATCAAAATTAAATTGTGGTATTGCTGATGTCTCAGCCGCTGAACTTTCTTCGACTAAAGTTAAAGAAATATCAGACAAGTCTTCTTTTTCCTCTGGCTCTTGCGATTGCGATTGGGAATCTACTGACTTACGGGCGCGTTTGTAAACATCTGCACCAATAGCAAATAAAGCTTGTTGGAATTCTTCAAATATCCGCTTCAAGGCAACTGCGGAGATATTGGGGTCACTCATGGCTACTTGGAGACTGTCACATTTCTGACTGGCCCAATCTTTAATTTCTTCACTAATTAACTCGGCATTATCATTGAGTGTAGATGTGTAACTTATCAATAGGTTATCTGCTTGATTTTTGAGCTCAATTAGTTCTTTACGTTTCTTATCTTCTTCAGCATACATTTCAGCTTGCTGTCGCATCCGTTCAACATCAACTTGGCTTAAACCACCTGTATTAGTGATGCGAATACTCTGCTCCCTACCTGTACCCTTGTCTTGAGCAGAAACTTTGAGGATGCCGTTGACATCAATGTCAAAAGCCACTTCAATTTGTGGTATGCCACGAGGAGCAGGGGGAAGCCCTGCCAAAAGGAACTTACCAAGAGTTTTATTATCTCGTGCCATTGCCCGTTCTCCCTGGAGAACATGAATTTCTACGGAATTCTGCCCATCAACTGCGGTAGAAAAGACTTGGGATTTGCTCGTGGGAATTGTGGTGTTACGTTCAATGATTTTAGTAAATACTTCCCCTAGAGTTTCCAGTCCTAAAGATAGGGGAGTTACATCTAAGAGCAGTAAAGTATCAACTTCACCACCCAGGACTCCAGCTTGAACTGCAGCTCCGAGTGCTACACCCTCATCAGGGTTAACGGAGCGATCAGGGGTTTTACCATTATAGAATTGGATCACAGCATTAAGAACCGCAGGAATCCGAGTAGAGCCACCAACCAAAATAATCCGATCAATGTCTTTTGGTTTGAGGTCTGCGTCTTTGAGTGCTTGACTCATCGGTTCTATGGTAGCTGCAATTAAATGTACTGTTAGTTCTTCAAATTTAGAACGGCTCAGTTCCATTTCCAGATGCTTTGGTCCTGTTTCATCAGCGGTGATAAAAGGCAAGTTAATTGAGGTATTTACCATGCTGGAAAGTTCAATTTTTGCCTTTTCTGCTGCTTCCCGCAGACGTTGTAGCGCCATTTTATCTAGGGAAATGTCGATTTTTTCTTGTTTCTCAAATTGCTCTAACATCCAGAGAACAATGCAATTATCAAAATCGTCTCCACCCAGTTGATTGTTACCTCCAGTGGCTTTAACTTCAAATACGCCATCTCCCAGTTGGAGGATGGAGACATCAAAAGTACCTCCTCCCAGGTCGAATACCAAAATCAGTTGTTCTTGGTCTTGTTTGTCTAAACCAAAGGCTAAAGCTGCGGCGGTTGGTTCGTTGATGATTCTCAGAACTTCTAATCCGGCAATTGTTCCAGCATCTTTGGTTGCTTGTCTTTGGGCATCTGTAAAATATGCTGGTACGGTAATTACCGCCTGAGTTACTTCTTCACCCAAGAAGTTTTCCGCCTCTTGTTTGAGTTTTTGTAGGATCATGGCGGATATTTCTTGAGGCGTATAATTACGTCCGCGAATCTGCACATCAACGGTATCGTCTCGACCTTTGACACAGTTATAAGGTACACGAGTGCGTTCTGTGGCTGTATCTTCCCACCGACGACCGATAAATCTTTTGATACTGTAGATTGTGTTTTCGGCATTCGTGATGGATTGGCGCTTGGCTAACTGACCAACCAATAAATCCCCACTCTTGCCAAATCCTACAATACTGGGAGTGGTGCGTCCTCCTTCGGAATTGGCGATCACTATCGGTTGACCACCTTCCACAACAGCAACGCAACTGTTAGTAGTACCTAAGTCTATCCCAATAACTTTTCCCATGCTGACAGTATTTTTATTGAGTGCTTTTACCGTGATTTTTTGCCGACTATCGTTTTTGGCTCAGGACTGGAGACTCCAGTTAAGGTGCAAAACAACAATTAAACAAATTGTTTATGACTAAACAACTACAATATTTTGTTGTTTGTTTCCTACTGCCACCAAGTATGTCGGTACGCCAGCAGCTACAACTTTATAGACCAAATTAACACACTGATTCATCTTTTTGCCCAGCGTTAATCCTCTGCTGGATACAGGTACTCTATGAAATCGCTTATGCCACGCTATCAGGATATCTCTTAAATTGACAGCCGTAGGCTCTAGTATCTCGGAGATTTTTCACTATCTCTTTCAGAGATGCTCCGCGAACGTTCAGAATGACACCTTTAAACCGTTTTTAGTATATCAAACTAATGTCTGTGGGAATTATGTAATCCATGTTGCTAGTACCGCCGTCAATTCAAAATGCTTCTTTCAGAAGAGTTAAGCTAACAAAATCCCAAATTCAAAATGTATACGGCGTGAGCTTTTCAGAGATTTGGAATGATTGGTTTATTTACGCCGTACTGTACTAGTTATCCACTTTCAACAGGGAAAAAGGTGATCGGTAATGGGTAAATTTCCTACCTGTTACCTGTCACCTGTCACCTGTCACCTCTTTGGTTAAGTGTTTTCTTGACTCAACTCATCTTCTTGTTGTGTGGGTGTATCTTCCTTGGGAGCTGCTACTTTTACCATGGCATGACGCAGTACGCGATCGCCTAAAAAATAGCCGCGCACTAACTCTTCTAATACTGTTCCTTCCTGATGTTCGTTTGTAGGTTCTCGCATTACTGCTTCATGCAGGTTAGGATCAAATTCTTGTCCTTCTGGACGCATTGGTGACACACCTAAACGTTTAAGGCAATCCACTAATTGTTTATAAACCCCTTGATAACTTTTGTGAATTGTCATTTCGCCCTCTGTTTGGGGTTTGAGATGCGCCCGCGCTCTTTCAAAATTATCAACAACAGGCAGCAATTCCATAATCGTATTTCGCTTCATCTGCGTCTCCATGTCTTCTTTTTCTTTGGAGGTGCGTTTGCGGTAATTCTCAAAATCTGCGGCAATCCGCATATATTGATTACTACGATCTTCTAGTTGGGTTTTCACCAACTCCAGTTGTTGAGTTAAATCTGCTAAAGCTGCTGTATCTGCTTGTGTTGTCTCTGCCGCAGCGACACCATTTTCTTCTGTGAGTTCAGGTTCTTGCGGTACATTATGGGCTGTCATTTGCTCAGTCACCTCGCTGCCTGATTCTTGAGAGTTAATTTCGGCTGGGGAGTCGCTCTTCATTGCTTGCTTTACCTCTATTGGTTCACCCAATTGCTGGTTAGTGTTGTTTACTTATTTATTTTCATCTATCATTGTCCACTTATCCCAGATGCTTTTTACGGAACAACCTCAAGCAATTGTGGATTGCGGATTTTGGATTTGTAATTTAGCCCATGCCCAAAGACAGAGACTTAGTTTAGGAATTGTGGGTTTTGGTCTTGTGATTTATTCCATAATCGCCAGTGCCATTGATTTGTACTAACTTTTAGATTTTGGATCAAAAAGACAAAATCTACAAAATCTAATATATAAAGTTCAGTCTTCCCTGGATTGGAAATTTGAGATTTAGGATTTCCTTATTGTGACAAATTGTGAACAGATTAGCGTATAGCTTCTGAGGGTGGTAAACCGAACAGGTAAAGTAACTCCAGGAAGAAATCAGGTTGTTCACTATTTAACGTAATTTACTAGCTAGGAGTCCAGTAATTCAGTCTTTAAGATGATAGAAATCATACATCTTGCTTCTCCTGCACATCTGGCCGCCAGGAATGTGCTGAAAAAATTTTTAAGAAGAAAAATTTTAAACTGAAATTTAATACACTCATAATGAGAATAATTGACTACAGTGTGGGAATACTTAAATAAGAGGTTTCCCTGAGAGATTGCTTATGACTTACTCCTCACCACAACGGACTAGCACCGCGTTAACTACAAGAACACAGTTTTCGCCCTTTGGCAACCACCTAGTGCAATCTGGCTATGTCAACACTGAACAGATGAAACAGGCACTAATAGAGAGCCGGAAATCTGGCAAGAAGCTGACAGATGTCCTAGAGTCAATCACTGGGCAACAACTATCACCAGAGTTTATTCGGGAATACAAGAAACAACATCTATTTGAACTAAAAATATTATATGGCGTTGAATCACTAGATCCAGAAGTCAATCAAATTGGCAATCTGATGGTTGGACAATTGATTGATAGTCTTATACCAGTCGATGTCTGTCGTCGTCATCGTTTGGTACCGCTATCGAAACGGGAAGACCAAACACCACCTTATGTTTTAGTGGCAATGGTGGAACCAGATAATCTGGATGCTTCTGATGACCTGAACCGAATCTTGCGTAACAAGAACTTATCCTTACAGCGTATGGTGATTACCCAAGAAGATTACCAGCATCTGATCAACAAATATTTAGATGAGTTGGCTATTCGGCAAAAGGAAAAAGAACAAAAAAGAGATACAGATATTAATCAGGATATAAAATACCTGGAAGATCAGGATATAGAAGAAGTTGCTGAGGACAAGGATGCTGATATCAATGCATCAATTAAGGATGCTGAAGATGCACCCATTATCAAACTCGTCAACAGAATCCTGTTTAAAGCTTTGCAAGAAAAGGTTTCGGATATTCATATTGAACCACAAGAGGAAAACTTACGCATTCGCTTCCGTAAGGATGGGGTACTGCATGAGGCTTTTGACCCTGTACCTAAAAAAATCATTCCGGCGGTGACAGCCCGATTTAAAATCATTTCTAATCTTGATATCGCGGAAAGGCGTTTACCTCAAGATGGACGCATCCGTCGTTTGTTTGAAGGACGGAAAGTTGACTTCCGGGTGAATACCTTACCCAGTCGCTATGGGGAAAAGGTGGTGTTACGGATTCTGGACAACTCTTCTACCCAACTAGGGTTGAATAAGTTAATTACTGATCCAGAGACTTTGCATATTGTCCAGGATATGGTCAGCAAGCCCTTTGGCTTGATTTTGGTAACTGGTCCGACTGGTTCTGGTAAAACGACTTCGTTGTATTCGGCATTGGCAGAAAAGAACGATCCAGGAATTAACATTAGTACGGTAGAAGACCCGATTGAATATAGTTTGCCAGGGATTACCCAAGTACAGGTAATTCGGGAAAAAGGGTTGGATTTTTCCACAGCATTGCGGGCGTTCTTGCGTCAAGATCCCGATGTGTTGCTTGTGGGTGAAACACGGGATAAAGAAACGGCAAAAACAGCGATTGAAGCGGCTTTAACAGGTCACCTAGTATTAACTACTTTACACACTAATGATGCTCCTGGTGCGATCGCACGTCTAGGAGAAATGGGAATTGAACCCTTCATGGTTTCCAGTTCCCTAATTGGTGTTTTGGCACAACGTTTAGTGCGTCGAGTTTGTTCACAATGTCGAATTCCCTACACTCCCACTACTGAAGAACTGGCTCGTTATGGTCTGTCAGCATCCAAAGAAACATCAGTAACTTTTTACAAAGCTAATTCGTTACCTCCAGAATCCATAGCAGAAGCTAAAACCAAAAATGAAATCTGTCCGGCTTGTAATGGCATTGGCTATAAAGGACGTTGTGGTGTTTATGAAGTTATGCGAGTCACAGAAAACCTCCAAACTCTCATCAACCAAGAAGCACCCACAGAACGCATCAAAGAAGTAGCTGTAGAAGAAGGTATGAAAACCTTGCTTGCTTACAGTCTAGATTTAGTGCGTCAAGGTTCTACAACTCTGGAAGAAGTAGAGCGCGTAACCTTTACTGATACAGGTTTGGAAGCTGAATTAAAAGCCAAACGTAAGAGTGGTCTAACTTGTAAAACTTGTGATGCCACATTACAACCAGAATGGCTTGATTGTCCCTACTGTATGACACCTCGTTTTCAAGATTAGCACCAGGAGTTAGAGGGGCTGGGGATGTAGGGGAAGCAGGGGGAGCAGGGGGAGAAAGATTTAGTCTTTTTCCTGAACTCTTATTCCCTATTCACTATTTTTAAATTGGAGCGAAGCGACTATGGAAATGATCATTGAAGACTTGATGGAACAGTTGATTGACATGGGTGGTTCGGATCTGCACTTATCCGCAGGTTTACCTCCCTACTTCCGCGTGAGTGGTCATCTGACTCCTATTGGTGATCATGTGCTGACCGCAGATGAATGCCAAAGATTAATTTTTAGTATGCTCAATAACACCCAGCGAAAAACCTTAGAACAAACCTGGGAATTAGATTGTTCCTATGGTGTCAAAGGATTAGCTCGTTTTCGGGTGAATGTCTACAAAGAACGTGGTGCTTATGCTGCTTGTTTGCGAGCATTGAGTTCTAAAATTCCTAACTTTGAAAAATTAGGTTTACCAAATATAGTTCGGGAAATGTCTGAAAAACCCAGAGGATTAATTCTGGTGACAGGCCCAACAGGTTCAGGTAAAACCACTACTCTAGCGGCAATGATTGACCTCATTAACCGCACTAGAGCAGAACATATTTTAACCGTTGAAGACCCTGTAGAATTTATTTATGAACCAATTAAAAGCCTAGTTCACCAACGTCAACTAGGGGAAGACACCAAGAGTTTTGCTAATGCCTTGAAAGCAGCTTTGCGGGAAGATCCAGATATCATTCTGGTAGGAGAAATGCGGGATTTGGAAACAATTGCTTTGGCAATTTCTGCCGCAGAAACAGGTCACTTAGTATTTGGTACACTGCACACCAGTTCTGCTGCCCAAACAGTTGACCGGATCATCGACGTTTTCCCCCATGAAAAACAAACCCAAGTACGGGTACAATTATCAAACTCTTTAGTAGCAGTATTTAGCCAAACTTTAGTATCTAAGAAAAATCCCAAACCAGGTGAATATGGTCGGGTGATGGCTCAAGAAATTATGGTAATCACTCCTGCTATTTCCAACTTAATTCGTGAAGGTAAAACAGCGCAAATTTATTCAGCGATTCAAACTGGTGGGAAATTGGGAATGCAAACTTTAGAGAAGGTTCTAGCTGATTTATATAAAGCTGGAACTATCTCTTTTGAAGCGGCTATGTCTAAGACTTCTAAGCCTGATGAAGTTCAACGTCTCATTGGGTCAGCACCACCACAAGCATCAGCAGCAAAACTTAGTACTGCTGCTAAAGCTCATTAGATTTTCTAATGCGTAATTCATAATTCATGATTATAATGCCAATTACAAATTATGAATTACCAATTACCCATTGGCTAATTTTAAATTTTGTTGGCGTAGCCTGCTGTAAGCACTATTTTGAATTTTGAATTGATACTATGCCTACCTACCTTGCTCGTATTCGCGATTCCCAAGGAAATTTAAGAACTCAGAAATTTGTTGCTGATTCCTTAAGCGATGCTCGGACTAATCTCAGAGATAAGGGCTTTATAGTTCAAGACCTGAAAGAATCTCAAAGTTTATCTTCCCGCTTTGATTTAAAAAAATTCCAGAATTCCTTAGTTAAGGTTTCTGTAAAAGACAAAGCTGTTTTTTCCCGTCAGTTTGCTGCTTTAGTGAATGCAGGTGTAGCAATTGTTAGAGGACTCGCAATACTTGGTGAACAGTGCAGTAATCCCAAATTGAAACAAGCTCTGATTGAAATTGGCGGTGATGTGCAAACGGGAGTTAATCTTTCTGATTCTATGGGTAAGCATCCTGACTGTTTTGATGGTTTGTATGTGAGTATGGTTCAGGCAGGAGAAATAGGTGGTGTGCTAGATGAAGTATTAAATCGTCTAGCCAAACTATTAGAAGATATGGCTCGGTTACAGAACCAAATTAAATCGGCTATGTCTTATCCATTAGTAGTAGGGTTTCTCGCAACTGCCATCTTTGTGGGTATGACTGTGTTTCTAATTCCCATATTTGCTAATATTTTCAAAGACATAGGTGTTGAATTACCAGCACTAACACAATTTCTGATGACTTCTAGCGAAATATTACGAAGTTATTGGTCTTTAGTAATTATGGCTGGTTTTATGGCAGCTTCCTTTGCCTATAAGCAGTATTACAAAACTCCCGTAGGTAGAGAAACTATTGACCGCCTATCTTTAAAAGTACCTTTGTTTGGTGACTTGATCCAAAAATCTTCAGTTGCTCGATTTAGCCGCACCTTTGGGGCTTTAACTCGTTCAGGTGTGCCAATTCTAACTTGCTTAGCAATTGTGCGGGATACATCAGGAAATCAAGTGATTGCTAATGCCATAGATGCAGCTAGGCTAGATGTTCAACAAGGTGGGATGATTAGTGTCGCCTTGAAAAAAGATGCAGTTTTCCCATCTATGGCTATTGCCATGATGAGTATTGGTGAAGAAACTGGTCAATTAGATGGAATGTTGATGAAGGTTGCTGATTTCTATGAAGATGAAGTAGAACAGGCAGTTAAATCATTAACAAGTATTTTAGAACCATTAATGATTGTGGTTCTTGGGGGGATGGTTGGTACAATTTTGCTGGCAATGTATTTACCCATGTTCAAGGTCTTTGAAAAACTGGGGTAAAAAAACAGTTATCAGTTAACAGTTAACAGTGAAAAATGTTTTGAACTGGAAAATAAAAAACTTGTACTGAGAACTGATAGCTGATAACTGACTATTGGTAAATGAAAAATCATGTCTAGACAAAAATCTCTTTATGAATCTAGTTTAGCGGAATATAGCAATCATTCAGCTGCGATCGCACTCCTCAAACAGCATCGTCCATATTTGGAAATGATTCCTAGTCTGCGTCGTCCATCGGAAAGTGTAATCACTATCCCTTTACCCATCGTTCGTATCCGTGATATTGAAGCTAAAACTTCAAAAACGATGGGTTTACCCTGTGATATATCTATAATCATGTGTGATCCGGAATGGAAAATCAAAACCGGTGTAGAAATATTACTATTTATTCATCGTCCCCATGAAGACTTTTCTGATTTATTAGGAAGATGGAGACAAAGCCAAGTTTGGTTAGATAAAGAATATGAATGGATTATGCATCCCCGTCATAGTCATATTTTGAGTGAGGGTGCAAATATCGTTTATCCGTTGTTTGTAGTTTTTGATCAAACACCAGAACGCATCCAACGGGGTTTAATAGGTGCAGAATTACCTTTTGTCATTCAAACATCATTATCTCTAGCTGAGGAAGAACCTATAGAGTCTTATTCCTCAGAACTTCCACCAGCTTAGATGTAGGTGAGGTAATTGGTCACCTATTACCAATCACCAATTACTAATCACCTATTTTACAAATTTAGGCATGATTTCCGCAGCGGTAAATAAACCATAAATACCCCGTTGATGTAATTCTTGACCAGCTTTTAAATAACCAAAGGCCGGACCGCACACATTAGCAGCCATACTGGTTTCATCTCCTAATGTAAAGGTGTGGGTAGAAATTTTACCTTCAAAGGTGCATCCTGTGATTCTCACATTGGTACTGAGGGGCTTTTTGGGGTTGCGGGTATCAACTACACCACCTACAGTCACTCTATCCCGTGAACAAATTCCCGCTATTTCTAAGATCACATCATCGGCATGTTCCATATTTTCCAAAGTCAGCACGCCGTTAGTTTTATCTAGTAATGCTTCTACCTCTGCGTCAGTCATCGCCCTAGCAGCTTCCACAGTATAATCGGGCATATGTCCAATATCTTCCCGAACCGTGGCGCGGTAAGCTTCCCAGTTAGCAATACCGACACCAAAAGTAATTTCCACATTGTCAATTTCGGCGTAACTTTGGGCGGCTAATGCGGCGGCGGCGGTTAACAGTCCTGGTGTTGCACCACAGCCTGTCATATAAGTAATTCGCTCTGCTTGCAGTTCGTCTTTCATGGCTAGAAGTTGTTCTACTGCACTGGTGCGTTTTATGGCATCCACCAGCACACCGCGCCAACCAGCTTTGATGAATTCTTTGGCGACATTGGGGATAAAGTCGTTGGGGAGGTTGGGTAAAGCTAGGAAATAAGCATCTACAGCGTCACCGGTGGCTTTAATTAAATCTTGAATACTGTTATTGCTTAATGTCCCGACTGGTTCTAAATAACCGACTGTACCTTGATTTTGATAGTTGGTGATGCAAGCATCGCTGTTTAAGCCTTCTGTGGAGTATGCGTAGCCTTTTTGGTCTGCGGCTGCAACTAGGATCATTTCTCGTTTACTGGAAAGGAGTTTGGCTGCTGCTTGTCCAAGTCCGCCAAAACCCAGGACTCCGACGCGAATAGGTTGTGTGTTCATAGTGTTTTTTATGTGTTGGTTAATGGTTAATTATGCTTTATTTTCCTGGGTTCTCAAGTGGAAAAAGCTATAATTATGTGAAAGTTATTTAAGGTAACTTAAAAATAGTGAGCCAACTCTTGAGCCTGGAATTGAATGATGAAGTTTATACTGCTTTACAAAAACAAGCTACTGTTGTGGGAATTTTGGTAGCACAATGAGTTGCTGCGTCCCTATATCGTCAGTATACCTTGTCTGTTAGTCCTAAATCCGATGCTGAAGAAGCACGTCAGCGTTTGCTTGGTTATGCTGGTGTAATTAGTCAGGGTTATGCTACAGGTACGGTTAATTAAAGTATTGATACTGATATGCTTAAGGCTTAAGATTTAGTAAATTGTGTCTACAAAAATAAAATCATGCAAGGAATTAAGGTTTCATATCCATTAATCTACTAGACTTTGCTTGTAAAATAACTACAGCGATATTGAACTGAGATAAATTTTGCTGAAAAGATCAATTCCTATCAACAGTAATAAAAACATCAAATTCTTTTTCTATTAAACCCAGTAGTTCACAATTTTTAGTTTCCACCCATCCCATCTGGGGAAGAGTTTTGATTTCATAACCTATAAATTTTTTAGCTAACCTGCGATCAATACATTCATCTAAAATCAATTGGGAGCATCGAGTTTTGGTAGAAAGATTCAAATAGCAAGCAAACCATTGAGATAAACACAACGAAGGGAAAGGATTTGGTAGACACTTTCAACATTCCACTGTCCGCCAGAAATCTTAATCCTTGCTCCAATGTGTTTAAAAGCAGATTCGACAGATCCAGAACCAATAGAACACAGTTAACTTGGTAGTAGCTGTAGTTAATAATGCGAGTGCGAAATTTTCCGCTTATCTCGAAAAACTTCTTCACTTGTTTACCTCGAAAATTATTAAATAAAGCTTGAATTGGCTCTATCTGACGCCACAATAAAC
>ERZ1034419.124-NODE-124-length-14940-cov-38.853141_pt1 | contig 14940 bp, 14 predicted proteins | sample MGYA00520531_ERZ1034419 | MGnify/ENA primary metagenome ERZ1034419 (study PRJEB33736, sample SAMEA104288485) | Azolla nilotica | place: Sudan | collected 1982 | study: EMG produced TPA metagenomics assembly of the PRJEB19522 data set (Is there foul play in the... | reverse complement strand
CTGGTGTATAGATATTATTGGCACTCTTACACCTTATTTAATCCACTTTCCTTACTGCCGTAGTTGTAGTAATAGGGCATGAATATTCACAATTGTGCTGCCATCAAACATACTGATTATGTAGTTATCTCACAACACTTTCTGGAAAATACCCCAGTGGTGTGATTCCCACATATAAAAGCGTGAACCTAAAACTACGGACAGATTCTGTACCATTGTTTCCAAGGTAGTGGTGACAAAATATTTCACCACTGCTGACTAGACACTAATTTGTTCTGGCATGGTATTAAAACCACGTCCCACACCAAAGGTTGAGCAATCACAAATCAAGATATCCAGAAATGCATCTGTGAGAGTGCATTGGGGTTCGGGCATATCAAAGACTGTTTTGCCGTATAGTTTGCGCCCTATAGCAAACTTCAGGGTGGTACGTAAGGCGGTATCAGCTGCACCTTGAGAAAAGGCTGGACATAAGGCCCTAGTAATTTGTAAGCCTTTCAAAGCTATTTCCAAACCCGCACCTTCAGCCCCTAACCGCATAGATTCTGGAATAAACCAGTTATTAAAGCGGATACCACTCATATCCGAACCCCGAATCCCATGGGTGAGGATTTAGGGTAGATTACTATAATTATCTGGGTCAATTTTGCTCTTTTCGACTATGAATAGGGAGAGGCCACTGTGGATCTGTTTTACCTAGTACGAAGGCGATTATAGAAATGTTAGCGCGCTTAATTGGCCATTTTTCGCCGTTGAGGAGATAACCAGCAGAAACTTTTGTGGCTTGCATATCCCCGCCTAAAAGGTCGCTAGCATGTGCTATTTCTGAATAAGCTAAACACATAGTGCCATTAGTATCATTCATAAAGCTGCCCAGGAGTTGCTTCTTCTCGTCTGTTCGTGCCATCAATACCAAGCATACTCATGCCACAGCCATATTAGCGTTATTTTTTTCTTAAAAAAGAGAATCAGTGTATATCTAGAGGGTATTAATTCATCAAAACTTGTAAGTTCACTACTGTATTCTGTGGGAATGTAGTAATGTTGTAGTTTCCAGTTATATAACCAGTTGATAATTTCGTGGGGAAATTCTTCCTTTTCATCCAGGTCGATTACCTGTTTGAAGGAGATCATATTATCTGGGTTGCCAGGGTCGGCTAAATCTCGTTCTACTGTTTCAGCAACCCAAAATTGTTTAAGTGGCTGCATAATGTTCTCCTTAGTGAGCAACTTGCACTTTATCTAGTAAAGTATCAACTTTCTTGGATAATTTGCGGTAGTTCGCGTTGTATTTAGGGTTGTGACTCCAGTCTGCTAACACTTACAACTCTCCTGCGAGGAAGCTGGTTTTGCAAGCGCGACGTTGAATTTTACCGCTGGAAGTTTTGAGGATATTACCTGGGTTAGCTAAAACAACAGCGAAAACTTGAAGTTCATGAATTTCTGCGATCACTTGGCGAATAACAGTCATTACTTCATCCGCTGTAAACTCTTCAGGATTGCGTTTTACTTCCTGCACTATCACCAGTCTTTCCACACCATCCGCATCTATGGAGAAGGCTGCACCATAGTCAGGACGCAAACAAGGATGAACTTGCTGCACTGTCCACTCTAAATCTTGAGGATAGTGATTTGTACCCCTGATAATTATCAAATCTTTAATCCGTCTTGTGATAAATAACTTACCACCCCTCATAAAACCTAAATCACCTGTCCGCAGGAATGGGCCTTCTTTAGTATCAGTAGTGTAGGCACGCACGGAAGCTACTCTTACTTTGTTCTGGACGATTCCAATAACCACCAGCCACACTAGGATCAGATACCCAAATCTCACCCACCTCATCAGGTTGACAACGAGTTAAAGTTTCCGGGTTGGCGATCACTACTTGAGTATCACACACGAGTTGTCCACATCCAGGAATAGCCCGAACACCATCACCCCAACCAGCAACTTCAAATATTTTGTTTTTTTCAATTTCTGATGTTTTAACGAGACATAGTATCGGTGGTTGTTGTCTAAGACTAGTTGATACTAGCAATGTATCTTCTGCCAAACCATAGGCAGGTGCAAAGGTTTCCCAGCAGAAACCACAAGCAGAAAATTCCTCAAAAAATTCTTCTAATACTCTAGGATTAATAGGTTCTGCCGCATTTCCCGCAGCTCGCCAACTACTCAAATCAAGAGTAGTCAATCGTGAAAAATTATTACAGTTATGTGCTTTCAGTGTTTATGGGTGTGAGGGGCTAGTAGCTAGTTAGTGATTTGCTAACTAAGCCAACATTCGGAAAAATACATTACACAAAATCACAGGGTATAGAGGATTTAATATTAGCAGCAGGGGGAATACCTTTAGCAGTTCATCAAGTTCGTTATTCTATAATAATACTCGGAATTTAAACCAACGGTATTTTGTCAACTGCCCGTGATTTAGATGTCACAATATTAGGTTATAGTCCCTTAGCTGAAGGAGAACTCACAGGTAAATAAATATACACCTTTTCAATATCCTACAGGTGCAACAATCATATACCCGCAATTTAGTAAGGGTTTTCAGCCTACTTTTTTATAGTATTGCGTCGGTATTATCTTTACTCAGAAACATCGGTGAAAAATATGGTCGCACCCCTGCCCAAGTAGCCCTTAACTGGCTGGTTAGTTGCTCAGGGGAACGTAATTCCCATTGCTGGGGTTAAAAACGCCGAACAAGTAAAACAGAATGTTGGCGCTTTTAGTTGGAAATTGACTGATTATGGGTTAGGTAAGTTAGATGAAATTACCTGCCCCTAGAAAAACTAAGGGAATTCCAAATAAAATATCCAATCTTTGAGTAAGGAGGGGGAGCAGGGGAAGCATAATCTGATAGCTGTCACCTGTCACCTGTCATCTATTCCCTATGTGAACCTAGTTTTTGGCTGGGTGTAACAGAAGATTCACGTTGAGTTGTTGTCCGTAATCTGGGTTTTGGTGTTCCCCGTCCTTCATCACCACCGTTATCTGATTTAGACCAAGAGGAACGGCTACGTTCACGTTCACCACCACCGCTGCGTGGGTATTCGCCACTATCACGACGCTTGTTGAGTTTGGGTTTGGGAGATGGTTCTTCTTGGGGAATATCTACACCAGATTGCAACCAGTCGGGACGGGTTTGATCATAGGCGATTTGCAAAGCCGCAGCTGCGATTGCCTGAGCATCATATTTTTCAATCAACTCACTGATGATTGGTAAAAATGAAGCCAAACGTTCACCGGTTAAAGCTTCTGCTACCTGTTCTTGCAATTTTTTGATGTGTCTAGCTTCAATTTGCGCCCTGGTAGGAATTGTTAACACCTGCCAATTTTGACGGTTATGGCGTTCAAACGCCTGTTGTTTGCGGCGTTCAAATGGTTGTACCAAAGAAATCGCAGTTCCTTCTTTACCAGCACGACCAGTCCGACCAATCCGGTGAACGTAGGTTTCCACACTATCGGGTAAATCAAAGTTAATCACGTGGGAAAGTAGATCCACATCTAAACCCCGTGCGGCAATATCAGTAGCTACCACCCAGCGGACTTGACGATTGCGGAAACGGGTTAATAATCTTTCCCGTGCTTGCTGAGACAAATCACCATGATATTCATCCACACTATGGCCAGCAGCTTGCAATTGATTGGTTAGTTCTGCGGCTGTGCGTCTGGTGCGAACAAAGATTAAAGCTGTTTCTGGATCTTCCATTTCCAGAATTGGCTGTAAAGCTTTAGCTTTTGTCCAATGGCGAGGAATCAAGTAAGCTACCTGATTGATTTTATTGGGTGCAGCTTTTGGTTGCTCAACGGTGACAGTCACCGGAGAGTTTAAAAACTTATTCACCAATTGGCGAATGGATGGGGGCATAGTTGCCGAAAATAAAGCCGTTTGGCGCTCTGTGGGAGCTTGGGACAGAATTCTGATTACATCATCAATAAAGCCCATGCTCAACATTTCATCAGCTTCATCAAGGACAAACCATTTCACTTGATCCAGCTTTAAGCAACCACGCTCTAGCAAATCTATCACCCGTCCTGGTGTACCCACAACTACATGAACACCGCGTTTTAGCTGCATCATTTGACGGTCAATTGACTGACCACCATAGATTGCTAATACTCGTAATCCATCATTCCCCATAAATTGGGAAATAGCATCATGAACTTGCATTGCCAATTCACGAGTAGGTGTTAGTACAATAGCTTGTACGGCTTTTTTGCTGACATCCAGCTTTTCTAACATCGGCAGTGAAAAGGCTGCTGTTTTGCCTGTTCCTGTTTGGGATTGCCCAACTACATCACGACCCGCTAATAGTTGCGGAATAGCTTGAGTCTGAATATTTGTAGGTGTGGTAAAGCCAAGTTTTTCTAGAATTTCAACACGCTCTTGGGAAATGCCTAGTTCTTGAAAGGTAAGATTCATTAATTCTCCTAAGATTTTATTGTGAGTTTTGGACTTGTAAACCGATACTTATTTGTAAATTTGGGCATGGGTCATAGCAATATGACCCATGACTAATTACTCATAATTATTTGACCATAGAGGTCGTAGGCATCGGCACTGTGGATCTTTACTGGCACGATGGTTCCTAGCCCTGCGTCGCCTTTAACATAGACTTGACCATCAACTTCTGGGGAAAATCTGCGGGAACGGCCGATTAATTCTCCACTTTCGGGGTTTTCCTGCTCAATCAGGACATCAACTATTTTGTCTACTTCCTGTTGATTTTTAAGGAGGGAAATTGGTTGTTGGAGTGCCATGAGTTGATCACGACGCTCTACCATCAATTCTTGTGGTAATTGATCTGGTAAATTGTAGGCGGGGGTTCCCTCTTCCGGTGAGAAGGTGAAGACACCAACATGATCAAATTCATGTCGCTCCGTAAACTCTAGTAAATGTTCAAAATGCTCTTGTGTCTCTCCAGGGAAACCAACAATAAATGTGGTTCTTAGCACTGCTGAGGGGAGGGCAGTTTTGATACTTTCGATAATTCCATCGTTCACTCTTCCCTGCCAAGGACGGTTCATGGCTCGAAGAATTTCTGGATGAGAATGTTGCAAGGGCAAATCTAAATAAGGCAGCACGTTTGGTGTCTCTTGAATTGCCGCTGTCACATCTGGTGTAAGTCCAGTAGGATAAGCATAGTGCATTCTGATCCACGGTACATCTACTTTCCCTAAAGCACGAAGTAATTCCGCTAACTTTGGTTTTCCGTAAATATCCAAACCATAATTGGTGGTGATTTGGGAAATCAGAATAATTTCTTTTACCCCTTGAGTTGCCAATTCCTTGGCCTCAGCAACTATTGATTCAATAGTGCGCGATCGCTGATTCCCTCTCAGATGAGGAATAATGCAAAATGCACAACGATAATCGCATCCTTCGGCAACTCTTAGGTAAGCTACTCCTTCGGTTGTAGTTCGGTAGCGTGGTGTGGTTTCATCCGCTATGTAAGTAGGTTGAGCGGTAATTTGTTTCACCCTTTCTCCCTGTTCTACCCGCTCGATGACATTGACAATTTTGTGGTAATCGCCTGTGCCAATCACGGCTACTGCTTCTGGCAACTCTTCCAATAATTGTTCTTGAAAGTGTTGCGCTAGGCAACCAGTAATAACGACTTTTTTATTTGCTTCTGCCAGTTCTACTAAGGTTTTTACCGATTCTTCTCTAGCAGCTTCGATAAAACTACAAGTATTGACAATTACATAATCAGCTAACTCGTCATTTGTATCTACACCATAACCTGCTTCTACCAACAGACCTAACATATGTTCTGTATCTATTAGGTTTTTCTCGCAGCCCAAGTGAGAAATGGCTATTGTTGGTTTGTCACCCATATTTTGAAAATATCTTCAGTTTTTTTCTTGTGCAGTCAAACATAAAAAGTAATAGTTAGGTGCTTTTTCCCGCACCCTGATCAGGACACCGCAGTAATAGATTTTCACTACCAGTTGTTTTTCGTAACCAGTTGTTTTTCGTAAATGCCAGTGGACGTATGACCCTAATCAGTAAAGATATAGCGGTCATGCTATGATGTTTTTATTAATCTGTTTCCCAGGGTAAACTTGAGTGTCTTATGGTAATTTTGACACTCGTAATATTTTTTAACGATTCGCTTATTGGTATTTTACGCTACCGCAGCGTGTGCGTTGTTAATTTACCCATCGGGAAGCCGCCCAAAGGGCTGTTTTTGAGAAGTCGCTACCCTCAGGGAAATCGCAAACGCGACTGCGCCCATAAAGCAGTAATGCTACCCTATATCTTAGGCTAAACCCGCGATGATGCGCTGGCATGATACCTAAACTACGGGAAAGCTGCCTTGCGTCTTGTGAGTGGCAAACTCCTCTTGTAGCCAGATTTTATCTTAACATATCTTATGAAAGGTTTAACGCTAATTTCCATCTTGAGAAGGAGGCAACAAACCATTCATAATTAAACAAATTCACTAGTCTAGATATAAAGTCAAGAGTTTGCTCAAATATGAAATATGAAGCCGGAGACTGTCTCAATTACCAGAGGATATAGTCAAAAGCAGGCCAATACCCAATTTACCACCTATAAGGGACAGGTCAGATGCAAAATTATTTTTGTCTTTTCATCCTTGATCCTTGATCCTTAAACAAAAAATTCTTAACCCTGGACTTTGCCAAGCAAAATAAAGACGTGGACTTATATCAGCTATTTAAAACTCGAACACCGATTATTGGCGTAGTTCATCTGCTACCCCTACCTACCTCACCCCGTTGGGGTGGTAGTCTGAAAGCAGTAACTGACCGTGCTGAACAAGAAGCAACCGCCCTGGCCAGTGGTGGGGTAGACGGCTTAATTGTAGAAAATTTTTTCGATGCACCCTTTACTAAAAACCAAGTTGATCCAGCCGTTGTCAGTGCTATGACTCTGGTGGTACAGCGAATACAGAATTTAGTAACTTTGCCTGTGGGTTTAAATGTTTTACGGAATGATGCCAAAAGTGCAATGGCGATCGCTAGTTGTGTACGGGCGCAATTTATCCGGGTTAACATCCTTACAGGAGTAATGGCCACTGACCAGGGATTAATTGAAGGAGAGGCACATCAATTACTCCGCTATCGTCGGGAACTAGGTTCTGATGTGAAAATCTTGGCTGATGTGTTGGTTAAACACGCGCGTCCTTTAAGTTCACCCAATCTAACAGTTGCTGTCAAAGACACAATAGAAAGAGGTTTAGCTGATGGGGTGATTTTATCAGGTTGGGCTACTGGCAGTCCTCCTAACTTAGAAGACTTGGAACTGGCTTGCGGTGCTGCTGCTGGTACACCAGTGCTCATTGGTAGCGGAGCTAATTGGGAAAATATTGGTACGCTGATGCAAGCAGCAAATGGTGTGATTGTTTCCAGTTCTCTCAAACGCCACGATCAAATTTCCCAGCCTATTGACCCAACTCGTGTCAGTCAATTTGTGGAAGCTGCTCACCGGAATTGGAATTCTAAAGGTGAAAGTAAATCAAGTTCCTCAATAAAATTACATTCTTAGGGACTGGAGACTGGGGAGATAAGGGAGATGGGTAAGTAATTTTCTTAATACCCAATGCCCAATGCCCAATTACCACTGACCAATTACCAACTACCAATTATGATTCACCGTCGTTCTACTCCTTGGATTCATAAATGGTCGCGTCCATTGATTGGGGCGATCGCTGGGCTTGGTATCCTCAACACAGGTTATCTCACGTTTGAAAAGTTAACAGGAGGTAATCCTGTTTGCACTACTCCAGAAGGTGTTAAGCGTTGTACTGATGTACTTTCTAGCCCCTGGGGTACAGTTTTTGGCCACCCTTTAGCTCTGTTTGGTTTGCTGACATACATCGGTATGTTTATCTTTGCTGTAGCTCCCTTGGCTTTGAACTCAGTAGAAGGGAACAAAAATCGAAAACAAATAGAAAATCTGACTTGGTGGTTGCTGCTGGTGGGTGCGATCACTATGTCAGTATTTAGTGGATATTTAATGTATGTCCTAGCATTTCAACTCCAAGCTTTGTGTCTTTACTGTATTGCCTCAGCTTTGTTTGCTTTGAGCATGTTAACTCTCACCATCCTGGGTCGTGACTGGGAAGATATTGGACAAATCTTCTTCACTGCTGTAATTGTCGGTATGGTGATACTAATTACCACATTAAGTATTTACTCCGATATAAACACATCAGGGAATATAGCCGAACTAACTGATGGTAAAGCCGTACAGATTTTCTTTGACCCTAAAAAAGAAGAACCAAAACCACAAGTAGGCTGGCAAATTACTACTAATTCTGGAGAGTCAGAAGTTCAATTAGCAAAACACTTAACCGAAATCGGTGCAAAAGAATATGTTGCTTGGTGGTGTCCTCACTGTCATGAACAAAAGCTACTCTTTGGCAAAGAAGCTTACAAGGAAATCAACCTCATTGAATGTGCTTCTCCCGATAACCCTGGCGCACCAATAAAAGAGTGCATAGCTGCAAAAATTGAAAGTTACCCTTCTTGGGTTATCAATGGTAAAACATACAGTGGTGTGCAGAATTTAAACGAACTGGCAAAGATAACTGGTTATACAGGACCTCAAAACTTCAAGTATTTTAAGTAAAGTGCCTCATTCCACTCAAAACACATCTTAACACTGTCTTCTTTTTGCCCTGATTATCAACCCGTCACACCTAACTTACGCTTCAATATAGCTCGGTTAATTACCTTATACTTTTAATTTGGCTTGGGACAAGGGAAAGGGGAAAAGGAGAAAAACCTTTACCCTAAACCCAGTCAGCTTTCCCCAAAACAATTTACTAATTCCTGATTATTAACCGAGCAGTATTGAGATTTAAGCGTACTTTAGCCAAAAAATATAAGGACTCAGACGAGGTTTTTATGCATCAGCAGTTCAGAAATTTTCTTCCTAGACTTGTATTTGCAATGCAAGAAATGCTGAGTCAAGGACGTAGAGAATTAATGACTGCTTCGTGGATTGCTATCTGTGTGTTGCTATTTCGATATATTGGATTATTACAGTCTTTGGAGTTAGCAGCTTTAGATCAATTTTTCCATTTGCGTCCCTATGAAGCACCAGAGGAAAGTATTACTATCATCGCAATTGATGAAACCTCTTTGCATCAAGCAGGTTCTTGGCCAACTTCTGATGAAAACATAGCTCAGGTGTTGTCCAAATTCAACAGCTATAAACCCCGTGCAATAGGCTTAGATATCTATAGAGAGCCTGTACAGCCTGGTCATGACAAACTGGTGGCGCCTTATAAGGCAATGCCAAATTTGATTGGTATGGAACTACTGGCACATAAAATAGATAGTAGACTTTCAACTGCACCAGAGTTAAAACAGCACGGACAATTGGGTTTTAATAATGTTTCATATGAAGATGATGGCAAGGTTCGCAGCAGTTTACTATACTGGCACGCAAATGATCAAGTTTATGAAAGTTTTGCTTTCAGGCTGGCTTTATTATATCTCAATTCTGAGGGAATCACACCGAAAAAATCTGCCAGCAATCCTGAATATTTACAGTTAGGTAAGGCTGTATTTCCTCGGTTTGAGAGTAATAATGGTGCTTATATTGGGGCTGATGCGAGAGGCTATCAAATTGTATCTAATTTTCCCAAACCCCGTTGTCAAAATTCAACTAGCGAATCTTATAGTTATCATCAGGTATCTTTGGAAGATATATTAGCTGACAAAGTTCCAGAGGATTTAATTCGTGATCGCATTGTACTTATCTGTTCTACAGCACCTAGCCTCCAGGATTTTCTATTTATTCCCTACTCCAGTCCTTTGATGGGAATGAGTGAAGCAAAACCTATAGCTGGAGTTCAACTACAGGCTTATTTTATTGATGAATTAATTTCTGCTGCTCTACAAGGACGACCATTACTAAAAGTCTGTCCCGATTTCCTAGAAAGCTTGTGGATTTTTATTTGGTCTTTTATAGGAGCAGTAATTACATGGCGAATCAAACAGCTAAGAAAAAGTATATTCATATTTATACTGTTGGGTTTGGTGTTAAACATAAGTGTTTACATTGCTTTTTTAGCAGGATGGTGGATACCGATTATTCCTTCCGAGCTGACTTTTTGTAGTTCAGCTATTGCCATAACTTTTTACATCACTTATATACAAGAAGAATTAAAACGTTCTAAAGAATTCCTGCATCAAGTTATCAATGCTATTCCTGATCCCATTTTTGTCAAAAACCAACAACATCAATGGATTGTTTTAAACGACGCTTATTGTAAATTTAGTGGTTATTCCTATGATGTATTAATGGAAAAATCAGATTATGATCTTTTTCCTCAGCATGAAGCCGATATATTTCTTCAACAAGAAAATCTTGTTTTTCAGACTCAGCAACCCCAGGTACATGAAGAAGAATTTACTGACATTCATGGTAAAACTCATCTGATAGCTACTAAGCGATCGCTCCACAAAGATGCTGCTGGTAATTTCTTTTTAGTTGGTGTTATTAGAGATAATACTCAACGCAAACAAATCGAGGAAGAACTAAAACAAATTGCCGATGATTTATTTCGTTCTAATTATGAATTAAAAATCCAAGAAAACTACTTGCGGCAATTAGCATACCATGACCCTCTGACCGGTTTATCTAATCGCAAGTTTTTCACTGAACAACTATATGACTGTTTCAAATGGTCACAGTCTAATAACTCTATGTTGGCATTATTATTTATAGATTTAGATGGGTTTAAATCAGTCAATGATTCATTAGGTCATGAAATGGGCGATCATCTGCTGGTAATTATTGCTCAACGTCTAAGTAATGCTTTGCGTGTTAGTGATATAATTTCACGTCTAGGTGGTGATGAATTTACGGTGATTTTACAGGCTATTTCTGATGTACAGATACCTGCAACGGTAGCCGAAAAACTTCTAAGTGTAATAACTGAGCCGATAATTTTGGATGGCCATGTCATTAGCGTTTCTGCCAGTATCGGTATCAGTATTTACCCCACCAATGCCGATAACAGTGAAACCTTGATTAAACAAGCGGACACAGCAATGTACAAGGCCAAACATCTGGGGAAAAATCGCTATGAGTTCTCGTCATAAGTTTTTGAGCTGATACGAAAAATTTTAGATTTTGGATTGAATTAAAATTCCAAATACTCCCAACATAAGTCCTAATATATTCCCCCAAACTATGGTGCGCCTGATAGTCAACATGGTAGCGGGACACGCTGATGATAAAGTTTTGGATTTTAGATTTTGGATTGTGTGTGTCAGCTTATAATATTTAGTTAGATTGCCACCAACGATGATTTTGGATAGTTGTGTGGACTTGCCACTCAGGAGCTAGTTGGGGATAATCTAAACGGTAGTGTCCGCCCCGGCTTTCAGTTCTAAAAGCAGCACTTTTGAGAATTAAATAAGCTACATCTAATAAATTGTGGGTTTCTGCCCAAAGTCGCAATTGCTGATCAATATTCGGTAAATTGAAACTTGCTGGTTCTTTAGGACGTAAACGTTGTAAAAATTTACTTAAAGGTAAATTAGCGAAATCTTGTTGCCAAGATTCTATAGTAGCGATCGCATTTTCTAAACTTGATTGTTCTCGACAAATACCAGCACTTTGCCAGACTAAACGGGGTAACTTTTCCCTGATTGCTTCTAGTTGTAATTGTTGATTTTCCCAATCACCAACAGATAACTTAAAAGATAAAGGATTTGGGAAAGATGCAGATTCTGTAGTTGGTCCCTTCCTCAGCATTTCATCCTGCAAATGAGCCATCTGCGCCCCAAACACTATACATTCCAATAGAGAATTACTGGCGAGGCGATTAGCGCCATGAACTCCCGTACTGGCAGTTTCTCCCACAGCGTATAAACCAGGGATATTGGTACGATTCTGCAAATCTGTGAAAATACCACCCATCCAATAATGAGCAGCCGGGGCTACAGGAATCGGTTCATTGAAGACATCAATACCCCAATGCTGACAAACTTTAATAATGTTAGGAAACCGATGGCGAATTTTATCACCAGGGATAGGACGCATATCTAACCAGACATGGGCAGTGCCAAGATCAACGGCTGTATGTTGTAAATGACTAAAAATAGCTCTACTGACCACATCTCGCGGTGCAAGTTCCCCATCTGGATGATAGTCAAAAGCAAAACGTCGTCCTTCGTTATCAACAAGGTGTGCCCCTTCACCGCGTACAGCTTCGCTGATCAGAAAGCGTCCTGGTTTTGTCAAGGCTGTAGGATGAAATTGGAAAAATTCTAAATCGCGGAGGATAGCCCCAGCCCGCCAAGCTATAGCTACGCCATCACCTGTACTTACACCCGGATTAGTAGTTTGGGCAAATACTTGACCTCCACCACCTGTTGCCAAAACTACAGCTTCAGCCTTTACCCATGTAACCTTACCTTGATAAAACAGGCTGATTCCTTGACAAAGATTGGTTTCTGGTTCTATCCATAAGGATAAAGCTAAAGCTTGCTGAATAACTTGGATATTGGGACGACGCAATACTTGAGCCGCGAGAGTTGTGGTTACTTCTCTACCTGTGGTATCGGCGGCGTGAAGAACACGATGACGGGAATGGGCAGCTTCCAAGGTTAAAGCTAAGGTGTTACCATGACGGTCAAAGGCTACCCCTAAGTTAACTAAGGACTGAATACAAATAGGGGCTTTTTCAGCTAAAAATTTTACCGCTTTGACATCACACAAACCCGCTCCGGCTTTTAATGTATCCGCAATATGCAGCTTGGGTGAATCCTCTGGAGAAACAGCAGCAGCAATACCACCTTGCGCCCAATCACTGGCAGATATAGTTATAGTTTCTTTAGTAATTAAGCCTACTCGTAAGGATTCTGGTAGACATAGTGCTGTGTATAGTCCAGCAGCGCCAGCGCCGACTATTAAAACATCAAATTGGCTGGGAATATCTAATAAATTCAAAATTCAAAATTCAAAATTACTGGTAATGGGTAATAGGTAATAGGTAATTGGTAATTGGTAATTAAATTTTCACTAATCACCAATTACCAATTACCAATTACCAACCAAAGTTATCTGTAGATACCGTTATTAATACGATCATCTCCTTCGTTGAAGTTCGGCTCGTATTCTGTGACGGCGAAGTTACCTAAGTTGGCTTGTAAGGTTTGTTTTTGGTGATCGCTCAATCCTGGTAGATTCAATACATCTTCTACACTCTTATAAGGAGCATTTGTGATGATTTTCTTAGCCAAGGTGGGATAAAGCCCTGGATACTGCTGAAAAGCAGCAATGTTGGTATTATTCAAATCAATTTTTTTACCAAATTCAGTTCCTAACTTGGCATCTGCCTTATTTTGACGTGGAATTACCAAAACTGGAACTTGAGGCAAAGCAATGTTGCTAAAACTCACAGCTTGGACTGTTTGGGTTGTTCCCAGCCATCCCCAGCAGCCTAGCAACAAACTTAACACTGTTAATAAACGTACTAATCCTTTCACGATTTTTCTACCTCTTTCCATCAAACAAAAATCAAAGCTTTCAACTAAACGCCGTCAACTGTGGGCTGAAGTGAGAAGTATGGAGTATTGATTCAACCCCGGTGATAACTTTGGGGGGTGATGGGGTACTTTTTCCTCTGACTTCATGCTTGGGCTGATAGCTGATAGCTGAATCAACACACAGCAGTCATCAGAAACTAATATACAGCTTAGTGAACTACCGAAACTAAGCTCGATTTGAAGTTGCAACTTCTAGTATGATTCGCTATTACTACGTTAGGCATTTTTTAGAAATTTTACTTTGTAAAAATTTATTTCCAATATATTGATTGAGCTTTTTTGAAGTTGATTGTTAGTGGCTGAGAACTTTAAGCAAGAATGGCAGCTACTAAGAACAAACTGTCTACTAAAATTGTACTCAAAACTGCTCCACCAAAGGCATACCAATGATTTTGCTTTTTACCCAAAGATACCAGCCCGACGGTCAATAGTGCTAAGCCTAGAATGATTGCCCAAACTTCTCCCCTAGGAGTTTCCACTTGTGCTAAAGCATTTCTTAAGATTTGTGAAGCTCCATCGGCATCTGTTCTCATAATTTGCCGCCAATAGGGCATTAAATCTACTACATAAAAATATATATCTGTTAAAACTGTGCCGAATAAAGAACCCAGATAAAACCAGTTACCGACTTTGCCCCAATTTCGCCACAAACACCAGATAGCAAAGGGTAGTCCAAGAGATTCTATGGGTAAGTGCCATAAGGGTTCCCAAGGTAACCAACCCCAATAAATCGCCCCTGTGAACCAACTCCAGCTAAATCCTAAGAGTAAATCTCCCCAGAGATAGGTGTGAGGACGTGACATTAATGTTAAACTCAGCCAAATCCAGAATCCTGTGATTACTAAACTGAGAGTAGGTAGTGATCGCACTAGTGGCGCTTCTATAAATACCGGTACGGTTACTAAAAAAACAGCTGCGACAAATACTAACCAAGTTTGCCTCCAAGTTATTGCACCCGGAAGCGAGGGTGATAACGAAAGGGTGGACTCCAATTCTTTAATACTTCTGTGCCTAGTTTCAGTAGTATGCAAATTAGTATCAATAGACGAGTTGGTAACAGTATAAGCAGACAATGTATTATTGATCAATGTTTTTAATATTTGTTACTAAAGTTTACTTATCTACAATATCACACTCTAAAATCCCCCCAGGGGGCATTTTGATTATACTGCAAATTTAAAGAAAAATTTTCGATAGAGACAGGGGATGAGGGAGATCGGGAGAATTAAGATACTCCCTTCCCACTAAAAGAATAAGGTCATAGTAATAGCCCACGTTCCTCACTTCACTTCATCTTGTAGTACAAGTACAGGTGTAAAAAAACCAAAAACCTACGTAGTAAGTAAGGATTCAGGTCGAAGCTAGAGGGATTAAAGAAGGTGTCTGCAAAGCAGAGT
>ERZ1034419.122-NODE-122-length-14991-cov-38.507900_pt1 | contig 14991 bp, 10 predicted proteins | sample MGYA00520531_ERZ1034419 | MGnify/ENA primary metagenome ERZ1034419 (study PRJEB33736, sample SAMEA104288485) | Azolla nilotica | place: Sudan | collected 1982 | study: EMG produced TPA metagenomics assembly of the PRJEB19522 data set (Is there foul play in the... | reverse complement strand
ACCTATCAAAGGGATGGTTAACTCTGCTTTGCAGACACCTTCTTTAACCCCTCTAACTTTGACCTGAATCCTTACTAATTTGGTTGGGTTGTGCTATCGCTTAACTCAACCTATAATTCTTTGAAAACCAAGCATATTGCTATTATCAGGGAGTCTCAACTGCAATGACGAAGCAATTATTTAAGAACCGTGTGGCTGTTCTTGTAACCATGCACCACAAAGAAAAAGTAATTGCCCCATTATTACAGCAAGAGTTAGGAATACAAGTCATAGTTCCGCAAAACTTTAACACCGATGCTTTCGGTACATTTACTAGAGAAATAAAACGTCCATATACACAAATTGCTACTGCGAAACTAAAAGCTGAAAAAGCTTTAGAAATAACAGGAGAAACTATAGCTATAGCTAGTGAAGGTAGTTTTGCTCCTCATCCCAGTTTTCCTTATATTTATGCTAATAGAGAAATTATTGTTTTTTTAGATCACAAAAATGACTTAGAAATTATTGGTGAGGTATTTTCAACTGATACAAACTTTAATCATCAGGTTGTCAATAATTTACAAGCAGCAGAAGAATTTTCTGTCAAAGTTGGTTTTCCTGAACATGGTTTAGTTATTTGGTTCGAGAAATCAAATCCTGACAATCCGGGAATTATTAAAGGTATCACGACAAAAGAAGGATTACAAGAATCTGTCAATTTTGCTTTAAAGAATTCACTAGATGGAAAGGTGCATATAGAAACAGATATGCGGGCGCTTTATAATCCGACGCGGATGAGAAATATCGAAAAAGCTACCCAAGATTTGCTAAATAAAATTAATAGTTATTGTCCTCAATGTTATACACCTGGGTTTAGTATAGCTGAAAAAATCAAAGGTTTACCCTGTGAAATTTGTCATCAACCTACTTTCTTGAGTATGACGGTAATTTATCAATGTCGAAAATGTAATTTTAGGAAAAAAAAGTTATATCCTGAAGGTAAAAAGTTTGCAGATCCTGGACTATGTAACTATTGTAATCCTTAGATAAAAAATTAGATAACTGATAACTGATCTAATAAAGCCTCCTCTTGAACGGTTAATAACAAGAAGAGGTTTGGAGCTAAAGTCCGGTAGGGTAATCGGGCTATTGAATATTTAATATTGATTAGCTATTTCTCCAGTCCTCCTTTAGACAGATAAATTTTTATCTGTTATAATATGTTGGTTTAATTAGATAAAAAAATCCATCGCTTTCAGATATAAACGAGGGATTTTAGTATTAAAGTTCGTCAGGTGATCGGAATATTTAATTATTTAGTATTTATTGTATCTATGTTGATTCCTCCATTAGATAGATAAATATTTCTTAACCAGTTGGAAATCGTATATTAAACTACTTAAGATGAATTTTATGGAAAAAAAGGATAATTTTTAATATAAAATTTTGTATAATTTAATATTTTTATTCCAAAGGAACTTTTTAGGTTGATTGACTTGACCAGAGTTTTACAGTAGTAAAATCATGTACCATGAACACACATCCAGGCGAATGTATGCCAGTATGAATTGTTACCAACAATAGATTAATATTAGGGTTCTATCCTATCAGCCCATTCCGGGTTACGATTGTAGGTTAGCAACGCTTTGATTAAATATCAATATTGAGTTTTTAAGATTTTATGGACAAAAGTCCACCAGATGGCAGTAGTATCCTCCTCAACGCTTAGGCGAGATTGTCTCCCAGCGTGGGGGAGACATTAGGAGATGTTTATTATGCTCACACAAGATGTTCGTAATTTGTTGGATATTGCCGACTTAAATCAATTGAAATGTGATTTAAATAGTTTGCAACCAGTAGATGTAGGAGAGTATATTTCGGAATTGCCTGAAAAACAAAGGGCGATCGCATTTCGGGTACTGAATAAAACTCAGGCCATAGATGTCTTTGAGTATTTACCCACAGAAATACAGGAAGAATTGATTCACTCTCTCCACGATGTCCAGGTGGTGCAACTTGTGGAGGAAATGAGTCCTGATGAAAGGGCAGAATTGTTTGATGAACTACCAGCAGGGGTAGTCAAACGGCTATTACAACAACTTAGTAACGAACAAAGACAAGCTACTGCGACGATTCTCGGTTATCCTGAAGGGACTGCTGGGAGGGTAATGACGACTGAATATGTCCGGTTGCGACGGGGATTAACTGTTGGTGAAGCTTTAAGTAAAATCCGCTTGCAAGATGAAGATAAGGAAACAATTTACTATGCGTATGTTACAGATGATAATCGCACTTTAGTTAGTGTTGTTTCTTTACGACAGCTATTATTTACTTTTCCCGATGTTTTAATTAAAGATATTGCTAGTTCCCACGTTGTCAAAGTGAGAACAGAAACCTCACAGGAAGAGGTTGCCAGAATTATGCAACGTTATGATTTAATTGCGATTCCTGTAGTTGACAGAGAAGATCGATTAGTGGGAATTATTACCATTGATGATGTCATTGACATTTTAGAAGAAGAAGCTACAGAAGATATTCAAAAATTGGCAGGTGTAAGTGGTGATGAAGAAGCTTTATCTCCTCCTTTAATAACAATTCGCAAACGCTTACCTTGGTTGTTAGCGATTATGGGATTATATATTGGTGCTGCTAGTGCGATCGCACCTTTTCAACAAGTAATTGCTGCTGTACCAGTTCTAGCCGTAATTATGCCCATATTTTCTAACACAGGTGGAACTGTAGGTATTCAAGCCTTAACCGTGACTATTCGCAGTTTAGGTGTAGGTGAAGTCACACCCGAAGATACTTTAAAAATCCTCCGCAAAGAACTTTTAGCCGGATTAGGTACAGCTATTGCGTTATGTATAACTATGATGCTACTTTCCTTAATTTGGGCTAAACCCCAAGAACGGTGGGTAGCATTAATTGCAGGAACAGTGATGGCAACTAATACAATGGTTGCCGTTACCCTGGGAACTTTATTACCAATGGGTCTGAAAAGGTTAAAGCTAGATCCTGCATTGGTAAGTGGTCCATTAGTGACAACAATGTTAGATACCATCGGCTTTTTAACCTTCCTCAGCATGATTTCCATTGCTTTAAAGGTATTCCACCTCCAAGCTTAATAGGTGAGTAATTGCTGATTAGCAATTATGAATTTCTCCTTATTACTGATTCACAATTACATAAAATCGGCAATCTCAAATTCAAAGTCTTTATGTCTACTACTACCTGGACTCGTCATCATATTCTTTCCCTAGCTGACTTCACAACCAGCGAATATAACGCAGTTTTACAGACTGCTGCTTCATTTCAAGAAGTATTATCACGCCGAACCAAAAAAGTACCAACTCTACAGGGACAGGTGGTAGCAAACTTATTTTTTGAACCTTCAACTCGTACCCGCAGTAGTTTTGAAATAGCCGCTAAACGCTTAAGTGCAGATACCCTAAATTTCGCTGCTGCTACATCTTCCATGACCAAGGGAGAAACCATTCTGGATACAGCAAAGACCTATTTAGCAATGGGAACAGATATTATGGTAATTCGCCATAAAGAAGCAGGAGTACCCCATGTGATCGCCCAAGAAATGGATCGTTTAGGTGTAAAAGTTAGCGTCCTCAACGCAGGTGATGGACAACATGAACATCCATCCCAAGGATTACTTGATTTATTTACAATTTGTAGATTAATTGATCCGGCACAACCCAGAACTGAATTATTAGAAGGCAAAAAAATAGCCATTGTTGGAGATATTCTCCATTCTCGCGTAGCCCGTTCTAATATTTGGAGTTTAATCGCTAGTGGTGCAGAAGTTCATCTAGCCGCACCTCCCACATTACTACCTAAATTCTTTGCTGAATATTTAGGATCCACAGAAAATTCTCAGCGTTTATTTACACATTGGGGACTAGAACCAGCCTTAGAAAACGCCGATTTTGTGATGACATTGCGTTTACAAAAAGAACGAATGACAGCGCATTTATTACCCAGTGTAAGAGAATACCATCAACTATTCGGCATTACCAGCAACAAATTAAAACTTTGTAAACCCAAGGTTAAAGTTTTACACCCAGGACCAGTAAATAGAGGTGTAGAAATTAGTTCTGATTTAATGGATGATCCTGAATTTAGCTTAATTCAATCTCAAGTAACGAGTGGTGTCGCTGTGAGAATGGCATTGTTGTATTTTATTGGTAGCGGTAGGGCTTAATTTAATACGATTCAGACCAGAAAAAAGTAGATTGAGTTAACGCAAATAAACCCAACATTATCAATGCTTTTGTTGGGTTGGACTGTGGCTTAAACCAACCTACTCAGCGTAATGCCAATTTAACATTAGCAGATATGCTAGATGCTAACTTAATGAATGCGGATTTGCGTGGTATCGATTTAAGCAGTGCTAATATCACAGGTGCGTGCTTGCGTGGTGCTAGCCTACGGGAAGAAAAGAGAATTTACTGTGCCATTCTCCGGGGTACTAAACTCCATAAAGCTGACTTGCTGGGTGCTGATTTAACTGGTGTAGACTTATCTAAAGTTGATCTAAGTAGTGCTAACTTAGGTGAGTCAAGCTTGCGGGGTGCTGATTTGCATGGTACTAATCTGAGTGGAGCAATTTTATATAATACGTCTTTAAGCGATATTAATTTAGGTGGTGCTATTCTTAATGCTGCTAATTTAATGAATGCTAGGTTGGAAAGATCAAACTTGACGGAAGCTGAACTTATATGTGCTAACTTGCAAGGTGCAATTATGGCAGATACTAAACTGACTAGAGCCAATATGAGTCGAGCAAATCTGAGTTTTGCTAGATTAAGTAGAGCAGATTTAAGTCAGGCTAACCTGCGCGAGGCTAACCTTACAAAAGCAGATTTAGTAGGTCCCTATCTTGCCAGAACTAACTTAATTGACGCTAATTTAACTCAGGCAAACTTGATCAGAGCAGAAATTAGTAGTGCAAATTTGATGGATACTAATTTGAGTGAAGCAGTAATGCCTGATGGCACAATTAACTATTAAATTGGTAATTGGTGATTGGTGATTGGTGATTGGTGATTGGTGATTGGTGATTGGTGGGCATTGCCCACCGGAAGCTTATCTTTACTCTCCAGTAATAGAGAGTTCACTCACCCAAACTCTGGGACAAACTCCTCCTGGTGTTAATTCTGCTTCTTTCTCTACATAAACAATTGATTTCAAGACTTCCAAGAAATCACCAGCTACTGTTGCTGACTCGATACTAATTTTCTCACCTTTGTTAACTAACCAACCATCAAAAGGCAAAGAAAACGAACCTTGCAAAGCCTTAACACCAGCATGGAGAGCTTGTAAATCATCAATTAAAATCACATTTTCCGCAGTTTCTAAGCTTAATTCTTGCATGGGTATGCCATGCAGGCTATCAGGTGTACCTGCGGCAAAAACATGATAAAAGTTGGGACCCACGCTCACCTTAGCACCAATACTTGCATTACCTGTAGGTTGGGCATTTAACCTTTTAGCTGTTCCCGCACTATGGAGAAAGCTGGTTAAGACACCTTTTTCTATTAACTTTACCTGACGGGTAGGAGTACCTTCACCATCAAAACTTTCTGCACCGATATTAGCGGGATGTAGGGCATCATCATAAACTGAAAGTAAGGCTGAAGCAATTTCTTTACCTATATCATCAGCCTTTGATAAACTTTGATTGTCAAGGATACTTTGGGCATTAAATAAGTTAGAAAATGCACCCAACAAACTCAAGAAAGCTTCAGCAGAGAAAACTACTGGATATTTACCAGTTTTGATTTTTTCATAATTCAAGTGGCTGATAGTTTTATCAGCAGTTTCTTTTACACAACCTGCAATATCTAAATCAGCTAAATTTTCTTTAATTCGATAAGCACCAGCACTGCGGGGTTTTTTACCTTCTTCTTCAGTTTTGCTATAAAGATAAACGGAAGCTAAGGAATGAGACTCTGTTCTTAAAGCACCTTCACTGTTGAGATAAAAGCGGTCGATATCTCTTTGTGCCAAACCATTATAAGGCACTCCTTTAATTGCAGGATGAGCCGCTAATAGTTCTTTCTCTGCTACTAATAATCTTTCAATTAGTTCTGAAACAGGTGCTTGTGGTGCTTTATTTTTGGTGGTTTTATCGATGGGAATGGTCGCTTCTGCACTAAAATCAGGGACGTTTTCTTTTACACCAAAAAAACTCGCTTCATAAGCAGTTTGTAAGGCTAATTCTAATCCTTTGGGATCTACATCTGTAGTACTGGTGACACCCATTGTATTTTCTTCGTTCCAAACCCGAACTGTGACACCGGAACGATTTGAAGCTTTTACTTGTTTGGGTTCTCCTTGGTCAACTTGAACGCTGGTATCGTCTACTGTTGAACCGTAAATATCAAATTTTTGAATGCCTAGTTTGGCGGCATTTTGTTGGGCGTAAGTTGCAATTTCTTGGATTTTAGACATGATTGAATTAATTTGTGATTTTCGACCGAAGATGAACGCAGATAAACGCAGATTATACGGATGGTTTATCTCTGTGCATCTGATGATTTTCATTTGTTGTTTTTATCGTCCACCAACAGTAATGGAATCAACCTTAATGTGAGGTTGTCCAACGGTAGTGTAAATGCTGCCGCTGACTGAACCACAAAAACCGGGAGCTAATTCTAAATCTTGGGAACACATGGAAATTTTGTTCATGATTTCCTTGGCTTCACCAATGAGAGTAGCGCCTTTTAGTGGTTTGGTAAGTTTGCCATTTTCTATTAAGTAAGCTTCGTCAACGCTAAAGTTAAATTGACCTGTTGCGCCGACACTACCACCACCCATTTTTTTGCAATAAATACCTTTATCAACGGAGGCAAATAAGTCTTCGTTGCTGTAGTTGCCTGTATCAATATAAGTATTTCGCATCCGACTGGCAGCTGCAAATGTGTAATTTTGACGGCGACCACTGCCTGTTCTAGGATGTCCTGTGCGGACTGAACCTGTTCTGTCAGCCAGGAAGTTTTTGAGAATGCCTTTTTCAATTAATAATGTTCTTTGGGCGGGCATTCCTTCGTCATCCATATCAATTGTGCCGAAGGCGTTATCAGCACGTCCTTCATCCCATGCTGTTAAACTTTCATGGGCGATTTTTTGGCCTTTTTTATCAGCAAATGGTGTGGTTTGGCGTTCAATTTGGGTAGTCTCTAATAGGTGTCCGCAGGCTTCATGGAAAATGACACCACCAAAATGATTGGCCATAATAATGGGGTAAGTTCCTGATTCTACATAATCTGCATAAAGCATTTTACCTGCGGATTCGGCGATTTGTTCGGATGCTTGTTGATAATCCCAAGTTCTCAGGAAGTTAGCATCACTGGTGTTACCTGCACGTTCACCGATGGAGGCGCGGTTGGCACCGTCAGCGCAAAGAATATTAAAGCCGACGGACTGGGTGAGGCGGATATCACGGGCAAATGTGCCATCACTGGCAGCAACTAAGACTTCTTGCCAGTCACGGAAATAGGTAGCACGGCGAGATTGGATGTGAGTGGCTTTTTTATTAAGTTGGGCAGTACCGTCAAGGAGGATTTCTCCCATTTCGCGGATAGAACTGCACAGAGGTAGCCAGCCGTCTTTACCACGTTTGGTAGCGTAGTCTCTAAGTAATTCTAGGTTAATTTCGGGTATTAAAGCACTCGGTTCTGGCAGTTGTAATCCCAGGATGGAAAGACCCTTTTCTAAAGCTGCTTTTAAACCGGCAAATGTCAGGTTATTGGTGCTAACGTAACAGTCAGCCTTGCCGCGAAATACTCTCACTCCTGCACCTGTGGCTAAACTAGGTGAAATACTGGTGATGATGTCGTCTTCTGCCAAGCAGCTAATGTAGTTACGACGTTCTAAAAATAATTCGATAAAGTCCGCACCTGCGGCACGTCCCACTCCCAAAAGGGTTGCCAGAGGTGCTTCCCAAGTTTCATCAAATCGTTCTCTGGTTGATGAATATTGTAGGCTGGGGAGTTGGTTTGAGAGAAATAAGGTATTTGTAAGCATGAATAGCCTCGTCTACTGGCGTGATTCAGATATCTGACAGAAGAAATCCTGGTGACATTAGTGTAACAAATCCATGAAAGCGAGTGTTGGCATTTAGATAGTAGGGTTTTCCGCCATGTTTTCAAGATGTTATTATTTACCTAATACTTAGAAATAGTGGACTTTTAAAAATACGATAAGATTGTATAATTTATTTTCTAGATGTTTCCAGAGATGTTGTTTTGCTGCTGTTACTGACTAAATATATCAATCGTCCGAAAAAACAATTAAGGTGAACTGTTAAAAATTTAATGATAATAACTCATTTGTTAATAACCAATATAGGATTGTTATATGGCACTATTTAAACCTGAAGATTGCTTAATTTTAGTTGTAGATGATGTAAAATTAAATCTCCAAATCGTTGCCAAAATTTTAGATAAGGTAGGCTATGAATGTAGCTTTGCTTATGATGGTTATCAAGCTTTGAGACGAGTGAAATCTGCTCGTCCAGATTTAATTTTATTAGACTTAATGATGCCAGAAATGGATGGTTTGGAAGTATGTGAAAAAATTCAAGCTAATCCAGAGTTGTCAGAAATTCCAATTATATTTATATCTGCTAGTCAGGAGCAAGAGCATTTACTTCAAGCTTTTCAAAAGGGAGCGGTTGATTATGTCGCTAAACCGTTTCATAGTGCGGAACTTTTGGCTCGTGTGAGAATGCACTTGGAGTTAAAATATTCACGGCAAAAATTGAGAAATTTATTGCAGGAACAAGTAGAATTAGTCAAACAATTAGAAACTCTAGCCAATACTGACCCCTTAACTGGAGTGTGGAATCGTCGTTATCTTCTGATGATAGCGGAGCAAGAAATAAAGCGCAGTCAGCTATATAATTTTTCTTTTGCTGTACTCTTAATAGATATTGACCATTTTAAGAAGATTAATGATACTTATGGGCATAGTATAGGGGATGATGTAATTATATTTATGACTAAAACAGTTCTCTATCATTTGCAGAGTACAGATTGTTTTGGTAGGTTTGGTGGTGAAGAGTTTGTTGCGTTATTGCCAGAAACAGATATGGATGAAGCCATGATAGTGGCTGAATGTATCAGAGAAAATATTAAAAATCAATATATTACTTTTGAAGAACAAAAAGTATCAATCACAATCAGTATTGGTGTTTCTAGTTATAGGACGGGAGATAAAAATATTGATAGTATTCTTCGACGGGCCGACCAGGCGCTTTATCAAGCGAAACATGAAGGACGTAACCGGGTGATATCATGTCCATGGGAATAGTTATTATCAGCAGATGTTATGCTTTTAAGTTGCAAAAATGGCATTTCCCTGATTTTTGATCTTTCGTCCCTACTTAATAATACACTTGTCCATTATTTAGCAATTTCTATCAAAGAGATCGTAAACTAAAGATAAAATTGTAAAATCAATCAGTAAGTTAGTTACAAGGAATAGAAGATGCTGGAATTATATCAGTGGGAACTATCTCAATATTCAGAGAAGGTGCGTCTAATCCTTGATTATAAAGGTCTGGAGTATCGTAAAATTGCAGTTACACCGGGGATTGGACAAGTTGAATTGTTTCATTTGACTGGTCAAAAACAAGTTCCAGTGTTAAAGGATGGCCATAGATATATTGTAGACTCTACAGAAATAGCTAAGTATTTAGACTCAGAATATCCAGATAACCCTCTGTTACCAAAGGATCCAAAAAAACGTGCTGCGGCTTTATTGATGGAAGATTGGGCGGATGAGTCAATAGGTGTTAAGGCTAGAAAAGCTCTATTTGCGGCAATTAGTCAAGATCAAAATTTCCGCAAGTCTTTATTACCTCTTTCAACACCAGATATACTCAAAAGTATGGTTGAAGGTGTCCCTACTGATTTTTTGAATGTGTTGGGTTTGGGAGTTGGTTTTAGTCCTGATGTAATTAATTCTGCAATCGCTAGTTTAAGACAAGATTTAGAAATCCTCACGGAATTATTATCAGATAGTCCTTATCTGTTGGGAGATGAACCAACTATAGCTGATTTAACAGTGGCGGGATTGTCGATATTATTGAAATTTCCACAAGGGCCTTATTTAGATTTACCAGAGTCTCTCAGAGGTAAAGGCTTGCCTATTTTAGCAGATAATCCTGATTATGAACCATTTTTCACCTGGCGTGATCGCCTCTACGCCCAATTTAGGAAACCCTTATCAGGTAAACCTCCTGCTGGAAGTGCACCAACTTCAATTCACATTGATTAAGTAATTACGTAACAGGTGACAGGTGACAGGTGATAGGTGACAGGTAACAGGAAAGAATTATAACCAATTAATTCCAATTACCAATTACCAATCACCAATTAATTCCAATTACCAATTACCAATTACCAATTACCAATTACCAATCACCAATTACCAATCACCAATCACCAATGACTAATGACAAATACAATGAATGCAGTACAACCATTAGGTTCAGTCATCGAAGGTTCTCTAACTGGGGGTTTAGAAGTTAGATTACACCCGGATATTTCTGTAGAAGATATGCGGGTGGGTAAATTCCTGGTGGTACAAGGGGTGCGATCGTGCTTTTTCTGTATGCTGACAGATGTATCATTAGGTGCTGCAAATGCGCGAATTATTGCTAGCCCTCCTGGTTGGGAAGATACATTTTTGCGAGAAGTTTTGGCCGGAAGTGGTACCTATGGAATGATCAACCTCTCACCAATGTTGATGTTTACCCAAGAATCCAATGAATCTTTCTCCTGCACCAACGGTAAATCACTCAATCCCTTTATTCCATCTGCTAATAGTTTAGCATCATTTAAACCCCAAACCAGCACGACGATGGAATTGCTACCTGTAAAAACCATTCCTAGTCACTTTAGCCAAGTTTATGAAGCCAGTGAAGAAGATTTCCGCAAAGTATTTGGGTGGGAAGATGACCCCCACAGGAAAAACTTCTCTATCGGTAAACCCTTAGATATGGATGTGCCGATTTGTATTGATTTAAATCGGTTTGTGGAACGGAGTAATGGCGTTTTCGGTAAATCTGGAACTGGGAAATCTTTCCTGACTCGCTTACTTTTAGCTGGTGTAATTCGCAAAAGTGCGGCTGTTAACTTGATATTTGATATACACTCAGAATATGGCTGGGAAGCAGTCGCAGAAGGTAAAGAAGTTAACACCGTCAAAGGTTTAAAACAATTATTTCCTGGTCAAGTCGAAGTATACACCCTTGACCCCGAATCAACAAAGCGTAGGGGAGTAAGAGATGCTCAAGAAATCTATCTTAGCTATGAACAAATTGAAGTTGAAGATATTAAATTATGTGGTAGAGAATTAGGACTTTCAGATGCAGCATTAGATAATGCCAATATCCTCTGCAATGAATTGGGAAAATATTGGATTACACAATTGTTCAATATGACAGGTGAGGATATTAAGATTTTTTGCGATGACAAGCCAGGACATCCAGGTTCAATTAGTTCTTTACAACGCAAGCTACTACGTTTAGATAGGCTGAAATATATGCGGGCGGTGAGTCCCCTAAACTATATTAATAAAATTTTACAATCTTTAGAAGCAGGCAAAAATGTGGTTGTGGAATTTGGTTCCCAATCAAATATGCTATCTTATATGTTGGTAACAAATATGATCACCCGACGCATTCATGAGCATTATGTCAAAAGAGCAGATAGGTTTCTGCAAAGTAAAAATCCTCTAGATCGGCCAACGCCATTAATGATTACAATTGAGGAAGCACACCGCTTTCTTGACCCAGCCCTGGTACAAAGTACAATTTTTGGAACTATAGCTAGAGAACTGCGGAAATATTTCGTAACACTTTTGGTAGTTGATCAACGCCCGTCCGGGATAGATAATGAAGTTATGTCCCAAATTGGTACTCGCATCACTGCTTTGCTTAACGACGAAAAAGATATTGATGCAATTTTTACAGGTGTATCTGGTGCAGGAGCTTTGCGTTCAGTCTTGGCTAAGTTAGATTCCAAGCAACAAGCGTTAATTTTAGGTCATGCTGTTCCTATGCCAGTGGTTGTGCGTACCCGTCCTTATGATTCAGCTTTTTATAGGGAAATTGGCGACCAAGTTTGGGAAGAAAAGTCAGATGCTGAAGTTTTTGCAGCCGCAGAACTAGCCAAAGCCGACTTAGGTTTTTAGTAATTCCCAGGGTGTAGGGGTGTAAGGGTGTACGGGAAAAATTAATTCTTCCTACTGAACTCCTTATAACTGAAAAATTACCATTTCGTAACATCCCTCCATCAGGGAAGCCTCACAAGTTCGGTTATCCGGCTACTTGTAAGTAACAGAAGAGGGGTTTTTCACGTCACTATAAAAATAGTAAGCGTTTTTAAGGAAGTTCAAAATCATCTTTAACAGACAGCACACTTTGGTTTATAATAGAAAGATTTATCTGCTTCTCTTTACTATCTGCCAAACTTGCCGTACCATTGAAAAGTAATACTCATACTGACTTCGTGTTTTACAGTCCCTGACAGCGACTGAAGGAAAAAAGAATTCTTGAAAACAAACCAGTGTGCTTCTAAGATTTTCCAAAATTGAGGAAGGGTAGGGAAACTCATCCTAGGCTAATACCGTCTTGACAACAGCTATATAAATTAATTGCTTATAGTAGCTCACCTCTGTCGAGTGATGTTTATGCCACCCTTCTCAATTCACTCTAGGTGAGAAGAAAATATTCCTTGTGTTTAGGGAGTAGAGGATAACGCGCCAATGCCTACTGTTAACACGCAAACTGAAAACCTGAATACCAAATTCACGGCTGATATGGTGCGAACCTATCTGCGAGAAATTGGTCGTGTACCACTGCTAACCCGTGAACAAGAGATTGTGTATGGGAAGCAAGTGCAGCAAATGATGACCCTGCTCGATGCTAAAGAAGTTTTGGCAAAAAAACTAGACCATGAACCTAGTTTACCAGAATGGGCTGCCCATGTTAACCAATCGGAAACTGAAGTTAAGCAGACGGTAGCACAAGGTAAGCGAGCCAAGCAAAAAATGATTGAAGCGAATTTGCGCTTGGTTGTAGCTATTGCTAAAAAGTATCAAAAGCGGAACATGGAATTTCTGGATTTAATCCAGGAAGGAACTTTGGGATTAGAAAGAGGTGTGGAGAAATTTGATCCCATGCGGGGTTATAAGTTCTCGACCTATGCTTACTGGTGGATTCGTCAAGCGATTACGAGAGCGATCGCCCAACAAGGTCGAACCATCCGCTTACCCATCCATATTACCGAAAAGCTGAACAAAATTAAAAAAGTGCAACGTGAGTTGGCACAAAAGTTGGGAAGGTCTCCTTCACCTACAGAAATCGCCAAAGAACTAGAATTAGAACCTGCTCAGATTCGTGAATATCTCAACATGGCACGTCAACCAGTATCTTTAGATGTGCGAGTTGGTGATAACCAAGATACCGAACTCCAAGAAATGCTGGAAGATGAAGGGCCATCACCAGAGTATTACACAACTCAGGAATTCTTGCGCCAAGACCTGAATAACCTGTTAGCAGAACTAACACCCCAACAGCGTGAAGTTTTAGCATTGCGCTTTGGATTAGAAGATGGTAATGAAATGTCCTTAGCGAAAGTTGGTGAACGCTTAAACCTCAGCCGTGAGCGAGTCCGTCAACTGGAGCATCAAGCTCTTGCTCATTTACGTCGCCGTCGCGCCAATGTTAAAGAATACGTTGCCAGCTAAAAGTGTAGACAAGCACCTGCTTGTCCGGAATAAATACATATCACTTTTAGCTGTACGCCTCCTGAATTCAGGGGGCAATTTTTTTGTGCGTTGTCAGTGGTCATCAGTGGTCAGTGGTCATTTGTTATAAGTAGCTAGGTGCAATTAAATATAAAACGTTCCACTATGTATCACAAGTTTGACTACGAGCTGTCATACCCTCTATAACTTTTATATTTAATTACGACCACCTACTTATAAACAAGCTTTGGATATTAAAATCGAATATCGAATATGGAGATAGATATTCTCAAGCCTTAACCTACTATGCTTTAGGAACACTAGCAACAGCACAAAAAGACTATACAGCAGCAAGAGATAATTGGCAGAAAGCGTTAGAGATATATGTTGAATATAAGGATGAATATCGGGCGAATATTACTAGGGAGATTTTAGAGAAATTACCAGAGTGATTTAATTTTGACTGTTAAATTACTGTAATCTCGGATTATAAAGTGAAAAATACAGACAACTTTCCTTATGATTTGACTGCGTCTCGATGAGTCAAAAATTATTGAATCTGAAGAAGTTTATCCGGGAATTGTTATTGATGTTAATGAATAGAATCAGGTTGTAGGTATTGAAGTTTTACACTTAATAAGTAGGATAAATTTGACTACAAAGGATATCAAAGTTGAAATATATCAATCTTTAATTCTAGTATTAGCATGATAAACACTGGACAATTAATCCTTGTTCTGGTGAATTTAATCCTGCTTGCAATACTTCTAAGACCTTAACCATATCTCCTGCTAATAATGATGTTATAGATAAGCATAAACCTGGTATAACTTGATTTCTAATAATTCCATCGACATCAGTTTGTAGTGATATATATTCACTTTCATGTAACTGAAACCAGTCTAATTTATTTTCTAAACTCTGCCAAACAATATATTCTTGAATGCGGTTGCGCTTATAGCCTTTTTTCTTATCATATAAATCATAAGTTGCACTGCTGGCAGCAATTTCTGCTACTAATTCCGGTGCGCCTTCAATATAATCATCATCAGTTATCCGCGAGTTTCTCCCCAAAGCTACCTCAATTAATAAAACTCCATCGGGTTGGGGTTCATTATCTTGATCTAGTCTGATAGTGGGTTTAATTCCTAATTTTATTCCGGGAGTATAAATTTGATAATTTCCTAAGGAAAGTGGATTAAATAAGGTGTAAGAGTGCCAATAATATCTATACCCTAG
>ERZ1034419.121-NODE-121-length-15108-cov-38.636285_pt1 | contig 15108 bp, 13 predicted proteins | sample MGYA00520531_ERZ1034419 | MGnify/ENA primary metagenome ERZ1034419 (study PRJEB33736, sample SAMEA104288485) | Azolla nilotica | place: Sudan | collected 1982 | study: EMG produced TPA metagenomics assembly of the PRJEB19522 data set (Is there foul play in the... | reverse complement strand
TTTATATTTTCATGGCTACTGGATTTTTAAAAACTATAGTTCTGAATTGCCTGTAGATGTAGTTTGTTTATGCTACCTATTGAAGTGCTGAATGTGGGTTAATAGGGTAGAGGGATAATGCTTCGGCGTAATGTAGAATCCCACACGCCTAATTTCATACTGGAAAGGGACTAAGTACCTCAGCAAAATTAATTATTCATTTGGCTCAAAAATAGAATTCCTGTAATCTTGTCCTGTTCCCTGTTCCCTTCCCTAAATGTGCAATTTATTTTGCACGACGACTTATTACTGCACTGCACACTTCTTCCTGTGAATCTTGCCCCGAAAATCTGATGATGAGAATGGATCAAGTTGGATCAAGTTGGATCAAGTTGGATAATTTGCTAAAATTACGCATCCATTTTGGGAGTCTGGTTGATGGCGACAATCTTAGAAGTAAGTAGTATATGTTTACTATATTGGCCACTTTTGGCTGTGGCAGAAAACACTGAGAAAATTACCCCTGAATGGTTACAGGCACTGATTCTGGGTATTGTTCAAGGTATTACAGAGTTTTTACCCATTAGCAGTACAGCACATCTGTTAATTGTCACCAAGATATTTGCTTGGAAAGAATTAGGTTCTAAAGACTTTGTTGATGCCATTCAATTTGGCAGTGTGATTGCCATTTTGTTGTATTTTTGGCCGCTGATTTCTAGTATTCTTAAAGGTGGAATTGCCGCATTAAAGGATAGAGATTGGGAACGTGAAGAATGGAAGATTATTGTAGGTATTGCTGTAGGCACAATGCCAGCATTAATTTTTGGCCTTCTGTTAAAAGATATTTTACCTGAAAATGCATTAATTATTGCTATCATGTCAGTAGTAATGGCACTGTTACTAGGTTTGGCAGAAAAAATTGGCACTCGCAAGCGAGGTTTGGATTCTTTACAAACTCGAGATGGTATATTAGTAGGATTGGGACAAGCTCTAGCTTTGATTCCTGGGGTTTCTCGTTCTGGATCAACTTTGACAACTGCCTTATTTTTAGGATTAGAACGTGATACAGCCGCTAGGTTTTCATTTTTGTTAGGCTTTCCCACTCTGACGATAGCTACCTTGTATAAAAGCCTGAAAATATTCAAGCTATTTCAGGAAAAACAGTTACCAGATAATATTGTTTTTCTGTTAATTGTTGGTATTATTTCAACTTTTATTTTTTCCTACCTATCAATCGCTTTTTTGATTCGGTACTTACAAACAAAAAATACCTTTGTGTTTGTCTGGTATAGATTCGCTTTTGGCAGTGCCATTTTATTAGCGATCGCAGCCGGTTGGCAAGGATAATCATTGAAGGGTTTAGGGTGTGGAGGAGAAAGAAGAAAGATAACTATCCCCAATGCCCAATGCCCAATGCCCAATGCCCAATGCCCAATGTTGAATTCTCCATGATTACTATTAGTCCTGCAAAAATTTCCAAGGTGCTACCTGAGTCCATAGCTGCTGAAATTGGCTTTGATGTGGGTGATGCAATTGTTGCTATTAATGGGATAAAACCCCGTGATTTAATTGATTACCAGTTTTTATGTGCGGATGAAGTTTTGAAATTAGAAATTTTAGATGCTGGAGGTAACATTCATCATATTGAAATTGAAAAAGAGTATGATGAGGACTTGGGGCTAGAATTTGAAACGGCTTTATTTGATAGTTTAATTCAGTGTAATAACCGTTGTCCCTTTTGCTTTGTTGATCAACAACCACCAGGTAAGCGTTCTAGCTTGTATTTTAAAGACGATGATTACCGTCTGAGTTTTTTATATGGTTCTTATTTAACTCTGACTAATTTATCAGATAAAGAATGGCAACGAATTGAACAAATGCGTTTATCTCCCTTGTATGTTTCTGTTCATGCAACAGAACCGGAAGTGAGAACTAGACTATTAAAAAATAACCGTGCTGGAAGAATTTTGGAACAACTCAAATGGTTTCAAAAAAGACGCTTACAAATCCATGCTCAAGTTGTAGTTTGTCCAGGGATAAATGATGGTGAACATCTGCAGAAAACATTACGAGATTTAATATCTTTTCATACTGGGGAAATACCTGCGGTAGCATCAGTGGCAGTCGTTCCAGTTGGTTTAACGCGATTTCGTCCCCAAGAAGATGAACTCATACCTGTAACCCCAGAAAAAGCCAGAGAGGTAATTACTCAGGTTAAATCACTATCTCAAGAATTCCGTCAAAAATACGGTTCTAGTGTGGCTTGGTTAGCTGATGAGTGGTTTTTAATTGCTGGTCAAGAATTACCCACTGAAGTTGAATATGAGGACTATCCACAAATTGATAATGGTGTTGGTTCTATTCAGTTATTTATTAAGCAATTTACCTATGCTGCCCGAGAATTACTACCACGCAAAATTGCTGAACCGAGAAAATTAACTTGGGTGGTAGGTAATGCTGTTGAACAAGCATTCCAACCAATTCTTCAACAGTTAAATGCTGTGGAAGGATTAGAGGTGAACATGCATGCTTTATGTAGCAATTATTGGGGGCAAAGTATCAGCGTTACGGGATTATTAACCGGACATGATTTAATATTTCACTTAAAAGGACAAGATTTAGGTGAGGGTATTTTGTTGCCTAGTGTCATCCTTAAACATGGGGAGTTAATATTTTTAGATGATATGACTGTTGAGGAAGTATCTCTTCAATTGAATACCAAATTATTCCCCGTTGGAGGAGTTGAAGATTTAATCAACAGTTGTTGTCAGTAGTCATCCGATTTTAGATTGACCCCACGGATAAATCTGGGGGCTTCTACCATCAAGTAATTATCTGTATTGAATTACCAATTACCAATGACTAAAAATATTCAATTAGCATTGAAAAAAGTGGGCTTATTTTGTTTGAATTTAAATTTCTTAATTTTTAATTGTTGGGGAATATTACCTGTAAGTGCAGCAACACAAACAGGGGAATTAAACATCATCAACAGCCAGCAAGATGCCAAGCAGTTGATAGATATTACTAACACTAATTCTATCCTAGCCGAAAAACTAACTCAACTGCTCAAGGTTGGTAAAAAACCCAATTCTCGGAAACCAAAAACCCAATCTCGACGGGTTAATGCTGGCAAAAAAGCTAATCCTGCTAAACCAAAAACCCAAATTCGACGGGTCACTGTTCTGAAAACAACGCCTCAAGTAAAACCCGTTACTAAAGTCACGCCTCCAAATTTCCAAGAGGATATTGATCAACTAGAGGCAGGAGTGCGTTTGGATGTCACACCTAATTCTAATCAACCAATTAGTAGTAAATATGCGATCACACTGCAACAAGAGTTAGAAAATTTGATTGGTAGAGTAGAAAGCGCCAATTTAGCCGCATCTGTTCACAATGGTGGTGTGAACGTGAATAAACCTCAATCATTAAAGGCAGAAACTCCCAAGTTAATCTCTACTGAAACCACAGACTTAAGTTTAGAGGAAACTTTAGCCCAAGCAAGGGAAGTTGCCAAAAATATCCCTGTTTTGATTTCCCAAAAAAACTATGCCTTGGTACGTCAACAGTGGTTAAAGTCAAAAACAACCTTATGGCAACAATTTCCTGTAAATCAACGAATAGCTCAACCAGAAATTCGCTCTGTTTGGTTAGATCGGGGGACAATTGTTAAGGCTGGTAATGAAGCGGAACTAGCAAAGATTTTTGATCGCTTGACGCAAGCGGGAATTAATACTGTATTTTTTGAAACTGTGAATGCTAGTTATACTATTTATCCCAGTCAGGTTGCACCCCAACAAAACCCCTTGATTAAAGACTGGGATCCACTAGCAGCAGCAGTGAAATTAGCCCATGAACGAGGAATGGAGTTACACGCTTGGGTATGGACTTTTGCGGCTGGTAATCGCCGTCACAATGAACTTATTGGTATTAGTGCTGATTATCCAGGTCCTGTGCTGGCAGCTCATCCCGATTGGGCAAATTATGATCAGCGTGGGCAAATGATTCCTGTTGGTCAAACAAAGCCTTTTTTAGACCCGGCTAACCCGAAAGTACGTGAGTATTTATTAAAGCTATACGCGGAAATTTCCACTCGCTATCAAGTTGATGGTCTGCACTTAGACTATATTCGCTATCCCTTCCAAGACCCTTTTTGTGGTCGAACTTATGGTTATGGTAAAGCTGCCAGGGAAAAGTTTCACCAACAAACTGGTGTGGATCCAGTAAAAATTTCTCCCAATCAGCGGGAGTTGTGGCAAAAGTGGACAGCATTCCGCACTGAACAAATTGATAGTTTTGTGGGTCAAGTTGCACAGATGTTGCGACAAAAGCGGTCTTATTTAATTTTATCGGTGGCTGTGTTTCCGTTAGGGGAATACGAGCGAGTACAAAAGATTCAACAGCATTGGGAAGTTTGGGCTAGACGAGGAGATATAGATTTAGTTGTACCGATGACTTATGCTTTGGATACTCCCCGTTTTCAACGATTGGCAGAACCTTGGATTCATTCTACTAAGTTAGGTTCTACTTTATTAGTTCCTGGGATTCGTCTGCTTTCTTTACCAAGTTTGGGAACATTTGACCAGTTACAACTGCTGAGGGATGTACCTGTTAGTGGTTATGCTTTGTTTGCGGCTGAGAATTTTAATGAGAAGTTAGACAAAATATTGATTAGCACTCAAGGGAAGGTGCAAAATACAAAGCATGATCCTATTCCTCAACGTCAGCCTTTTAGGACTGCGGCTTTTCGCTATGCTGCTTTACAAAAAGAATGGCAATTTGTGTGGGAAAAGAGTGAGAGATCGCCTAACGCTGTAACTACAACTTCTAATTTTAAGAACCAATCCCAAGAATTACAAAATGCTTTAAATCAGTTGGCGATTTTGCCTTCTGCTAGTAATTTGATTAGTGCTAGAGGATCTTTGACTCGTTTTCAATCTCAATTTAAAAGTTGGATGAGCGTAGCAGTACAAGAAAATCCTTATCAAGTTAAAGTGTGGGAAAATCGTTTGATTACTATAGAAAGGTTATTGCGTTATGGTGAGAGAAGAGTGATTAATAAAGCAACTTTCAATTAGATAACAGGTAGGTATTCAGCTATCAGCTATCAGCAGTCAGCTTTGTGGGCTAACGCCAAAAATATCTATTTGATAATTAACCAATTTCTCAAACATTCTGACTCCTGACTCCTGAATTCTTAAAATAACAGCTTGATTCTAAGGTGATAATTATAGATTCCTTCAGAAGGTCTAATCTTGTTGGCCTACCTTATTTTCTAACCTTTGAGAATAGAGTATACTTTGTAATATAAATACTTTTGTAAGTCTACCCAATATAATATTGTTTATTTCACACAACAGTATGAGAATCAGCAGGTTTGAATAAATATTTTTTGGTAGTGAATTTTAAATAAATTATGCAAGCATCACCTCACTATCTCGTACTACAAAATTTAGATGCAATTATTGACTGTTCACCGCTGACGGTTGCACCAGAAACGCTTGTATTAGATGCGATCACTCTGATGGCAGAACGATGTCAAGATATTTTGGTAAAGTCTGGCTCCCAGGTCATAGGATGCATTACATCACAAGATATCATGCGACTCGTCGCTTTAGGAACAGAATTGAGAACCACTAAGATTGCTGAAGTGATGCAAACCTCAGTGATAAAACTGAAGGTGGCAGCAGTTAAGGCTTTAAAACACATAGTATCTTTGTTCTCTCAGACCCAGACGCAATTAATAGCTGTTATAGATGAGCAAGATCAAATGGTGGGAGTTATTACCCCTGAAAGTATCTGTCTGGCTTTGGGAGTAGTAGAAATGGTGGAAAGTCAACTTCTGCAATCTCAGCAAATGTTGCAATTAATTATGGATACCATTCCCCATAGTATTTTCTGGAAAGATATTCATTCTGTCTTTTTGGGTTGTAATCGCAACTTTGCGAAAATGGTAGGATTTGAAAATCCAGAAGATATTGTGAGCAAGACTGATTTTGATTTAGTTGCCGATCAAGAACGGGCAGAATTTTACTCTACTTATGATGCTACCGTGATGCAGGCTAATCAGCCTGAATATTATCAGATTATACCCAAACAGCAAGCAGATGGCAGTCAGATTTGGCTAGAAACCAATAAAGTCCCCTTACATAGTACAGGAGGGCAAGTGGTTGGTATGTTAGGGACAGTACAAGATGTTACTCAGAGGAAGCAAGCACAAGAGGCCTTAGAAAAAGGTGAAGAATGGTTTCGCTTTCTTGCGGAATCTATTCCCCAGCAAGTATGGATTGCTGATGCTGATGGAAACCTTGTGTATATCAATCAGCGGGTTCTGGATGGTTTTGGCTCTACAAGAGAGCGAGTTTTGGGTGGGAAATGGACACAATGGGTACATCCTGATGATTTGCCCATTGTTGTCAATGTTTGGAATCAATCTTTAGCTACAGGCATGAATTACGAAGTAGAATTTCGCTTGTTTCAACAACCTTCAGGAACCTATCACTGGCATTTGGGACGAGCTTTAGCATTGCGTGATCGCCAAGGGAAAATTGTCAACTGGTTTGGAACTAACACTGACATTCATGATCGCGTAACCGCAGAAATTGCTCTCCGAGAAAGTGAAGAATATTTCCGTTTATTAGTAGAAGGAGTGAAAGACTACGCTATTTATATGCTAGACCCTGAAGGCAGGGTAATGAGTTGGAATTCTGGTGCAGAATGTATTACTGGATATCAAGCAGCAGAAATTATAGGACGTGATTTCGCATGCTTTTTTCCACCTGAAGATATTGCCAATGCCATGCCCAAACAACAACTAGAAGCAGCAACCCTGAATTCCAGGTGTGAATGTGAAAGTATTTTTGTTCGCAAAGATGGCTCCTACTTTTGGGCTAATTGTATTTTAACAGCATTGCATGATGATACTGGTGAACTCAGAGGTTTTTGTAAAATAACTCGTGATCTTACTGAAAGTAAGTTAACAGAAAAGTCTTTGTTAAGACTACAAAAAGCCATAGAAAGTACCAGCGATGGTATTAGTATTGCAAATATTTCTGGACAGGTAATTTATGTCAATCCCGCTTTTACAGAGGTACTTAACTATACAGGTATTCAATTAAATACTTGTGGTGGCTTGGTGACTACTTTTAGGAATCCCAAAGTCTTTGAAACAGTATTGGCTACTGTCCACAGAGGAGAGTCTTGGCATGGTGAAGTCACTATGCAAGCTCAGAGTGGGGACTATGTACAGGTTGATTTACGGACTGATGCGATTAAAGATACAACTGGTAAGATTGTTTATTTGGTGAGTATCTATACTGATATTACTCAAAGAAGGTTAATTGAGGAAGGTTTAAGATTGCGAGATCGCGCGATCGCGGCTAGTAGTAATGGCATTATTATTGCTGATATAACCATCCCCGATGGCTCAATTACTTATGTCAATCCTGCTTTTGAGCGCATGACTGGTTATACAGCAGCGGAAGTGATGAGACAAAATTTTCGTTTATTCCTTGGTGCTGATATCAATCAACCAGCTTTAGAACAAATGAAAATTGCTATGCAAACAGGACAAGACTGCAAAGTTATTTTACGGAACTATCGTAAAGACGGCAGCCTCTTCTGGCATGAGTTAAATATTTCTCCCGTATATGACACAGAAGCTTGTCTTACCCACTACATTGGAATTCAAACAGATATCACTCAACGTAAGCAGGCAGAAACAGCATTACTTGTCACTCAACAACGGCTACACTACTTACTTAGTGCTAGCTCAGCCGTAATCTATACCAGCGAAGCCATGAGAGATTATGGCGTTGTTTTTATCAGTAATAATATCAAAGGTATGGTAGGCTATGAAGCACAGGAATTTGTCAAAGATTCTGGCTTTTGGTTTAGTCACATTCACCCAGAAGATGCATCAGATGTACTAGCTGAACTCTCACAAGTACAAGTATTTGATAAAAAACAATACAGTTTAGAATATCGGTTTTTACATGCAGACGGTACTTATCGTTGGATATACGATCAAGGTAAGGTAGTGTGGGATAAAGCTGGCAACCCACTTGAACTTGTTGGTTACTGGACAGATATTACCAGCCGCAAACAATTAGAGCAAGAACTCAGAACAGCACTAGAGAAAGAAAAAGAACTCAACGAACTTAAATCTCGCTTTATTTCGATGACTTCCCACGAATTTCGCACCCCTTTAAGCACCATTCTGTCTTCTGCTGAGTTGCTAGAACACTACCATCAGCGATGGACAGAAGAAAAACTATTGATACATCTAAGACGAATTCAAACTGCTGTCCATAGGATGACAGAAATGCTAGATGATATCTTGGTAATTGGCAAGGCAGAAGCGGGAAAACTCGAATATAAACCCTTATTTTTTGATTTGGTCGAATACTGCCGTCAATTAGTAGAAGAAGTACGGTTGAATTTAAAAAGTCAACACTTGATCTTCTTTAGCAGTCAATGTAAATCTATATCCTGCTATATGGATGACAAATTACTGGGATATATTCTCAGTAATTTGCTATCAAATGCACTCAAATATTCTCCTAATGGTAGTTTAGTTAGATTTACACTCGCTTGTAAAAATGAACAAGCAGTATTAAAAATACAAGATCAGGGAATTGGTATTCCTGAAGAAAACCAATCCCGTTTATTTGAATCTTTTTATCGTGCTAACAATGTCGGTAATATCTTAGGAACTGGATTAGGATTGGCAATTGTTAAAAAGTCTGTAGATATTCACAAAGGTGAAATTTATTTCACTAGCGAACTAGGAATAGGTACACAGTTTACTGTTAAACTACCAGTAGGAAAATATATAACATGAGGTTAATTATGCCCAAAATTTTAGTAATAGAAGATGAAGAATCAGTTCGGGAAAACCTGTTAGACTTGTTGCAAGCTGAGGACTTTGAAACAATCTCAGCAGATAATGGTCTAATTGGATTAGATTTAGCTATTTCCCAATTACCAGATTTAATTCTCTGTGACATGATGATGCCAGAATTAGATGGATATGGGGTATTAACTGCATTAAGAAAAGAGCTATTAACTTCAACTATTCCCTTTATTTTTCTAACTGCTAAGTCTGCAAAATCCGATTTTCGACAAGGTATGGATTTAGGCGCAGATGATTATCTTACCAAGCCATTTACCCGTTCTGAATTATTAAGTGCAATTAAAAACAGATTAGAAAAATTTGCAAATTTAAAAAAATATTTATTAGTGCAGACCACTGTTCATAAATTAACTCCGAGAATGCAATTATTAGAAAAAAGTCTATACCGAGTAATACAAGAATATGATTTTAATGGATTTGAAATTTATTATCAACCGATAATTGACATTAATACTGGTAAAATAACTTCTGCTGAGAGTTTATTACGTTGGGATAGTGATGAATTAGGTCAAATTTCACCAAGTGAATTTATTCCCTTGGCAGAGTCAAATGGTTTAATTATTCCTATTGATAATTGGGTTTTAAAAAATGTTTGTAAAAGAATTAAAAATTGGTATGATGCAGGAATTAGTGGTTTTACTATTACTATAAATTTATCAGCAGTCGAATTTAACCAACCTGATTTAATATCTAAAATTATTGGCTTAATAGACACTAATCAGTTAGAGCCAAGTTGTATAGAAATTGAATTAACTGAAAGTAAAATTATAGAAGATGTGCAGAGTGCAATCAATACGATGAATAAATTACGCCTACTGGGAATCAAAATAGCAATTGATGATTTTGGTACTGGGCAATCTTCTTTGAACTATCTCCAAAATTTTCCAGTTAACACAATTAAAATAGATCGTGATTTTATTCACGATATCGCCAATAATTACTCCAAATCAGTTATTACTAAATCCATGATCAAAATGGCTCAGGAACTAAATCTAAGAATAATTGCTGAAGGTGTAGAGACAGAAGCCGAATTGTTATTTTTAAAGCAAAATAGATGTGATGCTATTCAAGGTTTTTTATTTAGTCCAGCATTACCAGCAGTCGAATTTGAGAAACTTTTATTTGGTAAAGCAACATCATTCATGTAAATTTAATTATGAGAAATGCACAGGCAATAATTATTTCGAAGCTTTAAAATCTAATATTCTGTAAGGTGAGAAAAGTAATTATGATCCAAAAAGAAAATGATCTTGATACCCAGACTGAAGAATATTCTTCCCATTCAGGTGAACGTTATTGGGGTTATGTAGAAGTAATAGAAGAGGGAGAAAATTATAGAATCAGTCGTGTGGAAATTAAGCCCAGACATGGGATTAAACCGCAAATTCATTATCATCGTCATGAACATTGGGTAGTAGTTTCTGGTGTAGCTAAGGTAATTTGTGGTGATAAGGAGATATTGCTAAATCGTAATCAGTCAACCTATGTACCAGCCGCAACTTTGCATAAAGTAGAAAATCCAGGTTCTATTCCTCTAGTGATTCTAGAAATTCAAAATGGTGAGTATTTGGGTGAAGATGATATAGAACGTCCTAGTCTTTGGAATTTAGTACAATGAAAAATCTCCAAATGCCTCATTCTTGGCAACCAGTTCTAGCTGAAGAATTGGCAAAACCATACTTTGCTAAACTCCAAGATTTTCTGATACAGGAACGACTATCTTATACTATTTATCCACCTGGAAAAGATGTTCTTTCTGCTTTTGAATTGACACCATATCAGCAAGTTAATGTTTTGTTGCTGGGACAAGATCCCTACCACAGTGAAAACCAAGCACATGGATTATGCTTTTCTGTCAAACCAGGGATTAAACCACCACCATCACTGGTAAATATTTTCAAAGAACTAAGAGCAGATGTAGGTTGTGATATTCCCAAGCATGGCTATTTGGTGCAGTGGGCTAAACAGGGTATGCTGATGCTTAATGCGGTTTTGACTGTAAGAGCGCATACACCAAATTCTCATAAAAATCAAGGTTGGGAAACTTTCACGGATGCAGTTATTAATAAAGTTAATGAAAAAAGTGATCCGGTGGTGTTTGTGCTGTGGGGCGGATATGCACAAAAGAAACTGAAATTGATTGATGTTCACCGACACCTGGTTATACAATCTGCCCATCCTTCACCTCTTTCAGCACACAATGGCTTTTTTGGTAGTAAACCTTTTTCCGCTATTAATTCAGCCTTAAGTGCTTATGGTAAACCGGAGATTGACTGGCAATTGCCAGGTGTGTGAGGGTGTAGGATGTGGGGAATAAGTGACAAGAGACTGATAACTGTTATACTAAGAACAATTTAAAAGTGTCATTCTGAACGTTCGCGGAGCGTCTATGAAAGAGATAGTGAAGAATCTCCGAGATACTAGAGCCTACGGCACGCCCCACGTTCACGCAGTGTCCCGAAGGGATACGCTGCGCTATCAGTATGACATAAGTGCAAGTTTCACCCGTTTGCAGTATAACTGTTAAAACCAGCCTTCTTGTTCTAGGGTTTCAATTAATTGCAACCCACGGGGATCTCCTACTCCCAGGAGTGATGCTTTGGCATCTTCTCTTACTCCTAAGTCTTTGTCTTCCGCAAAGGCTTGAATTAAGGCATCTATGGCTGTTGCATAAACTACGTTGGAAGGTAGTTCCTTACAAAGTTGACCAATAGACCAAGCGGAATTGCTGCGAACTGCAGCAATGGGGTCTTTAACTAGAGATTCAATTAATGGGGGTATTGCTCCGACAACGGCTTCATAACCGACTGCTGCCATCTGGGCAAGTCCGCTTGCTGCCCAAAGACGGACGGCGGAAATATCGGTTCTGAGGGCATATGCTAGGGGAATTAAGGAACGGCGATCGCGACAGTTTCCTAAAGCCCAAACTATACCTTTTCGCACATAGCCGTTACAATCAATGTTGAGTTGATTAATCAATGGATCTACTGCTTCTTGGCCAGGATTGCGTCCGATCGCATAGGCTGCACTTACTCGCACTAAAGGACAATCATCAGTTAGTAGACTAATAAGATGAGGAATTGCCTGTTTATATTCGATATCACAGAAAGCACGCGCCGCTAACATTCGTTGCTGGGGCTGAGGATTTTCCAGCAGTGCTAGCATTAATTCAGGATCAGGTTTTGCCACTTCTGATTCAGCAGTAAGTGGTTGTATATGGTCTAGGGGGCTGTCTAGCTCCGCTTCGGCATCAAGTAAGCTTAGGTCTTCTTCGTGGTACATAATCATCTATTTACATCCCTGCTAGGGATCAATTCATAACCCCCTATCCAACCAGCAAAACCCTGATAGAAATTAATTAAATTATTGTACAGGTTATTGGAGTGATTTTATCATCCACAGAGATTCTGTTTGATAACTAAGTTGATGATAAAGATTTAATGCGGGTGTGTTGGACTCAAATACTTGTAATCCAATTTGGCGATCGCCTCTTTGTTTTGCCCAGTTTTCAATATAGCGCATTAAGGCTGTACCAATTCCCCTACGGCGATATGTTGGGACAACATAGAGGAGGAAAATGTGAGCATGACGGCTACCAGTGACTTGATCTATGGCGTTACCCACCCATAAACAGGCTATGGGGGTTTGGGGTTGGGGACTAGGGATTGGGGACTGGGGACTAGGGACTGGGGACTGGGTAAATTCTCCTCTACGGCCTGGTGTCTGCTCCCCTGCTTGTTCATATACCCACCATAAAGGGGTATCAACGGAGAAATATTGCTCAACTGTAGGAGCTAGGTGGGAAAAATCTTGATGAGGGAATATTTCCTGGTAAGTCCACTGCATGAACTTTACTAGGATTGCTCTATCTATGGTAGAGCCTCGACGGATATGGTAGCCAGGAAGGGGGAAATTCAAAATTCAAAATTCAAAATTCAAAATTGGGGCATTGGGCATTGGGTAAGGGAAATTTAATCAACTCTTGCCTATTCCGTATTCCCTTCTTTACGAATTACTAATTACCATCCCGATGGGTGCTGGTGCCGCCATGTCGGAGGGTAAAAAGATGCGGGCGCTGACTGCTACTAAGGCGAATATAAATACTATAACAACGAGTAACGGGGCGATGTATTGACGAAAAATAGCCATATTTGGATTTTAATTAGCCAAGGAATTTTGGGAAAATCTAGCTCAGAATTTGTGAAGTTTTCTTAATTTATTTTAGCCATTTTGGGGACAGGGAGAACACAAGGTTAACGCTGATCACGATCTAAATCATCCAGGACTCTCTCACAATACCAATTGTCTGGCATTCCGGGATAATTCTGCTTGGCTTGTTCTATTAATCTTTCAGCTGCTGCAACGTCACCGGATAATCTAGCAATCAGCCGATTTTTCAGGTAGTTACCTGTGATTTCTTCATCTGCTTGGTTGGGTATGTTACCTTTAAATGGCTGTGATGGTTCTCGTCGTAACTGCCAAAATAAAACGTAGTAGAGTGTGCCGAAAATTAAAACTAGGCTAATTGTTCCCAGGAGGGTGAGGAGGTTAAACCCAAGATATCCTAGAACTAACTGGGATAGTACGTAACCCAGTAATAACCCTGTGACGACGAGGACAAATGTACCGACAATGATTATTACTTGGTTCCCCATATATCCTCTTCTTCAATTCCTGGTCTTTTGAATGCTAATGGTTTTGAGTTCCAGGGAGCAAATAATGGTAATAGGAGTAGTCCTGGTATAGCAGCAACGATACTAATGAAAAAAAATAAAGGCCAACCTGTGCTTTTTGCTAAAGAACCTGCTGGCGCAACTAGAATATCACGACTTACGGCCATAAAACTAGAAAGTAAAGCATATTGAGTTGCAGAATAACGCTGATTACACATATTCATTAAAAAGGCAACAAAGGCTGCTGTTCCTAAGCCAGCACAAAAGTTTTCTATGTTAATTGTCAGTAGGAGAACCTGATAGTTTTTACCAACTTGTGCAAGTAAAAGGTAAGCTAAGTTGCTGACTGCTTGCAAGGCACCAAATACCCAAAGTGAGCGATTCAGTCCAATTTTACTCAAAAATGCACCACCTGCCAGTGTGCCAACTATGGTTGCTATCAGTCCCATGCCGCCTTGAATTGCGCCAATGTCGGTTTGGGTGAAGCCTGTTTTCAGTAAAAATGAGGTGGACATATTGTTGACAAAGGAATCGCCGAGTTTATAAAGGACTATAAACAACAGAGTTAGTATGGCTTGAACTACACCTTGACGTTGAATAAATTCCCTAAAGGGGAGAATGACGGCTGCGCTTAAGGATTCTGGTGGACTGATTTCTTTGGGTTCTGGTGCAAATAGGGTAGCAATTATGCCTAGTGCCATACCGACTGCCATTAATAAGTATACGGAATACCAGGGGATTATATCGGCGAGAATCAAGGCTAAGGAGCCTGTGAGTAGTAGGGCGATACGATATCCTAAGACGAATACTGCTGCACCTGCGCCCATTTCTAGTTGTTCAAGAATGTCGCTGCGGTAAGCATCAGCGGCTATATCTTGGGTGGCGCTGAGGAATGCGATCGCAACGGCGTTTATGGCTAACAGTTGTAGGGCTTGTTTGGGCTGTTGCAGTGCCATGCAAGCGATCGCTATTAGTAACCCAATTTGAATTGCGATTAACCAACCCCGTCGCCTTCCTAAAAATGGCAATATAAACCAGTCTAACAGAGGCGACCAGAGAAATTTTAAGGAGTATGGTACACCTACAAGGCTAAATAAGCCGATGGCAGTTAAATCGACGTTTTCAACTGTCATCCAAGCTTGTAAGGTCTTGCTGGTTAAAAACAAGGGCAACCCAGATGAAAAACCGAGTAGTATCAAAGCTGCCATCTTCCGGCTACCGAAAACTTGCAGTAGAGATTTGACTGGATTCATTAGTTTAAATTTCCTTCTCACCTAAGAAAATTGCAGTTATCTTTCCATATTGGCTATGTGTTTTCCTGCCTACACGCCAATTAACATTGCAAAATCAGGATTGTACTTTGTTTGTAGGGATGGCAATTAAATCTTCAATTTTCTTGATATTCTGATCTCCTGCTATATAGCCAATACCACGATGTAAATGTAAGCGAAATTGCGTAATTAGGGTTTCTCTATCTGTAATCTGTATCTAAGGATAGTGGATTAAATAACCTGTAACTCTGGTTTAGGGGTGTAATTCCAT
>ERZ1034419.120-NODE-120-length-15138-cov-39.169529_pt1 | contig 15138 bp, 22 predicted proteins | sample MGYA00520531_ERZ1034419 | MGnify/ENA primary metagenome ERZ1034419 (study PRJEB33736, sample SAMEA104288485) | Azolla nilotica | place: Sudan | collected 1982 | study: EMG produced TPA metagenomics assembly of the PRJEB19522 data set (Is there foul play in the... | reverse complement strand
TAATTCTTACTATTTGTGGTTTAGTCACATTACGAATTGGTTCATTAGTTTTGCCAATTTCATCCATGTTATGGATATGAGGTCAGTTATGAGTTAGTCATCAACATCTTCATGGATATTTCCTATCAGTTACTATTCCCAACCCTGATTCTTTCCTTGGCTCTCTCCTAATCTTAAAACTATGGAAAGCTAGACACAGACTCTTTTGTAAATTTTCGGCTGTCTCTAAGATAAAATTTATCGTCAATAAACTGAAAAAATGGACTAATTTAATTGATAAAGTTAACGGAAAATTATATCTGTGTTTAGCTATTTTTATTTTTGGACTTTCTAGTACAGTAACTTGTAAGTTAACAGAAATAGGATCTCAACATTTAATAAGCGATCGCAATCCAATTTCTTCGTGTAATGTTCTATTTGTAGGAAACCTCTGTAACTTAATAGGTCTATTTGTCATTTATTGGCAGCAGTGGGACAAAGCAACTCTTAGGCAAATTTCTTTAAAAGATTGCTTTTATCTCACTATAGTGTAGTAATCCTAAATGAATAATGAGTAAATAATGTTACTATATTTGTAACTTATAAAACTAGAATCTAAAGCTATGAATCACCCGTAATATACCACTTCAGCCACAAAACACAAATTTATTTGGTATTTATGTTATCTTTAGTCAATTAAGTATTTTCTCACCAATGATTCCGGATTGCTATATATAGTGCTGTAATTGTAGTTTTAGGTCAATTACTTTGGGTGAGAGGCTTCAAAACTTGCTCTGTATCCACAACTTCCTTCGTTAGTTCAGTAACACCGCTAATCAGTATTTTAGGATCTTATATAATCTTGGGTGAAATTCCTACTCAAGCACAATATCAAGCACAATATATTGGTGGTAGCTTGGTTTTAGTGGGAATATTATTAAGCCAAATCAAAACTAAATCCCAAATTAATCAATTTGTATCCCAGATTAGTATAACTCAAATTAAACAAAAGATCGAAGCGGAAATGGGATTTAAGGGGTTTTAACTACAGTTTTATTTCTGCTCAAATAGTCAAACTAAGCTAAAATGTAAACAGAGTCTGCCTTTCCCATTCAATCATACCTATGCTGGAGAATCTGCAAACCCAAATTTATCAACTAGAACAATTCGCAAACACCCTTGTTGCTAACCAACTCACCCATCTCAGTATCATAAGTATTGCCATTATTTTTGCAGCCGGCTTGCTCACTAGTCTTACGCCATGTATGCTGTCTATGCTGCCTATTACTATTGGTTATATTGGTGGTTATGAAGCAAAAAGCCGACTTCAAGCGGCTGCACAATCAACTTGGTTTGCCTTAGGATTAGCCACAACATTAGCAGGTTTAGGAATTGTAGCAGGTTTAGTGGGAAAAGTATACGGTCAAGTGGGAATTGGTTTACCAACTATTGTTAGTATTATTGCCATTATTATGGGCTTGAATTTATTAGAAGCCCTACCCATACAATTTCCATCTTTAAAGGAAACAAATTGGATTTCTCAAGATTTACCTCCCGGAGTTCGTTCATACTCTATCGGGTTAACTTTTGGTTTAGTTGCTTCCCCTTGCAGTACACCAGTTTTAGCCAGTTTATTAGGTTGGGTTGCTAATACCCAAGATTTGATTTTAGGTGCAATTTTACTACTTTCCTACACAGCTGGATATGTTGCACCATTGATTTTGGCAGGTACGTTTACTGCCACAATTAAAAAACTATTAGAATTGCGTCGTTGGTGTGGTTGGATTAATCCAGTTAGCGGTGCATTATTGGTTGGCTTTGGTGTATTTTCTTTACTTTCTCGTATTCCCCTTGGTAGTTTCTAGACTATGAATATAGACAACACAAGATCCAAAGACTTAAATTTGTTTTCCCTACCTATTCGCTTTTTACGACGAGAAATTATACCTCTGCTTACAGACTTAAGATTAGCAATTATCTTGTTGCTAATAATTGCTTTATTCAGTATTAGTGGTACGGTAATTGAACAAGGACAAGTACCAGCTTTTTATCAAGCTAACTATCCAGAACATCCCGCTTTATTTGGTTTTCTAACTTGGAAGGTAATTCAAGTTGTTGGTTTAGATCATGTTTATCACACTTGGTGGTTCTTAGCTTTATTAGTTCTATTTGGAACGAGTTTAACAGCTTGTACTTTTACTAGGCAATTACCAGCTTTAAAAGCTGCGGAAAAATGGCAATATTACGATGAACCACGCAAATTTAATAAATTAGCTTTAAGTGCAGAGTTAGATGGTATTTCTGTTAGTTCACTTACACCAATTTTAACAAAAACCCGTTATAAAATATTTCAAAAACAGGAGAAAGATTATCTTCTTTATGCCCGTAAAGGTATAGTCGGACGCATGGGACCGATTATTGTGCATATTGGTATCGTCATGATTTTATTGGGAGGAATTTGGGGTTCAATGACAGGTTTTATAGCTCAGGAAATAATTTCTAGTGGTGATACCTTCCAAGTAAAAAATATTATTGATGCTGGTGCTTGGTCTTCTCAAGAATTGCTGAAAGATTGGGCTGTGAGAGTTAATAGGTTTTGGATTGATTACACTCCAAAAGGAGGAATTGACCAATTTTATTCAGATTTATCTGTTTTGGATAATGATGGCAAAGAAGTCAACCATGAGAAGATTTATGTAAATAAACCTCTGCGTTATCATGGTGTAGTTTTTTATCAAACAGATTGGGGTATTTCTGCTGTTCAGGTGAAATTAAATAAAAGTCCAACTTTTCAATTACCAATGGCACAATTAGACACTAAAGGTAGAGGCAGAGTTTGGGGAACTTGGATACCGACTAAGCCTGATTTAAGTGAAGGTGTTTCGTTATTAGCAAAAGATTTGCAAGGAATGGTGTTAATATATGATGCTAAAGGTAAATTGATTAATACGGTTCGCATCGGAATGTCTATACCTGTGAATGGTATAAATCTCAAAATTATTGATGTCCTTGGTAGTACTGGTTTACAAATTAAATATGACCCAGGAATACCTATTGTATATATGGGCTTTGCCTTATTAATGCTGGGTGTGGTGATGAGTTATTTTTCCCATTCCCAAATTTGGGCTTTACAAATAGGAGAAAAACTTTATATTGGTGGTAAAACTAACCGCGCTCAAGTTAGCTTTGAAAGAGAAGTGTTGGGAATTTTAGACGAGCTTAATGACCAAGGAAAAAAATAATTTTTCTTTCTTATTGGGGCATAATAGCAATTGGGTAGTGTATTTTATTATTTTGATACCACTCAAGATGCTGCATATATCTTATGGATCAATCCCATATTCAGTCACTGATTGCAAGTATTCAACAAGAACTGATCCCACAATTAATTATTGAAAGTGTCCATCCTCACAACCCAGCAGAAGTGCGCTATCATCCCTCACCTTGGGCACTACTAGGTACAGGAAACTACGCAGCAGTATTTTATCATCCTGAATACCCAGACGTGGTGGTCAAAATTTACGCACCTGGTCGTCCTGGGTTTGAGGAGGAACTAGAAGTTTACCGTCGTCTTGGTTCCCATCCAGCTTTTTCTGAGTGTTTTTATGCTCAAGAAGGGTTGTTAGTCTTAAAAAGATTATATGGTGTTACCCTTTATGACTGTCTTCACAGGGGTTTGCGTATTCCTCCCAAAGTTATCAAAGATATTGATAGTGCTTTGGACTATGCACAGACTCGTGGACTTTGCCCTCATGATGTTCATGGCAAGAATGTGATGATGTTTGAGGGTCGGGGTTTAGTTGTTGATATTTCTGATTTTCTACACCAGGAAAAATGCTCAAAATGGAATAATTTAAAAAAGGCTTATTATTGTCTATATCTGCCTATTTTGTATCCTTTGCGGTTACGAGTAACTTATTCACTTTTAGATATGGTTCGCAAAACCTACCGCTTTGCAAGTCCTTGTGTACGTAGGGTATTTAAATCTCTGCTGCCATAACCATAATGTTTTTATTAGGATAAGCAAGGAAATAAGCAGAAATTATGCTCACTAGGATTAAACAAAAGGCAACCGTTGGTAAAAATGGCAAGATTGAATTGCCTACAACTGAGTTAGTAGAAGGGACAATTGTAGAAGATAAAACAACCTATCTTTTTCAATCAAAAGTAAACAAAGAAGGTCTACTAAAAGCAATAGAAAATGTTGAAAAAGGAAACTTAATCTAAGTTGATTTAGATGAATATGAAAAAAGTAGTATTTGAAGAATTAGGAGAATGGGCAACAGAAGACAAAAAAGTCTTCAAAAAAATTATTGTCCTTGATCAGGGATATTCAAAGAGAAGCATTTTCAGGAATAGTTTGTAGTCAGGACTTAACTCCTCACTACAAACACATTCTCTATTAAAAAATCACTTCTTTTTTGTGTTTTACTTCCACAACAGTATGTACATTCCCACGGGGAGTAAAATCAGCTTTTACTGTCATTTCCAAAGGATCGCAAGCAGCTACAAAATCATCTAAAATTTTATTTGCTGATTCTTCATGAGAAATGTAGCGATCGCGATAACTATTAATATACAGTTTCAAAGCCTTCAACTCTACTACTCGTTGATCAGGGATGTAGGATATATGAATAGTTGCAAAGTCTGGATAACCAGAAAACGGGCATTTACAAGTAAATTCTGGCAAAGTAATGTCAATATTATAACGCCGACCCACACGCGGATTAGGGAATATGATGAGTTGTCCTTCCGCTATCTCGCGTTCACCATATTTCATTTCTTGATTTGCTGGGGTTACAGTGTCAGGCAAAGAATTACTCATAAAATTATGCTTGAAAAAATGCAGAGATTCATAAATACTAATTTAACACTCTCTGTGATTTTTTTCCCAATCTGGACAGCTCGCGTCATCCCAACCTTGGGGGTGCATGGCACAAACTAACAAATTACCACCATAAACTTGACCATGATAATTGCTACAACCTATACAAGCTGGTTGATGTTCAGTTGTGGCTTCTACTGTATAGGGAAAACCAGGATCTACATCTACTACTAAGTCTTCTAGTTCCCAGTAAACTTCCAGAAGCGGTTCAGCTAATTCCTGTAAATACTGGTCAATATCTGTAGCAATATTGTTGTGTACTTGTTCGGTAATTTCTTCCGTTAGCTCAAAAAATGCATCTACCATGTCATTAATTCCTTGGAAGAAGCTTTCTACTTCATCAGCCACAGTTTCGATGATATCAATTAAGTCTTTTTGCCACGGTTCCATAAACTTAACGGTCTTACTGGCTATCAATATGGCGCTTCTAGACACCTGGTTCTAAATGCAAGAGTACGCAATAGGCAATGCATATCAAACCAGTTTTGGGTATAACGCTTTTCCCAAAGTGACAACTTAATAGCGATCACAAAATCAATCATATGCTTTTACTGATCGCGTTTGAGTTGTTTTAACTTTTGTTGTAGTTCTAGAACTTGCTGACGTAGGTGATCCACGTTTTCTTTTGGGGCTTCTTTGACAGTTAGTTCTTCATCTACCTCCAAAATTTCGATGCGACGAGGTTCAGAAGGGGCTGTTTTTTCGGTTGTTTCAGCAGATGTTGGGGGCTGCTGGGCTTGCTTCATCATATCTTCTACAAAACGACGAGCTTCTTCTGTATTCATTTCGCCCTTAGCCACCATTTCGTCAGCCAGTTTTTGGACTTGCGATCGCAGTTCCGCTAATTTCCCCCCTGCTTTTTCACCAGCGTAAGAAGCCAAGCCTACACCAAGGTAAAAAGCCTTTTGAACAATATCTCCAAAACCAGGCATTGCTGGAAAGCACTCCTAAAAATGGGGCGACCCGGAGACTACGCCTACCACAAGCATCCCTTATTGCTGCTACCTTCCGGTTCTGACAAGATTTGGGCGTTGAAGTCGCATAGATCCAGGTCTTCAATAATCATAGCATCAAAAGTTTGTAATTGTGTGTCATTCGATAACAATTCGCCATTCGTAAACTTTATAAGTGACACAATCGTTCTGTACCAAGGGATCAGCAGCTACTATCGCCAGGGCTTCATCCATGGAAGCTGCCTCAAACAGCATCATGCCCCCACCCCGTTGCACCCAATAGCCGGTTTTGGCTTTATGTCCTTTATTTATCAACTCTTGTACATAAGCTGTGTGGGCGGGTACATATTGATCAAAGGTTGGCTTATGCACTATACCTGCTTCAATCTTTACAAACCAGGGCATATCAGTTTGAGATTTTTGATTTAGTGTTGAGAACAAATCATCATAATTTATTCTCATATTTTTTGTTTTTTATCTATTTACGATATCATTTAACTTAATAAAATCCATATCTCCGACTTTTCAAAGCAGTTCGATATCTATTGCCGATAAAAATCCCAAATCCAAAATCGCATGAGTCGCTTTTTTACTGCCATTTTACCACCGAAATATATTCAGGACTACGCCAACGAAATTAAACAGTATTTTGTCGATAAATATGCTAGTCGTGGCGCACAAAATTCTCCACCGCATATCACCCTACAACCACCATTTGAAATGGTAGATCAGAATTTACCACTTTTAGAATCATCCCTCAAAAATTTTGCTGAAAACAGACAGTCAGTACCGATAACACTTATTAATTTTGGTGATTTTGTTCCGCGTGTTATATAAATTGATGTTGTTAAAAGTCAAGCACTGTTATGACTACAAGCAGATTTAATGACTGATTTAGAAAATAATTTAGGTTTTGTTGATAAAGTTGACCAAAGTCGTCCCTTTACGCCCGATTTAACAGTCGCGTTTCGGGACTTAGCAAAACAGAATTTTCACGCTGCTTGGCCAGAATTCAAAGAACGTCAGTTATATTTTGAATTTACCGCCACTTATCTTACCTTCCTACTGCAGGACGGTAAACGGTGGAATATCAAATCAGAGTTTTCTTTTTCGTCTTCAATCCAAAATCATTAAGATTAAATAAGTTGTTTATTAAACTTTGTATACAGAATATTTGTGTCTACCAAGATAGATTTGACACTATAGAGTGTCAAATCAAATATTGATCAGGTAAATTCCTATGTTTGAACCTTTTATCGGTGAAATTAGGATTTTTGCAGGCAAATTTGCCCCCAAATACTGGGGATTTTGTGATGGTCAACTTCTTTCCGTCCCTCAGAACACTGCTCTGTTTAGTATTCCTGGTACAATCTATGGAGGTAGTGGACCTTCTAGGGCGTTAGGTGAAACAATTACCAAAGAATAAGCAGAAGAGTTATTGATGATGCAGCTAGAGAAAAGCTATTTACCACCACTGCAAAAAATTCCTGTCTGGAACGAATTGAAAACCAACCAACAGGGTGCTTTATTAAGTTTTGGTTATAACTTCATATTAGGTGCTAACTTCTATGGTGTATCTAATTTCCAGACCATTACTAGAGTCTTGCAAAAAAAGCAGTGGGATCAAATTGAAGAGACATTTGTAAAATATATAAATCCTGCTAGTAATGCTGAAGCAGGTTTAAGATGCAGGAGACTGGTTGAGGCTAAACTGTTTTTGACACAAGTAGATCAGCTTCACTTGAAGAGTACCAATTAAGGGGACGGTGAACTCTTAGATCAATCAAGAAGAATAAAGTTGAGTATCATCCCATGAATCATCCAACTGATACAAAAATTAGCTCCCTCTCTTGCTCTTTTACAAGAAGTTACAAACGAATTCGATATTAAAATTTACTCACTCCACTAGAACGAGGATAAAGCAACCAAATAAACAACGGTCAACCCAGCAAAGCACTCAGTGAACCTACAGGAAGTTCTACTGCACCCAGTCGCGCTAATAAATCTGCAAACATCAGTAACCATGCACCGGCTAATGCTGAGAATGGTAAAACAAGACGGTTATCTGTTCCTATAATTAAACCCACCGCATTAGGAACTAGTAAACCGACAAAACTGATTAAACCGGCGATACTAACAGCACCTGCGGCTAATGAAGTGGGAATACCGCCAACTAATAAACGCGTCTCAATAAGAAAACTCCCAACCCTACAGTTAAATCATCACCTAATGCTAAAATATTGAGCGATCACGCTAACAAACAACCGCACAATAAAGCCACAATAATATAAGGACTCGCTGTAGAAATTTCTGTCCAACTCCGACCATTTAAACTACCAACCAACCAGCTTAACCCGGTTTGTACCTGTCCATCTTCAGCCATTAATAACAGCGTAGTCTGCACAGAATCAAATAAAGCACTAACAGCAACCCCTCCTAAAATCAATCTTTCTACAGAAATTGCCCCATCAGCACGACTGAGAAAAATAACTATAGTAGAAGTCAAAAACTATAGCAGAAGTCAAAATTGCACGCAACCATGCTGTGAAAGGAATGGCTATAGGGATAACTTGTAAAACAATCATAATAATTACAATTAGTCCTGCACCTGCGGAAATTCCTAATATAAAAAGGTCTGATAAACTATTAAGTAACATTCATTCTAACAATGCGCTAGACATTCCCAAAGCTGCGCCAACAATTAATGCCGTAACAATGTGAGGTAAGCGCAAATCCCAAATAATAGTTTGTTTAATTAGGTCGCCTTGGTGTGTCAGTACTTGGTAAAATTCAGAGATATTAAAAGTAACTTCTCCTTGAGAAAGCGAAAGTAAAAGGGTGATTACCAAGGCGCTAGTAAGAAGTAAAATTACCCATATTAGGCGATGTTTTAGAAAAATTGTCCGCATTTTTTATTTTCATTAGAGAGAGATAATGTCAGTAATTTGAGAACTTATTTTTCTCTGGATGCAAAAAATGTGATATTATGTTAGGCTAAATGCTTATCATTAAGTTAGCAGGATACAGGTTTCTAGTTTGTTGCACAGATAGATTTGGGAATTATAACTAATTAACCGGACATAAAATGAATCATAATTACAGCAGGAATCACGAGTCAGGAATAAAACGCTCTTGCTGTCTAGGTTTAAATTTAGATTTTGTGCCTAATTGATCTGTATTCTGCTGTAGAATATCCCCGATTTACGAAAATATTATTTATATTTTAATTACACTTATCTTCAACTGTAAAGGACACAACACTTTCATAAAAATTGAACATGAGTCCTATAGAAAGTTGTTTATCAATACTGGGAACAATCTAAAGTTCTGTTATTTATAAGACAAAGTAATAATTCTTAAATGTACAGTATTAGACATCAAAATCATTTCTTCTTATTTCATAATATTTAAAGAAAGCAAGGGTAGTGGAATTATCATATTCTCTTTCCAATACTTGTCGGTTAAATGGGACAAGGGCAAGAGTTTAAGGGAAATAAAAAACCTGTAACTCGTAACCTTTAACCTTTTCCCAAGCCAAGTTAAAATTCCAAGGTGCAGAACAAGCGTGCACTATTGATTTCCTTTCTTGCTCTCTACTGACTCTAAAAGTTTAACTTTTAGTTTTTTGACAATTTATAAAAATTTACGTAACCTAAAACATAGGTTTAGTAAATCAAAGTCCCAACAGCGATTGAGTTTAGCCACATCGAGAATTGCTGTTGCAGAATGTTTTCACGAGCATAGGAATTGACCTCAAATCATTCGCTACAAATTGCCGGAAAATCACTTATAGCAGGAGTCAGGAGTCAGAAGCTAGGAGTAAAACTATATTGCTGTCTAGGTTTCAATTTAGATTCTGTACCTCACCTCATTGATCTGTAATCTGCTATATCTAGCAATATAAATTTCACACCAGATTGACTGGATAGCCTTACACAGATATTCTCCAAACTCTGCTTTAACCGTAATTTTTAGTAGTGATAGTGATAGTTTATTTAGCAATTATTCGAGTTTGTTTGAGGAGTAGTAAACAAGTCCAGGAGAATTTTATGTTAGAGTCTTTAACGGCACTTAACGACCACAATTTACCGTATCCAGATCCACTGCATCCCATCGTAGTTCACTTCGTAGTTGCTATGATATTGTTTGCATTCTTCTGTGATTTAATTGGCTTCTTAACTGGAAAAACTCGCTTCTTTGAAGTAGGTTGGTGGAATTTATTTGTAGCCACGGTATCCATTTTTATTGCCATTATATTTGGTCAATTTGAAGCTGGTTTGGCCAAGCCTTATAACCTGGTTAAATCAGTATTAAATTACCACACCTTAATTGGTTGGTCACTGTCAGGAGTTCTTGCTGCAATTACAGCTTGGCGCTATGTACTCCGCAGTCGTGACCCCCAAAGATTACCAATTCATTATTTAGCTGTGGCGCTACTTTTAACCATCATTGTTGGTTTTCAAGTATATCTTGGTGATGAATTGGTGTGGGTTTATGGAATACACACAGTTCCAGTTATGGAAGCCGTAAAGGATGGAATCTTACCATGAACTCAGAATTAATTGATCAAGTCAGCGCCCAAATGGGAGCAAATGGATTACCTTACACAATTCCTATTCATCCTAACTTAGTTCACCTGACTTTAGGATTATTCATCATTGGTATTATCTTTGATGTCGCTGGTGTACTTTTCCCATTAGAAAACTGGCTGTTTAAATATTTGGGTTTAGCTGTTGAACGCGCCCAACTATTTGAAGTTGGTTGGTACAACATGGTAGCTTCAGCCGTGATCACTTTTTTCACAGTTGCAGCTGGTTTTTATGAAATGTTGTTAGCAACTCCACCAGCAAGCTTAAAAAGTTCTTGGGGTTTGCAAGCAATGGAAACCATGATGTGGCATGGTGTGGGCGGAGTTTTCCTATTAGCGTTGATGATTGGGATGACCTTTTGGAGAGGATGGCAACGTTATATTTCCTGCAAAGAATCAGATATACAAGTGCGCTGGAGTTATATATTTGCCGGAATTTCCATCATGTTTGTTATGTATTTACACGGCACATTAGGAGCGCAATTAGCAGGTGAATTTGGCGTTCATAACACAGCCGATAACTTATTGAGAATGGGACAAGACATCAATAATGTATTGGGGAGTGGGAATTAGGGACTGGGGACAGAGATGAATACCCAATTACCAATCACCAATCACCAATTACCACTGACAGTTGACAACTGACCAATGACTAATTATGAACATCCGGCTGATTTTAAATCTTTTGACTTTGATGACGGGGGGGCTTGTCGTCACAATTACGAGTATTTTCATCGGTAAACAAGCTTATTCTTGGCTTCCCCCCCAAGCTGCGGCTGAATCGCATCTGATTGATGATTTGTTTAGCTTTTTGGTGACGTTGGGTGCTTTCATTTTTTTGGCTGTCACCAGTACAGTTTTGTATTCTATTACTTTCCACCGCGCTAAAAATTACGACATGAGTGATGGTCCACATATTGAAGGTAATGTCACTCTAGAAGTGGTGTGGACAGCTATCCCTATCATGTTGGTGTTGTGGATTGCAGCTTACAGTTATCAAGTGTATGAGCAAATGGGGATTCAGGGACCATCTCACCTACTCCATCTGCATAACCCTATGCAAATGCAAACTGGTTATGCACAAGAACAAGAAACACCAGCTGAGACTATCAGCGAACCCTTAGAAAAAATTGACGTACTGGCCAAACAGTGGGCGTGGGTATTCCACTATCCTGAAAAGGGAATTACAAGTACAGAATTGCATTTACCGAGTGATCGCAGAGTCCGTTTAGCACTACAATCAGAAGACGTACTCCACGGGTTTTACATCCCCGCTTTCCGCCTCAAACAAGACATTGTTCCCGGCAGAACCATCGACTTTGAATTTACACCCATTCGCCCCGGTAAATATAGTCTTACCGACTCCCAATATAGTGGTACATACTTTGCAACCATGCAAGCCAACGTGATTGTAGAAGCTCCAGAAGAGTATCACGAATGGTTAACAAAAGCTGCAAGCCACATACCCACCCCCGCCAACAATCAAGCAGCCAGCGAATACGCCCAAACAAGCAACCAAAGCATAAAAACCGGTTGGGAAACCGTCAAACCTGCTGCACCTCCAGTAGTTAACTTTTCGGGTTAGAAGCTACGCACAAGTACGAAAAAAATCAACCACGAAGGCACGAAGAACATGAAGAACACGAAGAAAGAAGGTTTTGAGAGATATTTTTCGTTGCTCTTGATGGTTAATTAATTCTTACTTTGCCTCTTTGTGCGAAACTTTCATTTTGTCTGAATCAGGATTTCCAGAATTATTTACAAATCTAAAATCTCAAATCCCATGACAAACATCTCTCTTGAAATTAGTGGTCAATCACATCACCACGAACCACCAAACGACTGGAAAACCTATTTTACATTCAGTACAGACCACAAAGTAATAGGTATTCAATACCTCGTTACCTCTTTTATTTTCTTCCTCATTGGTGGTATCTTCGCCATGATTTTGCGGGGCGAACTTATCACCCCGGAATCTGATTTAATCGACCGTACAGTTTATAACGGGATGTTCACAATGCACGGTACAGTTATGCTGTTCCTGTGGACATTTCCCTCACTAGTTGGTTTAGCAAACTATCTCGTACCCATCATGATTGGGGCGCGAGATATGGCATTTCCTCGCCTCAACGCCGTTGCTTTTTGGATGGTTCCCGTGGTGGGAATTCTCCTCATGTCCAGCTTTTTGGTACCTGGTGGACCCGCCCAAGCTGGTTGGTGGGCTTATCCCCCCGTCAGCTTACAAAACCCTACAAGTTACTTAATTAATGGACAGGTTCTCTGGTTATTAGCAGTAGCTACTTCCGGTGTTTCTTCTATTATGGGCGCGGTCAATTTTGTCACCACCATTGTGAAAATGCGTGCGCCGGGAATGGGATTTTTTAGAATGCCCTTATTTGTTTGGGCAGTTTTTAGCGCCCAAATCATTCAATTATTTGGACTTCCCGCCTTAACTGCTGGTGCGGTCATGTTGCTGTTTGACTTAACAGTTGGAACTGCCTTTTTTGACCCCAGTAAAGGTGGAAACCCGGTGATGTTTCAGCATTATTTCTGGTTTTATTCCCACCCTGCGGTTTATGTAATTATTCTCCCCGTCTTCGGGATCTTTTCAGAAATATTCCCCGTTTATTCTCGCAAGCCTTTATTTGGTTATAAGGTAGTTGCAATTTCTTCGATATTAATTGCCGTAGTTAGTGCCATTGTTTGGGTACACCATATGTACGTCAGTGGTACCCCTGGCTGGATGCGGTTACTTTTCATGTTGACAACTATGTTTGTTTCCATTCCTACAGGGATTAAAGTATTTGCTTGGGTAGCAACAATTTGGGGTGGAAAGATTAGATTAACGACACCAATGATGTTTGCTTTGGGTGGTTTAATAATGTTTATTTTTGCTGGTATTACAGGGATTATGCTTTCTTCTGTACCAGTAGATATTCACGTTAACAACACCTATTTTGTAGTAGGTCATTTCCATTATGTCCTGTACGGAACAGTGACAATGGGAATGTATGCAGCCATCTATCATTGGTTTCCCAAAATGACAGGAAGGATGTTTAATGATGGTTGGGGACAAATTCATTTTTGGTTAGCATTTATTGGTACTAACTTGAACTTTTTACCCATGCACCCATTAGGTTTGCAAGGGATGTTACGCCGAGTTGCTTCTTACGCACCAGAATATACATTCTGGAATGTTATCGCCAGTCTTGGTGCATTCTTATTAGGAATGTCGACCTTACCCTTCATATTCAATATTTTAGTTTCTTGGACGCAAGGTGAAAAAGCACCTGATAATCCTTGGAGAGCAATCGGTTTAGAATGGCTGATTTCTTCACCTCCTTCTGTTGATAATTTTGAAGAAATTCCCATCATTATTAGTGAACCATACGGTTACGGGAAATCAGAACCATTAACCGCTAACCTCGAAAACCACACAACATTAAACGACCCAGAATAATACAGAGAAAAAGAAGGACACGGAAAACCTCTGTGTACCTTCTGCTTTTATAGCAGGTAACAGGTGACAGGTGACAGTGCTAAAAGTCTTTTAGTATCTAATTCTTAGGATTAGTTGATGTCCTAAATACCTGATCTGTTTTTATAACCCTGCGTTTAAAACTCAAAAGGAGAATTTCACCAATGGATAGTTCTATTCACCCTGAGAAATTGCATCATGTTACCCATGAACATGAACACGATGAGGAAGGTAATAAAATGTTTGGTTTTATTATCTTTCTGTTATCAGAAAGCGTCATCTTTTTAAGTTTCTTCGCTGGCTATGTTATCTACAAAACTACAACAGTTAACTGGCTACCTTCTGGTGTTGAGGGATTGGAAACTATAGCACCTACAATTAACACAATTATTCTGGTTTCTAGTAGCTTTATAATTTACTTCGCTGAAAGATGCCTACAGCGCCAAAATTTACAGGGATTTCGCCTGTTTTTATTGGCTACAATCGTGATGGGTAGCTACTTTTTATATGGTCAAGCCGTGGAATGGAGTGAATTAGAATTTGGCTTTACTTCCGGTACTTTTGGCGGGATGTTTTACCTGTTAACTGGGTTTCACGGTTTGCACGTTTTGACCGGGATTTTGTTGCAATGCATGATTTTAATTCGTTCTTTCATTCCCGGTAACTACGATACAAGTCACTTTGGTGTTAATTCAACTTCGTTGTTTTGGCACTTTGTTGATGTTATCTGGATTATTTTGTTTCTGCTTATCTACGTTTGGCAGTAGGCATTTTAGTACGCAGAAAGCAATATATTATGTAGGGGTTTAGCATTGCTAAACCCTTATCAATGTATTTATATCATGATTTCAAAATCATCTATTTGGGGAAATAGCCTACTTAGTTAAAGATTTTGTATAAGCTTGTGCTATCACCTCAACTGCTAAAATCTGTACCGCTGCACCTAATTCCACTACAGGTTTGGGCATACCATAGACTACAGAAGTCCTGCTACTCCCTTCCAAGTATGAAATTAGGGGTGTGAGATTCTACGTTACGCAGAAGCATTATCCCTCTACCCTATTACTCATCGTTGTTACTTTTATTTGTGGTAGTAGGCATCGGTTTGTATTGGCTTTACCCACCTATTTCCAGATTTTTTAAAATCAAATCTGCTCTTGGTCCAAAGCTATCTCCATATTCTACTGGTAAATGGGTAACGAAAGTGGATTAAATAAGGTGTAAGAGTGCCAATAATATCTATACACCAGAAGGG
>ERZ1034419.119-NODE-119-length-15180-cov-23.145851_pt1 | contig 15180 bp, 13 predicted proteins | sample MGYA00520531_ERZ1034419 | MGnify/ENA primary metagenome ERZ1034419 (study PRJEB33736, sample SAMEA104288485) | Azolla nilotica | place: Sudan | collected 1982 | study: EMG produced TPA metagenomics assembly of the PRJEB19522 data set (Is there foul play in the... | reverse complement strand
GCTTATGGAGAAGAGACCAACTGTGGCCTTCTCCAACCAAGAGTCACACCAAAATGAAAATATTGCACTTGTGCCCGGCCCGTTAGTTGACCGCGTTTCCAGCTAACGTTCCTTGTCATTGCGAACGACACCCTATTCATTCATTCATTCATTCATTCGTTCGATCGGGGAATAAATCGCCCGCTGATGAATCCGCGTGTCTGCGTGTGGAAATCGCAGCGGCCTAATCGTTCGTACGGTTCTTCGAGGAAGAAATAAATCTATCCCTGCATCCCAACTACGAATAAGAATCAATCAGAGTTCTTTCGATTTTCTTTACGGAAACGCGGAAAGCCAGCCCATCGCCGCTTTGTTTGCGGTCGACGAGACAAAGCGAAGGCCTTCATTGCATTGCTGCGACTTGTTGAAGAACCAACCTTTAACTCCCATGCATATGGAGGAGAGAGAAAAAGGGAAAAAACCGAACAGACTTATTAAAAGATGATGTTATTAGCGGAATCCCATCTCAGTGGTCTCACCCTATGTTCTCCGTTGGGAAGCATTATTTCTTCGGTTTTTCTCGATTTCGGAATATGACGGATATGAATCACTGGTCTGTGCGCTTTTTTGATGATTTTCTCGTATTTTTCAGTTTTTCGGACATGATCCGATAATTCTACAGCCAAATTTTAATTTGCGGAAACTATTTGATGGCTTCCCCATTCAAACATCAATTTCATCATAGGTATAGACGGTACTCTCCTATCTTTAGCAGTCTCGACCATGTCTTCAGTTTCCATTTGCATTTTAGTAGGTTGGTCCAGTATCGAAAGTTTTAAGAAAGAGTATATAATAGCATTTTCAATTGGTGAATCTTTTACGATTGCTGTGTCTCGCATGCTGGATATTTTACTTTTTTATGTTTTTTTCGAAAGCGTGTTAATCTTTATGTTTATTATTATAGGGGTATGGGGTTCTAGATAAAGAAAAATATGAGCGGCACATTAGTTTCTCTTATATACCTTGCTTGGATCTGTCTTCATGCTCTTAGCTATCTTATTGATTTTCTTTCAGACGGGAACTATCGATTTGCATATATTATTAACCACAGAGTCTAGTGAATGGCGCTAAATCTTGCTATGGCTCGCCTTTTTCGCTTCTTTCTCTGTAAAAGTGCCTATGGTACCAGTTCATATTTGGTTACCCGAAGCTCATGTAGAGGTACTTACAGCTGGATTTGTAATCTTGGCAGGAATTTTTTTAAAACTGGGAACCTATGGTTTTTTAAGATTTTCTGTACTCATGTTTCCTGGAGTGATACTTTATTTTACTCTTTTTATTTATACTCTAAGCGTGATTGCTATTATATACACTCTCCTGACTACTATAAGATAAATTGATCTGAAAAAGATTATTGCCTACCCTTTAGTAGCCTATATGAATTTTGTAACTATTGGTATGTCTAGTCGGGCGGCCGTAAGGTCACCTATAGTTAAGTTATGAACACGCAAGGCCAAAAAAAACCTGTATGCCGGACGTGCGACCAATTAACCTTCTAACCATAGGACAGAAAGCGTAGCATGTCGTAGAAGCAGCTTGATTGAATTTAGCAGGAAGTACTTGTGCTGGATGCGGGGCCTTAGAGGATAAAATGCGGCGTTGTTTCATTTTCTACTTTTCTCATCAAAAGGCGGCAAGGAGAGTAGAGTAGGTGAGGGGACTTCGCTAGCTCTACGAACGAAAATGCGCAGCACGGCTCTACAGAGTAAGAATCAGTTTACCCTCTTCCCTTCGGTTGAGTGGCTAAAGCCCCTGAAAAATGCATAGCGTTCTCTGGGCTCAGAGAGGAAAACTCAAAGTTCACAGCCTTAACGCATTCTCTTCCCTCGCCATCTTCCCGGATTGCCCGATAGTATCATGCAAGTCCGCTAACGTCAAGCGAGTTGAGCCTGAATTGGCGAATTGGAGTCGTTTCCGGAACAATACTTCCTACAGCTGACACGTGTCCAGTACGCGTGGGAAGACGCGCGAACATAAGCTGTTACACTCCCCGCCAGCCATCGAGACTAAGTGCTAAGGCCACAATTGGCAAGGGAGTGGATTACTCATTTCATTGGGGACGGGTGGGGTGCACAAACGACAACTCTAGGCGTCGCAGCCTATAGGTGACACCGGCGAGATTCAGCTGAGCGGCGAACCCTTCATTCATTCTTTCACGAATGAATTTCTTCTTTTTATTCATGTCGCTAAAAAGATTTTCAGTATGTATTTTGAACGCGCGCGTTTAAAATACTATCAGCCTCCATTCGCTGCTTTGCAAGGGGCGCGTAGCTGGAAGTCAGAAGCCCATAGCACCTGCCCAACTCCCACTAAAGGACCGTGCGAACGGCGGAAAGCGCTGAACGATTCGGCGGAAGGGAAGGGGCCTATGTATCTGCATGACCCTCGCAGCAGATCTTACTCCACGCCGCCATTTGCGGAGCCAATCTCCACGGATCCCCTAGCGGATGTGTCTGCCACCACACAGAATGGGATTGATACTTGTGCGAACCTTTAGGTTTCCAGCCCTCGTAACAACAATAAAACTACATGCCACAGTCCGGCTTTCCATGTAACATAGGTTCATAGGTTACTGTCCACCCAAGAGTAAGCCAAAATAATACAGGATTGCGGACACCTGGCCCTCCTCTCCCTCCTGATGGGAAGGCCATTGACGGCACAATCCTATTCGAGTTAGAGGCTTTCAGGATACGCCGTTATCGTATCCGGTTCCAGACCCTTTATTTAGTAAGTCCGCAGCCTTACGCATCATCGGGAGCACTTTTCTTCCCCCGGCCGGGCGGGCGGGAAAAAGTAGGTTTTCTAGAGAACCTTCGGTTCAGAATATGGGCCTCCGGCCCCGCCCGGGAAAGCACTACACGCTTTCTCTCTTTAGGCGGCTACGACGGGTTCAAGCCGATTTCGGAAGGATACATGCCAACCATGAATAGAAAGCGGGCGGCTTTATGTTCAAAGGGGTTCATTTCAGTAACAGATCTCAGGTACTACCATCGATTGGAAGCAGAACAACCCAATAAGTGGAGTTAGAGAGCCGTATGATAGGTAACTACCTCGTACGGTTCAGGGAGGAATCGGCGTACTCTAATTAAGGGGAGAAGATTTCACTCTATCAAACATATAGGGAATTGAAGGTAGCATTTTACCCACGTCAAGTTATGGACTGGTTCTTTTAGCCCTTTTCTCATGCGTTGGTGCTCCATACGACTGATATAAGACCCGACCTGTTAGGTATTACGGAGGTCTAGCAAGCACCATGCTAAATTTCTTCACCATTCCATTACTTTCTACTCCAGCTAATATGAGTTTACCCGGCACTAGCAGCTCCATTGGGGAATTTCCTATTCTAGTGGGAGCTTCTTAAAAAAATAGCTTAGTGGCCACATCGGCGGCACTTGGGATGATTTTAGGCGCAGCCTATCCTCTTTGGCTATATAATCGTGTGGTTTTTGGGAATTCGAAACCCAAATTCCTCCATAAATTCTCCGATTTGAATAGAAGAGAAGTTCTAACATTTTTACCTTCCATTCCTGGAGAGGCGACCGTTAAACCACCAAGTAAATGTATTACTAAACAATGTAATCACAACATTGTAGGTGCTCGCGATGAGACGGAGGCAACTTACCTTAATAAATAGGGAACATAGCCTGTTGCGAAAGGAAAGAGCGAGGCCACTTTCGGCCCTCACTTTCCGACCGTGTCTCCGAAAGACAGTTGAATGGGTTACTCATGAATGCGAGGTTGGACGAGCCAATGACTCGAACGCGCGCTCGGTTAGGTTATTGAGCAATCAATTCTATCACAGCATTATCTCCACCATAATAAATATGGACTCCAAGCATTTATGGCAGAGCACGGGGAGTTTCCAACTTCGATACGGAGCCGATGCTAAAAGCACAACTGGGTTTTCCGCCGGCCGTTCGGACTGACACTACTAGTTCGGTAACGTAAGCATCAGAGTTTTTGGTAGTACCGGCGAACTAGATAACCGACCGCGGATTCGGGAATCTGGGGCGGGGGACTCGTAGTATCTCTCTAGATCCGGCAAAAAAAAGCCAAACACCTTACCGTGCGCCCGTAGGCTGACTGCTGAGCTTACTTTGGCAAGGTTTCTTCTTTTTTCCGCATGAAAAGCAAGGGCCGCATAGCTCTCACTAAAAAGGAAAACCTAGTAGTTTCAAAAGTCGGGGCCAATCATCCCCTTCTTTGACGGCGTCCTTGAAGAGTTCAGAGGCCTCGTAGTGACGACATAGACCGCGCGCGGTTAATACAAAGAGGGCCAGTCCAGGATTGTACTGTTCTCTACTAAGGCAACGGACATTTCCTTAACAAATCTGTACGCCACTCCACACGCAAGCTAGACTGGGCCTCGCCGTGGCAGAACAACGGGTAAAGACCTAACTGGTAATGCCAGGGTCTAGATCTGAGAGGGCGAGCCGTACGAGTCGAAAGGCTTCCGTACGGTGGTTCGTTGTGAGGGCTAGGGAACAGGGGCCCTCAAATGAAAGGCCCGACCCCTATCGATCTTATTTGTATAAGGTGGCGGAGAAGGAGTCTAAATCAATGGACATTAATGAACTATCATTGATGGACGTTGTACACTTGAATGACACGAGAAAATTGACTCCAGGTCCGGATGGATTAAAGCTCGAGGCTTTGACGACAATGGAACAACAACTACGTGTCTTATGGGATCTAAGCTGTCGAGATCGAGCGAAGGTCGAAAGACCATTTCGATGGGACATAGATATATGACGGATTGCTGCCTATGAAAAACTAGCACCTAATCTCAGGTCAATGACGACCAAGGGCTGGGCTCGAGGGAACCACTATAGACGGCATCTTCGTGAAAATACTGCTGGACCTGCGGCCTTGATTCCGTAGTATCATGCCGCAAAGAAAGAAAGCATAGCGGGATCTCTCGCCCGCCCCGCCCCGCCCCCCTTGCATTCCCAAATCTAGCTGTAGGCGCTTGCTGCTATGCCCTTTAGCATACCATAATTCTAAGACAGACTTGTACAGGCCGCAGGTGCGAACCCTTCTTAGAGCAATCTGCTTCGCCCTGCAGCCTTTGCCGCTTCCACGGGTTTGGGCTGGGAAGGTCTCAGCATACTTGTCTAAGACAAGTACGTAGAGATCTCCGTGGTACCGTTTAGTGTATGAGAGAAGGTATCGGTAAACACGCACGATAGTATCGATCACGGAAAGCCAGGCCTTCTTGGACAGACTCTCGAAAGTGACTTACAGCCCGAGGTTCATAGAAGGAAGTGTGCGAGAGATACCCAACAAAAAATTTGATATAAAGACTTCCCTAGTCGAAACCTGTAAAGCCGGGAAGGCTTCGCGCCTACTCCGAGAGTGAAAGAAACAAAAGTTCATGGAATGGGAGGAATGTGGTAGAACAAAGGGTCATGAAAGGGAACGGAATTCGTGCGTGAAAAAATAAGAGAGGTAAAGAATGAGGGTTTTGTGATAAGGATCCAAACAACTTCCTCAAGTATTTCCAAAATCCACCTTTTCAGAGAATCAAGAGTCGCGTCTATTCTTCGTAGCGTATCCCAATCGCCACTACCTTGCTGCTGGAAACAGGCGACAAAATATCATCAGGGTATCTTTCTCTTACACTACGGTACTTACTGGCTTTCGTTCTCGCTGCTAAATCGAACTGTAGATTGATTAGCGAAGCGTCCGCAACCGCTGGCGAGCGAGGACCGGCCCCTAGAGGGAGCAAAGCCTATCGGCCACCGACCATCGCATACGAGATTGGGCGGCAGAGGCCCGGTGATCTTGTAGAAGCAATCGATGCCAGACGTTCCGTTTGTACGAATTGTGAACACACTACGACCGAACGTAGTAAAGCCACTGTCAAGGAATTGAGTACCAGATCCAATACAGGCCTAGCAAGTGCCAGATCCATGAAGAAAACTACAATGGAGATCAGATCGTGGCCGAACAGCCAGCGCCGCCTTACGGAACGTATGCGCCGCTTGTGACGGAGCCGAGAGCCGCAGGCGTACCACATACCGGGCACTCGACCGCAATAATAAGAAAGGGATCGCACACGATTTCGTCAAACAAAACAAATGGTGATTACGGCAAGAAGGAAACAAATACCACTCTGTCACTTATGCCGTATGAGAACCCCCATACGAAAAGCTGGGAACCATCCAACAATCAATTGCGTGCGGTTTAAATATCTGAAGCCGTAACAATGAAAGTTCAGGTTAGTGAGCCGAGTGAGAGGAGACTATCCAGCTCGGTTCGGAGAGCACTTTACTACGCATTTAGGGTGAACAGAGGAAAAATCTTTTTTTTGTTCTGCTTAACTAATGTTACGGCCTGAATGCTGAACCTTCGACCCTACCCATTCGGATGGGTGTTTACCCTGAAGTGTTCCTGGAGTGTATGCATACTTCCGTAAGTAACTTGGTGTAACATGGAAAATTCTCTTAAATTCAATCAAGTCATTTTTGATCCTAGAAGAGATTCATATGGCCTCTAAACTCCCTTTAGTTATAGTTCCTTTTAATTGAATTTGAGGTAAAACAAAACAGAAGTTTACCTTTTATGGATGTCTGGTTCACAGCGTTTCAGCTCTATCCATAGACCCAATTTCTCTACACACTTTATTATTATTATTATTGTTATTTCTTTTTATTTTATACACGCAGGTGGTGGTATTGTTTTAACCCAGCAGCAGAAGATTGTGTTAATATTAAAGATCGTCATCAACATCATCATCATCATCATTAGCAGAGAAATATATTCTTGAAGAAGAACTACTAGAATGAAAACGGGAAACATCAGTTTGTACAGTTTTTTTTTGTTGATCAGCATGATTATTATCAGTTTGTGTTTCGGCATCAATACCAAGACCGGTTTGTGTTTCGGCATCAATACCAAGACCGGTTTGTATTTCGGCATCGGTTCTATCACTGATACTGATATTTTCAACAGACCCTGATATCAATCCACTGAACAGATCTTCATTAATACTAGTACTCCTGTGCACGCACCATATTAACATTAGTATCAAAGGTAAACAACCTTGCTTGCGAGACCAAGATCTGGAAATCTCTGGACAGTAAAACCAATTGGATGTTCGAAAAATTCACAAAGATCAATTACATTTGTATTAGATGATGAATTAGCATTTATGTCACTAGCACTAGTATAGTAATATAACGGTAAATAAGAATTATTATTATTATTATTATTATTTTCAACATTAGTATTAAGTAGTGAATCTACGATAGTGTTAATTTATTCATTTGAAGGCCGACCATCCAGTCGATCGCCACGTAAAAAACGCTCATGTACCAATCTTATGCAACAAGTTAAATACAAGAATCCTTTTCAAATAAGTGGTATATGTTGGGGATATTCAAGAGCCATGTAAAAGCCATCATGGTTATGACGCATATACTCTATAGCAAGGTGGATACTTTCCATTATTCTACCTGTTGAATTTACAGGCAGGATCTATAACCTCCAAAGCAAAGCAGCATTTGGTAAATCAAGTCTTCCAGGTCTATACCAAAACCAATTCATCATATTTCAAAATGGATTAAAATCACTTATAGAAGGTAATGGACCATCATCATCACCACCACCACCTCGTTTGCCAAATGTATATGCTATTATAACAGCTACTACAGGTATTAGTAGCGTAATCCAAAAATACTTATCTTTATGTATCGGTACACTACTACTAGTTGTTGAATCGTTTGATTCTACTGCATGCAGTACTACCCGGATCAGCCTTTCGTTGTTCTTCTTCTAATGCGGAAGATACCGTACTGCTCGTTTCTGCTGCATCATCACCCGATGATTTAGTAGTAGCTACGACACGCGTAGTGTTTTCCTCTTCTTCTTTTACAGCTGCTTTTGTATATCAGAAGCAGTTGTCGTTTCTTCGCTGCATACCTTGTTAGCAGCTTTTTCTTGTTCTTCTTTTTCTATAATAGCACTACTATTTTCATGTGTTACGTTGGGTTGTTGTATGCTGACAGCATCCTGCTGAGATGGGGTGATATAATCAACAATATATCTATAGCAGGAAGATATTAAATCATTTATTGATTGATATTCAAAGCTGCTATTAAATACCATGTTATAACACCTAATACAAAAACTTGTGCATATATTCGCATGTAATTAGTAATACTTTTAAAAGAAAAATACTTATATATAAAAGCTTTCAAATTATCATATAGTGAAACAATAATAATACTTGTGAAACTACTTATTCCGAGTATGTAGTAAAATTTATTGAATCCGCCAGTTATAGCACTTCTACCATCCGATCTGAAGAAATTGACTATTATATAACCTAATAAATGCATGATAACAGCTGTAGCCCCAGTCGATACCAAATGATATCTCAAATCAACAAAGAATTTTTGTGGTTCTACATTACCTGTTAATAAATGCAGTAATTTCTTATAATACATTTTATTTGTGTATAATCTGTAAATAACATCATTACACATTAGAAATAACTTTATTATTTTAGAATCATTCTTTTTGCTGCTTCCCGCCTGTCCTTTGTTTGCGGCGTATAGACTCAGACTGACCCATTTGTTGTGGTGGGCGCTGTTGGCTGCAGCATTGAATGATGGTCTACGGGGGATTGCTCATTGGGGTTGTCTTCATGTGATTGTGGACTTACCGAATCGGTTTGTGGCCGATCCCTTCCCTTCCCTTCCCTTGTTGCATAAAATTGCTTATTATTAGGATTGTCTCGGTTCATCCGGATGAACCGCTAAACAGCTGACTAATTTCTGCTGGCTGACCCATTGCTACAGATTGCTTACTGGGTTCAGCAGACTTGTCTTCTTCGTGCGGTGGTTGCTGGCTAACCGCCCGCCCGCGAATTTTTTCTTATTTAATAATCGGGAAAACGTAAGTAACTGGAGCGTTCAATCACAAGAACAAATCTTCATGCCGAAAAGCGGAGCGAAACTGATGGATGATCACCATCACTTCGTCTAGGACCACCAACTAGTAGTGCCCAAGAAGAAGCGGTGAAATGGACGGACTTGAACGACGCTATGAGCCCCTAACAAACTGTTATAAATATCAAGAACAGACCTCGTGTTGGCAAAGAAAGCCAACGCAAGTCCCTCTAATGGATGCTAGGGCATTCTCGCCCCTCGAATCAAAGCCAACAGAATGTAAATTGATTGACCGTTACTACTTCATATTACCATTCATAAGCCATAGCTTACTTTGACCCTCCCTATCTTCTATAGAATTCCCGGGGCTTTCCTAGCCACTGTGTTGTTTGTTGGTATCTTTCCCTTGAAGGTTGGTCATCTCAGCCTCACTTTCGAGAATCGTTACTAATGCGCTTTCTTTATTGTAAACTACTCTTATTGGTTTGTTCCGGGCTTAGTCAATTTTGCTTTCTTAGCTTTGTCTTATTACATGAGTAATGGGGTTTGCCACTTATGGTGGGATTCGGGTCTTGTTCTAGATCTATCTTAAGTGTATACTTTCGGAATCCCGATGTTATTTCGTGCCGCTTTTTTGGCCTTCCTGAAGCCTATCCGATTTTCTTTATCGTGAGCACGGGGAGCGAGCCAACTCCCTCGGGCGACATTCGTTCGAGACATCATTTCGGCGAACTAAACCTAGTTGTTAAAGCGAGACTGGCAAGTGGTTGGGGGCATGAATTCTTTGTTCCGCATAAAGAAATTCCAAGGACGGATCAAATGCCAGGAAACAAATCCTGAGTTTGCTTGCTCGCCCGTAGCAATGCTCGCCTTAGCCATTATCGCCCGCCGAATTACACTTTTCAAAGCTCGCTCTAGCCATTTCTCTGCTGCTTTCCGGGCCGAAAATGATTGAAATGAAAGGGAAGGGAATTGGCCGAGCAAATGAGACTAGCAGAAAGGCGAGACCGAGTGCTTTTCTTTTACAAAACAACAAAAAGCTATAAATACAAGAAAAGAAATAAATCTCACGAACACACAGGAATGGAACGCATGAAAGAGCTCATTTCTTCTTTTTCAGGTAGTACTTGTTTCGAAGGTGCAGTTCTGGGGAAAGGCGGCGTTGAGGCGGCCATCACGCGCGAAGAGCACGTTACGACCCGTTGGCCCTAAGCTCCGTGGTGGGTAAACGGTAAACCTAACTCCATCCGCCTGAAGGACAGTAAGGGCGGCGTGAAGACCGAAGTTGGTGTAGCGCTAGCCAGAGCGTAAGTCAACGAGTCCCGCTACAGGCTCCCCTTCGGCGGCGGGGCATGCACGGGGAGATGCATGGGCGCAGCTACCGGGATCATGGTATGCTAGGTTCCTGTCGTGGTAGGAAGTAGCGGCCCTCTACCATCCTCAAGATGTGGCTACGCCATCGTATTTATATGTACGGTTAACGGTCTAGGGAGCAAAATAGCTAGAGCACGGGAAAATAACGATCTCCGCCAGAGCTTTTGGGGATTTCCTGAAGGCTCCGGGATCTTTTGCAAACCCCATGTCTAATATCGTATGGCAGATACTGGTCGTATGGCGGGTATTAAGGGAAGCAGAAGCTTTCACTGAAAGGTAGAGAATTGATGGGTTAATGAGACTTGCTAAGCTATTCGGGATGAAAGTTTCGAGGGAGTTCAACCCGCTCGACGTGTCATGATATCAGAGCCTGATAAAACTGCTGGAAGGCCGCAACGCATAACTTCACCGAGGGACAGGGTCGTGTAGGAAGCTGTTTGAATAGCTCCAGAAGGCGTGTATGAAAAAAGTAGTACCTTTCTAGATTACTCGCATGGGTTCGGGCCGAACAGAGGGTGTCATATGGGACTGGAGTTCATAACGAAAAAATGGACAGGCATCTCTTGGTTGTTAGAGCTCGACATCGAGAAAGGTTACGATTCCATTGATCAGAACATCCCTAAGTCTTCCATTGAACGAAGGATGGAAGATCCTGGATTCATGCTTCTGTTAGACCGTCTTTCTGAGGCAAGTCTAATGGAGGGTGAGCGAGGAAGGCCTAACCTAAATGAAGGAGTACCGTAGGGGAGTAGTATCATTTCGCCCCCTCTATGTAACATCCACCTCTACAAGCTAGACGCGTTCATTGATTCATTGGTTAGACAATATGGCACTACCAAGACCTGTAAGCTCCGCAGAAGGAATAGAGCATATCCCCGCTTCGAAGCCAATTAGCATATTATGAAACTCCCTCCCTTCCAGGGAATATCGATCGCAGTTATGGCCAAGAGGGCGGCTAGAAAGGCGGGCATCTCCCCGTTCAAAGACCCCAAATCCATTCAGGTGAAATACGTGCGTTACGCGGACGACTCATTGCCAGGAATTGCCGGTTACGCGAATTTGGTGAGAGGGATTTGGGACAGAATTACCAAATTCTTGTGGAATCAGCTACGGTTAGAGGTAAGCATGGCGACTAGAGCAAAGCATATTGCTTTTGAAAAAGCTACCTTTTTGGGTATGCGTATTAAGGTGCCCTCGATCAAGAATTGGCCTCGAATCTCCTCGAAATAACGCGAGTGGCGTCTGAGAGTGAGAAACACGGCTCACTATATGGCTGAGATCCGTGAGAAGCGGCTCGTGGCGGCTCTCAGGAAGAGAGCTGTGACCCTGTTGGCGAGAGCTTTGCGGAAGGCGCCCGGAGACCCGGAGAAATTTACCAGTCAGCTCTCTTGCTCCCTTCTCCTGGAAACCTGGCGTCTTTTCGCGGCCGAATTACCCGAGGACGAGGGAGGCGAGGCGAGGAAGTGCCTACAGTCTCAAAGGGAAACTCTGGAAGGGAGAGGATAGAACCACGAGACCGAAGAGAGAGGGCCAAAGGCCGGGTTCCCGTTAGGGCGGGAACTCTAGCAACTCTAGCTTCATCCCAAAAAGCAAGCCGGAGAAGCGGGGAAGGGGGAAGAACCGCGGACGTTCCTTCGAGGAACAGCTAGCTGTATGGCCTGCCGTCAAAGATTCAACAGCTCTTCTTTAGGTTCAGCGGGATCCTTAAGACCCCACGGAAACCCGTGCACTCACTACGGAAGATCAGGCAGTATTATCATATTTGCGATAATCTTCACTTGGCGAAGGCAATAGTGGATTATCATATCCAATGGCCCGCCATCTCCGCCGTTGTTTCGGCCTGCGGGTAGGCACAAGTCAGGAAATAATTCAGAGGTTCAGTAGAAACCTGGAGTATGTGGATAAAAGAGACAGAAAGATCTCGTTGATGCCTTCAGCTGAGATCGGGGAAGAGTGTGAATGTAAAAGTTCAGATCACCAGTGAATTCAAGTCTCTCAACCCTGACTGGATTCGCTTCCTCAAGCAACTCTGGACCAACCTAGCCAGTGCCGTGCTGGGACTGGACATTGAGATTTATCACGTCCGTAAGCTAGTGAGACATCTCGACCATTTCCGCCGGCCGGTTCATCCGGTTCATCATGAAGGCCGTGAGGCGGTGAACTTTGGGATAGATAAAGACTATCAGGCCTGGCCGCCATTCAGCCGGCACCGAACCGAAAACGGATCCCTCTCCTCCATGTCACCACCATCATGTCCAGATGCATAGGGGTCTAGTTACCTCCGATCCGGATCCGGTGATTGCGCACGAGGTGAATTCAAAGAAGCTATAACTGATTAACCCATTCAAAGTTCTGTGGAGAGCCGGATGAGGGGAGACCTTCACGTCCGGTTCGGAGGGCAGGGTGACCTTGACCCTTACGATTATCGCTGCGTTTACTGGAACAAGGATTTCTAGGTTCAACTGGATAATTGCCGATATATACATGACACACCGGTTCTTTACATGAACTCCTGCCGATGATGGCAGGGTAATAGGCCTTAATCTTCATTGTGCGACTTGAAGTTTGACTACATGGGGGAGTCCCTTGGCCTCATATTTCGGTAGAAAAACTCCGCGAGGTAAAGTTGAGGCGCCGAAGAGCAGGGTGAGAGAGATCTACTTAAGAGGGGACCCCAGCAGAGGTGCAACTGGGCAACGGGAGGATTCCGAAAAGCCCTTTACTACTTCGGTAAAAAGAACCACTAAGGTTAGGTCACTAAATTCTAACTGAGCGATGCACGGTGACCTGGTCTCGACGAGATCTCTCAATAATCCTTATTTCGGCGCCCCTTGAGATAGCACTGTCAAAGCCAAACTAAGAATGGCCGTAGTGGGCCGAAGGCCCAACCGGCTAGAGAGATCCACTTCAAGACATACGCCATCATGCTCACGGGAGCTGGAGAAACTCAAGTTAAAGAACCTCTGCACACCAACGTCGTGGGTGCCGAACTACCCTAACTAAATCTATTGAACAAACTAGGTCAATCCAAAACATAAAAATTACAAGCCGTATTCCTTACCTTTGGACAGAGATCCACCATTCATAGCGGTGGGTAACGTCTAATCGCACCGCCCTACCCCAGCTATGTTAGGCTAGATGTTAGATAGCACCCCAGCGGACTAGATTAACTAAGTCTAAGAGGAACTGAGAACGGAGAAATTTCCTTATGGACGAGGCCTTCCTCCTCATGGATAGAGCGAATCCTGACCCTTGAACGTAATCCCGGATGAGATCGTTCTCGAAGCGCCGAGGATGATTTTGGAAGTGGTATATGAACCGACATTCAGCAAAATGTCGCACGGGTTTTAATCGAGAAAATCGTGTCGTACTGCACCCAAAAGCATACGCACCAATTTCAAAGCCGCTATGTGGGCAATTAGGGGAGGCACAAGCAACTGCTATGGCACCATCAATTCGCGTATACTAACCGAAATCATAGGGAGAAGGATCGGAGACAATAAATCGATGAGACTTATCTGAAGAACACTACGCGCGGGCAAATGCGGATTCAACACCACAAAGGCGGCCTGTTGGCTAGGGCCCCGAAGGTGGCCCGAAAGGTTGCCCGCTTTGTTCGCAAAAAAAGAGATTCTGCAGGGGAATAACATATCCCCGATACTGGCGAGTATCTACCATAACGAGCTCGATTGACGGGTGATAGAAAAAATCCGGAAATTTAACCGTGGCAGAGAAAGGCCCGTAGAATAGGAAACGCGAAGCGTTTTCTGGAAAAAAAATAGCAAGTGGATGAAAATCACCTTCAGGCTAAGGTACGCTCAGAAAAAAGGACAAGCTTAACAGGTAGCAGAATTGGAAAGTTGACAAAAACAGACACCCGCTACGGTAATGAACGACAAGGACTTCCGATGACTAAAACATGTTCGTCACGTAGACAATCCTATCATCGGAGTAACCGCTCTACTATCAAAGGCAAAGTAGCCGGAAGCAGAGATGGCAGAACTCCTGAGAGAGCGCCCAGAATGGAAGGGAAAAACAAAAATTACTCACCCGTGCAGCGAAGAAACCTCATTTCTGGGAACAACCATTAGCCTGAAGGGAACTCGTATCGAGCGGGGCTCCGGGCAAAGAATCAGCTCTATTATATGAAAACCAAGAATTGCGTCCGTCTACATGAAAGCTTCTGTAGATAGAGTAATCACCAGACCGTACAAAATACACATGCCGTCATAAGGGGGGCGAAAACCCAAATCTGTAACGACACTAAAGGGTAACAGCCATGACTAAATCATATAGTATTACAACTACGTCATTATGGGCTTTTCTCGTTATCATTCTCTCGCAGATAACTGGTCAGATTTATCGTCACGTCCTGGGCTGTTTATTTATCCGAGTCGTGTATGTATTTCGGCAGCCAGGCATAAGTCTAGGCTTTGGAAACCCTTCCGCAAATATAGTCAGCGCCTGGCAAACACTATAAATATACCGATCAAAGACAGAGAGTTGGGGATCGACCACTTGTCTAAGCTATAGAAAACGGTGGTATGGAGCGCACCAGAGAGGGCAGTCAGGTTGCACCCCTAATATGCAAATGCGAGCAAGGCCAGGAAAGAAATCTTAGATACGTACTTTATACTTTAACAGATGGAAGGTAACCCGCCAAAGTGCTGAGGTCCTTATCTTAAATACCGCTACCAAATCTCTGAAACAGAGGGGCACAAAGTGCTCATAAGGGGGTACAATCTCATATCGAATAAGAGGGACCCGATGAGGTTTCACGCGTTCGTTGGGGAGCAGTGACTTCAAGCGTTGTTCAAATTGCTTGCTTGCTTGCTTGCTTGCTTGCTTGCTTGCTTGCTTGCTTGCTTGCTTG
>ERZ1034419.118-NODE-118-length-15357-cov-39.965429_pt1 | contig 15357 bp, 20 predicted proteins | sample MGYA00520531_ERZ1034419 | MGnify/ENA primary metagenome ERZ1034419 (study PRJEB33736, sample SAMEA104288485) | Azolla nilotica | place: Sudan | collected 1982 | study: EMG produced TPA metagenomics assembly of the PRJEB19522 data set (Is there foul play in the... | reverse complement strand
AATTTCACCAGGGTCAGGGGGCATCATCTACCAGTTCTCCATCTACCCTTCTAGTTAGTGTATAGATATTATTGGCAGTATTATACCTTATTTAATCCACTCTCCTTAGCAGATGCTTGTGGAACTAAATGCCAAACCTCTTGATTAAACCATCCAATATAACCACGTCTGAGGCTTTTGTAAGTAATAAATTAACTAACAATTTCTTCAGCTTGCTTACCTGGTTTTGTCAGTTGGACGTATTAGGGAATAATTTTAGGACGTAATAAACTGGGATTATCTGGATACGCTTGCTTTTAATATTTTTGAGATAAATCAGTTCTTTCCGAATAATGTGCAGCACGAGCAGCTAATTGTTTTAACCAGCCTCTACTTTTTAAGTCAACTTTTTCTGTGTTCTCCCAGTAATCTTCTAACTTAGATATTGCTTTATCAAAATAACCAGTACGTATTAACTCGAATGCTTTTCTTTCGATTTTAGCTTGAGTCAATGAGCTTTGTTCTTGTTCAATAGATTCTGTAATAATGGCTGAAGATTTTGCATCATACTCAATCCAACCTGTATCACGATTTAAGCACCTCATTATAGTTTCATGCAACTCTTTTTTATCAGATATACTTTTACTAATTTCTTGTCCCATTTGAAACTGAGCGCGTGTACTTTTAGTCAAGAATTGTTTATAACGCCCTAGCCATGCAGCGATATCATTGCCCGTCAAAATTACTACACAGTAGTCACCTGTTCCTCGCGCACCTCGTCCCATACATTGCTCAATACGTTAGGCTAAAGCACTACTAAATCCAGAAGCACCTGCAAATGTATTTGCTCTATGTTGCTCATATTCACTGCTACCAAAAGGCAATCCTGAGATAATCAATAGTCTACAGCTAGAATCAGGAAGGTCTATTACAGAGTAACTATTAGACAATACAAATGGACCTCGTGATTTACCATCCTGAAGTTCCTTAACATATATGGCTACTTTATCAGTGTTATCAGCAAATGTTGCCACATTTTGCCATAACTTAGCAGTTTGCTTAGATGGTGTCAGAATTACAGTTCCTTCTTTTTGTTCATCAGCCATCCATTTAGCTATATTCTGGAGAATCTGCTGTATCCTTTCCATAGGAAAGATCAGTTCTGGAGCGAGAATCATTCGTTCACTCAGACCAGCTAATGAGTTTGACGTAATGGGCTTGCCCACTGAATTATAATCAGCATCAAATGTACGAATGATAGCACTATGATCACTTATCGTAGCCAAGGGTTTTTCCACCCCCTGTATGTAACTTTATTACAAGATCGCGCTCTTTTTTCCGATTAAACCATTCTTTTAACACCTGGTCTTGACTGGTGTAAAAGTCATTTATACCTGGTGGCTTTGGTAGGCGTCGGAAAATTTCGGTTGGTTCTATAACAACTTGCTGATTTTAGGATTCTAGCAGTTTCTTAAAATCTACCATTTAAGCTCAAGCCTCCAGATCAACTCTATACTTTACTTGCATATGTATCATAGTGTAGCTAATTTAAGACAGTAGACCTCCTGCAAAATTGTTTCTGTGGTATGATAGAGAATTTTAGATTTAATGTATTTTTGGTGTTTTTTGCGATCACTAATTCAAACATAACCGTGTAACTCTAACTTTTGGCTAAAACAAAGACAACCGCCAATTATAACATAGAATTAATTCTGCAAGAGGTCTAATATAGGTAGGATGCTGGGAGTACAAGTATATAGTTTATATTTCCTATGCGCTCTCCGCGTCTCTGCAGTTCGTTACTAAAACTCATCCCAAACTCAAAACACCAGCTTGACAATTCACAACTAAAGGCAAAAACTCCAACCACTCTGAACCCAATAAAATCTCCGTCAACTCATCCGCATTATACACAGCAATTTCATACTCTTGACTATCCAATATCACCTTACCCAAATATCTTTTAAAGGTAATTTCACCCTGAGCAGTTCGCAGAGTTTATTTGTCTATATAATCCCATTGGGGACTATCTAAATCTTGTATATTCAACGCCATAAAACCTGTGAAACCAGGATCAAAGAGGGCATCTATAGGTAAATTTAAACCATCAGCAGTAATTAATTCAATTTCAAAAAATAACTGCCTCCTCTCACAAAAATAACCCTGTATCATATTCTGCTAACTGCTCCAAATTCATTCAAATAAAAAACACAGGATTTGGAAACTTTTCACGCGCTTTTTTGTGTGCCGCTTCTTTATCTTGATCAATCACATAATCACCACTATTTAGCTCAATCGCAATATACCAACCATAATGATCTGTGATCAAATCAGGACGTAATCTTTCAAAAATTGCTCGATAACGTTGATATTCTGCCTCATCTTCAGCTTTAAGCCTAGCTAATTCTTCCCGTGATGAAGTCAGATCAGGAGAAATTCTTCCTCTTCTCCTTGGTAATCTTGGTGTTAATTTAGTCATTTTTTTTTAAACTTCAGTTTAACAATTAATTATCCTAATTTTATCAAATCATTATTTGACTGTCAAAATAACCCTGTATTATTTTCTGTCTATTGTCAATTTTTATTGATACAAAATAAACATTGAATGACCCCTCTCCAATCCTCTCCCCCACAGGGAGAGGCTTAAATTTATTTATTTCTTTCTTGACCTGGTGGAGAATTTAACTGCCCCTTTCCGCATCGGAGAGGAGTTCGCGAGAGATTATGCAAAAACATAATCCCCGATCTCTTCAAGAAATCGAGGATTTAACTAACAAGAATAATGTGATTTAACTGAGAGAAACAGTTAAACTGCCAGGTTTAGCTAAATCACCTGTTAACACCACACCGCGATTATTAGTATGGAGATGACGGAGAATTTTGTAAATTGCTTCTATTTGTTCTGAAGCACCAGCTTTATCAGCAATTTCAGAAATAGAAAGTGCTTTCTTTTCTGTTTGCAATACTGTCATTACTTTTTGTTGTAAATCGAGAATTACAGCCGCAGCTTTTTTACCAGCTTCCACACCTGGTTGGTGATAAGCATTGATATTTACCAAACTGGCATATAAACCTACAGCCCGTTCATACAATGCAATTAAGGCGCCAACAGTGCGGGGATTAACTTGAGGAATGGTGACTGTAATTGAATCACGATTATTCTCATACAATGCTTGACGAGTTCCTAACAAGAAACCACAGAGATAATCACCAGATGTTACACCAGGATCAATTTCTGGAGATTTTGTTTGACGGTCTTCTAATACTTCAATCAAAGTAGCAAAGAAGTTAGGCACACCTTCGCGCAATTGTTGTACATAGGCGTGTTGGTCGGTAGACCCTTTGTTACCATAAACAGCAATACCTTGATACACGATTTTACCATCTAGGTCTTTTTCTTTACCCAACGATTCCATGACCAATTGTTGCAGGTAACGGCTGAATAATAACAAGCTGTCTTTGTAAGGTAAGACAACCATGTCTTTTCCGCCTTTACCGTTACCGGAATAGTACCAAGCCAAAGCCAAAAGTGCGGCGGGGTTATTTTTCAAATCAGCGACGCGAGTAGCGTCATCCATTTCTTTGGCACCTTCTAACATGGCGCGGATATCAATACCCTGTAAAGCGGCAGGTACTAGCCCTACAGCAGACATTTCTGAGGTACGTCCACCCACCCAGTCATACATCGAAAACCGGGCTAACCAACCTTCAGATTTTGCCACTTTATCCAGGTTGCTATCTGGTCCGGTAACAGCCACTGCATATTTAGAAAAGTCTAGATTTTTGGCAGCGTAGGCTTTTTTCACCTCAATCATGCCGTTGCGGGGTTCGGGGGTACCGCCAGATTTGGAAATGACTAATACTAAAGTGCTGGCTAGGTTATTGATTTGGGAGAGAACTCTGTCTATACCTGTGGGGTCGGTATTGTCGATAAAATGAATGTTAAGGGGTGGGGAGTCTGGGGAAAGGGCTTCAGCGACAAACTGGGGACCCAAAGCAGAACCGCCAATACCAATGGAGATGATATCAGTAAAGCGGCTTTCTTTCGGGGGATGAACTGCACCAGTATGTACCTGGTCAGCAAAAGCTTCTATTTGTTCTAAGGTTTGGACAATTTCTTGGGTCAGTTCTGGGGAGGGGGCTAAATCGGGATTTCTTAGCCAGTAGTGACCTACCATGCGGTTTTCGTCGGGGTTTGCGATCGATCCCTTCTCCAAAGCTGCCATATCCGCAAACGCCTTGTCAAACTTCGACTGCAACGACTCCACAAAGCCATCATCAAACCGCATCCGGCTGATATCTAGATAAAGTCCTAATCCCTCGTGGTAATATAACCAATCTTGGTATCTTTGCCAAAGAGCCTTAGCATCCATCATGAGGGAATTCTCACATATATTTGGTCAAGCTCCAGTTTAATGTATGGTTTTGGCGATCCCTGCTTTGTCTTATACAGTTTGTAATCAAGAGGCAGGGGAGCAAGATTGATGATATCAACTTACCCTATCAGCTCAATAAATAGGGGTAGCAGAAAAAACTCTCAAAACGAGCGAGGGACACACAGCGTTATGCAATATGACAGATAACGCAAAAATTTATTTCAAAAAACTTTGCATTTTTAGCAAAACTATTAGGAATCCGGAATCATTGGTGAGAAAATACTTAATTAAAGAAATTAAAGATAACATAAATACCAAGTAAATTTGTGTTTTCTGCTTGAAGTGGTATATTAAGGGTAATTCATAACTTTAAATTCTAGTTCTATATGTTACAAATGCAGTAATAGTATTTACTCATGATTCATAGGATTACTATATCTGGAATCAAGCCAGTTTGTTCCAATCCACTTTTGAAGACTGCGATCTAACTGGTGTCAGCTTCGATCATGCCAGTTTGCTTGAAGCTGACCTCTACGGGTGAATTATAAGAAGAAATAGCTGAAACAATTTTTGTTAAACATCAGGCTTAGGAATGACACGCAAAAATTTGACTATTTCTCCCGTAATTTCTATGCCTATGAGATAGTTATCTATGGTAAAGCGATAAAAAATACCTTCCTTATCCAGCTGTCGCAATTCGGGAAGCCTATGTAAATACCACCTGTCAGCAGCACATTCAACAAATACAAAATTATACACCCGTTCATAAGCAGCGGGTTCTAAACTTTTCAGGTCTACTAAAAAAGACCTTGCATAACGCACTTCGAGACTCACTGTAGCTAACCCAATTCTTGTTTGTTAACGTTGATTTTTGAAATTCATAGGAACATTAACAATCGTACTACCTCATCATGGGTTAGTATGTCCCACGGATGCTGTGATCGCTTAACTTGTTCCATAGCATTGACCATATAAGCGTCAAAATGCAAGGATTGGACAATCTCCCAAACACTTTGCAGATCCTCATCGGCTATTTGCTCGATCAGGTGATGCATTCTCATCCGTAGTAAATTCATAATAGTTGATAACTATCCACGCCCTAGTAACAATAGCCCTAGTTCAAGTTAACACTTGACAAGACCTAAGGTACACTACATTCAGCCCTTTGCATTCGTAAATTGGGAGCAGGGTGTAGGGGTGTAGAGGGGAAAATCTAATGCGCTATACCCCATGCTCAATGACCACTGACCACTGACCACTGACCACTGACCACTGACCACTGACCACTGACCACTGATCACTGACCACTGACCACTGACCACTGACCACTGACCACTGACCACTGACCACTGACTAATTATGATTGAATATCTTATTTTTCTCGCTATTTCTACCGCTACCTTTACCCTGTTTGGACTGGGACTTAATTTGCAGTGGGGTTTTACAGGGTTAATTAACTTTGGTCATATTGCTTTTATGACCTTGGGAGCGTATACAACAGTTTTATTAAGTTTAAAGGGCGTGCCTCTGTTATTTTCAACTATAGCAGGGGCAATTGTGGCCGCCTTGTTGGGTTTAGTAATTGGTTTTGCAACTTTACGCTTGCGGGAAGATTATCTGGGTATTGTCACTATCGGTACAGGAGAACTGATTCGGTTGGTAATAAATAATCAGGAGTTACCAATTGGTAAGACTTGGGTATCTGGGGCGTTCGGTGTACAAAGTTATGTTATACCCTTGAATACAACGCCAAGTTTATTTTTGCGATTGCTGATGATTGGCGTACTTACTCTGCTAACAATCATCACCGTCTTTTGCTTGTGGCGCTGGGTGAAAACGGCTCAAAAATCCCGAAGCAATCGCAACAACCAAGAGTTATTTTCACGTTTAATAGTGGGAATAATTTTAGGTGTATTGTTATTAACAATTTATTTCGCCGGTGTGATGGGACTATATAACTACAATCCTAAGGCTGGTTTGATGTTGTTGGCTTTGTTAGTATTAGCATTTGTTTTTTGGCGGTTAGAATTTTTAGTAAAATCCCCTTGGGGTAGAATCCTCAAAGCTATCCGCGAAGATGAAGAAATTCCCAAAGCATTAGGTAAAAATGTCTTCCGGTATAAACTACAATCTTTAATGTTAGGCGGTGCAATCGCAGGTATAGCCGGTGCTTTATTCGCGTGGCAACTCAGCGCGATTTACCCCGATAATTTTCAACCCCAACTTACCTTTGATGCTTGGATTATGGTAATTTTAGGTGGTTCTGGAAATAACATTGGCACAATTTTGGGTGCAGTAATTTACTTTGCTTATGATGCCTTAACACGGGAATTTTTACCGAAAATAGTTCCTTTAGATGTGGAACGTATCGGTGCCTTTCGGATTATGTTTATCGGTCTAATTCTCATGGTACTGATGATTTGGCGACCTCAAGGTCTTCTAGGTAAAAAGGAAGAACTTAGTCTTGGGAAGTAATTGGTAATTGGGCATTGGGAGTATCAGCCGTTTTCAGGAGGTTAATTTAATGGCTTATAGCGATTTTCAAATACAGGAGGTAGTGAAGAAATTTAATTTAGAGATTAATGAAAAAATAGATTTCTTTCCAGACACACCAGCCAGAAAGAGAATGTAGTCAAATTTTAAATCCTGTCCTAAAAACTAACGTTCCTTTGGCATTAGCAATCAATACAGAAAAAGCCCGTTCAGAAATGATAATTTCTCCACTTCCAATTGAAATCAAAAATATTTTTACCGAAGAAATTAGTTTATTCTCCGGTGTTGACTTTAATGTTGAACCAGAACAGGGTTTAAATGGAGTTTGTGATTTCATAATTAGTAAATCACCAGAACAATTATTTATTACTTCTCCTGTTGTCACCATAGTTGAAGCAAAAAATTAAAACATTAAGCTTGGATTAGGTCAATGTGTAGCAGAGATTATAGCCGCACAATTATTTCATCAAAAGGAAGGCAATTATATAGATTCGATATATGGAGTCGTAACTACAGGAAATATGTAGAAGTTTTTAAAACTGCAAGATTCAGTAGTTTACATTGACTTGAGTGAACATTGTCTTATTAAAGACATCAAAAAAATTTCAGGTATTTTGGCTAAACTAGTAAATTGCCATAATTGAAATCACACTAAAAATTTCAGAATAAGTTGAGCATCAGTTTCTATGGTAAATAATATCGAATCTCCCCAACTTCCCCTATTAGCTGCTACTGGACTTTGTAAAAGTTTTGGTGGTATTCAAGCTGTTAAAGATGCCAATATAGAAGTTGCTAAAGGTAGCATTACAGGTTTAATAGGTCCTAATGGTGCTGGTAAAACTACTTTATTTAATTTACTTTCTAATTTCATTCACCCAGATAAGGGAAGAGTGATTTTTGCTGGTGAACCTATTCATAATCTACAACCATACCAAATTGCCCAAAAAGGTTTAATCCGCACCTTTCAAGTAGCGCGGACTCTTTCGCGGTTATCGGTGTTAGAAAATGTGTTATTAGCAGCACAAAAACAAACTGGTGAGAACTTTTGGCAAGTTCAGTTTCAACCTCATGTTGTTGCAAAAGAAGAGAAACAACTTAAAGAAAGGGCAATGTTTTTATTAGAATTTGTAGGGTTGGAAAAAAAAGCAAATGACTATGCTGGTGGTTTATCTGGTGGACAGCGCAAACTATTAGAAATGGGAAGGGCTTTGATGACTAATCCTAAGTTAATTTTATTAGATGAACCTGCTGCGGGGGTGAATCCGAGATTGATTGATGATATTTGCGATCGCATTCTCAAGTGGAATCGTGAAGATGGACTAACTTTTGTAATTATTGAACACAATATGGATGTGATTATGTCCCTGTGCGATCGCGTTTGGGTTCTGGCTGAAGGACAAAATTTAGCCGTTGGTACTCCTACAGAAATTCAAAGTAATCCCAAAGTTTTAGAGGCTTATTTAGGTCAATAAGTAGTTAAAAAAACTCTCACTGGAGTCAAAAGTTAAAAGTTAAAATTCAACAACTCCTGACTCCTGACTCCTTATTTCTAATCTCTGACAATTTCAGCTAAACTGCTCACCTGTATCTAAGTTAAATAACATTTGCAGAGTCCGCATACAGTTACGTCTAGCCTCAACATCCTGTTGTGCCCGTAATTGTACCATTGGGTCATGTAAGATTTTATTAACTATTCCTCTTGTTAAAGCCTCAATCACTTCTTGGTGTTTTTCACCAAATTCTGAACCCAACCGAGATAAAGCTTTTTCTAGTTCCTGTTCGCGGATGCTTTCGATTTTATTCCGCAATGAACTAATGGTAGATACAGTTTCTAAACTACGCCACCACACATCAAAAGCTTCTACTTCTTCATCTAGAATTTTTTCAGCTTCCTGTGCCATTTTACGGCGGCTTTCATAATTTTGTGCCACAACTGCCTTCAAATCATCCACATTAAATACTTGCACATTTGCCAAATCATTCACATCTGCATCCACGTTACGAGGTACAGAAATGTCAAATAACATTAGTGAATGGTTAGGGTCTAAAACCATTTCTAATTTAGCGCGGTCAAGAATTGGTTCAGTTGCAGAAGTGCTTGTAAACACTAAATCATAATGAGCAACCACTGACATCATTTCCGGCAGCAAGTGAATTTGAATAGGTTGTTCTGGGAACTGCTTTGCTAATTCTTCCGCACGTTCACGGGAACGATTAACAATACTAATTTGAGTTGCACCTTTAGAAATGAGGTGTTGTACAAGTAGCCGGGACATTTTCCCCGCCCCCAGAATAGCTACACGGTAAGGAGCTAAATTTTCTACTTTTATCTGGGCCAATTCTACAGCGGCTGAACTAATGGAGACTGCACCAGTACCAATACTAGTTTCAGTGCGAACCCGTTTACCTGATGTCAGCGCCTGTTTAAATAAACGATTCAAAATTGTTTTTATACCGTTAAATTGCTGTCCCAGTTTGTGAGTATTTTTCACCTGAGCCAGAATTTGACCTTCACCTAAGACAAGACTATCTAACCCAGCAGACACCCGCATAATATGCATTACCGAATCGGTATGCATCAACATAAACAGGTGTTGTCGCAGAGATATGACAGGTAATTTGCTATGTTCTGCCAGAAACTGAGTAACTTCCTGAAGACCTTGGGTAATTTGATTACTGACAATGTAGATTTCCAAACGGTTACAGGTGCTGAGGATAGCGACTTCATCAATATGAGGATAGCTGAGGAGATGAGCAATCACACCTTCGGTTTGGGGTTCAGGAATACTGAGTTTTTCTCTAACTTCTACAGGGGCTGTTTTATGGCTTAACCCCACCACTGCAATATTCATTTCTTAAATTGGTAATTGGTAATCGGTCATTGGTAATGGGTCATTGGTAATTGGTAATTGGCAATTGGTAATAGTTTTTCTTCCCCTATCACCAATCACCAGTCACCAATCACCAGTTACTACCGGAGTTGAATAACCTTGGGTTCTTCAAACAAGTGAACTGTATCTACAAAGCGAGCAGTTTTAGATTGGTTGGAAATAACCAAGCTTTGGGTTCTAGCACCACCGTGGAAGAAACGCACACCCTCCATTAGAGTTCCGGGAGTGATACCGCAAGCAGCGAATAGCACTGTTTCACCAGAAGCTAATTCATCAGAGTTGTAAACTCGGTCTCCGTCAGTAATACCCATGTCTTTCAAACGGGCAAGATTACCTTCTCTGCTTTCGCCAATTAAACCTGTTTGTACGACTTCTGGATCGTAGATCAATTGTCCTTGGAAGTGTCCACCCAAGCAACGTAAAGCCGCAGCTGAAATTACACCTTCTGGGGCAGCACCGATACCCATTAACGCATGGATATTAGTACCAGCAAAAGCACAAGAGATAGCCGCAGAAACGTCACCATCGCTAATCAGTCTTACTCTTGCACCAGCAGTGCGAATTTCTTGAATTAGTTCTTTGTGACGGGGACGATCCATCACTACCACTACCAATTCTTCAACAGCACGGTTTAGGCACTCAGAGAGAATTTTGAGGTTTTCTGTTGCAGATTTGTTGATATCTACATGACCTCTAGCAGCGGCTGGTGCTGCGAGCTTCTTCATGTAGAAGTCAGGAGCAGCAAATAAACCACCTTTTTCGGAAATTGCCAAAACTGCCATTGAGCCATTTTGACCATAAGCCACAAGGTTAGTACCTTCGCAAGGGTCAACAGCAATGTCAATTTCTACTAATTCATCAGGGTTACAGAAATTTTTAGCATCTGGTTGGGTACAGATACCGACTTCTTCACCAATGTAAAGCATGGGAGCTTCGTCGCGTTCGCCTTCGCCGATGACGATACGACCACGCATGTGGATTTTGTTCATCCGTTCCCGCATAGCTTCCACTGCTACTTCGTCAGCAGTGTTCTTTTCACCTTTACCCATCCACTTCGAGGAGGCGATCGCTGCTTGCTCTACTACCTCAATAATCTCTAACCCAAGTGTATTTTCCACAGGACTGCCCTCTCAATTGCTTATCTTAGCGTCGTTGTATCTGGCTATTTCAGTTTTCAAGTCTACCAAAGTGCGGTTACATATAGAAAAAAGTTAAGTTTTACTGCTATTTATATCGAATGTGGCCCAGATCAAAGAAAATGACAGTGCATTTGTATTAATGCTGTGAATGTTCTAAGCTAAAAATAAATAAAAATAAAAAAAGTCTCTAAGAGTCAGAGTATGCTAAACTTCCTTAACTCGCTTTTAGGTCGTCACCCAGAGCGTAACAAAGCTAACGTAGAAATTTACACCTGGCAAACCTGTCCTTATTCCATCCGAGCCAAACTGCTGCTGAAATGGTACGGTGTAAAATTCACCGAATACAAAATTGATGGCAATGAAACAGCAAGAGCAAACATGGCAGAACGCGCCAACGGTCGCCGCAGCGTCCCCCAAATCTTTATAAATAATCAGCATATCGGTGGTTGTGATGACCTCTACGCCCTGGATACAAAAGGTCAACTAGATCCGCTTTTAATTCAAGAATAGGGGTGCAGGGGAAAGTCGAATGACCAATCACCAATCACTAATCACCAATCACCAAGAATATCTAAAACATCAAAAATGGATGAATCACGCGCTTGAATTAGCACAGGTGGCGGGTGATGCTGGAGAAGTTCCTGTAGGCGCGGTGATTGTTGATGCTGCGGATAATTTAATCGCCACAGGGGAAAATCGCAAAGAACGCGACCAAAACCCAACAGGACACGCAGAAATTATGGCGATTCGGGCTGCTAGTCAATCTCTACAAAATTGGCGTTTGGATAAGTGCACCCTTTACGTAACTCTAGAACCTTGTCCAATGTGTGCTGGTGCAATAGTCCATGCACGTTTAGCGACACTTGTCTATGGAGTAGACGATACCAAAACTGGCGCAATTCGTACTGTTATCAACATACCTAATAGCCCTGCCTCTAATCACTGCTTGCAAGTGGTAGGAGGTATTCTAGAATCAGCTTGTCGTCATCAATTACAGACTTGGTTTACTACTAAACGCCAACAGCAAAAATAACGGACAGAGGTGAAACTGTCCAGATAGCAAAACACAAGTTACTCAAGAAAATTTACGGTGGACATAATTAAGTTTGCGTCACATTTTACTCGCTAACTAGTAGCCACCGTCATGATGGAATTTTACTCTGCTTCTACCAAACCTCAATCGCAAATTACAAATACATTAGTCAATCCCAAGGTGGCTTCTAGTACCTCACGCGTTTCTCCTTGGTTAACTCCTTTGGCGTATCTTTTAGTACGTAACATAGTTTTACCTTTATTCTTTGGTGACATTCACATCACTGGACAAGAAAATATACCCACCAGTGGTCCAATTATTCTTGCACCTACCCACCGTTCTCGTTGGGATTCTTTGCTGTTACCCTACGCTACGGGTCGTTGTGTGACTGGTCGAGATATGCGATTTATGGTGACAAGTAGTGAATGTAAAGGGCTACAAGGTTGGTTTGTCAGGCGAATGGGGGGTTTTCCTGTTGATACTCAACGTCCGGCGATCGCAACTTTACGTCATACAGTGGAGTTAATGGTACAGGGAGAAATGTTGGTTATTTATCCGGAAGGCGGTATTTATCGGGATGGAAAAGTTCACGCTTTAAAGTCGGGAATTTCTCGTTTAGCCTTAAGTGCTGCATCTGTTCACCCAGGTTTAGAAATCAAAATTTTAACAGTAGGCATCAATTACAGCCAACCTTATCCTAATTGGGGAACTGATGTAAACATTCACATTGGTAAACCTATAAAAGTTACAGATTACATCAACGGTTATTTAAAAAAAGAAGCTAAACGTCTGACAGCAGATTTAACAAATCAGTTGCAACAATTAAGCCATCAAAGTTTAGAAATAAAGTCTCATGCTTTCGCAGAAATACCAAATTCTTGATATAGGAGGAAACAGGGTTGAAAGTCTGTAAACTTTCCCCTCATTTCAGCGGATACTTTTATCCCGCTCGCTATATTACAGCTATTTTCAAGTAAATGAAGCACAGATTAACAATCCAGATACCCAATTTTTTGAGAAGCTGGGTATCTATACCCTTGGTTTTGAGTTTTTAATTTTTAATTGTGCTTATCCGCCATATCCTATAACTAATTCCCAACCATTCAGTTTACCCACATCTTGAGGTGAATAGTCAATAACTTGTAATTGCCAACTTCCTTTAGCTGTTAAGGATAGTAATTGTTTAAGAACAGGATGCGATCGCACAGTATAAGTCCTTTGTAACTGACTCTGTCTCCCCAGAGTCCGACTTTGTAATAAAACATGTTGATTATTAGGAGCAATCAAATAAATTTCTAAATCTCCTAAAAAATCATGAACAATATTAAATATCACCTGAATATCTGCAACAGTGACATTTTGATTAATAGCGATTTGATTAATAGTGATCACACTCCTAATTCCTAATTTATCAAAATCAGGAATCATTATTTCTTTTATATTCACAACCCGTATTTCTTGACTGGGATTTAATCCCACTATACGCAACTGCTGTGCTGCATGTACAGCGGCAGCATTTACTTTAGCATAACCAAACCAGATACAATGACCATTACTATCATAACTACCTCCACGTAAACCTAATTGTGAGTCAGGATCAGGATCAACGATTTTATCACTAGTTTCCTGTAAAATCTGATTCACTTCTTGCGCCGTAAAATTAGGATTAGCTGACAAAATTAACGCCGCTAGACCAGCAACAACCGGAGTTGCACTAGAAGTACCGCCAAAATTATTAGTAAAATTGCCAGGATTATAACCAGCAGCCCCCAACTGATCTGTAGTCAACATTCCCAACCCAGAAATAGAAGTAGTAATTGTGGGTTGTGTGTAAACAAACCCCGTTTTCTGAAACCACATCCCCGGAGGAGCATTATTACTAGGAGCGCAAACAGAAATATTTGGAACCCAATTACTATAAGCAGGTTTTTTATTCAAACTAGTAGAAGCAGCAACAGCAATTACATCTGGATGAAGAGCAAAACCACTTAACCAAGCTGTCTTACCTTGTAAAGTCTTACCTTGTAAAATATTCTTCGGCCAATTTTCCTCATTTATAACACCATCAATCTGGCGGTTAGCATTACCAGCTGAAAACAAAATTACACATCCTTTCCCATTTCTTCCCTGAGTAGCAGCACGGATAATAGCAGCTTTCTGACGCAAAGATAAAGGAAAATAAACAGCAGATGCACCCCAACTACAAGAAATGACACTAGCACCTTTATCAATTGCCCACTTAAATATATCTTCAATAGATTCATCATCTAAATATCCCGTTATAAGAATTGGCATCAATGCACAACCAGGAGTAACTCCCACAATTACTGTACCATTTTCTTCCGCCACAACTATCCCTGCACAAGCAGTACCGTGAATAGTTTATTTTTCTCTAGGTAACGGTAAAAAATCATTTTCTTTCAAGTCTCTAGGAGCGACAACTTTACCGATACTTTGAAAATATGGGTGATTCAAACCAAAAGAATCCTCCACAACTGCCACAAACAAAGAACGCAAGCCGCGAGTAATATCCCAACCTTGTTCTACAGAAATATGAGAACAAATTCCCAACAGATTACCGCTATTGTGGTTGAGATATCATTGTTCAGGATAAAGCGAATCAGCAGGTTTATAATGTGGTTCTTGTTGAATAACAATATTTGGTTCAGCAGCCAAAATCTCTGGAAGTAATTGGAGTTGATTTGTAATTTTAATAGTATTTTGTGTTGCTTGTTTATTAACGAGAAATACAAAAGTATTGGGTAGTCCTAATATTGGTCTATTTTCAACTAATTTGAAAGTAGTAGCTATAGAGTTAATTTCTTCCGTAGCAACCCAAGTAGCAAATTGAGTTGTGATTTTGTCACTCAGATAAACATAAGTTCCAGGATTATTTTTAAACTTGTAAACATGACTAGCAAAAGCCAGATTTTTGTCATCCAGTGCCTGAGACATGGCCGTTTCTAATTGCTCAGGTTTAACAGTGAAAAATTCCAGTTGTGTTTTGGGTATGGTGCGTTGCTAAACACCCCAAGCTATATTAGATAATTGTTCACGGGGAAACTCCGCAGCTAAACCGATGGTGAAACGATATAAAACTTTTTCTAAAATCAACTCTTCCCCACCACGTTGTAAAACAACACCCACACTGTTTACAGGCTCATTTGTGATTTTTTGCAAATCGGAGGAATTAAGACTATCGCTCATAATGTTAATCAAGGAAATATGCAGGAAAACTGGGAACTTTATTCAACCGCTTTACAGTCTAAACCAGAGAAATTCAAAAGAGACGGCCGAAAATTTACAAAGGAGTCTGTGTCTGGCTTTCCATAGTATTAAGATTAGGAAAGAGCCAAGGAAAGAATCAGGGTTGGGAATAGTAACTAATAGAAACTATCCATGAAGATGTTGATAACTAATTCATAACTGACCTCATATCCATAACA
>ERZ1034419.115-NODE-115-length-15592-cov-12.665122_pt1 | contig 15592 bp, 6 predicted proteins | sample MGYA00520531_ERZ1034419 | MGnify/ENA primary metagenome ERZ1034419 (study PRJEB33736, sample SAMEA104288485) | Azolla nilotica | place: Sudan | collected 1982 | study: EMG produced TPA metagenomics assembly of the PRJEB19522 data set (Is there foul play in the... | reverse complement strand
AGCTTACATCAAGAAATATCCTAGGGCTACTTTTATGGTATCTCGGATTCGTTCTGATAAGAAATAAAATAAACCAACCTTTCATAGCTCACTTGGTGCCCGTTTACTAAGCGAGAGGTCTTCAGATTAAGTCTCAAAGAAAGCATGATGGTTTCAACAAAAGAGTGTTGCTTTTTGTTTGTCTAAAACTATTATAAACTATACCCAAATTATTTTGTTCCCATTTTGTTATTTCTTTGTATTAGCCGAGAACTACCACGAGGCTATATTCCACAAATCTTGTATTGATCACCTTATAACCTCATGCTTAATAAACAGGTTACCAACTGAGCTAAGAAATCTTGCTTCATTTTAGTTCTTACCAAAACCATTTTTAGATGTACCAAAAAAGTATCCCTAGGGTATTCCTTGATGTAAACTCCTGCGATGTGAGTATATTCGACATACGAGTTTCGTTGTACAAACATGTGACAATGAGTTTTTTTTTGTCAAAACATGTTTTGCTTCCTTTGAGAGTCGAATTCCCCACGTCTTGCTTACGATACAAGTGCTCTAAGGAACAAAGCGAAGAAAGTGTTGTTATGTAACTAACTTGGATAAAACCTTGTGAAAAGTTTTTCTGGTGCACAAACATGCGACAATGAGTTTTTATTCCCAAAGAATGTTTTGCTTCCTTTGAGAGTTGAACTCAAGACCTCTCGCTTACGAAACAAGTGCTCTAACCAACTGAGCTAAGAAAGCATTCCTTCTTTCGATTGTACATCGTTGGACTAGATGAAATTTTGACAAATAAAAAACTCCATGCAATTCTTTACAAATTCTTAACAAGTGAGGTACACCATACAGAGATCGGTATATTAAGGTGATCAATACAAAATTTGTGGAATACAGCCTCGTCGTAGTTCTCGGATCTAACAAAGAAACAATAATAGAGACAAACAAAATAATTGAGGTCTTTCTTGGTGTACGCCTTGGGTATTTCTTGATTTAAGCTCTTGCGAAGCAAGAATATTCTGAATACAAATTTCGTCGTACAAACATGCGACAATGAGTTGTTATTCCCAAAAATGTGTTTTGCTTGTTTTGAGGGTGGACAATGAGATTTGTGGAATATAGCCTCGTCCTAGTTCTTGGCTTTTACAAAGAAACAATAAAACACTGAAATAAAATAATTGGGCTATATGTTTTAATAGTTTTAGAAAAACACACATCATCAATTGCTTATTCAAACTATCATAATCTCTTTGAGAGTTGAACTCAAAACCTCCCACTTACTAAATGGGTGGCCTAGCGAACATAGGGAAGAAAGCTCGGTAACACAAAATAATCGGTCTATATGTTTTAAAAAACTAAACATCAATTGGGTATTCAAACTATCTTGCTTTCTTTGAGAGTTGAATTCAAGACCTCCCACTTACTAAACAAGTGCTCTAATTACCAGCTGACCTAGGAAAGCTTGGCCCATTTTGATTCTTATCAAAACTATGTTAAGAATTGTTACAATAAATGTAGCCTCTTGATGTATAGTCTTGCGATGCTAGAAATCTTGTAATACCAGTTTCTTTGTGCAATCATGCAACAAAAAGTTTTTATTCCCAAAAGATGTTTTCCTTCCTTTCACGGTTGAACTCAACATATAAACAAGTGAGCGAAAAAAGCCTCACGCAATTGGAGAAAACCCGGGCAAATGTTTCTTCGGTATCCTTTCATTCTACAACGTGGAGCTCTACGAAATGTTAAACAACTAAGAAACTCCCTAAAGTTCTTAACAAGTCAAAAACTCCCCACAGAGATCTATATATTAATCTTGAGTTAAACTCTCAAAGGAAGAAGTTTGGTTACAATAAAAGAGTGGTGTTTTCTGTTTGTCTAAAATTTTTAAAAGCTTATACCCCAATTATTTTGTTTATCTGTATTGTTGTTTCTTTATAAAAGCCGAGAACTACGACGAGGCTTTATTCCACAAATCTTGTGTTGATCACCTTAATATGCACATCCCTATAGGGAGTTTTTCACTTATTAACAATTGTAGGGAGTTTATAACTTGGTAAGAGTTTCGTCTAGTTCCACGTTATAGATTAAAAGGACACCAGAAAGACTTTGTAGAATATTTCTCCAATTGTGTCACAAAACAATGTTTTCTTAGTTAAGTTGCTTAGAGCACTTGTTTTGTAAGCGAGAGGTCGTTAGTTCAACTCTCAAAGGAAGTAAAATATCTTTTGGGAATAAAAACTCGTGTCGCATCTTTGTACAAGCTTGCATCAAGTAATACTCTAGGGCTACTTTTATAGTATCTAGGAATAGTTTGGATTATAAAAAAATGAAGTAACATTTCTTAGCTTAGATGGTACCTTTTTAGTAAGAAGGAGGTCTTGAGTTAAACTTTTAAAGAAAGCATCATGGTTTTAATAAAAGACTGATGTTTCGTGTTTGTCCAAACTTTTTAAAAGCTATAACCCAATTATTTTGTTTGTGGGTATTGTTATTTCTTTGTAAAACCCGAGAACTGTGACTAGGCTATATTCCACAAATTTAATATTAATCACCTTAATATGTAGATCTCTATAGGGAGTTTCTCACTTGCTAATATTAATCACCTTAATATGTAGATCTCTATAGGGAGTTTCTCACTTGCTAAGAATTATAGGGAGTTTCTCACTTGTTAAGAATTATAGAGCGTTTCTGACTTGGTAAGAATTTCGTTTAGTTCCACGTTATAGAATGAAAAGATACCGCAAAACCTTTGCACAAGGGATTATCCAATTGTGTCACATGGTACCCGTTTAGTATGCCATAGGTCTTCAGTTTAAGTCTTAAAGAAAGCATGATGGTTTCAATAAAAGATTGTTATTTTTTGTTTTTCTAAAGCTATTATAAACTATACCCCGACTGTTTTGTTCCTATTTTGTTATTTCTTTGTAATAACCGAGAATTACCACGAGGCTATATTCCACAAATTTGGTGTTGGTCACCTTAATATGTAGATCTCTGTGGGGAGTTTCTAACTTGTTAAGAATTGTAGGGAGTTTCTTAGTTGTTTCAAATTCCGTACAACTCCACGTTGTAGAATGAAAGGATACCGAAGAAACATTTGCGCAGGTTTTCTCCAATTGTGTCACATAGTAAGGCTTTTTTTGCTCACTTGTTTAGGTCTTGAGTTCAACCGTGAAAGCAAGAAAAACATTCAGTGGGAAAGAAAATTGGTTGCCCCATGATTGTACAAAGGAACTCGTATTACAAATATTCTCGAATCGCAAGAGCGTACATCAAGGAGTGCTCTAGGGCAACTTTTATTGTATCGATAAATAGCTTTGAGAAGAATAAAGATAAACCAAGCTTTCTTAGCTCAGTTGGTTAGAGCACCTGTTTAGTAAGCGGGAGGTCTTGAGTTCAACTCTCAAAGAAAGCATTATAGTTCGAATAAGAGAGTGATGTTGTATGTTTGTCTAAAAGTATTAATACGTATTGCCCAATTATTTTCTTTATGTGTTTGGTTGGTTCTTTATAAGGGTTGGGAACTATGACCAGGCTATATTCCACAAATCTTGCATTGATCACGATAATATATGCAGATCTATTTAGGGAGTTTCTCACTTGTTAAGAACTGTAGGGAGTTTCTAATTTGTTTAAAATTTCGTTAAACTGCACGTTGTAGAATGAAAGGATACCGAAGAAACATTTGCCTAAGATTTCTCCAATTGTGTCATACAGTAAGACATTTTTTACTCACTTGTTTAGGTCTTGAGTTCAACCGTGAAAGGAAGAAAAACATTTTGTGGGAATAAAAACTGATTGCCACATGATTGTAGAAAGGAACTCGTATTACAAGTATTCTTGCATCGCAAGAGCGTACATTCAGGAGTACTCTAGGGCTAATTGTATCAAAAAATTATTTTGATAAGAAAAAAGATAACATGCTTTCCCAGCTTAGTAGGTTAGAGCACCGGTTTAGTAAGCAATATAGTCTGAATAGGAGAGTGATGTGTGTTTGTCTAAAAGTATTGAAACAAATTTCCCAATTATTTTCTTTGTGTGTTTGGTTGGTTCTTTCTAGGAGCCAGGAACTATGACCAGCCTTTATTCCACAAATCTTGTATTCATCACCTTAATATGAAGATCTATGTAGGGAGTTTCTAACTTGTTAAGGATTGTAGGGAGTTTCTAACTTGGTAAGAATTTCGTCTAGTTCCACGTTGTAGAATGAAAAGAAACCGGATAACCTTTTCACAATGTTTACTCCAATTATGTCACATAAGATTGTTTTCTTAGCTCAGTTCGTTAGAGCACTTGTTTCGAAATCGAGAGGTCTTGAGTTTAACTTTGAAAGGAAGCAAAATATCGTTTGGGAATAAAAACTCATTCTCGCATGTTTGTACAATGAAAGTCGTATAGCGAAATATTCTCGCTTCTCAAAAGCTTACATCAAGAAATATCCTAGGGCTACTTTTATGGTATCTCGGATTCGTTCTAATAAGAAATAAAATAAACCAAGCTTTCATAGCTCACTTGGTGCCCGTTTACTAAGCCAGAGGTCTTTAGTTTAAGTCTCAAAGAAAGCATGATGGTTTCAATAAAAGAGTGTTTCTTTTTGTTTGTCTAAAACTATTATAAACTATACCCAAATTATTTTGTTCTTATTTTAACACCTTCGCATGAAGAGGGGGCAACATTGCGTGTTCTCTTTAAAGATTCCTAAATTTTTCTGCCAACTATCTATTTTTTGGGTACTTTACAAAATTTCCTAAGTTTCTACTAGTCATTCTATTAAAATGAAAGGTTTATATTAGACTAAACTGGTTTAAATTGTTTTCCTAGCAAGACTATTTATCAAATCTGGTAAATTCTTAGTACTAGATAGAATATCAAATGTGTGAAAACTATTAATTTTAATGTAAAAATACAACAACAAGTCAAAGAGCAATGGTTTCAAATTATTGTTTGAGAGCGAAAATTAGTACAGGCAAATTTTAAGTTTAGTCAATATTATCCGTTTATCCAATAGGACATTGAAATCGTAACGTATAAAAATGGAACCCTTACTCTTAAAATTGTACATTGAAATGTTATTGAAACATAATTAGAGGACACAAACACCATATTTAAGATTAAAGCACTGTAAACAATAGTATACAATTAGACAAACTCAAACATTATATTCAATCTATAATTTGAGGTGATACAGTGATACCAAACAAAATGTTAGTTAAGATAAAAAGTCCAAATTTAAATAAAATGTTTATAGCAGAGCTAAATCATCTGCTTCTTCTTCTTCCAGAGTCACATTATCGTCTTGATCTTCATTGGAGGTCTCAGCAATTGCCATATTGGAAGCTTGACTAGGGACACACAATGGCTCATCATTTAGATCACCCAACTCTCCAGCTTCATCAGCTATAGGAGGCATGGGTTCACGTGATGCAGTTTGAACCCTTTCTGTGTCCCCGACATGTTTTGCTCCAACCTCCTGATCTGCATCAGGACACTCCCAAATTCCGTTTATTCGCATCTTGATGAAGCTAACTTGTGCTTCATCCTTCTCTAAACTAATACAATTTCGAAATGTCTTTAAGGCACATGCAAGTGTTGTCCCTACACATTAGGATTCGAGCATTAGACTATTTAAATAAAACACTAGTTCTTATATAAACCAAAAGAGCCCGCTTGAAAAATACCTGTGCCTGAGAACAGATCTAAGACCCAATCGTCAACGTTCGAGAAAAGCTCTACTAGTCGAGTAATGAGTCGTTGCGGTTTTTGGTATGGATTGACCAAAGACTTGTCACCAGCAACGTGTCGAAGTTTCTTGGTCACTGCTGGGCAAAAGAATGTACTCGAAATTCCATTATCATTGCAGTGTTCTCGAACTCGACGTTTACTAATCTCGTCGAAGAAACCGACTGTCATTAACTCGGTGTTACTTACAAATCTAATAGAGGGACTCCGATTCACATTGGTTTTCACCCTACAAATTCAAGTAACGTATAAGAATCAAATCACACCATATATATTCTTAAGTAAAGTACAATTGTCCAAGATAGCAAAAACTTACCAAGTGAGTCCCTCTACTGCATGACAGGTTGACCTGAGGGCCTTTGACACAGAGTAAGATTGATCTCGACTATGGAAAATCACGATACGCCAAAGAGGCGCAGTGGTGAGCTTTGCAAAGTCTTTAATCATCTTCTCTAGCTGATTATACTTGAATGGCTCCTCGTCATTAATTGAGCCAGCCATTCTGAAGCCATACGGGATGTCAGCAATCATCAAAGAGTAATCTTTCTTTGGCAACAATGTAGACATCTCAGCAACATCTTCTGTAAAAACTCCGTATGACAAGGAGTGCAGGCTATCTGAAGGATGTGAGAAAGACTTTAGTAGACCAGTTGTGTCCTGTCCTGGTCCATTTTCTTCGCCAGTAATCGAGTCTTCTCTTGTCTGGCCTGTTCTATATGGAAATTAAAGACCTCTGGGCAATCAGCGACCTTCCCGCTAGTTCCCTTTCCTCTATTAGGTTTCTAAATTTAGACAATAACACAAGTAAGTCTCAATCATAAAAATGGATCGAATGTGAATTGTTAAAAGTATAGTATATTACCCAATCCCGGAATACAATAAAATATTCTTGGAGTGCCTTATACGAAGAAGTGACAGGGTATTGTTCTTGCAATTGCTCCCAGCTTGAGCAATCCAATTTCTTCATCATAATCTCCTGTATCTTCATATAAACTTTATGGCTGAAAAACGAATGTGAAGAAATAAGTTAAACATAAAAGCTATCAACATTAGGAAAAGCACTAAAACCAGGTAGAACACTTACTTGGAAAGCTCAACCACCATCTCATCTAGACTAAGCTCCTTTGATAGTACTCGAGATAGCACAGATATTAAAAGAGTCTCGTCCTTAATACCCTGTAATGCTCTCCAAGGCGTGAGTTTCATATCCTCAGCTGCCTCCTCAATTGTGTAGTCGATTTTTTTTCCTTTTGCACCTTTTACTTCGACTTGAGGGTCAACCTTACCTTTTTTAACTTTCTGGCCTTTTACCTCCTTGTTTTCCCACAAGGTAAAAATGCGGTCCTGGAGATCCCAAACGCTTCCGTCTCTAAAGGCCAACTGAAACCATGGCTCATATTTTCTCAAGCCATCTGACCTAACTGTTTCATCAATTACGATTCCCACTTCATTCAAACACTGTCGACGAAGTCCTGGGAAGAGTTTGGGGCCATGTTGTCGAACAACATCAAGATACTCGTAGTGGAAAAATCTGATCCGCTCAATCGAGGACATCTTTTGGCGGTAATCATTATCATTATTATGGTCCCAAGCCAAAAGTTTTGCCTCATCCACTGTCAGGCCGACATATATCTTACACTCAGCATACTTGAAAAAATATGTAGTTGGATGTTCTTTGACCAACTGCCTCCTAGCTTCAGCTGAATGCGATCCCCCTATTACATAGTACTGATATTTCTCTGGGTTAGAAATATCAAAGTCATTAACGTTATCACATTGGTCGGGATCTACCATGACAAGGAAAGGAACCACAGTGGCATGTGGATTAATCTTCATCTTCTTCTTCAGATTTTGAACATGAAGGTTATGCGGCTCTCTGATCTCCAGTGGTCGTCTTCCTGATACGGGATCTACTGGTGGTCTATTTACTAAAGTAATCGGCAATGTAAATATATGGCCCTTCTTTACTAATTTCGATTTACTGATTTGCCGTCGAATGGCATTTTGTTCTGAAGCCACTATTCCTGACGACAACTCACCTCCTGGTGTGACCACATCTTTGTCAGACGCTTGTTCACTTTCTTCAGTGTCAGAGGAGGAAGATTCTTGACGTGGAGGTTTCTTAATTGGTTTCTTTTGAACTCTTTGTTTTGTGACCGCTGATCTCTTTCTTTGGGGAACTGGTGCTGGGCGGTGTCTCACCTCATTCTGGATTTCAACATCTTGGGAAAAAACTTCTTCCGACTCTTCGAAAGCTGCTTCTCCGGTAATAAAAGGCCTTAAAGTGACTATAATGTTCTTAGTTTCTTGTAGAAGCCTTGCAAGCTCTACAGGCTTACACATTTTCACAGTCAATCGACTCTCAGACAACAAGAGCACCCTTTTACCCTTCGAGGTCTCGGCATGCACCTGGAGATTCATCGAATCTTCATCCTGGTAGTCAACCTGAGTAACTCTACCATAGATGATGTGGCGACCAGCTTCAATAATACCACGTCCAGGAGTCTTCCCTAGCACAAGCAAAAGGCGGCTTCCACTCTCATCGTAATGTAGGCTCCATTCGAAATCGGACATATCCTTTGGCGCTTTGGAGGAGCTTGCAGTGCCAGAGGTATTTGATGGTTTCTGGGATGAACCACCTGATTGCCTAATAACTGGTGCGGGATCATCAAACAAGGCTCGTTTGAACGTGTCTCCATGACAAGTGATCTTCAGTCGTTTAACTGGCATGGGAGCCTGGTCACTTCCAGGTCTCTCATGGCTATATTCACATAAAATCTCTTATAAATAAACGAAAAGACAACAAATACAGCTAAACCGATAAATGACTAAACAACTAACATGATCAATACAGAAGACAGAAAAAATCAAGCTGAAAACATTTTCACTACCAACAAATCCATCATGACAGTTTGCTATTTGCAGTTTTTTTGTTTAGAAAAGTAGAAAACTATTTGCTAATTGCATTTTTTTGGTCAATTTCCGTCATAAAAAACATGCTAATTTTAAAGAGTTATACCTCCATTTTCCTACAGTTTGGGCTGGAAGTCGATGCCCCGCATCGATTTCCCTTGTGTAATACAAGGGAAGTCGATGCGGGGCATCGACTTCCAGCCAAAAACAGAGGAAGTCGATGCTCCCGCATCGTCTAGCTAAGATTCAAAGCATGAAATCTAAGGGAATTGTCCGTACAGTTTAATAGGGTGCAAGAATTACCTGGCAGGCCGCTTCGTGCTTGTCCTTTTCTCCATGGAGGCGACCGGGAAGCAAGGCGAAATTTGGGCGTTGTTGTCTGCTCTGTTGCACGCACTACTGTCTGCTCTGTCTGCTCTGTTGCACGCTCTTCACAGTTTGTGAAGTGAGATTTGAAGCGTGCGCTATCTTTTATAGTAGGGTTTATATGTAACTAACTACAGTTCGAACTAACTGAAAACCCTAACTAACTACGGTTAGAACTAACTACTACAGTTAAAACCCTAACTCACACCGGTTAGAACTAACTACCACACCTGCATCTAACTATGGTTACCTACGACCAGTTGTAGTTATTAGGGTCCAATTGTGGTTTCCTTGCCATTAGGGTCCTCAGTTCTTTTTAAGCTCTCAGTCCTTAGAGTTGTGGGTTCTCAGTTCTCGTTTCTCAGTTCTCAGTTCTTAGTCCTTTCCTATAGGGTCCTCAGTTCTTGATTCGAACACAGTTTTCCTTTTGTATTTGTTACTGAGCAATATGCCATCCTCTACTTCATTGGACTCAAGAATTTCTGTCGATCCATATAGTTCCTCTCTGGACTCTAGAATCTCAGTTGAGGATTACAAGTTGCAGGTTGAACAAGTTGAACTAGAGAAGCACAATTCAAAACCTTCTGAGATATTGGATGGTCAAAGTTGTTCCTCAACTCCTACTCCAATGTGTTTTAAGCGAGTTCCGCGTCGCGTGAGCTCAAAAAGACTGGAGTTCCTGACCTCCGATCACCAACTTCAACACGATATCTCGAAGAAATGTTGCTTGTCCTCATGCTTGGCTAAGATTGGGAGAAGAGGTTTGCAAGGAATTAGGCATTCGTATTTCTCGTTAAATGGTGAAGAGCAAGACACATTTCTCGCCGACAGGTTACAGCTAATGAGGGACCCATCGTCAGGTAAGAATGTTTCATTTGAATACTACCTTAATGTGAACGACCGATGTTGCCGAAAAGCTTTCAAGATAGCTTTAGGCCTTGGTAACTTGAGGTTAAATCGAATTCAGTGCCGGTACATTTCAGGGGACACGTTTGAGAACAATTCTGTTGTTGAAATAAGTGGTAAGGGCTTGGTTGGCCAGCATGCCATTTACTGGATGCAAAACTATTTCCGGATGCATTGTGAGGTTATGCCCACAACAGGTCGGTTGCATTTAGCGGATAATTATACACGAGATGAATTGTATCAGATCTACAAGGATGAAATGGAATCTCTAATAGAAAAGTTTGTGAGTTATAGCCAATTCACTAGGTTGTGGAAAATGAAGTTCGATAATGTCGTGATACCGCGAAAAGTGCGGATGGGAGTATGCTCAATATGTGCTAACTTGAAAAGCTTGATAAAAGGTGCGAAATCTGACGATGCAAAGAAAGAATGCTATAAAAGGTCTTTGTCTGAGCACAGGGAGAGTCAGGCTAAAGAGAGAATGAAAGCGATGCATCATAGAGATAAAGCTCTAAAATCTCCTGGCAGATATATGTGTCTGATGATAGATGGCATGGACCAAAAGAAGACGTGCTTACCTCATTTTGCTCGCCTCCCAAAAGACATTGGGGAGGAATGCCTTGTGCAAATGCATTTAGTCGGATGTTTGTCATATAATCGAGTTGTGAAACCTTGGGTTTACCTGACATACCCAAACGTCCACAACGATCCAAACCTCACTATAACAATAATCCAAAGAGTCTTACAATCTTGGATTGGTTCATTACCACCAACTCTTTATGTGCAGCTAGATAATACGGCGAGAGAAAATAAGAACTCGAGCGTATTTGGCTATTTGAGTATGTTGGTTCATAGAGGTTTGTTTAAGAAAGTGAAAGTCAACTTCCTTTTGGTTGGTCATACTCATGACCATATTGACCAAATGTTTAGTACTTTTTCGAAGAAATTGTCTAGGTATGATGCTTTCACATTGCCTGCATTGAGTGACTTGATAAGTCAAGCTTATACACCGAAGCCAGAGGTTGTACATCTCACAGAGATTTATGATTTCAAAAGATTTGCCCTTGATAAAGATATCAAAGTATTCTCTCAATTGCATAACATAAGTTTCAACCACGTGTTCTTGATTAAATATGTTGAAATACAAGATGCTACTTTGTTATATGCCAAGCAATACTCAACTTCATCCCAATGGGAGCCACAATCAGGATGCCGCTTTTTGTTGCAAATGCCAGCTTCACTGAATGTTCATGGTGCGGAACAAATGCCATATGAAGATAGAAAGATGGTCCCCCTGCACTATGATGATCTTGATCAACAAGGACAGATGTGGATACGTTCTCTAGAAGAGCGAAAGAAACACATTGAGAATGCAAAGAAATATGCTGGAGCTCAAGATGTTTCGTGGTGGGATGTATTCTTTGTGGATCAGAAAAATATAATTGAAAATCGCTTGCACAGTTATTGGCCAGTGACAATACCTTTCTCATGGTCACTTGGCACAAACATTCCTCCAGTATGCTCTCATCTTCTTCCAGGTGAGTTGGAAGTTTTTGCTAAACCTCAACAAAGGGATATTTATGTAGGTCCTCGAATGTCTAGAGAAAAAGAATCGAGATGGCATGGTACTTTACAAGAGATAAATGTTGGCTCGTTGATTGCTACTCTGGCAGACAACGATGACCTAGGTCATCCATTTTGGATTGCAAAGGTTATAGAGCTTATCAAAGATGAAAGTAATCAAGCCTTGATATCGCTTAAGGTTCATTGGTATCACACTACAAATCATAATGCCTTTGCTGGAAAATACATATTGGAAATGTTGTCTGCGAATGCTGGGAAAGGTGGCAAAAGAAAAAAAAAGACTATACGTAGGATATCAACATTACATTTAGAGGAGGTAGATGTTATTCTATATGATTTTACATTGACTAAATCGGGTCATCTTAGAAAATCGACAATCTCGATGATTAAAGAAAAGCTTTCCACCGAATCTGCACGACAGACAAGAAGCCAAACCCAGAATCCGGAAAATGTTGGCCTTCATCTAGATGAGGATAATGCGTTAATAAACAGTTCTGAGGAAGATGAGAGTTCAATGATGGCTACAAGTGATACTAGTGCTTTCGATGCTGATTAATATTATTCTTATTTCGAATTCCTATATTTTTTGTTGTCTTTGCCAGTTCAAATCATGTATAAATTGTCCGTGTGCATTATGTACTATGGAAGAAATGTGTGCCTACCGAATATTTTGTTACTTTCTGGGAACTGAAGTTTTATTGTTTCTTTAGTTAATCACAAAAAAACGTAAACATCATTTTCTTAGGTGTTTTTTAGCAATGTTGAGCAATGTTTTTATGTCCAAAATCTCACTAAATTGTGCAATATTCTTGAGACCCTTGATACTGGTATCAATGTCTTATGTAAACGTAATGGAATCTTTGAGATTTGTTGCGTTATTCTAAGGAATATTCCAAATGTTTCTTTTTTAACGCAATGTTACCCCTTCTCGATGCAATAGTGTTAAATGTTGTTAGCTATATAAGTTATGTAGAAAAGCCTAAGGAAATATATGTGCTGACTCAAATGATAGTTAAATTGTAGTTAGTTATATAAGTTATAATAGTTTACACTAATATATGTGTGATAGTTATTAGTAAAAGTGCAGTTAGTTATATAAGTTAGTTATATAAGTTATATTAATCTAGGGAAATATAAGCTATATTAATCTAGGGAAATATAAGTTAGTTAGTCCTGAATAAGTAAAATGTTGTTAGTTATATAAGTTATGTGTGATAGCTATTAGAAAAGCCTAAGGAAATATATGTGCAGACTCAAAAGATAGTAAATTGTAGCTAGTTATATAAGCTATATTAGTTAAATTGTAGTTGGTTAGTTAGTTAGTTAGTTAAATTGTAGTTAGTTAGTTAGTTAGTTAAATTGTAGTTAGTTAGTTAGTTAGTTAAATTGTTGTTAGTTATATAAGGTATGTGACGTGATAGCTAATACATGTGTGTTAGCTATTAGAAAAGCCGATAACTATGTGTAATAGCTATTACATGTGTGATAGCTATGTGGGAAATATATGTGTTGACATAGTTATAATAGTTTACCACATAATAGTTATAATAGTTTACCACATACATATATACATATATATAAAAGTTTTTTTTAACAAATAATAAGTTAATGTTCATGATTTAGGTAATACCCAAGCTAGAACTCCTGTTGAGCCTACAACTCCGAGAACGGTCGAGACTGTTGTTGATGAAAGTAAGAACAATGTTGGAAATTGTTGATAGCTTATATTATTCACATTGTCTACTCTTATGAATATATATATATATATTCATTTTTATGATTGATTTAGATAATACTCTTGCATTGCCTCTCATTGAACTTGCAACTCCAGGAGCTATTGTCACAGTTGAGGAAAGTAAGCAAAATGTTTGCATAAATTGATATTATACTTAATGTATTTCTTATAAATCAGCATTATACTTCATATTATACTTCCGAATGTCATTATACTTGCTATTGTGCATGTTTCAGTTAATATTCAAGGCCCTATGTCTAATGAACCTACAACTACGAGCCTTATTGACAAAGTTGACAAAGGTAAGAAAGATGTTTGGAAACTCATTTTTGGTTTTTATGTTAGGTAATGCTATTGATGAATTTTACTGCTGTAAAAATTTATAAGAAGGGAATTTATGATCCAGATGATACCGGAGCCTTAATTCTGCAAGATCCTGTGATAATACATCCAACAACTGGGGAGACAACCGGTGATGAAGGTAAGAAAGACTTTAATTGTAGCGTACTAATGAAACATTGCCGTGTCAAGTTTGGGGTTTAGATGATACAACAAAATCTTCTTCCATTTACAGATACAACAGATGTAAATCCTGCCCCTGTTACGACCTTGTCGGTAGATGAAAGTCACATAGACCTGCCACTACCATTGCCTCTTACCAATCTGGAGACTTCTGCATCCTATAACCTGATGCTTGAGCTTAGTGTAGATAGCCAAAGAACGTCATCGAGTTCACACCAAACAAGTCAAGAGTGTATCAATGTGGAGGATACAACTATTGCACAGTTTATCAATGATTTGAAAAAAACTGGGGAAAACAGTACACGCAAAAGAGTGAAGAAACCTACATACAACCCGAGTAAAAGGATAACTCGTAATGATAGATCAAGTGCATTCACATAACTCGAAGCTTTCGGAACTTCCATTTTGTGATGATCTAGATTTAAACTATGTAAGAAGAATTTAAATCTCTCAGTGGTTGATGAGCTCTCATAACTATAATCTCTCAGTGGTTGATGTGATGATCTAGCTTTAAACAACTTGATATCATTTCATAAGGTTACTTCAATTATTATCTTCCTTTATAATACCTTCAATTTTGTGTTCAATTTTGATGGTTATACATGTTTTCTTTAATGTTGTGATGAGCGTGTACCTTAAGTCTGTGATTATTCTGCTTTACGTAACTAGACTTCAAATGTTGTATATATGTATGTACCTTAGTTAACTGTGATGATTCTGCTTTACGTAACTGTGATGATATCTGTGATTATTCTGTGATAAGTCTTCAAGTATTAACCTACTGGCTATCAGGTTATATCATGTGATAAATCTGTTGTATGATCTACAGGTTGAGTACTTGAAGACTATCAAATTGTATCCTGTGATAAATCTATTTATTATTATAAGCCAGTATCTATAGCTAATATTCAACATCTGTGAGCGTCAGGTTATAGGATGCAGAAGTCTACTGTGATTGTAGTATGATTGTAGATACCTATCCTGTACTTATATGCATCCTATACTTATACTTATATGAGTGTAACCTTACACTGCATCCTATCCTATACCTATATGAGTGATTGTAGATACCCATGGTTTTATGAAAACTCTCATTCAAACAGTGATCAAGTAAATATGCATGTTAGTGATCAAGTTTCACATCACAGTTATGCAAATGTTACCAAAAAATAAGAACTTTACCAAAATCTGAAGTTTACCAAAAACGGTAGATTATGCATTACCAAAGCATTTACATATGACATCTGAAGTTTACAAAATTGCTACGATAGCTCTTTACACATATGATGAATTACAACTCCAATGGCATACTATTATAAATCAATTCATACACATCAGCACTTATCCTATATAAATTGTTCATACCGCAATCTGGAGTCATTGGTATTTTTACACATCTCACCAAGTGAGAATACATGTATGCTATTGGCTTATCATTCAGTAGCTTGAACAAACAGTCACCTAGATTTTCATAAAACAATCCTTCAACAAAGTATGTGCCTATTGATATGAAGTTACCCCACGCATCCACCATGTTTTGTGTAGCTTGTTTTTTGGGGACGGTGCATTTAAGCAAATAGAAATCCGATCCTTCTGAATTCCCTTCCTCCGCATTTACGGCATAATTGTCATCTACACATAATACATCTGTTAAAATGTCTGCTGAACCTTGATATGTAAAGTTCGAAATGTCTCTGTCAGATACAGCTTCACCTTCAACAATGTCAAGTAGGCTATGGTACACCCAATGATGAACCCATGAAGTGTTTACACACCTTCTCCACTTGCCTTGAATACATTCATAACAAAAGCAACTTAATTGTCGAACACCAA
>ERZ1034419.113-NODE-113-length-15704-cov-41.201802_pt1 | contig 15704 bp, 18 predicted proteins | sample MGYA00520531_ERZ1034419 | MGnify/ENA primary metagenome ERZ1034419 (study PRJEB33736, sample SAMEA104288485) | Azolla nilotica | place: Sudan | collected 1982 | study: EMG produced TPA metagenomics assembly of the PRJEB19522 data set (Is there foul play in the... | reverse complement strand
TGTCATTAATGGTAGGTGTTCCCTGTTTTTTATTTGGAAATCCTACCTTCTTTTTAACTACAAAACCAGTCTATCTCAACTTCTAACACTGTTCAGTTAAGTAAAAAGACAGGGTAAGAACAAGAGAAAAGAGTTCGCGTTTTCATTACGAGAACCAACATCCAAAAAAAGATTTATAAATTCTCACACACTCTCAAAAAAGTGATGAGAAACAAAATAGTCAAACTGTTAGATTATAAATCTATAATGAATAAATTACTGTAGTGTGAAAATAGATAGATTTAACTTGCCCATCTCATGGTTTGAAAAGATAATTGTTGTCGGGGAGTAAAATTATTTCTATGACTGTGTTTTTTAGTATTAAACTTATAACGTTCTTTATTGACCTCTCTGGGATTACTTAGCTGTTGTCGTAAAGGAGTTTCCACATCAGACATTTCTGCCATCAACCAACTATAATATAAACTGATATCCCCCAGAGTATGTATCTGACGTTGAAACTCAGGAATAGCACATCGAATCACCCATAAACTACCAACAAAACTTATCCTTAAAGGATAAATACTCTTCAAGGTAGCAGTTTTAAATATCAAACAACGTAGGTAATAATGAGCCAATAACCAACCATAAATTTCTTGCACTACCTCACGAGGACTCTTAGAACGAATAGGAATTTTGCGTGCCAATAGATGTACTTTCAATTCATCTAAAGTATTCTCAGCTTCCCATCAACAATGGGAACCCTGTGCTAATATCAAAGCCGGAAACTTAGCAACATCAATTGAATTAGTAATCAACCAATACGTTTTTAGAGTAGCATTCTACTCAATAACATATTTAATAATGTGAACCGAAATCCATTTTGCACCCTTCTTCCTTGACACTCCATCGGGTGCAATCCATGATAAACAAGAACCATCTTTCAATGTTTTAACTACGTCAAATTTGATATGGGCAGGAAGACGACCAGGAAAAAAACCTTGTTGTTTGATGACAGCATGAACTATCATAAAAGAATGTAATCCTCTGTCCCACATTAATAACATACTAGAGCTAATACTGCGTATTACTTTTAAAGTATTTCTTCTTTATCCCATATGATAGGGACAACAAAAAGCATCTATGATTAAATGAGTACCTGCTTCCACTAAAAATACTAATATAACTTTAGGAAAAGCTGGATATGTCCATTTGGGAGAATCAGGATAGACGAATACTCTAGCATTTGTTGGAGTATCTGGAACATTAAAAACTGTTTCATCTATAGCCATGATTCTTAATTCTCCCAAAAAAGTACCAGGCGTTAATATTGTTGCTAAGGGCTTGGCTACGAGTTCAAATAATCTCCTCATTACAGCTGCTCCGGTTCTTTGACGGGCTTCTGTAATTTATGAACCAGATGGGGTTTGAAAACGTACACCTGATGCTATGTGTAAAGAACTCAAACCATGAATGAGATTTTTGAAGACATCAACTATTGAGTCAGATGACCAAAAACTCATGGCAATTACTAAGGTGACTATGACATAAGTTGGTAGTATTCTTAGTCTTCGTTGAGAGCTACAAGTAGTTTCAATGGCATTGGTTATCGTTTGTGGTGGAATTACCTGTGACAAGGCCTTAAGTATTTGTTTAGGATCTACACAGGCTGTTTGTACCTGAAAATTTACCAGTGACATATACTATGAATTGAATGAAGTCCTTGTGGAATTTTCATTATCAAGTCTTAATATATTAAGTTTAGTCGTGTTCTCGATACTATTTCGAGAGGAATATAACTTTTCTAAATTGATCATGTCTACAAACGAAGATGATCTGATTGCCAGAGCGGAAATGCTGGAACAAGCGATTGCTATGTTGCAACTGTTGATTCAACAAATTAAAGGTAGTGCGGAAATAGCGCCTCCTGGTTGCTGTGTTTCTCGTTACCAAGCACGCGGTAAATAAGGGATTTACTGGTACTACGAGTTACACGCCTCTCCACCAATTTTTCCTACCACTCAACCAGACAAATCGAGTAATTACAAGCATTTAGGCAAGGCTGGAAGCCCTGCTCATATTGATGCGGTCCTCTCGGTTCCTAGAAGGACTCAAGTTGATTACTTACAATCATGTATTGATTCTCTCTGACAAAACTGGGCTGATTTATACAACAGTCTCAGAGAGAAAAAGTAAGGCTCTCAATTTTTATAGTTCTCGTAAGTAAACCGCGAACTCTTTTCTCTTGTTCTTACCCCCTCTTTTTCCTTAACCGAACAGTATTGTCTCAACTTCTGTCATCTTATAAATCTATTTAAGTAATTTCACTACTATATATATATAGAATATTCAAATCGTACGGTCAATGATATTTGTCGGTGCCTGTTTTGGGTTTAGCGATCACACACTATTTGCCCCACCTCACAAAATCACATCGCTCCCACCCTGACCTTGGTAAGAACTGTCTATTGATTTATTATCATAGCTATATTGCTAGATTCATAAGGAATAATACCTAATTGATCAGTAATTATATTAACCAGTTGCTGGAACAGGAATGAAATCGTCAACATAAAAACAGCACTAAATATCAGAAATCTTCCTAGTCGGTAATCAATCAGACTTTACAAACATCTTCTTAACAGTGAGCAAACCAGATTTATATATTAACCTTAATATATTCCCTTTTTATCCTTCATTAAATATTTAAAAATCTAATGAATAAATTTACTATCATAGTGCTGACCGAGCATATATCTGGATGAATTAATTATGGAATAGCTTCTTCAAGATACATTCTATTAAGTAGATATATCATCCTGACAAGGATAATTATTGGTGATTCAAGAGATAAATGTGCCTATAAATTATCTCCTAATTTGTCTTGTAATCATCTTCCAGATATATATATTGTTTTGATAGTAGAGGATTTTTATAGTGGCTACAACTGGTCTAAATAGGAAACAACTGGTTACTACCTCTCAACAAAGGGTGTTTAATTTTAGACAAATATCTACAATTCTGTTTTATCGACGCTTTTTAATTTTGGGTATTTCCTGTGTAGTAATGACAGCAACAAGTATTTTAGCTGTTATTACTAAACCCATGTACCAAAGTTATATGCAGATCATGGTCAGTGGGGATATGGATCAAGATTTACTCTCTAATCATCTCCAAACAGATGTTAAAAATGAGTTAGGTAAGCCTCATTTCTCATCTGTAGAATATACTAATCATATGAGAATTATGATGAGTTCTAAACTCATTCAAAAGACTGTTGATTTATTACGTCCTCATTATCCTAATTTAACGCTAGAAGATATAAAAGGTAAAATCGATACTAGTAAAACGGCATTTTTGCAAATAGTTCCATCCGACAATATATCAGATTTTAATCAGGTATTTGTAGTTTCTTTTAAAGATCCCAATCCAGTAAAAACTAAAAGAGTATTGCAAGCTTTACAGAAAGTTTATCAAGACTACAATCTTGAACAGAAAGATCAGCGTGTCAATCGAGGTTTACTTCTCGTTAATAATAGATTACCTAAGTTGCAAAAAGAGGCACTAGCTGGAGAAAAGAAATTAGAGTTATTTCGCAAGGAACACAATTTAATTGATCCTCTCGTGCAAAATAAAATATTATTACAATCTCTGGCTGATATTCACAAACAACGACAGACTATTCGCACACGGATTGCAGATATACAGAGTAGTTACAATAGTTTGGAGGAAAGTTTAGTATCTTCCAACCAGGATGCAAAGTTGGTTGCTAGTTTGAGTCTTTCAAGTAGCTATCAAGCTTTAGTTGATGAGATTAGAAAAACAGAAATTTCTTTAGCTGAAGAACGTCTGCGTTATACAGAAGATTCGCCAGTGGTGGTTAGACTGAAGCAAAAATGCCAGGTGCAAATGGCATTATTACAGCAAGAATTGAAAGTACAAGATATCAATGCTAATACGACAACCGAAAAATTATCGGACGTTGAAACTAAGTTAACTAATGAGTTAAGACAGCTGGGAAAAATGTTGAATGGACTGATTCTTAATGAAAACAATTTAGCTAAGTCTGAACAAATAATTCGCTCCCAGTTAAATACTTACCCTAGTCTAATAGCAGAGTATAATCGGTTGTTGTCAGATGTAAAAGTCCGACGGAAAGCTCTTGAGCAACTACTTAAGTTACAACAGTCTTTGGGAGTGAAAATTGCTCAGGGGGGATTTGATTGGCAAATTTTGGAAGAACCAGACCTGGGAATCTATATTGGTAATAAGAAATGGTTGTTTATCATTGGAGGATTTTTAATTGGTCCAATTTTAGGTGTGATTTTCACTTTGATTTTGGAAATATTTAATAAGGTAATTTTTTCACCGTTGGATTTACAGAAGCTGACGAATCTGAGATTACTGGGTTCTCTACCGCAATTGGGTAAACCTAGTTTTCAAACTAGATTGAATAAGATAGTAAGATATAAACAACAGAATTCAATTCCTGCAATATCGGGACCCAAAACTAAATTATCTAGTCATGAAACTCTGGATATGATTTATCAAAATCTGCAAATATTCAAGAGTTCCTTACCTTTTAAGTCTTTGATGTTGACCTCTGCATTACCAGGAGAGGGAAAAACAACTTTAGCTTTGGGTTTGGGAGCTAGTGCAGCGCAGATGCATCAACGGGTTTTAGTTATTGATGCTAACTTGCGATCGCCTAGTTTACACAAAATCCTCGCAATTTCCAATGATTGGGGTTTATCGCTGTTATTGCTGGACGACATCAAGACTAAATTTCAGAATTATGTCCAACCTATTCATCCGTCAATTGATGTTTTGACCGCCGGACCAACACCAGATGATGTAGTAAATCTGCTGACTTCAGGAAGGATGAAAGAATTAATTGAGTCCTTTGAAAAAATCTATGATCTCGTTTTGATAGATGCTTCTTCGGTTTTAGATAACGTTGATGCGAGAATTATCGCTTCTGTTTGTAATGGCATTGTCATAGTGGGACGTATTGGGCAGTTAACACCACAGGAACTCATGCAAGCAACAGAAATTTTGAGCCAGTTGAATTTAATTGGTATTGTTGCCAATGAAGTCAATAATTCGCCAAAAGTTACCAAAACCTCAAAACGTTCTGAAAAAGTTAAATCGGCTCATTAAAACACCATAAGTCTAATCAAACTGCATAATAAGTAGGTAAGCATTCAGCTATCAGGCATCAGCAGTCGGCTTTTTCAGCCTAACGCCAAAAATACCTATTTGATAATTAACCTATTTCTCAAACTTCTGACTCCTGACTCCTGAATTCTTAAATAAATAGAAGTGGCAACCTCCTCACTAGGAGAAATGTCTGATTAAACCTGTAGAGGCTTGTGATTTAACTATCAGTATGAAAATCCAACTTTATTTAGGCGCTTTATTTTCCCGAATTCAAGGAAGACATTGGTGGATAGGTATCCTCTTTTGGTTTGCTTTAGTTGCTCCTGCTCAAGCATCTGTCATCCTGCGCGTGGCAATTGAAAGGGGAGTAAATCAGGTCAAAGTTGGTGCTTCCACGACAGCAATTCTCAAAGATAGTGCTGGCCGTTCTCTTGGAAAACTACCAGGAATGAGTGCTTATGCTGCTCAAGCGGTTCCTGGCGGAGTTGCTTTAGATAAATGGCAATCTGGTTTATTTTGGATTGAACCAACAGGCAAGGGATTTGTTTATATAGGCGATCGGTGGTTTCGTGGTAGGACTCTAGTTATCCCCACGGAAAAAGGCTTAACAGCAGTTAATTGGGTAGATTTAGAAGAATATCTCTACAGTGTCATCGGTGGAGAAATGAACTCTAGCTGGCCACAAGAAGCCTTAAAAGCCCAAGCGATCGCAGCCCGGACTTATGCCCTCTATGAGCGAGAAAAACAGCGCAACAATCCCATTTTTGACTTAGGAGATAGTCCTGATCGCTGGCAAATTTACAAAGGTGTCAGCAGCGAATCACCCAACACTTATGCAGCAGTAGACGACACAGCAGGGAAAGTCCTCACCTATAACAACAAAATTATTCTCTCAGTCTTTCATGCCTGTTCCGGTGGACACACAGAAAACGTAGAAGACGTTTGGGGAAATACCCTCCCTTATCTACGTGCAGTCCAAGACTTTGATCAAAACGTCAAAGAATGTAACTGGGTAAAAACCTTCTCCCCAGGGCAAATAAGCGGCAGAATTTCCGGTATAGGCAATATTAAAGATATGATTGCCGAATCCTTTTCACCCTTCCGCAGCGTTAAAACCTTAAAAATAGTCGGTGATCAAGGTACAAAAGTACTCCAAGGTGAAGAAGTACGCACCGCACTCAAGCTCAAAAGCACCCGTTTTAGCGTTAGTAAAGACGCAAACGGGAATTTTATCCTGCAAGGATTAGGTTTTGGACATGGTTTAGGGATGAGCCAGTGGGGAGCATACAATTTAGCTCAACGTGGAGTCAACTACCTACAAATTTTAGGACACTATTACAAAGGTGTAGCCTTAACTCCTATTCAGGCTAAGTAGACTGGGGAGATAGGGAGATGGGGATATGGGGAGATGGGGAGGCTAATAACAATTACCAATCACCAATTACCCATTACCAATCACCTATTCCCTATTTTCATCTAACCGGTTTTGCTTTTTCACCTGCTCGAATTCCTGTTCCAGTAAATCTGTGTCACTGGAATAAATTAAATCTTCTTTACCAATTACTTTCTCCGTTGCGAACTGACTAGCAAAAGCAATCTTCTGCTGTAAAAAATCATCCGCATTTGCTAAAAATCTGGCTCTTTCCAAACGTTCACGATTACGACCTGCAAGTTTAGCATTACGCCATTGAATCCAAAAACAACGTACTAAAGGTATACCTAAAAAACCAATACTATAAGCTAATAGCAACCAATAAATTCCTTGCACAAAACCAATCATTACTCCTATTTTCGCTGCGGCTGTGCCACCACTCAATAAACTACCTAATATTAGAGTAGCCACCAAATTCACGGCACCCAAACCAGTACTGAGCATAATTTGTCCAGAACTCGCCTCACTAAAACGCCAGGACAATTCCTCCAAATATGGCGCTATGGACTGACGCTGCTTTTTACTAGCTTTTACCTGCAATTCAGGAAAATAATAGACAAGTTGCCCATCAGGACTTACCTGGGGTTTACCATTAAATTGAACCAGCACAGGCAACATATAATCTTCATATTCTTGGTGATATTTTTCACCCAAATTATCCAAATAGGGCGCAATTTGTTCTGCTACCACTGCCCCTTTATGATTACGAATTACAGTACCAATTTCTTGCCAACGACGTTCTTCTAAATTGGCGTTAGGATTACCATCACCAAACAGAAACGAAAACACCGCCTCAAAAAAATTGAATTTGCTATCTTCCCTTCTTTCTCTTCGTCGTTCCTGGGAATAATAATCAAGGCTAAAATACCATAGTAAATCAGGGAAAAAGAAGAAATTGAAGCTACTAGAACTACTGCTCCTATTATCTCCGTCTCTGTCTGAGTTAGCAGTAGTAATAATGATGATGATAGTAACAGTAATCAGCGCAATAGAAGCGATTAACAAAACGCCAAAGGAAATACGAATTAAGTAAAACAGCACGCCCCAGATCTTCTTCCACCATTCCTGCAAGCGCAATTGCGAGTATTTATTACGCAAAATATTTCTAAAATTTTGGGGAAATTGATAAACAATATCACCGGATTCTGCTACCTGCAAATGTCCACCAGCATCAGACGCTAGGGCTAATAAACCTTGATTAGCTTCACCTAAATTTAAGCCAGCCTGAGTTGCCACATCACCAACAGTAACACGGTATCCCAGTTGTTCTACAGAACGCATAATGGCCGGATTGGGAGTCATAGCTCTCCTCTCCTGTTGTATTGTACAGTGCTTTTATTTAGTATAAAGTTGAATTTTATCCAACGACACATAGCACAAACTCTTGAGTAAATGATATGGTCATTATGAAACAAGACATTTGATGTGTTTAGCCCAGACTTGGTAAACCAGGAAATTTTTCTCCCACTATGGTTCAATATACTCTCGCTCAAAGCCCAGAAATTATCTTGACAGTTTCTGGTAAAGACTCCGCTAAAGCTCGCGAAAAAGCAATGGATCAGTTGATGGAACTCATGGAAACTGGTAAGCTACCCACAGAACTAGAAGAAGGATTTGGAGCCCAACAGTTAATTGAAGTTAAGGAACAAATTATTGATAATACCAGGGGTGAGGATGCGATTACCCAAGCCGTTCAAGTTCTCAGCAATTTGGCTACACTAAAGTTGAAAGTGCAGGAAACGCGGACTGAAGCTTTGGAAATTCGCAAAGCAGTTGATGTTCTATTCTCAGATAATTCTGTGACTGAGGAGGAGATTACCCATCTCAAGGAGGGTTTTAAAGTTCTGAAGAACTTTGCTCAAGCTAATCTCCGTTATCAACAAGCACGCAATAAAGCGGAACAAGCTAGACAGGTTTTAGACCAGGCTCTCAAATCACCAGAAGAGTAACAAGAAAGAAATCTTTAACTCTGACAACACAGACAAAAGTGAAAAACTAAAAAGGGTAGACTTAAAAATCTACCCTTAGTAATGCTGGGGCGCTAGGATTCGAACCTAGGGATGGCGGGACCAAAACCCGCTGCCGTACCACTTGGCTACGCCCCAATAAATCAACTTTAAATAATATAGCAGTTCACCTATGGTTTCTGTCAAGTATTTTTTCAGAAAAAATTTCGATTTGTAAGGAGGTCGTTATTGTGACTGGAAACATAACCTTGCCGCTACTAGAACCATAACTTTGCCGCACCATGTTCTCTAACCCCTAATTCTGCATTGGGGAATCGCACAACATTTTAACCAACTGGAAGCATAATTTTGCTGCGAGAAAAAATTGGAAGCATAAGCTTCCCGCAAGTCACAAATGATTTATGACCAGGATTCCTTGGAAATAACAACAATTTGAAGTCGTTTCCCGCGCTCGCTCCTTCAGAAAACCAAGAAGGATAAGCTTCAGTATTTTATTTCTTACCTAATAGCTCATCCAAAGCCGATAGAAGCTACTGAGACAGTTATGCGTAATGTTGAAGAACCTGCGGGAGTATCGTTTATTTTCGTCTATGGGCCAAGCGGTATAGGTAAAACAACGATGAGACTGCGAGTTGAGAAGAACCTGCGGGAGTATCGTTTATTTTCGTCTATGGGCCAAGCGGTATAGGTAAAACAACGATGAGACTGCGAGTTGAGCAGAAACTAATAGAACAAGCATTACCTGAACTAGAACTGATAGATGTCAAATTCCAGTTGTTGGTATTGAAGCTATTGGCACAGAATCTAACCAATTCAACTGGAAAGATGATTTCACCCATTCTTTAATTGCTTGAGAAGAACCACTCATTGAATATAAGGTTGATTATGGCTCTAGAGGCATTCATAGTAATCATCAAGGGGAACTTATTCTTGAGCCAAGAGTGACTGCTCCAGAACTACGTCGAGCCTTGGAAAATGCTTTAAAATACTGTCGCCCAAAAGCCTTTCTGATTGATGAAGCCCAGCATATGTAAAAAATAGCTAGTGGTTTTTGGCTTCAACACAATATGGACTGCTTAAAGTCCTTTGTAAATTTAATAGGAGTCATGCATATACTATTTAGTACTTATGAATTGTTAACATTTCGGAACCTAAGCGCCCAACTGAGGTGACGTACTGTTGACATCCATTTTCCGCAATACAATTCCAAATTAAGTGAGGACGTTGACCTTTTCATAAATGTATTGTGGAATTTCCAGTAGCATCTACCACTACAAGAAGAAGCAGACTTATTCAATAATTGGGAATACTACTATAAAGGTAGCCTTGGTTGTATAGGAATACTGAAAGACTGCCTCACTCGTCCGCTCAAGGAGGCATTTAGACAAAGGCTCGGAAACATTAACTCTAGAACATCTGCAACGACGAGCTTCGTCTGTCGCCCAACGTCAAACAATGTTGAAAGAAATCCAAGAAGGTGAAGAGCACCTCACCAAGAGTTCAAACAAATATAAACAATTCTGTTTTGCTCTTGGACTAGATGAAGAAATATCCACTCCATTAGGAAATCCTTTAGCAAATAATACAGAGCAGGTTGCAGACGTGATTACAAAATCATAGGGAAGAAAAAGGTAGGTAGGTAAAGGTAATCCTAAGCGAGATCAAATTCGGGAAGCAAAACAAAATGAAACTGAATAAGCTTGAAACATATGAGTCTTGGAACTTAGAAAAACCAAATATTCTATCTCCCAGTCGGTTGTATCCACTCGAACCAGTTGGTGTTGGCACACCTTATACAGAATGCCTAACAAGCTATATTGCTAGATTAGCTGAAACTCATGTTGTAACTACGGGTATATTAGTTCAGAATGCACTTGCACCATTTCTTAAAGAAGAAGACACATTTCAAAGTAAAAATGGAGGGATAGATCAAATTTTCTTTCACCACACAAAAATTATAAACGGAATAGAAACAGGGATTATAAAGCTGATCCATACCTTGGACTCATTAACTTTACACAATGACTTGAAGTTTCTGACAATGCTGAACTGGGCTGAAAGAATTCCTAAACTAATCTTTCTTCATTCTGTAAGGGCATGGTGTCCAATCTACTATGAAAATTGGCATAGAAATCAACAAATAATATATGAACCGCTTCTTTGGTCACTTAAGAAAGTAAAGGTTTGTGTACATCATAATCAGCATGTTTATACCAAGTGTCCATATTGTAAGAGAGAAAATAAATTATTTGATTGGAATTCAAGACCTGGTTCTTTTTCAAAATGTCAAGAGTGGCTTGGTTTGAGTAAAGAGAAGGTATCCTTAGAACCTATACAACTACAAGAAACTGAAATTGAGTGGCAAGATTGGGTTACACAAAATCTTGGAGATTTAATCGCTGCTGCACCAACTTTATCTCCACTACCTCAAAGGAAAATTAATGAAACTCTTTCTGCTTACGTCAATATAATTGCAAGTGGCAACATAGCTACATTTGCTAAACACATTGGCAAATCTAAATTTCGAACTCTTGGATGGTGTCTAGAGAAAACTCTACCTACAATATCTACTCTTTTAGACATCTGTTTTAAAATGAAAATATAATTACTGGATTTCTTAACTAAAGAAGTATCTATCACAGATTTTGATAACCTTCCCATACCAAAACTGGAAGAACCAAGTAGGAAAATCAGAAAATGCTCAAGGACTAAAACCAACTAGTTGCCGAATTTTAGCATGTTTAAGGACACAGGAGTAATTCTCAGCCAAGAGGCTATTGCAACAGTTAAGGAGATTAGGCATGAATTAGGCTGGGAATAATAAAATACTTTCCAATGAAAAAGAAATTCCTCATACGCAATTAATTTACTCAATATAAAAAAACTTAGGAGTAAATGTGGGAATTACATACAATTCATGGGATTTAGAAAAGCCTTGTATACCTAAGCATAGTAACCTATATCAACTAAAGTCTCTTGGAATTGGGACACATTACGTGGAAAGTTTGACAGGCTATATCCCTCGCCTTTCTGAATCTCACAATGTACTTCCTAGGGTGTTGATTGTCAGAGAAATTGCCTCACTTGCTAAGACGGAATGTATCAGAAATATTACTAGCAGGGGATTAGGTACCTTTTTCGAGTGTGCAAAGGCTGTGAACAGTACAGGAAATATGGCAAAAGGTTTAGTTCAAGCACTTCAATTATTAGAGACGACCGAAAATTTACAAAGGAGTCTGTGTCTAGCTTTGCATAGTGTTAATATTAGGAAAGAGCCAAGGAAAGAATCAGGGTTGGGAATAGTAACTGATAGGAACTATCCATGAAGATGTTGATGACTAATTCATAACTGACCTGATATCCATAACATTTATGAAATGGGCAAAACTAATGAATCAACTCTTAATGTGACTAAACCATAAATAGTAAGAATTACTTGTTCGTAAATTCGAGAATTCAGGGGAAATCTTTGTTGAGCTACCCGGAATATCTTTACAAGTCTAATGACGTGTTCAACAAAAATACCCTTGCTGGAAAACTCTTTGTTTCGTGCCTTTTGTTCTGAATCGGGATCCCATAATAGCTATCATGTTTTTCTACCTGTTCAAGGAGACTAGCAGGCAGCTTAATGGGAATACCGAAGAACACTTTGTGGATGTGGCAAACTAAAAACGCTCTACCACTGCTGGATATGCTACTCAAAATCTGCTATCGCCTTGAAATCTCTTTCCTAGACTTTCTTAATACAGATAACGTTTATGATAATTATCATACGAAGATACTACATAGATATTTAATACCTTCACGCACACCAAGAACACCTCAAAAATCATTCGACTCTAATCGAGTCAGAGATTTTTTACTAGCAGTCCTTGCAAGTGAAGAAGATCCAACACAAACCATGAAAGAGGTTTGTATACGTATATGATAAGCAGACAATTGTTAACCACTTACCAGATCTAAGCAATAAAATTTCAGCCAGATACCTTATTTACCAGATACCCTATTTATAGGAAAGCTTGTCACATCAGTAAAATAGAGCAGTCATGCAAGGAAGTTCAACAAATTTTGATTAAACTGCATCACCAAGGAGAATATACTACAGAATCTCATGTATCTGAACTAATGGCTAATCCGGGTGACTTTAGATATCAGGAAGTCAGTATATTTTTAGACAACACACCACGTGAACTTGGAGTCTAAATTTATATCTAATCTGAATTTGGTATTGGAACTCTTGCCTATCTTGGATGTAATACGGGCTACAGACGGAGAAATGGTGTACCTCTAACCTGTATTTTACCTAATCTAAACTTGCTAGAATTAACTTGAAGCATAATTTTGCCGAGCCGAATTTAATTGGAAGCATAATCTTGCCGTTGCTACAAAGTTATCATTCGAATGACAAGGTGATTTGCCGACAAAAGTTTTTCAAAGTGGGCAGGAGGAGAATCGAACTCCTATACCTTTCGGTGCCGCATTTTGAGTGCGGTGCGTCTACCAATTCCGCCACCCGCCCTTGGTTGTAACTATTGTAAGTATAGCCTATTTTTTTATTTTGGCAACAGGTATTTAGATTTATTTAGGGATTGGGAAGAATTATCAATGAGCAAGCCTTTGTATTAATGTGGGAACGTAATCACGGCTTCCCTAGATTCAAGATAGTTGGGTCGCCTAGAGGAATGCTAGGCAAGCACTGTTTAGATGCCGGATGGGGTCAATTTTTCAGCATCCTTGAGCAATGTTCCTTTAAACGTGGCATTTATTTCCAAAAAGTCGATAGTAGAAAGACAAGTCAAATTGGCCCCAACTGTGCAACTGAAACGGGCAAAAAAGACTTGTCAGAGCGTGTTTATGTTTGCGCTCATTGCGGCTGTCAAACAGACAGATATGTTGCAGCCGCACAAGTCGTCCTCGAAAGAGAGGATGCAGCCGTTGGGCAGACGGTCAAGTGCTTGCTGAGGGTAAATTCATTGGAATTCCGAAGACGCAAGAATCCCACGGCTTTTAATTAAAACGACCTAAGCAATGTTTTAATAGCCGTGGGAGTGTCAACAAAGTTGAATCAATATCCTGCAAATTAGCACAGCCGCTCACTGCTATGGCGGTGGTTAACTCATCTTTGAGTAGGTATATGATTTCAGATACTCCTGTTTTTCCAGATACCGCCAATCCCCATAAGACAGGGCGACCGATGAAGAGGGCTTTTGCACTGATGGCTAAGGGTTTGAGGATGTCTGTACCGCGACGTATACCTCCATCTAATAGGACTTCTGCTCTACCGTCTACTGCTGCTATGATTTCCGGTAGGGCATCTAAAGGTAAAGGATGCAATCACACCATCTAATTGTCTACCACCATGATTAGAAACCACAATCCATTAAGCGCTATATTCCACAGCCCTCACTGTATAATCACCCCGTAAAATCGCTTTCAATACCAACGGTAGCGGACCCAGAGACTGCAACCATTCCAAATCTTTCCAAGTCAGCGCAGGGTTAATTTGTTGGGTAAAATAGGTCAATAATCCAGATTCTCTCTGGGCATGAAGAATGTCTAATCCTGATATCTTGGTTAAATTAGCAGGATGCAAACCACGGGGTAAGGTAAATTTATTGCCTTGATCTCGTTCTTGCTTTCCCAAGACCGACGCATCGACAGTTAAAAACAGTGCTTGATAACCTGCCGTGTAGGCTCTTTCTACCAAAGTATGAGTTAAAACCCTATCTTTGTGGATGTAAAGCTGAAACGATTGTAAACTATTGGAAACTGTTGCAACTTCTTCGAAACTCCTGGTAGACAATGTACTCAACACCATGCCTACACCTGCTGAAGCCGCAGCGGAGGCTGTAGAAATTTCCCCTTCTGGATGTCCAAGATATTGAAAAGCGATGGGTGCAATTACCCTTGCTAATTGCAAAGATGTACCCAAAACTTTGGTTGTCAGGTTAATCTCACTCACATCCACTAGCATTTTAGGACGGAGTTTAACTCGTGAAAAAGCAGCACGATTATCCTGCAAGGTTATTTCATCCCACGCACGACTACTGTAATGATCAAAAGCCATCTGTGAAAGATGTTCTTTTGCTAGTTGTTCATATTCAAATAAGTTTATGGGTGAGTTTATCTCTTGCACTTCGCCTGCTTTCCTGTCACCTGTATTTACCAATTGCGCCATCCGCCTTTGGGTGCGGTTTCAATCTTGTCATTAAAACCGTGATTTTGCAGTAATTTGTGGTACTCTAAACTACTACTCCAACGGTCAATTTCCCTGGCTCGTAATACTGGTACTGGATGACTTAATTGGGCGGTGCGGGCTTCTTTCACCATGACTCCAAGTTCAGTTTTGCTAATGTCATCATAAGCATGCGCTTGGGCAACAAAGGCATCAAGATTCAGCTTGGGTGCTAAGGTGGGAGAAGCACCGGCTAACTTCATTAATACTGACATGACGACTTTGGGGTTTTGGGTAGCTAACAAGGCGGCGCGATCGCAGGTAAACTCAGCACAACGTACCCATTCTAATAATTGTGCCTGTAATGCTTGAGCTACAACAGCACCGACATTAGGTAAAATTGCTGCGGCTAAGACTAATAAATTCACAGGTGTTAAATAAACGCTGTGGTCACATTTGAGATGTCCCAACTCATGGGCAATTACAGCTTGAATTTCCTCTGGTGTGAGAATATCAATTAAGGAAGTGTGCACAACCACAAAAGGCTGTTTACCACGCATTGCAAATGTATAAGCATTAGGGGCAGGATGTTGGCGGACATATAACTGTGGTGGCTCAATATCTAGAGTTTTGCAAGCTTCTAATAATAAATTGTGTAAATCAGGTAATTGCTTTTCACCTACCAAAATACTAGAAGCAATATTTTCTAAATAAAAAACCTGTTCAGCCATTGGTCCTAGCCAATTTCGCACCATCATATCTATCCCTGGAATTTGCTTGACAGTTTTCGTTGCTTCCAAGTCCAGAGGATGGCGGAATGAGTCAGCTTTTAAACCAATTAGTCGGGTTTTAAGTAAAGACATAATTATGGTAATCAATAAAAAATACAACTCCCACAGATAGTATAGCGATTTCACTAGAGTGGTACTGGTGATCGCCAATAAGGAAAGTGGATTAAATAAGGTGTAAGAGTGCCAATAATATCTATACA
>ERZ1034419.111-NODE-111-length-15747-cov-39.026064_pt1 | contig 15747 bp, 18 predicted proteins | sample MGYA00520531_ERZ1034419 | MGnify/ENA primary metagenome ERZ1034419 (study PRJEB33736, sample SAMEA104288485) | Azolla nilotica | place: Sudan | collected 1982 | study: EMG produced TPA metagenomics assembly of the PRJEB19522 data set (Is there foul play in the... | reverse complement strand
CTTCACTATCTCTTTCCTTCACTATCTCTTTCCTTCACTATCTCTTTCCTTCACTATCTCTTTCCTTCACTATCTCTTTCAGAGACGCTCCGCGAACCTTCAGAATGACAATTTTAAACCATTTTTTAGTATATATCAAACGAAAAAAGCCCGCGCTTGCGGACTTTATTAATCTCAGTAATTTACCGATTACTTCTCATTTTCTTTATAAGAAGTGTAATAAACCTTATCACCCGTATCTGGTACAAAATGGCAAACCTTAGCAGAATGCCATAAAGACTTCCAAATCGGTTCTTCAGACTTGTAGTAATAGTCACCCAAAATCGGTTTAATCGCCTCAGTTGCTTTCAATAAATTGTAATGAGGCATATTCAAAAAGATGTGATGGGCTACATGAGTACCGATATCATGATGGATATGGTTAAAAATCCCATAATCTCTATCAATGGTAGAAATTGCACCCTTCAAAAAAGTCCAATTATCACCACGATACCAAGGTAATTCTTGCTCAGTATGATGCAAATAAGTCACCAAATCCAGCCAAATCACAAATACAATGTAAGGAGCAGCGTAGTATTTTAACAACCAAATCCAACCCCATTGATAGGTGAGGAAACCTAGCAAACCTACCATGCAAATCCACAGGGTAGTGCTAGTGATAATATCCCATTTTTCTGAAGGCTTAAAAAGCGGAGTACTGGGTGAAAAATGTGAACCTTCTTTACCTGGAGTGCGCTTAAATAAATAAATAGGGTAAGCCAGTGGCAAAAAGAGATAATAGCGAACTGCCTTTTGCAACAAAGGTAATTCCTGATATTTAGATTCAGTTAAAGGATACCAACTTTCATCATTCTCTAAACTGCCAGTATTTTTGTGGTGAGTTCTGTGGCTAATTCTCCAACCATGATAAGGCACGAGAATAGGAATATGGCAAAGATGACCAACCAAATCATTTAGCCATTTATGCTTAGAAAAAGATTGGTGTCCACAGTCATGACCAACTACAAATAAAGCCCAAAACATTGTTCCTTGCATGACCCAGAAAATTGGCCATAAATACCAAGAGTCTAGATAATTTGCAACTGCATATAGCAAGGCAACTATGGCAACATCACGAAAAAAATAATACAGTGATATAAGCACACTGGGCTGAAAACATTCAGCCGGAATAGCAGCTTTTAAATCTTTAAGAGTAAAGGGAAGTTTACCTTCACCCTGAGATGAGTCAATGCGAGAATTGTGGTTGAGTTGAAATGTGTCTAATTGCACTGGATTTAATAATCTTGAATGGAAGTCTTGGGAAAATATGGACAGGCAAGATGCCTGTCATAGAGGTTGTTATTTTTGAGCGTAATATTTGTCAAAAGTCGTATAACCAATGTCAGTTTGATATAGTTGACATTCGTTAGTAATTTTTTTCATTAAATCCCAAGAGAACTTACATTCATCATGAAGATAAGGATCCCAATTTTCCTTGATACTGGCGTAAGCTAAACGCAAATTGTAAGAAGGAATGGAGGTAGAGATATGATGGGGAACGTGAACGTTAATATCGTGACAAAGGATTTCTACCCAACGAGGATAATCACAATGAATTGTTCCAAATAACTGTGCCATAGCCTCGTTCCATTTTTCAGCTGTTCCAAAAGGAACGTCTGCAGTTGTGTGGTGAACAATGGTAAAGGTACTCATCCAGAAATGGTAAACCATCCAGGGGATAAACCAGAATTTAATAAAGCCCCAAACACCAGTGGTGATAATCAAAGTTGGGAAAACAATAGCTGCAAATATTAAGACTACAGCCACAGATAATTTAACACGAGCTTGGTCTTTTTTCTGGAATTTCCGGGCATCAAAATGTACAACAGCCCAATGTCCAATAGAACCTACCCACCAGAGACGTTTCCGCATGAAAAATTCAAATGCAGACTGTTTGGTTTTATCCCAATTTTCAAAAGTTTCTGGTCGGATGGGATGCCATGCGTTATCCTCATCTAGTTTATTTGTATGTTTATGGTGATGATTATGTTTAATTCTCCAGGTATGAAAAGGGTAAATTAAAAACATCATGAAAAAATGGCCAACTAAATCATTTACCCAACGACGGTTAGCAAATGAACGATGTCCGCAGTCATGACCTATAACAAAAAATCCTGTTAAAGCTGTGCCTGTAAAAATCCATGCTAACGGTAAAAGAAACCAGGGAGAAATTGCTAGAAAATAATAGCCTAATGCAGCCATAGCCAAACTGAGAACTACAGTAGTCCATGCTTTGCGGCTATTTTTCTGGAAGCATTCCTTGGGGAGACTTTTGACAATATGCTTTAGTTTGATTTGGTCTTTATCAAGGTCTGTGGAGACCAGAATTTCCTGGCTTTTGATGATTGATGTAGTCATGAATACCTGAAAAACAACAAAATTATCTACAAAGTCACTCAAAAAATGAGTTTGCAGCAAAGTTTTGTAACATTAATTTCTGAGATTATAGCAACCTAATAGCAACTTAGGATAGATAAAAATTCAAAATTCAAAATTCAAAATTTTGTTTTTAATTGCTGTCGTTAGCTAAGTACTGTAGTTGCACGTAAAAAGTCAATAGTTCTGCGCCCAAAATTTGAACATAAAACTATTGACTTTAAAGATAAATTATGCGTTATGCTTTTCGCTCTGCCAGCTTGACATTTGTAGCGAGACCGAAGAGTTGTAGTAATTGAATAGTCATCCAAGTCATATCAATTTCCCACCATTCCAAACCATGACGGGCTGAGTATTGATAAGCATGGTGGTTATTATGCCAGCCTTCACCAAATACTAGTACAGCAACCCACCAGCAGTTAGTGGATCTGTCCCCAGAGTCATGACTTCGGTAACCGAACTTGTGGGTAGCACTGTTCACTAACCATGTGCAGTGATAAACCCAAACGATGCGGACAAAAACGCCCCAAACCACGAAAGACCAACCACCCAAAAATAATAACACTGCACCCAGAACTAACTGGATTAAAATGAAATATTTTTGGAAAAACTGATAAACTGGGTCTCCTGCAATATCCTTTGTAAATCGGGGAATTTGGGAGTGAGCAGGAGAGTGGAAAATTAGCCAACCGATGTGACTCCACCAAAAACCCTTATTAGAATCATGAGGATCTTGTTCAGTATCAGAATGTAAATGATGAATACGATGTGTCCCTACCCACTCAATTGGTCCACCTTGACAGGCAAGAGTACCACAGAACACCAAAAAATACTCTAACCATTTAGGGGTTTGAAAACTGTGATGGGTAACTAGACGGTGAAAACCCAGGGTAATGCCTAAACCACCGCTCACCCAGTAGAGGAATAATGCAACACCAACGGCTGTCCAGCTAAAGTTACCAGGAGAAAAGGCAAATAAAGCACCGATGTGCAGAGCGATGAAAAATAGGGTATTAACCCAGTTAATTTGAGGTTTAGTTGAGGTAGCAATTGTCATGCAGTAACCTTAATAGGAATTGTCCAGCCTAATCTGCGTAATTTACGAATCCACATATTTAGATTATTTTTTTAAATGAGGAAACAATGAACAGCATAGAGCAGCTGCAAGAAGCAGAACAGGCGCTATTAGAGATTTTTTCTGGAATTGACGCACAGGTCAAGCATAATCTTCAAAGAGTGCTAACAGCATTTCGTAATCATCGAGTAGGGGCGCACCACTTTGCGGGTGTAAGCGGTTATGGACATGATGATTTAGGGAGAGGAACGTTAGATCAAGTTTTTGCCCAGGTAATGGGATCAGAAGCTGCGTTGGTGCGAGTGCAGATTGTATCAGGAACTCATGCGATCGCCTGTGCGCTGTATGGAGTGCTTCGGCCTGGGGATGAAATGTTAGCAGTCGTTGGTTCTCCCTACGATACTTTGGAAGAGGTAATTGGCTTGCGTGGTCAAGGCCAAGGGTCTCTTATTGATTTTGGCATAAAATACCGCCAACTAGAACTAAACGAAGAAGGAAAAATAGATTGGCAAGCATTACAGCACGGAATTCAAGAAAATACCAAATTAGTATTAATTCAACGTTCCTGTGGATATTCATGGAGGCCAAGCCTCTCTATAGAAGAGATTGAAAAAATCATTCACATAGTCAAACAGCAAAACCCTAACACTGTATGTTTCGTAGATAATTGTTATGGCGAATTTATTGATATTAAAGAACCTACTCATATAGGTGCTGACTTAATGGCCGGGTCATTGATTAAAAATCCTGGTGGTACATTAGTTACAGCAGGGGGATATATAGCAGGAAGAGCAGACCTAGTAGAAGCTGCAGCTTGTAGACTAACAGCCCCCGGAATAGGTAGTGCTGGAGGAGCGACCTTCGACCAAAACCGCCTCTTATTCCAGGGATTATTTTTAGCACCGCAGATGGTTGGGGAAGCTATGAAAGGAACATACCTAACAGGATATGTATTTGACAAACTTGGTTATCCAGTTAACCCCGCACCCTTAGCACCACGAGGAGATGTCATCCAAGCAATTAAACTGGGTTCAGCCAAAAAGCTAATCGCCTTTTGTAAAGCTATCCAACAGTCTTCACCCATCGGGTCTTATCTCGACCCCATACCTGACAATATGCCAGGCTATGAAAGCCAAGTAGTCATGGCTGGAGGCACATTTATTGAAGGCAGCACCTTGGAATTATCAGCTGATGGCCCATTACGTGAGCCTTATGTTGTGTATTGTCAAGGGGGTACACATTGGACTCATGTAGCGATCGCTTTACAGGCAGCTATTGAGGCTGTAGGAGAAGCTTAGTGAAGAGTTTCAGGCGAAACCTATTCTGGTAAATTATACTGTCCCACGATCCGCTTCGCAAACTCTGGTACGTGGGGTTCCAGTTTCTCAGGATGATTCCGCTTTACATATAAATAATTTCTAGCAAAGTGGGAATCTATGGAAAATCTCCCATATTCCAAACCCTTGGGTCCGATTTTATCTATGACTGCTCCCATTAATTTCGCTACCCACATCGGTAAGGTAACGGCTTTATCATAGGCTTCTATGCCTTGTTGTACGGCGGGTTTTCTATCTCCTTGGAACATAACAGGTTGAGTTTCAAGTTGGTCTTTCACAAGTTCCAACATTTCTTTTCCGGTATTATTTCTGACAAGTATCCATTGCCAGCGGAAGGGTGCGCCCATATAACCCACAACTATATCAGCGAGGGAGTTGACGTAATCAAAGCAACTCATACAGGATGGGGCGAAAATGTCTTTGAGGATGTTGGTTTTTAAGCCAAAGAAGGGTACTGTTTCTTCTGAACCGTCTTCGTGTTTGAAGTGTACCCGGAAGTCTTGCATGAATTCGTAACTGACGACTGTTGCAGGCGAGCGGCTGGTGGTTTCTAGGAATTTTTGCAGTCCGGCACGGGTAACGTTATCTACACATGGTGTTCCTAGTACGTAGAGTTTTTCCAAACCCAGTTTTTTTTCTATGGCCCGTAATGCTTGGATTTGACAACCTACACCTATGACTAATAACCTCTTCGTTCCTAATTTTTCTATCTGTTCTAATACGGATAGGTTGGGGGAAAGGGTCGGTTTATTTACTTTTGCTGCTAGTATTTCTTCGGGGGTTCGCGCTATGATGGGCATAGGTTGAAAGCGGTCTTCCTTGGTATTTTGCACACATACCACGCCTTCAACTAAGCTACGGTTGAGCATTTCTATAGCTATGCTGCTAACTATTCCTGTCCATTGTGCGCCTTCTATCGGTTGTAGCTTGCGTGCGCACATCATTTCTTGATGAACACCGAAATAGAGTTCGTTTTCGTCTTCTAGGTTGCGGGGGCGGTTATGGATAGTTGTTTCTAGTTCATCTATTTTCTGGGTGATGAAAGCACAAGCTTCTTTGACGTAGTGGATATAGTAGGTGTCGCATAGTCCGCATTCGCTACATAGTTCTTTAGCGGGGCGTACGCTTCCGGGTTTGAGGGCTTTGGCTTTTTTGTGATTGCTGGAGTCTATGGAGGTCATATATTTTGTTTGTTTTTGTCTAAAATCGCTTTTATTACGATACCGTTTTATTACGATACCGTTAGGTAGGGGTTGTGAAGTTGGTTGGCGTTTTAAGTTGGATAAGAGTTTTGTCTCACGCAAAGGAGCAGAGAGGGACGCAAAAGGGGGGAGTTTTGAGGGATGAATAGTTTGTTTGTTTTTATTTAATTTTTTATAAGTTTTGTTGTAACTTTATTCTGTATTCTGTAATTAAGTAATTGTAGTATGGTAAGTATGAAGAATCTTATGCTAGTTTTTTACCATGGGGCTAAAATCAAAGGTATGAAAAGTCACTACTAAAAAGTACAAAGAAGATTAAGAAGATCAAATTGCATAAGTAGCATCTTCTGGTGCTGTTGTTGGGCTTGCTACTTACGGTTTAAAGAAACTTTTTGACTAAGTTATAGATGGGGAAGATAAAATGAATTTTTAAATTTTTATTAATAAAACTTCGGTTAGTTTATCGAAAGTTTTTTGGTTAATATATGCTGTTATTATTTTATGCCTGAATACATATGTTTTTTAAACATCTATGATGTTATGTGAAATTAAAATAACTAATAAAAATAAGGAGAATTATGTCAGAAAATATCGAAATTAAAACTAGCAGTGGAAATGTATTTACACAAATTAATTCTGTATCTGAACTGCGTGATGTAGAGCCTAAAGACTATGCTTATGAAGCGTTAAAGAATTTAGCAAAAAAGTATCAATGCATAGAAGATAACTTCAACGGGTTTTATTTAGGTGATCTAACTATTACTCGTTATGAATTTGCTATGGGCTTAAACACTTGTTTAGAAAAAATAACCTCATTAATTATGGAGGAAAAATTAAAGAAGATAATTTAGATAAATCAAAACAATTACAGACTCAATTTTCTTCAGAATTAACCGCATTAAGAACAAGACTTAGATAGTCTTGAACAGCGTATCCTTCCGTTAGAATAACAACAATTTTCTACAAAAACAAAACTAAACGGTTCAGCTTGGATAAACTTAACTGGAGTATCTACAGGGGATAATATCAAATTTGAAGCTTTACCAAATACCCCTTTAGATGCTCGTTTTTCAGGTAGGAGAGATAGCACCACAGGAAAACCATTAATTAATACTATTAGTGATAGTCAACTGATTTTAAGTAGTTTAGTCTGGTTGTCATTAAATTCCTCTTTTACCGGCAAAGATTTATTAACTTTACAGTTAGTAGCAGGAAATGGGGCTTCACCCATTAATCAATTCATTTCCGCTGGTCTTCTTAATCCCTAAGCTAATCCTTATACAGATCAAATATCTGGAGATGTCCTAATTAAAGATTTATTTTACTTATTTCCTCTTACAGATGCAGTTAAATTAACATTAGGAGCGAGAGTAAACTAGTTTGATTATTTTGACTTTAACTTTAACTTTGACGTTAACAATTTCACCTCTTACTTAAATGGAGCAAGTAGTTATGCTTCTGTTGCCAGCACTCAAAGCAGTGCAGAATTAAACATCCAGCTTCCCAAAAGCTAAATTCGATTCTATCACTGTTTTTTAATGGCTAGTTATAGATAATATAATATTAATTGTTGCGATTACACAATAAAAGGATTCTCAACAAAAACTACATACAGAGAAGTCTTAAGAAAGCTACATCAAGATAAGTCGAGCTATAAGGTGATGGATTGATTTTTTACGCAATATTCCTAGTTTTCACACACAAGCTAAGTCGTTGAATGAACTTTAAGTCATGAAAAAATAGAAACAAAGATACAGGTCGTTATTACCTAAAACAGATATAGTTTTCATAAAACTTCATATATTTTTGTATCTAACTTACTAAAGAAAACATGTAGAAAATTAGAGAAGCATAAATATAAACTATAATAAACATTCATAAGGGAGTGAACGGTTATGACCTGGGACTATCTTAAAAACTGACTTCACTTACTTCAGTTGCTTGTTCTTGTGAATAAGGACGAAAAATTATGACTAAGCCACACCTATCTCCAGATGATTTACCTTCCTATAAAACTACTCAAATCAGTGAAATATTGCTCAGTCAACTGGAAGAAGTAACTAAAAAACGCTTTTTCCTATCTTGCCATAGTAAGATACGCATTTATTTATCTAATTGTCACTGGTATTTTAAGGTTAATGGCGGTATTTTGATGTTAATTATGGTTTGTCATGATATCGAAAGTTATCAAAATATCATGATGACTATTCCCTACTTATCCGAAAAGTTAAAACGGTTTACTAACAAAGCTAAAATTAGTATTAGTTCACCAGTTAATAACGGTATCCCTTGGGTAATTAGCATAGATAAAGCTTGGAATGGAGATGATCTATCTAATACGTAAATAGTTATCAACAATTAGCTGATTTAGCGGTATTGGATCACTGTGATTATTAAGAGTCCATTTCCGCTAATTCTAACCAGCGTTCTGTGGCTACATCAATTACTTGCTTTAGTGATTCTACCTGTTCATACAGTTTTTGTACTTGGCTGTAATTCTCAGGAGTAGCAGTTACTAATGCTTTTTCAACAGAGGATTTTTCCTCTTCTAATTGAGCAATTTTACCTTCTAGCTGCTCAAATTCTCGCTTTTCCCAATTAGATAATCTCCGTCGTTTCTTAACTTCTGTTTCTGGAGATGTAACTTTCTCATCAGTGACAGTTTTACTCTTTCCTTTTGTATTCAGTGTTTCTCGTTGTGCTTCCTCAGCCTTTTTGTAATCTAAATAAACTGAATAATTACCAGGATATTGTTTAATATAACCACCTTCTTCTACAGCAAATATAGTATCTATGGTACGATCTAAAAAGTAGCGGTCATGGGAGACTACAATTACACATCCGGTACAATCTTCTAAATATTCTTCTAATATGGCCAATGTCTGTACATCTAAATCATTGGTGGGTTCATCTAATATTAAGACATTAGGTGCACTTATGAGTAGGCGTAAGAGAAATAGACGCCGTTTTTCTCCACCTGAAAGTGTACGAATTGGTTCATATTGCTGAGTTCCTGGAAACAAAAATCTCTCTAACATTTGGGAAGCTGTAATTTTTGTTCCATCAGCTATTTGTAGAAATTCGCCTTCTTCTTTAATGTAGTCAATTACTCGTTTATTTTCATTTAAAGCGGTGAGTAGGTCTTCAGAATGTTGATCAAAATAACCAATGTGAATGGTACTACCAATTTCGACATTTCCAGAATCAGGCTGAACTTGTCTAGTGATAATATTCATTAAGGTAGATTTACCCACACCATTAGCACCAATAATTCCAATACGGTCTTCTGGACTAAATTCGTAGGTGAAGTTATTAATTAAAGTACTGCCGTCATAGGCTTTACTAATGTTATTTAGTTCAATAACTTTCTTACCAATGCGACGGCTAACTGTGGAAATATCTACTTTCCCCTGCACTTGTTTAAATTCAGTGTCACGCATGGCGTGAACACGGTCAATTCTCGCTTTTTGTTTGGTACTTCTAGCTTTTGGTCCCCGTTTGAGCCATTCTAATTCTCTTCTTAATACACCTTGATGCTTACGTTGACTACTTACCGCATATTCTTCCGCTAGTGCTTTCTTTTCTAAGTAATAGGAATAGTTACCTGTATAGGTGTAAATATCACCTCTATCAATTTCCATAATTCTATTAGTAACTTTATCGAGAAAATAGCGGTCGTGGGTAATAAGAAAAAGTGCGCCACGATAACGATTTAAATAACTTTGTAACCATTCCACACACAGCACATCAAGATGGTTTGTTGGTTCGTCCATCAGCAATACATCTGGTTCTGCTAATAGGGCTGTTGCTAGTACAATGCGTTTGCGATAGCCTCCAGATAATGTTCCGACTTTCACATCAAAGTCGGCAATTCCTAATTTCGTTAAAATGATTTTGGCATTGGTTTCTAGTTCCCATGCACCAGTAGAGTCCATGCGCTGCATTACCGCAGACAGACGAGACATTAACTGACTATCTTCTGGATAATGAGCTAATTGATCAGAAAGTTCTTCATATTCTCGCACCAAAGCCATCTGCTCTCCACTCTTAGCAAAGACCTGTTCTAAAACTGTGCGATTTTCATCTATATCTGGCTGTTGGGGTAAGTAGATAATTTTAGAACCTGAGTTAACTAGAATTTGACCACTGTCAATTGTTTCTAAGCCTGCTATCATTTTTAGTAGTGTTGATTTCCCAGAACCATTAGTACCAATTAAACCAACTTTATCGGTGACATCAAGGCTAAAACTCGCATCTTTTAGGATTTCCTTTATACCAAAGCCTTTCTTAACTGATTGTAGTGTAATAATACTCATAAATATTTACCCAGTGGTCATTTGTAATTTAGTTATTCTCTCCTATTTCTTGTCAAACGAACAAATCAATAGGTAAATGTCCATACATTTCGTTAATTCCCGTTTCGTAATTAGATTGACACGAAACTAAAACTCCCCGATGATGACCATAATAAGAGTCGAGATAACACAGTCCATTTTTACCATTTAGTTTTATATAAACTGCTCCTTCAGGGGTTGGTAAATTGTCGGGAGCTTCATAATGAAAAGCACGAGAATAGGTTTTCATGGCGAGAATTCCTTCTTCTGCTGTCTCTGCACAAATTCCCAAAATTTGGTAATCTGAAAGGCTGGCCATAAAAATTAATGCTTGACGAGTTGAAACTTTTTCTGATGGTTTGAGAATAGGAGCAATATCCAAACAGTTAAATTTGTTGAGAATTTTTTTGGCTTCTTGGACTGTGAGGTTGGGATCTTGAGGAGTAGGCATATATTCTTTATATTATGCTTGTGGTGTGGTTTGCGGTGAGTAAGATGAGACTGGACTCACCTTACTAGTATTTTTAACTAAAATCAAGACTGGTTTTCCATCTTCCCTAAGTTGAAAATGAAGGGTATGCTACCTTGGGAATTTTCACCCATAACTAGTACATTTGGCATTTTTGCACCGCCTGTTTTCCAAGCTTCAATTGCTTCTTTCTGTAAAACCAATTGTCCTCCTTGAGCTTTGAGGGTTTCTGCTAAGAGTCTTTGAGCTTCAGCTTTACCTTTAGCACGATTAATTTCTGCTTGTGCTTCTTGTTCGGCTTCTCTTGCTATATAGACGGCTCTTTGCGCTCGCTGTTCCGCAATTTGTTTTTCTTCAACTGCTCGCGCAAATTCTGGTGAGAAGGTGAGGTCAAATACGCTCTTATCTAATAAGATAATCCCATATTTATCTAAGCGATTACCTAATGCTGTATCAAAGTCTTCTTTTAATTCACCTCGTTTGGTAATTGCTTCTTCTAGTGTCCTTTTAGCTACTGCTATTTTAAAAGCCTCTTGGGTCTGGGGCGCGATGATTTTTGATACAATTTTTGCTAAAGTACCTTGTTTCCTTCTGATTTCAACTACTTTCATCGGATCTATCCGAAAGTTGATTGGAAATCTCACAGTTAAATTTTGCAAATCTTCTGTGGAACTTTCTGCGGGGACCTCAAATTTTTGTACTGTCAAATCATACACATCTATTACGGTGATAAATAGTGGTTTTAAGTGAATACCTTCCAGCAATGCATCATCTTTAGCTTGACCTAAAGTGCTGATTACCCCAGCTTATCCAGGGTTGATAATTACAAAAGAATTTATCCTGAATAAAACTACTAATGCTAATAAAATCCCGAAAATAGTAGTTGAGAAATTCCCTATCTGTTTAGTATTCAACCTTTTTTCTCCTGGTACATTATTATTTGTGATTTTTGAATCAAATAACACATATTATACAATAAATAATCATCATTAATTATGTGATAATATTATCTTCCAGTCATTGTATACAGTTGTCACTACAGAATTAAAATCTCATCAGTTATTAAGAAGGGGTAGACATTCTGCACATCCCCTGGAACACCTATTTGATATGGATATGAGTATAATCAGCAAATTTTGCTTGCAACTGGTGCTTCTATCCTCAAGAAAGTTTTTGATCTACCACCACCAGCATTGAGCGGTATTGCGGTGGATGTGGTTGTCAAATAACAGGATTCTATTATTTCTCAGTTAGGTGTTAAAGATATTACTTGGCAATTTGTAATTTTATTATTTCTCTCAGTTATTACTTGGATAATAGAATCTTTTTTTGAGTATCACTATAAATTAGTATGGCGTAATTTAGGACAGAATGTTCAGCATAATTTACAACTGGATGCATATAAACACCTACAAAATCTGGAATTAGCTTATTTTGAAGAACGGAGTACAGGTTGTTGAATGTCAATCTTCAGTGATGATGTTAACCAATTAGAGTGTTTTTTAGATGTGGGTGCCAACGATATTGTTCAAGTAGTGAGAACTATTCTCATTATTGGCAGTGCATTTTTTATGCATGCTCCTAGTGTGGCATAAATGGCAATGTTGCCTATGCCTTTTATTCTAGGATGTTCAATAGCTTTTCAGAAATTACTTGCACCCCGTTATGCTTATTTTCGACAAAAAGTAGGTTTGTTTAATGGTAGATTATCGAATAATCTGAGCGGTATTACTACTATTGAAAGTTTTACAGATGAATATTATGAGACGGTACGTCTAGAAGCTGTAAGTAATGGTTATTGCCAAATTAATACTAAATCAACTGCTCTTCCTGCGGCTTGTATTCCCTTAATTTGGATCCTAATTTTGGCTGCTTTTAGGGTATTATTAATTTTGGGAGTAATGGAAGCATTTGCGGGGCGATTAACTGTAGGTGCTTATAGTTTGTTGGTGTTTTTAGTTCAAATTTTACTTTGGCCTTCAACTAGATTAGGAGATACTTTTGATTTATATAAAATGGCAATGGCTTCTACTAATTGAGTGATGTATTTATTAGATACTCCAACTGATGTTCATACAGTTGTTCATACAGTAAATATTAATATTCCATTGTATTTATTGCGGGGTATTGTTGAATCACAAGATGTGACTTCTGCTTATAAAGATAGACCACCACCAATTGAAAGCCTATCTTTGGAAATACCCGCAGAAAATACGATCGCTATTGTTGGTTCTATCGTTTCTACTAAACGCACGCTGGTGAAACTTTTGTTGCGGTTATATGAAGCACAGCATGGAAAAATAACTGTAGATGGGGTGAATTTACAAAGTTTAAATTTGCGAGATTTACGTCGTTCTATTGGTTTGGTAAGTCAGGATGTGTTTTTATTTCATCGTAAGGTACCTGAAAATATTGCTTATGGGACTTTTGGTGCCAAAAATGAAGATATCATCATGGCTGGAAAAGTCGCTGAAGCTGATGATTTTATTATGCGCTTGCCCCAAGGTTATGAGACAATTGTGGGAGAAAGGGAGCAAAAGTTATCTGCTGGACAAAGACAGCGCGTGCGATCGCACGCGCTGTGTTGAAAGATCCACCCATTTTTATCTTAGATGAAGCTACCTCAGCGGTCTATAATGAAATAGAAGCCCCTATTCAGCGTTCTCTAGATAGGATTACAGTGAGTCGAACTACAATTGCTATCGCTCATCGTCTTTCTACAATTCGCAACGCTGATTGCATTTATGTCATGGAACATGGATAATTAGTAGAATCAGGAACCCATGAACAACTCCTGGAGAAAGATTGCGTTTACGCTAGTCTCTGACATGCCCAATCAGGGTTAAAGTAAGTTTCATGCCTAGATAGTGATAAAACAGACACAAAACAGCCAAAACCAACTTTTTGAAATTTGAATCTATATTATGTTTAGTGGTATCCAACCAGAAACAGGTGATAACAACTGGAGACGACTTTTCGATAAGTTTGTCAAAGCAAACCAACCAGAATTAGCCGCCTTATTTTGGGGATTATGGTTAGAAAATGGTGATACTCAGGGAACTATTGGCATTGATTTACAACCACAGCCGCATTTTGTTTATTGTCCCAAAGAAGCAGTAAAGAACCTAAATGAGCGAGTTGAAAATCGTCTACAAGAACTTCTGGGAATTATAGAGAATAATAAACCAGAAACGGAAGTTTTAATGATTGGTATTGGGAAAGGGGAAATTAAGTTAATTCAATTTGCACCTGAACCATCACCACAGGTTTGTTTTGAGCAAGTTGGTAAGGATGTGGATAGTTTGTTAGAATCGTTGGAAGAGAGGATAATTGAGCAGATTATTTTTTAACGCATAGTCACATTCAGGATTTATTGGAGAAAATTTATATCAAGGTTTCTGGATGTTTAGAGTTGGACTGTTGTCTTAATTTTGTCTGCTCAGTTGCAATCATTTTTATTCCCGCAGGTGCAGCTAAAGTTAAATCCCTACGCACAGCATTAACAGGACGTTTATTTAAAAACGAAAGTTGAAAATTCGCAAAAGTTGTTGCCAAAATAATTTTCATCTCATATTGAGCAAATGCTAAACCAATACAACGACGATTTCCCCCAGCAAATGGTAAATATTCATAAGGTGTAAGTTGTCTTTCTAAAAAGCGTTCTGGTTTAAATTTTTTAGGTTCGGGATAAACTTCTTCTCGATAATGTGCAGGGTAAATACTGGGAATAATGAATGATTGTTTTCTCTGGCAATTTATAACCCATAATCTCAATGGGATCACAACTTGCAAGAAACCCGCTATTACAATTGAGTAAATTCTCAGGATTTCCTGACAAACTGCTGTTAAATATGGCATTTAACCAATTTGACTCCGTTCTGGGTTGGTTCCCAAGGTGTTTAATTCCTGTAATAGATTTTCTCGTACTTCTCTTCTGGTAACAGACCTCTTGCAAAATTGTTTCTGTGGTATGATAGAGAGTTTTAGATTTGATGTATTTTTTGGTGTTCTTTGCGCTCGCTAATTCAAACATGACCGTGTAACTCTAACTTTTGGCCAAAGCAAAGATAAACCCCCATTACTAAGATAAAATTAATTCTGCAAGAGGTCTAATCTATCCAACTAGTAAAAAGACCAGGTTAACGCAGAAGCAGTGGTTTCATGTCCCGTTACCAAAACAGTCATTAACTCATCGTGTAATTCTTGATCTGACATTCCTTGATATTCTTGGTCACGAGCCGCCATTATTAAACTGAGGACATCTAGGCGATTTTGGTCAGATTCTGCCCGTCCTTGTTGATTTAAAGTATAAATTAGTTCATCAATGTGTTGCTGTTGGCGTAAAATCCAGCCCCAAGGACTCCAATCCCCCAAGTTTTTTTCCATGAACCGAAAGAAGAAGGCGCTCGACATAATTGGTGATGTTACGAAGTCTAGTAAAGATGTGAGTTATCACCTCAATTCTTCAAACATCTCTCCTTCATCTAAACTAGATATTACCCGTAATATTACAAGGTTATTTCTTGCATTGATTCTCGGATATTGAAGGGGGCTTACCCATCTGCCAGTGATTACTTAGTTCTTGCGTAATATCCTGGATATCTTGACCATAAGCCCGGATTCGCTCACGATGAAAGGGAGGAGCTAATAATTGCCTTTGACGTTGGTGGGGTTCTCCATCCATTAACATTAAAGAGCTTTAGCTACACTCGCTGCAGGCATCGCCCAGCAAAAATCTTAAACTCCTATTCCCCTCTCCCCACCTCAAAATGACTAGCATCAGCAGTAAGAATCTGCTCTAATGCTTCTAGTTGGCTAAAATAGACCTGTCAGGAAAATTAACTTGGTGTCAAAAAAAATAAATGGTAGAAGGGAATTTTGACCGTCTACCAAAAGGAAAAATCCACTTAATTAT
>ERZ1034419.110-NODE-110-length-15967-cov-312.189228_pt1:7500-15967 | contig 15967 bp, 6 predicted proteins | sample MGYA00520531_ERZ1034419 | MGnify/ENA primary metagenome ERZ1034419 (study PRJEB33736, sample SAMEA104288485) | Azolla nilotica | place: Sudan | collected 1982 | study: EMG produced TPA metagenomics assembly of the PRJEB19522 data set (Is there foul... | reverse complement strand
TATGCCAGATCTAGAACGCCCCTCCGTCTCGTCGTTGCTGAAAATAGAATATTTCTTTCGAGGGCAAAAAGAGCCCACTTCTCCGCAGGATCTAACCTACGGATCTTGTAACTCAATAGATCGTTTTGACAGAATTTAGGTAGGTATGCCAAAACACCAGATCTTTCTTGTGGGGAAGGTTCATGATCGATCCGACTACTCGAGAAATTAGAATTGGAATTCGATTTCGACTGATACTTGGAAATAGTATTATTCGTTACTAAATAGTGCGTTAATAGTTCTTTCTTACTATTAAGGATATCGGAGCTTTCCCTACAAAGTATCCACGAATCTAGTTCGTTTTTGACGAAGGAGAAAAAGAAGATATTATTTATGTAATTCGAGAATCTCTTCAAATAATGGATTAGTACATCTCTCGTTTGCATTTGCCTTGTTGAAGGGGAATAAATTCCCTTCTCTGAATAGGATCCGCGCATTGGGTCTATTAAATATCCAATAGTATTGAAACGTTTCCATGAATCAAGGGAGTTAGAGCCCGAAACGACAGATAAAGACTTGGATAATGCAAGAACGTATAATACTGAAAGAACGAAGTAAGATAAGATAGGCTTATTGGAAAATTGAGATACTAACCACCTTGAATGTGACATCTTCGTCTCATTAGGAAATTCCTTGAAAAGGATAAGATCTATCTTGGATAATTTTTTATTGGTAGAATCGTTTTTTAATCTCAATCTTAGGCTTTGTGATGAATAAGTTTTGGCTCTATATACACCCTCATCAATTATTTTATAAATTCTAGGAAAAGGGTAATTTGGGTCATCACTTATTTTATGTACTTCTGGATATGTTTCTCCAATCAGATCGTAGAAATATCTCCACCAGTTAGGGGTAAAAAACCAAGGTATATACTCTCTGAATAGGCTCCATTTTTCAAAGATATTGTCTTTCCAAAAGATCAAAGAGATCTTATATTTGTCCAAACCTTTCGAGAATTCATTGAAATTGATAAGATGGAATGGACGTATAGGTTCTTTCCGAACAGACGGATCTACGATTTTCGTATCTTCGTGCGAAACCTTCTTTCCAGTTAATCCTGTTAGAGATCTTGATGTTACATCGTTGCGTAGTGAGAATCTTAGCGACCAGTAAAGCATTTTCAATTCTTCCGGTTCCCAGAAAGACCCAATGGATGAATCATTTTGATAGAATTGATTCTGGGTGAAAAAATTCCCCGAGTCTGATCTATCTTCGATGGACTTTTCTAAATCGACTTGATCCAATCCCAGACTCTTAGGGCGAGGTCGGGGTCGTCGATCCGCCGATGGATTATAGTTTCTCAACATTTTTCCCAAACGAATTCCATCGCTACTGCATGAAGATAGAAACGAACCTTTCGTTTCATGAGGGGACGAACTCAATTCCGACAGTAATCTCTTCAGATCTAAAAAATGAAAAATTTTATCTGAACGAGTTGATGATGTCGCAGGTTTTTGCAGATTAGACGGAATAAGTTGAACCGTTGTAGGTACATGACCAATAGTTTCCCCTTCTGTTCGTTTCAATAGACTGGGTGATAACGAATTTGACAGTTGGGGCTGAATAGATGAGATGGTATTGTATGAGACGATTTCATTATCGGAGTCCACATATGGATTCTCTAAGACGTTGGGATAGCTATTGCTGCATCTCCCAATAAAGAAATCCCTTTTGATTCTTGGAATGAAATTGCTTCTAGCACAGTTCCATACAGGTGAGTTAGAGTGTTCTAGAAGCTTTGGTGTATTCGCTTCATCGGAGATATATCTCGAAATACTTTCATTAATTTCTTTGTTTGAACCCCTCCCACGACTCGAACTATCTAAAAGCAGATTCCAAATCTGCCTACCCGTAGTGGAAAGAACATCATTCGAGAATCTTGTTCGGGTAGATTCGATGTGGGGTAACCCAACGAGAGGCAGATTCACTGCGGGTTCTAACGAAATTGACGAGCCTATGGATTTTTCATCAACAATCAACGATCTAGACTCAACGATTAAACCATTTTTTCCCTCGAGAATCCTTCTTTTGAGGAAGGGTATCTTTGCTGCCTTAGTTTTAATACCAAGTAATTTCGATAAGCGATTAAGCTTGGAAAGACCTATAGGATTCAACTTCTCGGTGTAATAATCGATCGTATCTATCACAAATTTTTGGCGAGTAACTTCGGTAACAATCGTTTTGTAAAGAAGTAAAACATTGAGAAATCGATGAGGATACTTCTCGTTATTCCGAGGGATGTTGTTGATACTAGTACCAACACTACCTAGTAATTCGCTTCTCGTTTTTGATACACCGCAAATCGATTTATCTAAATCATACTTTAGTTTTAAAGATACTCTCCCGAAAGAGGAGAAAGACGAATCTCCGATTGTATCGAGCCATCCATGCGCATTTGACTGGACATCCCTATACTCATCGATTTGAAATGCAAAATATCCACGCTCTATGTTATCTTTCCATTCCAATAATCTTTCTTCAGTTGCAATTCTTGTTACACCGGTGGATTCCCCGCTCCCCGCCCAGCCACCCAACCGATATTTCATCCGGAAGAGATATTTGCTAGCTAATCCACAGAAATAGTCATATAAAATAAGTGTGTAGTTCTCTCTCATTTTTAATGGAAATCTTTTACCAGATTTCTCGCTATTCTTAATACCAAGAATTCTTGTTCCATTAGAAATGGGATTCGATTCCTCATCGATCAAAAGAAATCGATTGAGTCGATATATTAAAGCATTCCTCATTTGTGAATAAATTTGTAGGATGGGGGGGTCTACCCCGCCTCCGTAACAATCTAACCCGGATGTACCATAACGAGACGGCTTTTTCTTTATACAGGACGGGAATGAAGACAATTCGTAAAAAGCTCCCCGCTCGGGATGGAACACCGATCCACCCCCCTCGGATTCGAATAAGATCTTATCGCAGGAGTTTAATACTGCGGGGATTTTAAATTGTTTTTTCAATCCTGTTGTTCGTAATCGATCCGGATCTTGCTTGTTAGATACGTTCCAGGAAAATGATGAATCAGAACCATTCTTATAAGAGTCAATTCTATTTTTGGTAAGTCCCGCATATTTATAGAATTTGAAAAACCTGTTGGAATCTTCTAGAAATCTATCGATCCATAATGGCTGAATCCTCTCAGTCTCGTCTCTGGATATATCTTCGCTAGGGGGGAGTGAATCCCTCACTACGCAGACCCTCCATCTGCCCGAAACCAGAGGATGCTTCGCATCATAACGAACTTGCTGCTTTTCCTCCCTCGTCGAACCTGTGGAAGTATCTTCGTTCGAAGCTAAGAAATAGTAAGAATCAGGTGTTCTTCCTTTCTCATCCCTTTCAACAGATAACGATCTTTTGAATTGAGGGACGTAGTAAGGGAAGTCACTTGAATTTTCCACTTGTTCTTTTCTTACTTCGACACTCTTATTCATTGTTTTTGCTAATACCGAACCTTCTCCGATCGAACTTCCCTTATTAAGGCAATGCATAAAAATCGGTATTGCTAGTAACACTAGGATTTCCAGGATGACGGTACTATCCCTCCTCACCGAACGACGCGGATTGCGTAGAGGGAGCAGATTCATAATTCATGAGTCAAATGATCTGATAAAAGGTTCATGACTGGAAAGCGGACCCATCAGAAATTTATTGAGATGTTGGTCCTTCCATAATCTGAAGAAGTAGTCCAATCCACCGATTTCTACTAACCTCGGAACTTTGGATGGAGAATATGGACTTCCTACCTTTTTTTCTCTTTTCATTTTATTTCTATGCGATAGAGACTATCTATTTATCACAATGATTATACAGGGAATCTTTCAAAGTTCAAGATGCAATAGAATAAGTACCTCAAGTAAGTAGAGTAATTTCTATACAGATTTTTGTGGAACCGGATCGGGAATTCCGAATCGTTATTACTGGGGAGACCTGTGCGTACCCCACCCACCTTTTCTCAGAACTTTTTCTATTCCAAGCGATAAGAACGAGTTCTCTAACTAATTGAATGGGCGAACGACGGGGATTGAACCCGCGCATGATGGATCCACAATCCATTGCCTTGATCCACTTGGCTACGTCCGCCCCCTCTGCTACTCACTCGTCCCTCCGAGCGGGGAAGGGAACAACAGGATCTACCCATCAAGCCATTAATAGCTATTAAGGTCCTTCGATTGATACACATACATACTTGTTGTGTATAGAACGAGACAATGGGAAATCCGTGGAATGAGGGATATACTCCCAACCCAATCTATTCAAATGATTGGTAGATTACAAGCAAGCATTCCGTGAATTTTAATAAGAATATTTTTAATACCTATACACAGGAGTATTCTAAATATTCTTCAGAATCCAAGTTGGGAACCGACGGTTGTAGGATCGTGACAAACCATTACCTTTCTTCCTGTTTGTTCCATGGGACGAACCTTCGTTGGACACCAAACCTTCCGGAACGGAAAGGTTTGGTATCCAGTTACACTGCATAGCTAAGCGGGTATTATCCGTTTATAGAAGGAGCTTCAACAGAAGCTAAGTCTAGAGGGAAGTTATGAGCGTTACGTTCATGCATAACTTCCATACCTAGGTTAGCACGGTTTATGATATCAGCCCAGGTGTTAATAACACGACCTTGACTGTCAACCACAGATTGGTTGAAGTTAAAACCATTCAAGTTGAATGCCATGGTGCTGATACCCAAAGCGGTGAACCAGATGCCTACTACGGGCCAAGCAGCTAAGAAGAAGTGTAGAGAACGAGAGTTGTTGAAGCTAGCGTATTGGAAGATCAAACGGCCAAAATAACCGTGAGCAGCTACGATGTTGTAGGTTTCTTCCTCTTGACCGAACTTGTAACCTGCGTTAGCAGACTCATTCTCAGTAGTTTCTCTGATCAAACTAGAAGTTACCAAAGAACCATGCATAGCACTGAATAGAGAGCCGCCGAATACGCCAGCAACACCCAACATGTGAAAAGGATGCATAAGGATGTTGTGCTCAGCCTGGAAAACGATCATGAAGTTGAAAGTACCAGAAATGCCTAGAGGCATACCGTCAGAGAAACTTCCTTGACCGATTGGGTAGATCAAGAAAACGGCGGTAGCAGCTGCGACGGGAGCTGAGTATGCAACAGCAATCCAAGGACGCATACCCAAACGGAAGCTTAGTTCCCACTCACGACCCATGTAGCAAGCTACACCAAGTAGGAAGTGAAGAACGATCAGTTCGTAGGGACCACCATTGTATAGCCATTCATCAACAGAAGCTGCTTCCCAAATTGGGTAAAAGTGTAACCCGATAGCTGCAGAAGTAGGAATGATAGCACCAGAGATGATGTTGTTTCCGTATAGCAAGGAACCAGAGACGGGTTCGCGAATACCATCAATATCTACAGGAGGAGCTGCGACGAAAGCAATGATGAATACAGAGGTTGCGGTTAGTAGGGTAGGAATCATTAATACACCGAACCATCCGATGTACAGACGGTTTTCAGTGCTGGTGATCCAGTCGCAGAAGCGACCCCATAGGCTTGCGCTTTCGCGTCTTTCTAAAGTTGCGGTCATGATAATCTTTGGTTTTCAAAATAATTAGTGATTCCCCAGGCTAGTAAGCTTGTTGATTCGTAGTATATCACGAAAACCTATCGGTGTCAACTGAGGTGGGTAATGCACCAAGGGTTTGCATAGCATGAACTCCTTCTAATAATATAATAAGACTATTGCTTCTAGGGCGGGCTATCGCTTACTGTGGAGCCTTTGCGTATAGTCTTAGGAGCATCAGGTGTGCCGAGTCGGGTTGGTTTTTCACTCGCGAGTCGCGAGTAGTAAAACGGAGAGTGGCTATATCTTCCTTTCCAAAAGAATTTCAATACCAAGAAGAAATTCTTGGCTATGTAATCTAAGTAACCCGCCTAAGTAAAGGAAGGTCGCTTCCCTTTAAGAGTAAGAGGCGCGCGCGGGTAAAGAAGAGCAAGCCATCGTTTTCTAAGCTAAGAGGAATGATGCCTGGAAGAGGGCTAACTCTTGCAGAATAGGATGTTTGAGACGTTTCATGGGTAGGCTTCACACTCATGACCAGTCGAGTTTCCGCTTTCCGCTTGCTTCTTTCCTTCCCCCAACGAACCTTTCAACCCAACATTAGTTTGTTCTCTTTGTGTAAGATAAAAAATCTAAGAATTTTGAATATGAGGGATTATTATAAACCCTCGCTTATGGCTTGGATTTATCCTACTACGCATCGTTCAAATCCTAATTATCCATCGTTTTTTTGTAGCGCATTCCAATTCCCGACACCCCGCGCCCCGGTTCCAATCCACAATGAAAAGATTGTGGATTGGAACAAGCCTGAAACTAACGGAAATGGGCAAAAGCTTTGTTAGCTTCCGCCATTTTGTGAGTCTCTTCCTTCTTCCGTATGGCACTACCGGAATTTCTGGCAGCATCCATCGATTCGTCGCTCAATCTTAAAGCCATACTTCGACCCGAACGCTTTCGGCACGCGATCGATGACCATCGGATAGCCGAAGCTTTTCCTTCTGCGGGTACCACTTCAACGGGAACTCGGTAGGTCGATCCACCTACACGCTTGGATTTCGTTACTACATCGGGGGTTACACCACGCACTGCTTGTCGTAGAACAGACAGTGGGTTCCTATTCGTCTTTTATCTAATCCGCTTCATAGCCTGATAAGGAATCTGATAAGCTAATGATTTTTTACCATTTTGAGGGATACGATCAACCAACATGCTTACTAATCGATTACGATATATTGGATCCGATTCTATATTTCTATTTCTGTTCGCTACACTGCTCCGATGTAACATGAGTTTGCAGATATATCAGATTTCATTCAATTCTTTTATCCCAATGGTATCTCAGAATATTATTTTGGCTTCTTCACTCCATATTGTAGGGTGGATCTGCCGGTTAGTCGGAGACCTCCCTCCGAACTGCACGTACGACTCTCATCGAATACAGCTTTCCATATGATTGAATAGAAACTACTGAAGTGACTTTCTTTTTCAATCACTTCAATCTTAGTGATCATATTTACTCATTATGCATTGAGTATCCGTTTCTTCCTCATTATTCTAAAGATAATAGAAAAAAGTCAAAGTTTAGGGATGGAAGAAATAAAATCTTGCATTTCAGTTATCTTACTCAAAATGTCCGTGGGTTTATTGATCCAATTGCCGAATGTTCACAAAAATTCCACCGAATCTCCGTAATCACAGTCTGAACCCGTTCCAAGAGGAAGAGACATTCTAAGATTTTCTGTTCTGGGTAAGAGTCCGGGTAAAACTCAACTTACTGGGATGTAATACCCTAGACACCAAGTTGTTTCACGCAAATAGATGGATAATTATCAATCCTCCTTGTATTGTAGTAGCAGGCTTCAGTCCCCTGGCAATGCTGGGTCAGCTACACGTTCGACATATCAGAACAACTGATACGGAATCACTGCGATGATACAAGTTGCGACAATGCTCTGCAACGCACTAGGACGCCCTTTCTTACGATCCTTTACCCCCACAGCATCTAATGTTCCTCTAACGATGTGATACCTCACACCGGGTAAGTCTTTGACCCTTCCGCCTCTCACAAGGACCACCGAATGTTCCTGCAAATTATGGCCAATACCTGGTATATATGCCGTTACCTCGAACTTGGAGGTTAATCGAACTCTGGCGACTTTACGTAGGGCAGAGTTAGGTTTTTTTGGTGTAGTTGTGGAATAGTTGACAGATGAGTCAGTTTCAATGTCACTATACAGAACCGTACGTGAGATTCCCACCTCGTACGGCTCCTCGTCATTCATTCAATTACTCTTAAGAGAAAGAGTACAAAATTCTCTTAAGAGAAAGAGTACAAAATTACTTTCAGCTGTTCTCAGCTACGAAAGAATTTACAAAAAAATTAGATTGTTTTCAACTCATTTTTCAATTTTTCTTTCTTTGTAGCACGGATAGAAAAACGAAAAACCTATCAGATTTATGGATAGATTTGCTAATGAGTTTCTCGCTTTCGCGTGAGTCACGAAACGGATCGGATAGAGAGGAGATTGACGAGTTGGTATAGGCTTATCCATATCATTAAATACCCTTCGATAAGGAATCTATTTTGAAATGGAGACAGCTTCGATATCTGACTTTCATTCTTTCTTTCGTTCCAACGAGGCTGCCTGAGAGGGATTCGGTAACCTAGCTACCTAATAAGTAGGTGAGTAAAGATACGTATCTTTTTGGGATAGGATCCGATGACTTGACTGCTCGAGGCCCGCTAGTAGCGATGATGCTGAAGCAGCAATGAGAAAGGAAACCGGGGGTATGTGCGAAAAAGAAGAGAGGTTATTCGTCTCGGCGATTCTGGCTTAGTCAGCTTGTTCCGTGACGAGCCACTGAGTCGAGGCCTGCGTCCTATTTCCC
>ERZ1034419.109-NODE-109-length-16235-cov-21.331026_pt1 | contig 16235 bp, 16 predicted proteins | sample MGYA00520531_ERZ1034419 | MGnify/ENA primary metagenome ERZ1034419 (study PRJEB33736, sample SAMEA104288485) | Azolla nilotica | place: Sudan | collected 1982 | study: EMG produced TPA metagenomics assembly of the PRJEB19522 data set (Is there foul play in the... | reverse complement strand
GTTAATCTTCCTTGATCTTGCCTTGCTAACCTCATTACTTGCAGTCTTAAGCTGACGGCCATCTCCAACAATTGGTATCAGAGCTGCAGGTTTTCCGACCCATCAAAGCATACATCTGGTACTTGTTGCTGCTCGTGGTAGATCATTGCCCCCACACTCTGCAAAAAACACCACCGTACAGCTTATTTTTTGATTCTACAGAAAAACGCAGAGTCTTAGATCTGCAAACCGACACCACCAGTGTGTGAATCTTGTTGCAAAGAGAACACTGAGCCAAAGAGCTCCTCAATCTGACAGCCAGAGAGTTAGTTACGACGTTTTCCGCGGTGCTTGCAGAGAAAACCCAGTAACTTTTGTATTTGCGATTAAATCGTGAAGTTCGAAATCTAATCTACGTAAAAGCGCAGTCCCGGGCCATTAACGGTTACAAAAACCGCTCCAACAGGACTCCCGATTCGCGTCCACTCCGGCAAGACTCCCGATTCGCGTCCACTTCGGGCTACAGAGGCTGCATCGACAGCCGAAAATCTACGTCCAGTTACTGCTCCAAGCTCGGACACGGATCCATCTCGTAGCAGTCGAAACTTCGGACTACGGAAGCGGAGTACGTAGCAGCGTCGGATACTGCTAAGGAAGCCTTATGGCTCGGTAGACTAGCGGTAACGTTCCGACAATCCGACCCGACCTGGACTCCGGTGGTCTTCAGCGACAGCCAAGGGGCCGTTGCTCTAGCACGTAACCCGGTACACCACAACGCGTCGAAGCATATTGAAGTCCGGTACCACTTGGCCTGGGAATGCGTAACGCGAGGAAAGCTAAGCCTGGAGAAGGTCTCCACGACGGACAACGTAGCGGATACAATGACCAAGAGTCTTCGTGTGGATCGGTTCTGATCCTTGAGAGAGCTTATGGGTGTGGAGCGGAAAGCAGAACAGTAACGGCACCTCCGGGACAGTCCACTCTGGGATCTATTAGTACTCCGGCAGAAGTACTAACGATTCTTGTAACTTTGTATTTTTTTGTTACTTATGTTTTAGGAGTTTCGAATGTGGTCTAATGGCCACATTCACACCTATATGCCCAGATTGGGCTATGTTTGTAATTTAGGAGAATAAGGGCCTTTTGTCCTAACTTGGTCAAAAACCAGGTTTTGTATCATTCTCACGCGGACTTTTAAACTGTTGCATATTGTGAATACACAGAGCTCTCATTCGTGCCTAACTATGTCGTTCTTTCTCTTCTTCTCTTGCTCAGATTAATCAATAGTTAATCTTCCTTGATCTTGCCTTGCTAACCTACTGATGAAAGAGTCTGACTCAGTTATGGCTCACCTTAGTGCATATGAATTCATCATTGCACAGTTGTCTTCCCAAGGTATGACGATCGAAGAAGAGTTGCATGCCTTTATCTTGCTTAGTAATGTGCCTCTGTCCCGGGAAACCTTTGTAACGACGATCTGCAATGCCTCATCCACGGCAATGACTTAAGCATCTGCTACCGGGGCAATACTTTCCGAAGATGCCCGGACAAAGTCATTCGAGCAGAGCATGTCAGGTTAAGCCTACGCAGTTCAAGAATCTAGTGATCGGCACCATCGCAGCCGAAGCTCCTCCTAAGGCCCGAGCACCTTACGGAGTCGGAGCAAGTCCCGCGACAAGAGCATCAGCAACTACTACAAGAAGCCCGGACACATCAAAGCTGGTTGTCGTGCTCTCAAGGCTAAGAACGAGAGGGCTCAATGAGCCGGACAATCTAACCGAACCAAAGAAGTCAACTACTGTGGTTCGACCTCTACGGCAGAACATGGTACTACGGCTCCTCGACTCCGGTGCTTTCTACCACATGACTCCATTCAGATCACAATTCTGCAGCTATGCGGCTAGGAATTTCTAACCGGTACGTGTTCGTAACTCTCAGCATTGTGCAGTAGTCGGCATTGGATCGGTAGAACTGAGTCACCTCGGAGGTGCTACATTAGTTCTACACAACGTGCGCCACGTCCACGGCCTGCGAAGATCGCTAAATTCGGTGGAACAACTTGATGAAGCAGGCATCCGTGCTGGCTTCGCTACTGGAGGCTGGACATTTCACCGCGTTAACCTCCTCCTTGCCCGTGGACCCAAGGTACATTCACTGTACCTGCTATACGTCACTCTCAGAGAGAGTGGACTCTTCTTGGTAGATCTTCCGGTATCATCGCTCTGGCACAGAAGACTTGGGCATTTAAGCAAATCCGGCATCATCCACCTATCCAGAGCCGGATATATCCCGAAACTCTCCTTCTCCAACCATCAGTTCTACGACACTGCTAGGACGGTAAGCAGACAACGGTGCCCCACCCGACATGGACACCACGGGAGTCAAGCCCACTTGACTTAGTACACTCCTACGTGTGCGGTGCTATGCCGCATCAGTCCCTTGGTGGTGCTTCATACTTCGTGACTTTCATCGACGACGCGACATGGAAGGTCTAGGCGTACACGATACGGACCAAAGATAGAGTTTAGGGTTTAGGCGTACACGACGTTTGGCGTCACGACACTCACCCCCACCAAACCGGCATATCCTCCAGCATATGCCCAAGAGGAACACGGTCCATGATAATTATACTTATACTTACGAGCTATTTAGTGCACTTGTGTATGCTTATTGTGCTTGTGCGTTTGTGTGTTTGTGTGTGCACTCTTATACATGTGTGTTTGTGTGTGCACGTGTACTCTCATTAACATATGTGTTTGTGCTTTTATACATTCATGTATGTGTAATCATACACATGTGCATGTGTGTGTGTTTTTGCATGTGTCCACGTGTGTAAACACACACATTTGTTTGCATAGAAAATAGGCTAAAAGAGATATGGACGTTTGCAGAGGGTGAAGATAAAGCTTCTTCAACAAAATGGAGGTTTTCACTGCAATTCGAAGGAGCTCTTGGCGAATGCAGCCACAGGAGGTGGAGAAGAGGTGATGGTGAGGTCCTTATGTATTCGATGATGGTCAATTTGTAGGTGATGATCGGCGACAACAAGTGATTGATGGTTGCGGCGATAGCGGCGTTGTGGTAGTGGCTTCCTCATTTGTCCTCTTCAGCCTCTTCCTCGTTTACTTTTTCTCTCTCATCCTTCTTATGTATTACTTTCTTTTTCCTTTTGTTGCATAGATTTTTTTGAATGTATTTACGTGTCCACTGGCCCCGTAGACGACAGCAGTGGCCATAGTATCGACATCGACATTGAAGACGATATCCTTTATGGTTGGGTATTGCTAGCACTAGCAGATGTTGGTGACATCTTTGGCTGCAACTCCGATAATGATAGCGATATCGGCAATACCTCTTTATGTTCTTCCTCTTCTCTCTTTTTCTCTTGTTGTTCTTCACCCGGTTTTTCATTTTTCTTTTGTGTTTGATTTGACTTGTTCAGGTCGATATAGCGGCAATTATCTCGGCGATGATCACGACCATAACGATGTGGGGAGCGCCAACGTCTCCTCTTCTTTCTCTTCTTCCTATTTCTCTTCAATTCATCTCTCGATCTTTTCTTTCTTTTCTTTCTTGACCTCTTCTATTTGTTCTCTTTTCGTCTCTTGGATTGCTTCATTTTGGTTTTCTTTCTGTGTAGGTTGTCTTGCCAATGGGTTCTTTTGCGACGATGATCACACCTCTCTTGGTCGAAGTTTGCATCGCGACGATGAGATGGGTCACGGGCCTCTTCACGGCCATGGCTACAACGCTCCTCTTCTTGAGAATCCCTTCTATTCTTGGAGTAACACCACTCACGATCAACTGATCCCTCGCGACGACGTTGATTATGATGATGATGTGAACGATGTTTGCGGCAAACGTATAGAAGAAATCATCTTCTTTTTCGCTTCCACATCTTTCTTCTTCGTTGTAGACAAGATGATGTTGATGACCACTTTAATAGCATTTGTTCTGGTGATGATGATGGTTTTGTAGTTTTTTGTGATGATAAGGGTAATGTAAATCTTGTCGTCGATAATGTACTCTCCCTTATCGATGTATTCAATGTCGACTTCGTTATCTTGGTTTTTGTTGATGTCGATGTAGTTTCCCTTGATGTTGATGACGATACATCCTTTAGCACACCATTCTTTTCTTCAACATTGTGGATCTCTCGCGCCTTGTCGACGTTATTGATCTCTCGCTCGTCGACACAAAATCCTCCCGTCATCTCTTTGCACTGCTCTTTATCTTCTTGATGGTTAGGGCTTAGACATACCCTACCCGTTTCCTCTTCTTCACAACGATCCCTTCCTTTCTCATATGTTCCTCCATTACCTTCTTCATGATAAGGGCCTGCACTTAGTTTACCCACATAATCGCAAGGTTCTTCTTTTCTTTCGCACTCAAGATTATGTTCAACCTCCCTGTCATCATTCTCATGGCTTTTGTGGTTATCATAGATATTCTCAACTATAGTTACCACATCATGATGTTTTTTGTCGCGCTCTTGTTCACGTTGATCATGGTTTCTTTGTTCGACTTTTCCTTTTTGTCTATCTCCTTTGCTTGGGATGTATTGTTCAACGTGCTCAAAAGAGTCGATGAGGTCACTTTCATTCATGTCTTCGATCTCCCCATCTAGCGCACCTTCTTCGACCAAATGATCGAAAAAGTCTTGCGCGTAGACTGGATCTTCTTGTGCAAACATGAACATGCGCTTAGCGCACGAGAAGCTCTTATACCCTCCATCGAAGTCACCTTCTCGAAACCTTCTTGTTGATCGGCATGCAAATGGTAATCCAAGCCGTCCAACGCCAGTTTCTCCTTCTAGCATCCCTTCTAGAACATGTGCTATTTGTGAGAACACCATGAGCTCACATGATATTGCCATCGGACCACCCCGCGACATTTCACGTCGGGTTCACCAGATGTCATGTTGTTCATGTCGCGTGCGCGGACAAGCGTCGGGCCTCTATCCGCAAAGGTGGGTCAGACGTCCGTCGGCAAGCTCGATGTTAGCCCTCACTCACACAAAGATAAGGGAAAGAGATTCGAACCTAAGACCTCTAGATGAGAACAAGACAAGATGAGATAACCATTTGTACAAATAAACGTATATTATTAATAAGTTTGTTTATATGAGTAAGATATGCAATACTTCACGATCTCTTTATATGGTCACACCGTGCGCCATTGGCGTCACGACACTCACCCCCACCAAACCGGCATATCCACCTCCGTGCGCCATTAGCGTCACGACAATGTGTAGTCTTAAGGCAATGGCCATATCCAACAGTTGGTATCCAGAACGCTAAGTGCCAAATGAAGGCATGTTGTAAGCAGTATCTTTCACCGAAAGTTGTACGTATATAGCATAGCAGTTAACATTCTTCATGCTGTACAGCTATTGGTCATACAACCCCCGTCTTATAAGAAACGTCTTTGTTGTTGTTCAGGGATTGGTCATAAACTTGGTCGGCCAAAATCGTCGTGGGGAAAAGGAGGTCATCGTGGCCAAGTGATTGTTGAATACCCTGCAACTCTGGATGGGCTTAAAGAGGCTGAAAGACTAGAAAATCATTTCAAGTCTTGCCACAGAGGACGTGAAGATCGGTTACGTGTGATGTGTATGTGGCATGGCCTCCCCGGAATGGAAGGGACCCGATTTGAAGCGAATCCGTGAGGATTGTATGCAAGAAAAGAGAGTTTTATATGGTTACCTTACTGAGGTTAGTGATTTGGACAAATTGCCCATAAAGAGGAAGGTTAAGAAATGCAAGATTGTAATGAAGAAGATTGTTGAAATGATTCCAACTCCTACTAATATGCTCCTCTCTGTTTGATGAGCTTGCGTATTTATTGAGGGCTTGTAATCGAAATCTTATGCTTGCAAAGTTCTTACAAGATTTCAAAGAGTATGGAAAGGAAGCCGAACAATGACAATGTGCATGGAAGAGGAGCACTTAGACAATGCATAAGATTTTTGATGTACTTGACATTGTGAATATCAGGCAAGAAAGTTAAAGAATGAACAATATACCAAGGTACCCAGGAGGATAGCCTAATTCCCACATTTGATCGAGCCAAGGGGGTGGATCTGGCTCCTGCACATAAGATGCTAAAGTAAGAAAATAGCATTTCCCAAAAAACTCAAACAAAAATTCCAGGCTTCATGAGGATCCTGAATCACCTAACCCTCACCCAAATGATTCTGCTTATAATATGTCGCCAGATAAACCCAAAAAGAAACATGGAACATCAGAAGCAAGAAAAAGATTCAATAAACCTTTCAGGAACATTGGGCCATCTGATATTGACAGGCAAAAAAGAACAAGCTAGCACCTTCCTAGATAAATAATAACGAGTACATAGTTTTCAGTGCTATTTTTAGTAGGAACCTGTACTTTTCCTAGGGTAATGCATACGAAACAAAGATACCAGTTCGATAGAACGTAGAAAAGCAATCTAGGAAAGAATTGCATGAGATGCTACATACCCCAATGCCAAGGAATTGCCTTACTTCACTCCCAAGAACACCAGGCTTCATATCATCAAATTTTCCACCTGGAGACTGATGATAATATCTAGATGCAGTTCGAGCTTCAGAGCTTCGTTTCGCTGCCATCTGTTTCCTTGCATTACTTACAGCAGTATTATCTCGGGGCCTTTGACAATCTTTGAGGGTGTGACTGTATGATCCACAGTTAAAACACTTTGGCCCTTTATTACTGTGTTTGAAACTCCTGAATTACATGGTACCCAAACTGATATAATGAGGATTTTTATCATAGTCTCAATCTTTTCAATAACTTAATAAGCAAAAGTTTATATTAAAGAAGTCATCTACAACTACAGATGCACAAGAAACGAATGATAGCGCAATTTAGGCACACTCAGATCATAGAAATGGCATGACTACGAAAGTAAATAATACTCATTGTGTGTCTTCAGATGATTAAGCACCGAATAGCCGAATGACTCCATACAGGGCCTAAAATCTAATAAGCATAGAAGAGAAGAGAATAAATTTAAAAATGCACAAGAAGTACTTTTTTATTGTTTTTAAGTGATACTCCGTGGCAGCATCAAATCCTGTATTTGGACTTTGAGACATATTCTATTTACCCCTCAATATATTATGTAACTCTGTTTCTCCCTCTATCAAAGCTCCGATCCCTGCCCGTTCATACAATGGCACGGCTATTTCCCTATCTTGGCTTATAGTTGCTACATCAACTGTGGCACCAACTCGGGCATGTTTTGATGGTTTATCCATCCAAAAGTGCTGCAAAATACAAGTACAAGCTTTTCAAGTTCTAATATAAGCAGTAACCACATGTAATAATAGCTTCCATTTGTAGGTACCAAACATACCACTGCTGTTTTTCCAACTTCACCATCTTGTAGTGCTGGGAAATACATCTCATCTCCACTTTCCAAAGAATCAGAGCATGATTCCTGGAAAAACAATACACAGATGAAAAAGGGAATATGCATTTACTATCATGAGATTCCTGGAAAAACAATACACAGATGAAAAAGGGAATATGCATTTATTATCATGAGAACAATGTAACCCTAAATTGAAAAAGATAAGAGAGTTCAAACAGAAAATCAGGGAAAGAAAGAGGCAACTACCCACGTTGAGCTTTATCCCCTTAGAGTCAATCCCAAGGCCAGCTGAAGCATTCAAGCAAGCAAGAAACTAGGAATAGATATTCACAGTAGGAGAAACTTGTACCTCCACAAATTTGGGTACGAAACAGTAATATACAGAACAGATGGACACCAAACATACCAATGAGCATGTAAACTGGTCTAAGAGTAAGTGCACATCATGACTAGTGAATTCGACATTTTTGGCATGACTTCAGTTAGGCATGTTGTTATAGCATGTGTTGGATACCCTTAAATTTCTCGAGGATTTAGAGTCCGTTATGCCTCCAAAGAATTACCTCTGGACTCGGAACTACATGCAAAACTATGGGGAACACAACACCTTTGCTAAAAACTCAGGGCCAATATATATTTGCCGTTATACAGCAAAAAACTGTGTTGAAACCTTTCAAACTTTAGCACACGTTATCAATTTATCACTAATGGCCAATATATAAGATTATAACTCCAAACTTTTTAAATAGAATATTGAACGCTAATTTTCTAAGAATGACAAAAACAAACTTTTATGATAAGATAAATTTGATGGTGCAAAACATTAACCAGATATGCACGAAATATAAAAGCAATCCCATACTTTTCGTTTTCAGCTTCGGTTAGCTTCATAAGGTATTAGACCATCGCGATACACTTACGATTCATATCATCGATGACACCAATAAGGGAAGGATTATAAAGAACCATGATTCTTGGATATCTGAAGATATGATAAACATATGTTCATTTGAATATCTCTAGACATTTTCAATACGGAAGGTAGGAATGACATGAACTCTTTCATCCAATAAGTAAAAGAAGTGTTTGTTTCGTACAACCACTAGCTTACGAATAACAATGTCAGAATGTGATAACGCTAAATATGTTGATAGGCCTTTCTCTATTTTATACAAATGTGTAGCACAACAGTTAGAATGTCGAGGTTTTGAGTAATCACATAGCTGCACTTGGAATGAGATGCACATAAGTATATATATATATATAGCATAATCTTGAGGTGTGCTTACATTGCATGCATCAAACACAGAGTCTAGCTTTAGTTTCGATCACAGAATTTTAAAACAGAGATAACTATGTAAGCATGCAGAATATGGCCAGCGTATAGTACACACCTCCTCAAACCCAACCAATGTACTGTACCACTCAGCCCATTCCATTAGGAGCTTCTCACTGCCGCACAGTAAGAGAACTCAATGGTATAAGTGCAGGTTTCCAGTTCATCCAATGGACTTTGAAGTGAATGCTGCTGAATGGTAGTACATACCTTGTGAGACACTTATAGATCACTTGAACAGAAGGCATGCTGCTGGAGCATGATGATTGGGAGCGTTTTAAATTTATCCCTAAAGAATTGTTTTCGTCATGAGTACCAGAATAACAGAAGAGTATATCAGACAAGGTAAACTGCAGCATAATGTACAGACAACTAGAACAATAGCCAAATGAATACCCATGTGTCTGTCGTATATTCAGGAACATGCACTGATACTTATTAGAACAAAAGTGTACCAAGAGCATCTTACTAGACCATAATGAGGTACAAAGCCACTTCTGTCAGCAGCATACCAGATCAACTGCTAGGAACTATTCTCATCGTAATCGTATCAATTCTGTATCATATTCAGCAGGGACATGCGAGGAACATTTCCATTGTCTTTAGTTCTGCAAGCCAATATTGATTGAGGCTTCTTCTATCTTCATTACCATTGTACATGGACCAAGCATTGCACCTCTAGAGTGCAGCTAATCCTAGAAGCCTCTTACTCATGGGCAAGCATTTACGCCACTCGGACTATGTATTCCCCCAACTCCTTTGGAAATTCCCGGGAATCACCCTGAGTTGGAATTGAACGAGGAGATGGATACCAAGCTACACCCCGGATGTGAGTGAAACAGGTATTCAGGTCTTGTTTTCAAGGATTCAGGTGGTGAACCCTCGTGTTGCTTCCACTGACCGCAGTAAACTGCCCTTGATTCCCGGCGGCCGTCCAGAAGGAATTGCCATACCCTCATTTGGGCTTTGGCTCTTAGGTAGCACATCCGACGACGACGACGACGACGACGAGGGTGAGGCTAGCTCCTTTGATGAGATGGCTCCAAGTACTTGCTTGGGGCAGCCCGCTCCTGCCTAGTCACAGTAACAAAGGATCGTCTCACCAGTCACAGTAACAATGAAAGGGATTGTCTCACCAAAGAAGGAGATTACATGCACATGTGCTGCTCGCTCCTATAGACTGATTGTACGGCTGAAGTAAACACAAAACATCACATCTGTCACTGGAAGAGCTTAAACTATATTACAGCTTTTCCTCCTGAACACTCATTTCTGCTCAATAATTACTGATCTTAGAGTGTGAACAGTAAAAAGGCAAGCTGCATTTCGTATTAAAATTTTCTTTTGCTGAAAGAGTTCTTGATTTCAAAGCGTTTGAGTTCTTTGATTAACTGAAAGCACTGCTTTCAGTCAATGCTTCATAGATCATACAAAAAAGAAGAACAAGTATGGGCTGTGTCATAGCCCCCCATATGGAAAGCAGTTCTTTCTTTCTGCGTTGTCCTTACAAAAGTGGGGCTACTAAATAACGAGCCCCAATAAAAGGAAAACAGGATCCAGGCAAGAGCGAGAAGCACGTGGCAAGATTAGTGGTGCTGTTGCAGGACCATCCTAATAGCGAGCTCCAAGGCGAATCCGGCGACAGCTTTGGCTTTCTTCTTCATGGAAGCCCTTTTGCTGCGCCGTCTTTCTTCTTCATCCTCGGCTCCCCCACTTCCATCCACCATATCATCGATGGGGTTCTTGAATCTAAAGACATTACAAGGAAAGACATGTCATGTCAGACCATAGCGCATACATAATACTAAAACAAGCCTGACTGACGAGGGAAGAAAGACGGAAGAACCAAGGCCCACTTACATGGTAGGGGAGAGCTGCTGCTGCTGATGATGATGATGATGATGATGATGATGAGGTTGAGGCTGGCGCTCCTCCTCCAACCGCATCAGATCCGCATAGTCGTCGAATCGTGCCTTGATAATGATCACCCCAAAGAAGAGGGCGAGGAAGGAAGCGAGCATACGAAGCAGGTCGAGGATGCCTGGGCGACATCTCCATACAGCAACTTGAAGTACGGGCTTCAGGAGCCACGAATACAGCGGGAGCTCCCACATGAGACAGATGACAGCGACCGTCACAGCAATGTGTTGCAAGCTCTTGGAAACCATACTGCCTGCCTGTCTCTGGTATGGACTCAAAGCAATCCAATAGGAAAGAGGGAGCAAAGCAGAACAACGTGCAATGCAGGCTTCACTTCTTGAAGTAGAGCACACAGACAGAGATGAAGGGCGTGCAATGCTGGCTGGGAACAAGCAAGCAGAGCACAGAGAGAGAGAGAGAGAGAGAGATGAAGGGCGTGCAGTGCAATGCAGGCTCCCTGAAACGAGCCAGGGCCAGGGCTAGGGCTAGGGCTAGGGCTAGGGCTTGGGCGGTTTCACACTACGTGGGCACGGGCACGGGCGTGGGCGTGGGCGTGGGCGGTTTCACACTACGTGGGCGTGGGCGTGGGCGCATTCAGACGGCAAGAATACGTGCGCCCGTCAGATCAGAGAGAAGAGACAAGCGAGTCCACATTCTGGGTATGCCACATTGAAAAACGAGCAAGAAATCCGATCATCGTCATCATCATATCATCCATGCACGCATGAGTGCATACATTGAGTGCAGGAAACCGGTTAAAGATGGGCAACAAGGCAAAACAAACAAGCCAGACCACACGATAATTAATCCTACACAAACAAAGCAGATTCCATCAAACCTGAGACTCATGCAGTTCCGCTGCCACGACGGGAATGCAGGCAGGCAGGCACGCAACGTCCAAACAATGACGATGAGGATGATGATGATGATGATGGATGCATTCCTTCCTTCCAAACAGACAAACCAACCAAGCAAGCAAGCAAATAATAAAAAAAAACAGCTAACCTTTATGGTTTGCGAGGCCGCGCCCTTTGATGATGATGTGCGGATCGGATCGCATGGCACGGCACGGCACGGCACAGCACACAGACATTAGATGCCCAGGACAATCGCCTCCATAGCTCCGGCTTGGCAATCCCTCAAGAACCGACGATTATCTTGTGTTGTTGGCTCTTGACAATCTACAAGACAATCATTCAGCGATGCCGATGCATACACATAAGAATACAAACAGGCGTGTGGCGCCCAGTTCCATCCCAAAAGTGGCATCTTGCGGCAGACAGGGCACCACTCGTCCGCTTCCACGCAACGGAGCGGAGATCCGACCCCGTCTGTGAGGGAGGGAGGGAGAGGGAGAGGGACTATAGATCGGATCACACACACAGAGAGGTACAGAAGAGGCGCATGGGACGGGACGGGACGGGACAGGAACGGGCAGGAGGGCTAACCCTGCCAGAGTAAAAACCAGGGTTTCCTTCCAGACCGCCACAACTGCAACTAAAAAAACCTAACGAAATGCATTCATCACTCCTCGTCACAAAGACGAGCTCAGATTCAAGAAGAGAAGAGACGCCGCCAACAAAGGAGGAGGGGGAGAGGAGGAGGAGGAGTGAGTGGACGAGGTAGTTAGTCAAAGAAACCATGGATCAAGATAGCGGCCTCAGAAAATCGCTTGCTGCCTGCCTGCCTGCCTCACTCACTCACTCACTCACTCACTCACTCATAGAGATGAGATGCAGAGAGAGCGCAAGGTTCTCTGTGAGTAGATCCAGCGATCCCGGCAGCCGCCAAAGCCGCGGCCAAACCCATCATAGTCCATGGACTACTGTGTGTGAGGAGGAGCAAGAAGAACGCAGAGCGAGCGAGACCCTAACTTCTTCTTCTTCTTCTTCTTCTTCTTCTTCTTCTGTTTCTGGTTTCACACGAGGACGACCATCATCAACTCTCGTCCAAACCCTATGTCATGCCACATTTTAACTCCAAACATTCCTTAGGATGCTAGCTAGCTAGCTAGCTAGAGAGTAATCACATCGATGACTTTGCATTCTGTTTAGCAATCGCCACCTCCAATCACTCGCATTGTCGCCGATGGTTGTGCTGATTGCAACGCTTCTCATGTAGTTCTCCACGTGCGTGACTCCACCCACTGTATTATCACTGGCGCCTGCATTCCATATTCTTAACTAACTAGCACACGATTCGATTCGTAAACACATGACTCTTAATGACTCATTGGCATCGTGCAAAAAGGCATTTATTGCATGCATGGAAGGGTGTGTGCTATTCCGGATTCTCCATCGGCAAGGAATAAGGTGACCATGCCAAGGTCATCTCGTGGATAGACAGACGAGTTTAACATTATGGCCGAGCACCGGACTCGTGGAAGTATGAAATATTATGATCGCAAGGACTTGCCTGGCCCAAAATCTCTATGGTCACCGATTTCATAACAAATTAGCGTGTATACAACCAAAGCACGGTATCATAACGACCTCTGTTCTGATGAAGGATTTGAATGTAAAGATTGTCTCGGGTGGGATCATTGTGTACAACGGTTTTATAACCATAACTCCGCCCCTGGATCTATCCGGAGGCTTGGAGGATTCATAAAGCTTCGCATGTTTCCATATCACGCATGTGAAAATGCTGCCACAGAGCAACAGAAAAGTTACAGGTCCCGTAGAATATTGTTTAGAGTGCTGGTCAACTCTTGATCGTATTCATTGTGATGGTGTAGAATCTACTGCTATCCCTCGTAGCAGACCATCGAAGTCTTCTTTTATCTCACCCTTCTTCGCTCTTTGTGAAGTTGTCTATTTTCTCCTTCCCGCCGTCATTCAACCAATCCAAACTCTTGAAATCGCTGTTGGCTGTTACGATCGAGATTCTTCGTCATCGACCCTGATATCTGTATTCTATCGACCGAATGGCGTAGAAGGATCTCATGTTAACCGTGTGCAATTTTCACTAATTCCCTGTTCGTGTAATCGTGTTCGAGTACTGTCCGCCATGGAGACCATCCATTTCCTATCAACAACATACGGTGACTTCAAGGATGTCTCCGAAATGAAAATTGCGGACCGTACACCGGCCTTATGAAGCCTTGTCCGGTCCGAAAATCCAGAACATCGTATGAACATTTTGGATACATGGCTATGCCGTTTCGGCTCACAAATGCTCCTGATGTGCTCCAACGCCTCATGAATGGTGCTTTTCGGGAGTTTCTTGGCCGTTTCCTTGTTGTCTAACTTGATAATACCTACCTCGGTCTTCACACCAAGCTCGGAAGAACACGCCCTTCTTATCCTTAACAGACTCCGTGAATAGGGACTCTTTGCCAAGTTTGACACGTGGGAATTCCGTCGTATGCCATCTCGCCTAACCGCGTCACCACAGATGGGAAAAAAGTGGCAAGATCGAAGGTTTCCACTCCTCTTATAGACATGCAATCCTTCTTAGGCTTCGTTAATTTCTATCAACGTTTCATTAAGGGATTCTCACCACATGTGCGTGCAGTTGTAGATAGAACTCGTGAACTTGAAATGCTCTACCTTTGCCTTGGATTTATTCGACACTCCAAACCTCAAGCTCGCACCCCCCCCCCATCATCTTTTTCATTAAAAAGAAGCTTGGGTTGTTGCGTCTTTGTGTCGACTATCGGTCGCTCGAACGGAACCTGAATCCATTATCCATTACGCCCGATCCATGAGCTTCTTGATCATCTCTAGACTTGCAAACTGCTTTCCTCAGTTGATCTTCGAGGACCTTAAAACCCGGTTTGCATCAAGCCCGGTGATGAAAAATCTAGAACATTGTATGGACATCTTGGATACATGGCTATGACCTTTGGGCTCACAAATGCTCCTGATGTGTTCCAACATCTGATGAATGATGCTTTTCGGGAGTTTCTTGGCCATTTTCTTTTTGTCTAACTTGATGGTACCTTGCTCTTCACACCAAGGTCAAAGGAACGCACAGTTGATTTCCTTAACAGACTCCGTGAATAAGGACTTTATCCCAAGATTGACATGTGCGAATTTCATCGTATGCCATCTCACCTAATCACGTCACCACGGATGGGAAAAAAGTAACAGCAATCCAAGATCAAAGGTCTCCACTCGTCTTACGGACGTGCAATCCTTCCTAAGCTTCGTTAATTTCTATCAACGGTTAATTAACGGATTCTCACCACATGTGCGTACAATTGTTGATAGAACTCGTGAACTTGAAATGTTCTACGTTTGCCTTGGTTTTATTCGACACTCCAAACCTGTAGCTGGCTCCCCTATCTTGTTCATTTAAAAAGAAGCTTGGCTAGTTGCGTCTTTGTGTCCACTATCGGTGGCTCGAACGGAACCTAAATTCGTTATTCGTTACGCCCGATCCATGAGCTTCTTGATCATCTCTACACTTGCAAACTGCTTTCCTCACTTTATCATCGAGGATCTCACAACCCCGTTTGCATCAAGCCCGGTGATGAATGGGAGACGAAAAGTCTAGAACATTGTATGAACATTTTGGATACATGGCTACGCCCTTCGGGCTCACAAATGCTCCTGATGTGTTCCAACATCTGATGAATGCTGCTTTTAAAAAGTTTCTTGACCATTTTCTTGTTGTCTAACTTGATGATACCTTGTTCTTTGCACGAAGCTCAGGGGAACGCACATTTCCTTCTTATCCTTAAAAGACTCCGTGAATAAGGACTTTATCCTAAGATTGACATGTGCGAATTTCATCGTATTCCATCTCACCTAATCCGGTCATCACGAATGGGAAAAAAAGTAGCAGCAAGGACGTGCAATCCTTCCTAGGCTTCGTTAATTTCTATTGATGGTTCATTAACGGATTCTCACCACATGTCCGTATAGACGTTGTTGATAGAACTCGTGAACTTGAAATGTTCTATCTTTGCCTTGGTTTTATTCGACAATTCAAACCTGAAGCTGGCTCCCCCATCTTGTTCATTAAGCAAAAGCTTGGGTTGTTGCATCTTTGTGTCGACTATCGGTGGCTCGAGCGGAACCTGAATTCGTTATCCGTTACGCCCGATCCATGAGCTTCTTGATCATCTCTATTCTGGCAAACGACTTTCCTCAGTTGATCTTCGAGGATCTTCCAAGTTGGTTTGCATCAAGCCCGGTGACGGATGGGAGACGAAAAATATAGAACATTATATGAACATTTTGGAAAGATGGTTGTGCCCTTTTCGCTCATAAATGCTGATGATGTGTTCCAACATCTGATGAATGATGCTTTTCGGGAGATTCTTGGCCGTTTTCTTGTTTTCTAACTTGATGATACCTTGGTCTTAACACCAAGCTCAAAGGAACACACATATGATTTCCTTCTTATCCATAATATACTCCATGAATAGTGACTTTTTGCCAAGATTAACAAGTGCGAATTTCATCGTATGTCATCTCACCTAATCGCATCAGCATGGATGGGAGAAAAGTGGCAGCAATCCAAGATCGAAGGTCTGCACTCGTCTTAAGGACGTGCAATCTTTCCTAGGATTCGTTAATTTCTATCGGCGGTTCATAAAAGGATTCTCACCAGACGTGTGTACAATTGTTGATAGAACTCGTGAACTTGAAATGTTCTACGTTTGCCTTGGTTT
>ERZ1034419.108-NODE-108-length-16297-cov-10.184768_pt1 | contig 16297 bp, 18 predicted proteins | sample MGYA00520531_ERZ1034419 | MGnify/ENA primary metagenome ERZ1034419 (study PRJEB33736, sample SAMEA104288485) | Azolla nilotica | place: Sudan | collected 1982 | study: EMG produced TPA metagenomics assembly of the PRJEB19522 data set (Is there foul play in the... | reverse complement strand
AGAGCCTGTATTCCAGTCCGGCTTCTTGCCTTTGTTCTTCCGTGCCAGAGACCAGCAGTCCGTGGTTTGATGTCCGCTCTTCTTGCAGTATGTGTAGTAGGCGTTTGGACTTTTCCCTCTCACAGAAGGATAGCCCCACTAGCCCGACATTCGGCCCGGAGGGGGGTCATATGAAGTCGATATCGTATACACCGGCAGTTGGCTCTCTGATGTACTCTAAGGTCGGAACACGGCCAAACATAGCACATGCGGTCAGAATCGTTAACAGGTTTATGCACAACCCCGGTCGGGCACACTGGAACACAGTGAAACATATCTTCACATATCTGTAATTTGGCACGCAAGACTACGACATCACGTTCGCACCGGATGAACCCTTAAGCCAAGTTGTCTACACCGACTCAGATTACGAAGGTTTCACCGACAGCCGAAAATCGACGTCCGGATACTGCTTCAAGTTCGGATAAGGATTCATCTCGTGGCGGTCGAAATTTCAGGAATGTACGGCTACGTCTACTACGGAAGTGGAATACATAGCGGCTAACAAAGCTTTATGGTTCAGTAGACTAGTGGTAACGTTTCGGCGATCAAACCCGTGTTAGATTCTGGTAGTCCTCAGCGACAACGAAGGAGCGGTTGCTCTTGCACGGAATCCGGTACACGACAATGTGTCGAAACACATCGAGGTTTGGTACCACTTTGTCCGAGAGTGCGTAACACAGGGAAAGCTAAGCCTGAAGAAGGTCTCCACGGCTGATAATGGTTCGGATACGATGATGAAGGGTTTTACTAGCGGATCGGTTTCGATCCTTGAGAGAGCTGATGGGCATGATGCGGACTTCGAAACATTCACGGCAGAGCCAAGACAATTGGCTTTTGGATCCGTGAGTACCCCTGGTGGGGAGTACTCACAATCCCTATACACTTGTATTTTTGTCTTTTAATTTATGAATGCGCCCATTATGAGGGAGTGACGAATGTAGTTAATAATGGTCGCATTCACACCTAGGTGCCCAATTGGGCTATTTATGTAATTTAGGAGAATAAGGGTAGTTGTCCTAACTTTGCTAAAACCAAGTTTTGTATCTCATTCTCATGTTGTTGTACATTATTGCTAATTCAGTTCTCTCTCTTGTGCCTAATCATGTAATTCTGGTCTACTGTCTCCATTTGCTAAATCTATGATTAATAAGTCATTAATCTCCCTTGTTTGCTCATTACGTGTTGTCTTAATTGACGACCACTCCAACAATATGTACACATGCATGCCTTATCGTATCATCGTTTGACACGTGGCATCACAAGCATGCCTCTTTGTATAGATATATGAGTTCACCTTGATGTCATTCAAGATGAAAACACTAGTTAATGAATATCATTCCCGCTCTTATTCTCTATAGAATGCGCTCGTGTTCTCCATCGCATTCTCGTACCTTGCTTCTTTTTACTACCAAGTAAGTCATGTCTCGCTTTTGTTCCGGTCTTAACAACCATCTCCTCTTCAAGCACTTTCTTCATGCCTCCTTTCTGGAAGTTCTATCGCAGCGGTCTCCCAGAATCCATGGAATGTATCCATTTCCCTTCGTAGTAGCTGAGCTCCCAGTTTAGCACCTCCTTCTGCTCCTCACAGCACTTTCGATCATGCTTAGTGCTATCACACCATATACACAGTCGGTCTCCATACTTGAACTTATTTTTTTGCCTTCCCTCCATTTTCTTGATCATCGATATCTTCAGATGTTTTATTCCCTTTAGAAGTTGCTCGAGCAAGGATGCATCTTCCTATGTCCGCGATTGGGAATCTTCCAAATCGATTCTCGCGTTTGGTGATGGTTCTGCCACTTTCTTCCATTGCACTAGCCAGTCCACCACCCTTGCAACCTCTAGTATAGCTTGGTGTTCCTACAATATCCTCTCGAACATCATCATTGTGTTGATAGTCTCGATTTAATTCGCCATCCCATTGCCACTCATTTGAAGACAGGTTCACCACTTATATCATATCGTATGGCTCTAGATACGTGCATGATTCGGATGGAACCAACAATAAATCAAGAAGAGAATATGGGAAATTGTGATATAAAAACTATAAGTTTAAAAGAAACTAAAGACTTTCCCAACACACGAGATCTCAAGAAAATATAAGTGTATTCAATCAGATCCTAAAATCACCCAACTCCAATACATCATGCTCCTCTCTCTTATATAGAGATGTGAGGTTGTAATCATGGCTTGCAACATGACAAGCTCTCTCTATACATAATTTACATGCACATTAATTGTGCATGAGTGCTTTTTCCCAAACACATGCACGTGTGGATAACTACTTATACTTGTAAATTTGATTTATCTTCACAATGGTAAGGATAAAGTTTAGTTAAGGTTTGAATCTTGCCCCATGCATTTGCACATTATTTACATTTTCCATTTTGCTCTACATTTTCAACATCCATTTCTACGTAAATAACATTGAATTAAACACATTATGACATCGTTTTTTAGGCTTTTGCGATCTTCAAATACTCCCCAAATTGTCATACCATTTCTTGGGCACTTGGTTAGTAAGTGGAAAAGCGTTCGGATTGTGGGTCAGGAGTAGTCACCAAGCTTGGAGGCATTTGTTAAATCTTGCGGGTGGCTCGTCGATGTAATGTTGTTGATATGGATAAGGCTTTGGAGGCCTCAGGCCTGCAAGACCTGTCGTAATTCGTAAGATATTTCCTTCCTTATCCTTTTACTCGCTCATGGCTCTTGATGCCTATTTAGGCCGTGACTATCATTAATTGGTGCCCTCGGGAGGTCATGTACTCCTTACCTGCCACATGTTAAGCATGCAACTCCTTGTCGGGTGATGTCCTAAGTGTAGTATCTCTCTCCTCTCTCTTACTTTTCATCGATTGTGGTCCTTTCGTAGCGTGTCCTAAGTGGTGTATGGTTAACCTCTAATGACTTAGTGCTCCCACTACTTTTGTCATGTGTGCTAGTTAATGACTAGATTTGGGAAGTATTATTGAAGATCTGTCATAGATATTATTTGGATTTAGTACGTCCTAGCTACCACCTGAGTTTATTGTGCTTAATTGCCGCGATTGCGATGAGTGCCAAGGAACTGGAGGTTCTTGTAGCCGGCTCATCCGACGTTGTCGAGATAGACAAGTTATTGGATGGTGTGTAATGAAAACCATCACTCTGATACCAATTGTTGTGAAGTGGATGGTGTGTAATGAAGCGCAAGATTGTAGCAAAAGCAAATGGACACCCTATGAAGAACATAGAACCGGCAAGAAACCATGGAAGCTTCCACAAACTATAACACTATAGGCATGTGATACATTATCTTATTGCATTGTGAACAAAACATAACATTAGGGTTTAAATAAACACTCAACACCTATTTATACAAATACATTGACAGCATACAAGAGTGTGAAAGGGGACAAACATGTGTATATGGTCATCTATCCTTTCCTCGGCTTGAAAAGGGATATGATCTATTCTATAGCAACACATTATGCATCACTACTTGCCATTATCTTTCACATTTATAGAATTGATATATGAGCTAATGTAGACATGCAGAGGAAATTTGAGACAAGGATCACACATATCATTGTTGTGATGTGTTTGAAATTCAAAATTCAATATATTACACAAAAATAGTATGCTTGTTGGCCCTTTGATATCAATTAACTCGAGGCTTACAACTCCACGTGTGAATATAAGGCCTTGTCTTCATGGCAAAATCTAATAGATGCATGCTTTACAAATGAAATGACGTAACATGAGTGGTTTTAAGGTTTTGGTTAATTCAAACTCAAACATCACAAGGTTTCTTGAGATCTTCTAGAGTTTTCTCAATCATAAGTTCGTTCCCAAATGATGAAACACATGTCTTCAACTATTTTGTCAACAACCTCATAAATGCTACTAAAAGCGATCGGTCTATAATAGTTCATCATATATCATGCATTGCCCAAAATGTTGTAGTGTTTTCCACTCTAAATGTTCTATGATTATGTATACAAAGATTCAACTGCCGAAAATTCTAATGTTGCGCGTTATTGTGACCGTCTACGAACAACTTTGTATGAAGCCAAATATAGTTTCGAAGACAATGTTTCGAAAAGAAGTAGAAGTAAAAGACGTCTACTCTTGATGCTCAAATCTCGTTCATGCCTACAAATCTTGAGTACCTTAAGTCTATCTTAAAATTCATGCTTTGAATGAGACCCGATGGGACCCTCACTACCTTTACTCAATAATGCAAAATAATGTAGCCATAAAAAGGATGACCTCTTATTGTGCTTGGGATGAGCACACTACAAATACATACATCTAGCTCAGATTTCTACCCATGCCAATATCAGGCTCAACATTAGGAAAGTACAACAACACCCTCTTTCTCTTCTCTACTCCAAATAAACGTTAAGCGAACTAGCCTCATTGACCACCATCCTCCTATCGCTCACCCCTCATTCGATAATCAATGCTTGAGCATGAAGCTTAATGAATGCTCAGCTAATTAGCCTCATCAACGAATCTTTTCATTACTGATCTCCAAAACGATCTAAGCAACAATGTCCTCATCCTTTCGGAGTGTCTCGAGCAACAGCCAAGACCATGTGCAACGATGGGGGAGTCAAAGGAGATTGGACCACTACTCGGACGCCGCCGTCTTCTCTCGTAGTTCTGGTGCCGAAGACGACGACGACGACGACGAGGCCGCACTCACGTGGGCGGCCCTAGAGAGACTGCCCACGTACGACCGGCTGCGCAAAGGCTTCCTCCACAATGGCGGGTTGAGGGCCGGGGAAATGGTGGAAGTGGGCAAGCTCGGGTTCGCCCAAAAGCGAGAGTTCGTAGACAAGATCCTTAATGTCGTCGAGGACGACAACGAGCAATTCTTGCTCAAGCTAAGGACGCGGATGAACAAGTGAGAGAACACACGCATCGCGCGCACACACACACACCAAGCATGGGGTTTTACATGCATAGCAACTAGTTACATACAATACGTACATACATATGCACAGCATGCATCAGTTCATCCATCCATTCATCCATTCATACAGCCTACCTTCATCCATACAGCCGACATACATACATACATACATACATATCTGTATGTCTACATACGTACGTACATACACTCTAGTTGCTTAGTGTACTAGCTCTCATGTACTCCACGCTCTTCAGTTAGCCCTCTGTTTTGTTTATCTTGGCTGCAATGCTGGCAGTGTTGGGATCGATTTGCCCAAGATCGAGGTTCGATTCGAGCATCTCCGCATCACTGCTCCCAATGTGCATAAGGGCAGCAGGGCATTGCCCACCCTCTACAACTTCACAAAAGATTTGGTGGTGGTAAGTTACATATGATTTCTTTTCCAGGCATCCGTGGAATCTGGATATGAATTGCCGCAGAAGATCTCAATCCATATACCCATGGAACAGGGGATGTTTAGCTTCTTACTACCTGCGAAGAAGGAAGTCCTCAATATTCTCAGTGATGTCAATGGTATCATCAAACCCTCCAGGTTAGCTCTCAAAACTTCGCTTCTCCATCCAACCATAAACCTTTCTCCAGGAACCCTGTTATTTGATCCAGTCAACTAGACCTTTGCTTGGTTATTTGATCCGATCATAATCCAACAACATGGTATGGAACCATGGAAACGTCGCTCAGAATCCATGGCCCGTGTTTGTTTCCAGGATGACATTGCTTCTAGGACCCCCGGGTTCAGGAAAGACTAGTCTCCTGCTTGCTCTTGCGGGAAAGTTACCCCATGATCTCGAGGTATGGGGTGATGCTTCACACTAACAATGTTTTTTGACCTAGATGATGATGATAAAATAAAAATCTTGGCATGACAATGTTACCCTTCTCTAGGTGTCAGGGAAGGTCACCTACAATGGGTGTGAGATGTGTGAATTCATCCCACAACGCACTTCTGCTTACATTAGCCAATATGATGTACACACACCCACCATGACTGTCCGTGAAACACTAGATTTCTCTGGCCGTTGTCAAGGTGTTGGAACCAGATATGGTCAGTGTAAACAACATTTACAGCTTCCATGAGAGGTTGTGTAAGAAAAAGCTTACCGTGCTTTTTAATTAATGAACAATAAAGATATGCTTGTGGAGCTATTGCGAAGAGAGAAACAGGCGGGTATAAAGCCGGACCTTGATACTGATATATTCTTAAAGGTAACTCATACTTCACAATGCTTCACATCAAGATATATTATGAACGAGAAATGATGCCTATTTTATCTACAGGCAAGTGCTATAGAAGGTCAAGAAACCAGTATTATTACAGACTACATCTTGAAGGTAAACTTATCTTCATCGCCTACAAGAAGGAAAGTGTTTGTGTCATGGAAAATACACAATATAATTCTGCTAACATATTTCCAATTCTCAGTTGCTTAGTCTGGACGTATGTGCTGACACCTTGATCGGAAATGAAATGATAAGAGGAGTTTCAGGTGGGCAGAAGAAGCGTGTCACAACAGGTAAAAACGAAGACATGAATTACCCAATATGACGGTTTGGCAACATGAATTCATTAGAGTCTGGTTTCTCACCGTTGGTTTTATATCTGATTTGCAAGGTGAAATGCTTGTGGGACCAGCAAAAGCTTTCTTCATGGATGAAATCTCTACAGGCTTGGACAGTTCCACGACATTTCAGATTGTGAAATGTTTGAGGCACGTTGTGCATGTGCTAGATGCAACCATGGTTGTCTCTCTTCTACAGCCGCCACCTGAGACATTTGAGCTTTTTGATGATGTTATCATCCTCTCAGAAGGCCACATTGTCTATCAAGGTCCTCGAGAGCTGGTTCTCAACTTTTTTGAATCGATTGGATTCCGATGTCCAGACAGAAAAAGTATCGCAGATTTTCTGCAAGAGGTAATTTGGACTTTACCTGGTATATTATTATGCCACTAATGCGCATAATATGGAACAATGCCATCTCTTGCATTAACAGGTGACCTCTAGAAGAGATCAACAACAGTATTGGGTAGATACAACGCGACCATACCGATACATTTCTGCGAAGGAATTTTCTGATCTCTTTACATACTCTCCCCCTGGAGAATCTCTGAAGGAAGAGCTAATAGTTCCATTTGATAAGTCGAAGAGCCATCCTGCTGCGCTATCAACTAAAAACTATGGCATCAGAAAGAGAGACCTCTTTAGGGCATGCTTTGCACGGGAGTTACTGCTCATGAAGAGAAACTCTTTTGTGTATGTTTTCAAAACGTTTCAGGTATGGAGACTTTGATACATTGCAGTTCAGTATCCCATATATTTGAGTGAAATGAGGGTTTGACTAACGCTTCCCTTGGTTTCTATTTACTGGGAGCAGATTTTGTTGGTAGCCTTAGTTGCTATGACGGTTTTCCTTAGAACTACACTTCATCAAAAGACGGTCGCCGATGGAAATTTATACATGGGTGCACTATTTTTTGGACTGGTTGTCGTCATGTTCAATGGCTTCTTTGAAATGACTATGGTTGTTTTGAGCTTACCTGTGTATTACAAGCAGAGGGAGAAACTCTTTTTTCCTGCATGGTGTTACTCCATACCGATTATCATTTTAGGGATACCCTTTTCATTGATAGATTCCTTGATATGGATATGCTTAACATACTATGTCATAGGATTCACTCCTGAGCCCGAAAGGTTCGTAACAATGTTTGAAATCTTGAGTGTACCTACATTAAATCCATGTTGATATGACTTCAGTTATTATTCCCGGGTGATTGCAGTTTTTTCAGACAGTTCTTGCTATTATTCTGCTTATCTCAAATGGCGGCTGGTCTTTTCCGGTTTATTGGTTCAGTTGGGAGGTCCGTGGTAGTAAGTAATTCATTTGGTACTTTCGGCATTATGATTATCTTCGTCATGGGAGGTTTTGTCCTCTCCGGAGGTACTGAGCGCTGAACTGATATGATAACATTTTAGCTGTACACCTCAGAAGATCTGGAAAGACTGATTTTTGTGGCTTACTTGGACAGATCAAATTCCAAAGTGGTGGATCTGGGCTTATTGGATCTCACCGATGATGTACGCACAAAATAGTTTGGCCATAAATGAGTTTCTCGCAGATCGTTGGAAAAAGGTCAGAGATGTTTTCATTGAGTACACAAGTCACATTTTCTTTTTTATAATTTGTCTCCTTAACAATCTATTACTCTCTAATGGAACAGCCCTACAATGGGAGCTTGGAAGCTAATACAGTAGGCACAGCTGTTTTGAAATCCAGAGGGCTCCATACAGAAGGAGAATGGTATTGGATTGGCATTGGTGCTCTGATTGGATTTGCCATCCTCTACAACATCTTCTTCACAATGGCTTTGGCCTATCTCCAACGTACAGTTCATTTATTACATACAGTTCATGTAGCAAATAAATAGGATGCATTTAAACCCATAGTTCTGTGTTGTTAAATGCAATTAACTCTTCTTTTGCATCTCATTTTATGCGCAGCATTGAGTAGACCAAAATCAATGTTATCAGAAGAAACTACTCCAAATAGTGATAGAAAACCTGCACAGAAAGAGCCTACAACACATCGCCAAGGTACCAATTGAGTCTGAATAGAGATGGTAGTATAACGATTTAAATGTAACAATAGTTGAAGCTTCAGTTCATTTCCATGTTCACGACAAACATAAGGCTATTAAACATTATATGTCTCAGGCATAAACTTAGCTAAGCTGGGGCTATTGAGTGATTCATTTGCTGATGTCGAGATCAATGGAAGTACAAATCAGATTCAGAAAAGAGGGATGGTGCTCCCTTTTATACCACTCTCTATATCCTTCAAGTCTGTCAGCTATTATGTTGACATGCCTCTAGTAAGTCATATGATCTGTGTTGTTTGCTCTCATTGGCCATTCCATTCTGTGTAAAATCTTAAATCTGTTGGTTTGACTATGAATGGAAATGCAGGAAATGAAGAAACAGGGTATAGCTGACATAGACAGGCTCCAGCTACTACATAACGTGACTGGGGCTTTTAGACCTGGGGTCCTTACTGCCTTAGTTGGTGTGAGTGGGGCAGGAAAAACAACACTTATGGATGTTTTAGCTGGAAGAAAGACAGGTGGCTACATAGAGGGCGACATCAGGATCTCTGGATATCCTAAAAAGCAGGAAACGTTTGCTAGAATCTCAGGGTACTGCGAACAGAACGATATACACTCTCCCAATGTCACTGTGAAAGAATCTCTGGTTTATTCAGCTTGGCTTCGCCTACCAAAAGATGTCGACAAGAATACGAGAATGGTAAGTCAATCGAGAATCTCTGCCGGTTCAGTTTATGTGAATGTTCATCGTAAAACTGATAGCCTTTTGTTTCTTGAGAATTTGCTGAAAGTGAACTTTGCTGAAAGCGAACTTTAAATCCTGTCTCCTTTTTGCTGCCTTTTATTCTTCTAGATGTTTGTTGAGGATGTGATGGAGCTCATAGAGCTGAATCCCATTAAAGATGCATTAGTGGGTCTTCCTGGTGTAAATGGTCTTTCAACAGAGCAGAGGAAGAGGCTAACCATAGCTGTGGAGCTGGTGGCAAACCCGTCGATACTCTTCATGGACGAGCCAACTTCAGGTTTGGATGCACGAGCTGCAGCCATTGTGATGAGGACAGTGCGCAACACAGTGGACACAGGTCGGACAGTAGTGTGCACCATTCACCAGCCCAGCATTGACATATTCGAGGCATTCGATGAGGTGTTGATGTTGTTAAATTTTGTATGCTACTTTAAATACTTAGACTTTAACAAAAGAAGTGAGAAAGTTATGCAAGTTCCTGATCCTATTTTGTATTGTATGTATTCGCCTATGTAGCTCCTTCTAATGAAACGAGGAGGCCAGGTTACCTATTCAGGCCAGCTCGGCCGTCATTCTTGCAAACTCATAGATTACTTCCAGGTAAACCCTACTCCCTGGAATACATGATAAAACATTCCAAGCTGCAAACATATACTGGACTGTCAATCACACATGTTATAATTGAAATTGTGATTTCCTTTGTTAGTCTATTCCTGGCGTGCCCCATATCAAGGAGGGATACAACCCAGCAACGTGGATGCTTGAGATCAGCTCTTCGTCAGCCGAGGCTCAGCTTGGTGTTGACTTTGCCGAAATCTACAAAAATTCTGCTCTCCACCGGTAATCAAGTGTAGCTTTGTTATTTACAAGTATGCTGTGAGTTTTATATCCATCATAATCAAATGTTTCCCTATACCCATATTTATATATGAGCAGGTCTACTGAAGAGCTAGTAGAGAAGCTAAGCGTTCCCGCTCTGGATTCCAAGGATCTTTTCTTTGAAACCAGATATTCACAAACCTTTTGGGAACAATGCATTGCATGCTTGTGGAAACAGCATTGGTCTTACTGGCGCAATCCTGAGTACAACGCAGTGCGGTTCCTGTTCGTGGTTGCAGTTACACTGGTATTCGGAACAACCTTCTGGAATCTTGGTCAAAAGAGGTAATAGTTCTACTTAAATCTGATTATGTGCTAATCAGACACATACAATAGATACACTTAATTCCTATCATGTGGTTACGAGAATGTACGCATATGAATTTATACATGATTTGTGCTAACATAATGCCATCACTTCAACCATATATGACAGAGGCACAGCTCAAGATTTGACAAATATCATGGGTGCAATCTATACAACAGCATTGTTTCTCGGATTTACTAACACAAACGGGGTTGAGCCAGTGGTGGCGATTGAGAGAACTGTGTTCTATCGCGAAAGAGGAGCAGGGATGTACTCTGAATTGGCATATGCATATGCTCAGGTAAATCTTATACACAACTACTAAAACACAATACGGGGATGTAGGTTGTACATGTACATCTTGCCTGATATGGCTGGCATTGGATGTGCATGTTACAACACACGGAATGCATTCTGTCTTAACAATTTCATTGGCTACAAAGAGAAAATTTATAACTTTTTTTGAACATATGTCATTTGTGGTGTGTAGGCAGCTATCGAGGTCCCTTACGTATTTGCTCAAACTCTAATATATACCCCCATTGTATATGCCATGATCAACTATGAATGGACTCCGGCCAAGTTCTTCTACTTTTTTTTCTTCATGTTCTTCACCCTCCTCATCTTCACCTTCTACGGCATGATGAGTATAGCAATCACACCAAACCTGCAGATTGGGACAATCATCTCCACCTCCTTCTTCATCTTTTGGAACTTGTTCTCCGGATTCCTGATACCTCGACTGGTAAATAAAGGAAACATTTAAAACAAGCTGCGAATTATTGCAAAATTGTTTGTGCTTAGATCATAACATTGTGTAAAATTCCTTTTTGTGCTCTTCCTCTTTGCTCTGTGGATGCAGAGCATCCCAAAGTGGTGGAGATGGTATTTCTGGGCAGATCCAGTGGCATGGTCAGTGTATGGATTGGTGACATCTCAGTTAGGAGATGTAACTACCCTCGTCAACAATCCAGACATTGTTGGGCAACAACCATCAGTGAAGTCTTATGTGGAGGACAACTTCGGGTATAAGTACGATTTCCTGGGTGTAGTTGCTGCGGTTCATGTGGCCTTGCCCTTACTGTTTGTGTTTGTTTTCGCCTACGGTATCAAAAAGCTCAATTTCTTGAAACGTTGAGCATGCTATGCATCTATCTGTCGGTCGTCTTGGTGCTAGCGAGCACCAAGTCATCATTATAGTCGAGGGAACAGAGTCCCAGAGTTTCCATTTCGTGTATTGTAAATAGAAAGTTTCTCAATTTTTTATTGTAAACTGATAGATAACATTAATGAATCATTGTTATTGGCAAGAAACTTATAGCAGCGACTAGCAATCACCACCAAAATTTGTGTATTTCTATTTTATTTTGACTTAATACAACCATACATTAATGAATATACTAACATCTTTATCTCAATATTTGTATTACGAATCCAAAGTGTGCCAATGCAATTGTCGGTACTTGTATGAGATAACAATGGTTTGTATTATGAAACTATGGGGGAACGACCGACACCCCACTCCTTTCCTTTTCTTCCTCTATTTTTGACATGAAATTTCATGCCCTTTATTTTGATGTGGGTTCTATCCTTATTTTATTGAGAAAGCAAAACTCTCACATCCTCTTATTTTAGGAGTGGGAACTAGAGACGGGCTCATACTTATATATAACTTCTCTCTATTAGAAGGGAGATATCAGTAGTGTTAAGAGAAGCAAGAGACTATCACAACCAGTATTAATATAATCTTATTATCTCTCTCTCTACCGACTAGAGATGGCTCATACTTATATATAGTTTTTCTCTATTAGAAGGGAAATACCAGTAATGTTAAGAGAAACGTGAGAAAGAGAGTGTGTGAGAGACTATCACAACCAGTATTAATATAATCTTATTATCTCTCTCTATCGATATATATAAGCGTCTCTTTGGAATTCTTCTATTTCTGTTGTGTAGATCCATTACAGACGTCCTGTTTTACAACACGTTACCAACACGAATTGCTCTTATATCAAGGTATATTGTCATAATCGATCTATTTCAATTCTATGAATAAATTTAATCAAATAGTTCACATCTTTGGTTATTTTTATTCTTCTATCATCTTCCTGTTCTATCTGTGGCCACTGAATTGAGTCACTTGCTTCATCACGTTGTCATGTCATCTGAAATGTCGGATAACAGATTCTTTTCACTCGCAATGATAGGCCACCTCTTGAAGCAGCACCATAGAAGTTACGATTTCCCCTTGCCACTGATGCACGGCATGCCTTCCGACACTACCGCACTCGGCTAGAACGAGGGTTGAAGTTGTCACAGCCTCTGGCTGATGATTATCGGCCTGTAAGCTAAGCTGAGGCATACCGGCTCGAAGCTGATGACCGACGTTAGTGTTGAGGTGCTTGAAGCTACAATGCTACTCCAACTCCACCGTCGTTCTAGCTTGTGATGGGTTCCACTTTCCCTATTGTGCTTGCATGCCCCACTAGGATTTCTATCACTAATGTTGCATTTAAATCCTCGGTTTTCTAACCACTTACGATAATTGTTTTAAGTATGAAATAATCATATAATAAATATTAAAAACATCGATTTTAAGGAATAAGCTCTCATAAGTTGAAGAACCTTAGGTTTAGTACATTATCGAGAGCATAATATTATCTGATTTATTTTCTTGATTGTTATGTTTTTTTGGGATATTATTTAACAAGTTAGTAATTCAGAAAATTACTTAATAAATAATAAAATCCCGAATAATGCTAGGAAAATTTTGAGAATATATTTGAAATCAGTACTAAGCACAAATAACCAAAACCAAATTATTTGCACACTTACACTATTTTACCTGAAGTAAAATTTTGCATTCGTAATGTAGGAAATGTCTGATATTGCTAAACGAGAGTTTGCTGAGCTTGCCGTTAGTGGCAAGAATTACCTGACCTGGGCACTGGATGCCAAAATTATGCTTGGTGCTAAAAACATCCTGAAATGCATTCAGGATCCCATTGTTGGGACATCAGCTTCTGGCATCTCTGAATTGCCTACTCAAGCTGAGAAGAATCAGGCTCTGCACTTCCTGAGGCACCATTTGAATGCTACTCTCAAGAATGAGTACATGACTGAGGAAGATCCAAAAGTCCTTTGGCACTCACTGAAGGATCATTACGGCCACCAGCAAAATGGTTTTGTGGTACGAGTGATCTTGCATGTAGGGAGTCGGGTGATAGACACCACCGCCCTACTTGACTCTAGGGCAACAACATATTTCATGGACATGCTTTTTGCCCGTACGTATTCCATTCCCAAGGCCACAAAAACAAAGCCTGTCCCGATCGAGGTTATCGACAAATTACTCCTCCTGTTGGGTGCCATCACAAAGGGGACAACTCCACTATAGCTCATGTGGAGTCTCATTGGGAAACGATTGCCTTCAATCTAATTTCTTCCCCTATATACCCTGTCATTCTAGGAATGTCATGCTTAGTGATGCACAATGCCATTGTGGATTGGCGTAGGCACTCTATCAACTTCACAAGTTGGATTGGTGTAGGAACTCCATCAGCTTTGGTGAGGCCTAAGCCTAATCATCACCCTGTCCTGGAACTAATAGACATGGACATGTCCACATTCGAGTTTGATTCATTTTTTAACATGGCACTAGTCATGTGAACGTTCAAGCTGCTATTGAAGCCAGTTCGTCAACCTCAATTCCTTCAAAATAATGAAAGTTCTCTAATGTGTTTAGGAAAGAGAACTTGGATAGACTATCAGAGCTTCATCCTTATGACTGTCCAATAGACATTCTTGACGGTGTCTGTCCTCCTTTCGGACCCATTTATGGGTTATCAGAACTAGAGTTGGAAGCGCTCTATGTTGGAGATGGCCGTCAGATTAAGACAACACGTAATGAGTATAGAAGCATAAATTAGCAACAATTAACAACTGATTAGCAATAGATAAAAGAAGAGAGAGAATATGACAAGCTCTATGGCACAATGAGAGTAATTGTATTCACAAGATGGAAACAACAACACAATGAGATACAACTATATATTCACAATATGACAACCAACCTTACAATCAGATACAAACTTGGTTTTTAACCAAGTTTGGACAAAGGCCCTTATTCTCCTAAATTATCAAATACAGCCCAATTGGGCGTATAGGTGTGAATGCGTCCATTAGGCCACATTCAACACTCCCTCGTAATGGGCGTATTCCAAAAACAATTGTAAATTACAAGGTTACAAGGATCGTCAGTACTCCCGGTCGAGGGTACTAATGGATCTAGAAGGGGACTGTCCCGGCTCTGTCATTACTGTTCCGAAGTCCGCTCCACGCCCATAAGCTCTCTCAAGGACCGGAACCAGTCCACTAGAAGACTCTTGGTGATCGTCTAGGCTTAGCTTTCCGTGCGTTACGAACTCCCGGACGAAGTGGTACCGAACCTCGATGTGCTTCGACGCGTTTTGGTGTACCGAGTTACGTGCTAGAGCAACTCCCCCTTGGTTGTCGCTTAGGACTACCAGAGTCCAGGTCGGGTCAGATTGCTCAAATGTTACCGCTAGTCTACCAAGCCATAGAGCTTCCTTTGCAGCATCCGATGTCGCTACGTATTCAGCTTCCATAGTAGATATAGCCGTACAGTCTTGAAGTTTCAACCATCATGAGATGGATCCATATCCGAAATTGAACCAGTAACCGGACGTCGATTTACGATTGTTGATGCAGCCTCCATAATCCGAGCCGAGTAGCCAACTAGGCTTGAGGGTTCATCCGGTGCAAACGTGATGCAGTAGTCTTGTGTGCCAATTAGATATCTGAATATATGCTTCACCGTGTTCTAGTGTGCATGGCCGGGGTTGTGCATTAACCTACTAATGAGTCTTATGGCATGAGCTATGTCTAGCCTTGACGCGACCATAGTGTACATCAAGGAGCGAACTATCCGTGCATATGGTACCTACTTCATATGATCCCCCTCCGGACCGGATGTTGGGCTGTCCTTTCGTGATAGCCGTGAGTTGGCAAGTAGCGGTGTTCTAGCTTGTTTGTCCATAGTTAGGTTGAAGCATTCGAGGATCCTCTGGATGTAGTCGGACTATGTAAGCTACAACCGATTTGATGCCCGATCCCGTGTGATCTTCATTCCGAGGATATGGTGTGCCGGACCTAAGTCCTTCATGGAGAACTTCAACCGTAACTGTTGTCAGAGCTCGGCAAGCTTCCCGTGTCGTCAAGAGAGTAGCATATCATCCACGTAAAGGATGAGGAAGATGGGATTCCCATCCGGTGCGTCCTTGTTGTAAAGGCAGTGGTCCTCATCCGATCTTAGGAAGCTGATTGACTGCACGAAGTCATCAAACATCCTATACCATTTCCGTGGAGCCTACTTTAGTCCATAGAGGCTCTTCCATAGTTGACCAATGAGATGTTCTTGGCCTGGTGACGCGAAGCCGTGTGGCTAATCCATGTAGATTTCCTCGTCAAGATCACCGTGGAGCGATGAAGCTCAAGGTTCTCGGTAGCGACTACTCCGAGAAGAAACCGTAACGTAGTCATCTTGATTACTGGAGAGAAGAGTTCGTTGAAGTCGACTCCGTACTCTTGTCGGAATCCCTTCACAACTATCCTAGCTTTGCACTTGACTTGTTGAATCGGTGGTCTGCTTGAGATGGTGGGCCCACCGGCACGGTATTGCCTTACGATTCTTGTTGGAAACCGTGGGCCTAGTTTCCGGTTGGTACTGCGCGATCTAACTACGG
>ERZ1034419.107-NODE-107-length-16299-cov-41.453090_pt1 | contig 16299 bp, 17 predicted proteins | sample MGYA00520531_ERZ1034419 | MGnify/ENA primary metagenome ERZ1034419 (study PRJEB33736, sample SAMEA104288485) | Azolla nilotica | place: Sudan | collected 1982 | study: EMG produced TPA metagenomics assembly of the PRJEB19522 data set (Is there foul play in the... | reverse complement strand
ATTGTTGTTGATGAATTCTTGCCCCAATGGAATTACACCCCTTAACCAGAGTTACTGGTTATTTAATCAACTATCCTTAGGCAGATGATAGTGAATCTGTACGGCATCAGGAATCGTTTCTAGGTTGACATTAACTACTTCTAAGGCACAGGTGAGTAAGTTGGTTGTCCCTTTTTTCCCAAATCCAAAAATCATTGATGCACCAACATCAAATGTATATGCTTGACTTTGAAAATATCCAGCACTACTACCGGGAATTAGATAACGTTCCAGAATTAAAACTTTAGCTCCTTTTGCTGCTAACTGGGTAGCTGTTACTAAACCACCAATGCAAGAATCGATAACAATAACATCAAATAATTCGTAATTCATCACAACTGGAAATAAGGAACAGGGATTAGGGTTAAAAGTATCTTAGTATATGTCTTGTTTATTTGGTTTTACTAACCAATTTAGAGGTCTGACGCACCCTACTAATATGCCAGTTGCGTAAGTCCTGTAATGGAGAAGAAAAAATGTAGTTCCAGACGCGCAAAGCCGAAAATACAACGTCCAGATTTGAAACCCCTAATTTTAATTAGGGCGTTCCCCACATCCTACACCCCTTTCATAACTTAATACTTACAAAAAAGAGGGACAAGCCTGCTACCGCTGGCCAATCCCGTCTGCCGATCCTTTAAAGAGAGGAGAACACTGTATAGCAGTATAGCCTCGGTTGAGAATATATGTCAACTATTAATGAAAATATTTGGCAATAAAAATTGCGATCACTAGAAATCAAATTGGCAGCAGCATTACTTGGTAGCCCAATTTAAAATCTCAAATCCAAAATTGGTATCAGCCATAATCTGAAAAGAGTATGATGGTTGTTCAGTTCCTAATATAATTAAAAGCAGCCCATTTCTGGCTATGACTCAACAATTGCTTGTTTATGTTCCACCCCATCCCCTAATCAAGCACTGGCTGGCAGTAGCTCGTGATGTGGCTACACCTTCAGTATTATTTCGTTCTGCCATTACTGAGTTGGGACGATGGTTAACTTATGAAGCGGCAAGAGATTGGTTGCCAACGCAAGAAAGCGCCGTTGAGAGTCCCTTATCCGCCTGTCCAGCGACTTTGATTGATCCACAAGTACCTATGGCAGTTGTACCGATTCTTCGGGCTGGGTTAGGGTTATTAGAGGGAGCGCAGACGGTGCTGCCCTTGGCGAAAATTTATCATTTGGGTTTGGTAAGAAATGAAGAAACTTTAGAACCCTCTTGTTATTTAAATAAACTGCCAGACAAATTTGATCCAGAAACAAGGGTGTTAATTACCGATCCAATGTTGGCTACAGGAGGGTCTATAATGGCAGCAATGGCAGAATTGACACAAAGAGGTGTTGATCCAGCGTTGATCAGAATTGTGTGTGTGGTAGCTGCTCCACCAGCTTTGCAAAAATTGAGTGGAGCTTATCCTGGTCTAACAGTCTACAGCGCCACTATTGATGGAACAGTCAACAAACAGGGGTTTATTGTGCCGGGATTGGGAGATGCTGGTGATCGTATCTTTGGGACTTAAGCTAGGATTCAGAAAGAACAGGAAGATAGCTTAAATACAAAAGAAAGTGTGCAGACTTCTGGAAGGCGGTAAAGATATGAGTCAGCGAGATGGTTTTGGTAGTGGTTTTTTACTTGGAACAATTGTTGGTGGTGTAGTTGGTGGGGTTTTGGGTGCTGTGCTGGCATCTCGTCGAGATGCGATGGATCAAGAGAAAGAAATTAATAATGGCTCCCTTGAAGCCAATAAAGTAGCAGCAAGAAGAAGGCAAATGAGAGCCGTAGCTAATGAGGGATTAGAAATGGAAACGGCACGGCAATCACTAGAAGATAAAATTGCTCAACTCAATACCACAATTGATGATGTCCGTAACCAGTTAGGGAATATCAATGGCACCTCATCCCAGTCAGTAGAACGTTCTCTCTCCCAAGACTCCTAAATAGCAGCAGTTTCATGACGAAAAACCTATTTTGGTAGATGTAGCTGCCATTTGCAGGCGGGATGACATTACCTCTATTAAAATCAATAGAATAAGACTGCGTTTAACTTTTAGCAGAAAACTAACCCATCCATGAATTTACTGATTACGACACTAGCAACCTTTGTCCAAATTTATAGCTACTTGCTAATTATTCGGGTGTTACTGACCTGGTTTCCCCAAATCAACTGGTATAACCAACCATTTGCAGCTTTGAGCCAGATTAGTGACCCCTATCTCAATCTATTTCGTTCAATTATCCCCGCATTGGGTGGTATGGATTTTTCGCCCATCTTAGCCTTCCTAGCACTCAATTTAGCTGGAAGTTTTCTGGCAGGCCTGAGTCGTCTACCATTAGGACAGGGATTTTAACCACTAATCCAATATTTCACTTTGTAGAGACGTTAAAATAAAAAGCGTCTCTACAAAATCCTGAATGAACTTATCTTCGCACTTGACCGCTAAACCCAGACGCTTTAAACTGCTTCAGTTTCAATGGAATAGGTTGGTTTAAAGGAACAGAAATTCTTAACTCAAAATTGCTAACACCAGGTGGTACTTCAGGAATAGAACCTAAACGAGTGCGGTTTTGTAATATGGGATCATTGTTGGCATCATAGATGCGTCCAAAGATATCTGCGTCATAAACTGTTTTATAAGTGCCATTTTCTGCTTTACCAATGACTATAAAGCAATTAGCAGCTGCTGAACCACTACTAATAACAGCACCTTTAGCTAATTCTGGTGGGCAATCTTTATACGAGACATCAAATAGTTTAATTTTTGTCAAAGCTTGAGCCGGGGGAGTGAAAACCCAGGATAGAAAAACAATAAGTCCAGAAATAAATATCAGTGTGAGTGAGCGTAATTGCATAAAGCGCACAATAACTTTAGAATAAAGTATACGCAACTTTTAACATCAGAGAATGTAAAATTTACGCTTAAAGAATTAAAGAGTTGAACTTTACTTTGTAATAGTTGAATTTTACTTTGTAATAATTCTAAGAATAGATACTCACTTGCTATTAGCCTATGAATCCAAATGAGATAGAAGCCAATTTGCAAACAGTGTTTATTCGTTGTGATGCAGCATATCCTCTCACTGGTATGCAGGAATGGATATTACTGCAAGTAGTTGAGTAAATTCAGAACAACTCAACTTGGGTATCAAATAGTGCCAATCCCTTGTATCAACTGACTCCAGAGGAGTTAGAAGCATTTTTAGAGTTCGTCAAAGCAGAGGAATAACAAAACCGCACTTGGAAACTGCAGTTACTAAATAGACACGTCTGAAAATTTACAAAGTACTCTGTGTCTGGCTTTCCATTTGGATTATTCTGATTGAGATACTAGGAGAGTAGAGGAGAAGGTTTACAGACTCCACACAAAATGAGGATAATGCCACTTGTAGGTGTTACAGCTAAATAAATAGGGTGTACCTAACCCCTTACACCCTAACCCCCTACAACCCTAATTCTTGACTTTAACCTAGTAGTAATTACATATTTCAATGACCGAACCATTAATTGAACTCAAAGGAATTTCTAAAGCCTTTGGTAAAAATAAGGTTTTAGATGATGTTGATTTGCAAATTTACAAAGGGGAAGCGATAGGGATTATTGGCCCTTCAGGAACTGGTAAATCGACAATTTTAAGAATCATAGCTGGTTTATTACAACCCGATGTCGGAGAAATTTATATCCAAGGGAAAAAGCGAGATGGATTAATTGAGGATGGTGCTGATACAGTAGGTATTGGGATGGTATTTCAGCAAGCGGCCTTATTTGATTCGTTGACAGTAGAAGAAAATGTTGGTTTCTCATTGTATCAGAACTCAAAATTAGAGCGATCACGCATTCGCCAACTTGTCAACGAAAAATTAGATATGGTGGGTTTACCAGGAACTTGTCATCTATACCCCTCAGAACTTTCGGGAGGGATGCGAAAACGGGTCAGTTTTGCTCGTGCGATTATGTCCAATCCAGATCATCCCGCAGACAGTCCAGAAGTATTATTGTACGATGAACCCACAGCCGGACTTGATCCTATCGCCTCAACAGTAATTGAAGATTTAATCCGCAGCTTACAATCTATACAAGATGTCTGTAGCACATACTGCATTGTTACCCACCAAGAAAGTACTATTCGACGCACAGCCGACAGGTTGATATTTCTTTATCAAGGTAAGGTGCAATGGCAAGGTAAAGTAAGTGAAATAGATCATACAGATCATCCGTTGATCAGACAATTTATGAGTGGAAGTATAAATGGTCCCATTCAAGTAGTTGGTTGATACTATTTTAGATTTTAGATTTTGGATTTTAGATTGTGAGATACTTCCTGTTGTAGAAGGTTTTTATGCTTACATCTACCGCATTCATTTTTCCAATTGGTATCACAAATTAGGACTAGTTTTATGGAGCGCGAAAAAATGCGAAGTCTAATTAGCGGCTTCACGTCTACACGAACTTTTAGAGAAGGCTCAGTGGGATTATTATTTTTACTGGGTTTAGGAGCATTTGGAATAATTCTCCTGTGGTTAAATAGAATCACCCCTGGACGCAGTTATTATAAGGCTGTGGTGGAATTTGCTAACGCTGGGGGAATGCAAAAAGGTGCACCGGTTCGTTATCGTGGTGTAAAAGTTGGTAGTATTTCCAATATTAAAACCGGAGTCAATGCTGTTGCTGTAGAAATTGAAATAAACGATCCTAACTTGATAATTCCCGCAGATTCTAAAATTCAAGCCAGTCAAACTGGATTAATTAGCGAAAGTATTATTGATATTACCCCAATAACCAACGTAGCGACGGGAACTAATATTGCTAAACCCTTAGACAAAGATTGTAATCCCAGTCTGATTATTTGTAATCAAACCAGTACATTAAAAGGTCAAATTGGTATCAGCTTTGATGAACTTATTCGTCAATCATCTGATTTTGCAGCTCAATATAATAACAGGGAATTTTATCAAAACGTCAATCGCTTGTTAGTAACCTCTGCTGATGCAGCTTCTAGTGTTGCTAACCTCAGTCGAGAACTCCAGAGTGTGAGCAAAAGCTTTAAAGGGCAAATCGGCACATTTTCTAATACTGCTGTCACCATCCAAAAAGCTACAAATGAACTCACTACAACTACATCTAAAACTGTAGGTCAATTAGGTGAAACAGCCAGCGAGTTTAGTAAAACTGCAAAACAAGGAGGTAGTTTGTTGAATAATTTAGATGAATTGTTTACAACAAACCGTTCGTCCCTAGTTAGGACTTTAAATAATATTACTCAAACTAGTAACCAACTGCGTCAGACAGTTAGCAGTTTATCACCTGGGGTTCATCGTTTAACTGAAGGGGGATTATTGAAAAATTTAGAACTTTTGTCTGCTAACGCTGCGGAAGCTTCAACTAATTTAAAAGACGCATCCAAGACCTTAAATAATCCTAAAAATATTGTCTTACTTCAACAAACCCTAGATGCTGCCAGAGTGACATTTGAAAACACCCAAAAAATTACATCTGATTTAGATGAATTAACAGGCGATCCTCAATTTCGCAAAAATCTCCTGCAATTGGTGAACGGTCTGAGTAAATTGGTATCTTCTACACAGGATATGCAGGAACAAGGAAAGGTAGCTGTCACCTTAGACTCTCTCAAAGCATCTATGAATCAGCCAGAACTCTTAACTTCTATCCCCTTCAAAAAATTTGAAGTAGAACAACCAGAATTTATTACCCCCACCCCAATTGAAAAAGCTGATGTAATTCAGTTAGATCTAGAAATATCTACACCACCCGCAACTCCTGTTGGGGAAGCAGGGGACCAGGGAGCAGGGGGAGAATAACAAATCACCAATGACCAATGACCAATGCCCAGGGAGCAGGGGGAGAATAACAAATCACCAATGACCAATGACCAATGCCCAATGACTAAATAACTAATTCCAATCTTCCTCGTCTTTTTTGCCGCGACTTTTGTAAATGCCCCCAATGTCATGCAGTTGACGGGTTTTGGTGAAAAGTTCACCTTCGGTTAAACCCCAGCGTTGCAAAACTTTATTTAGGTCGTTCTGGATGTCCCGTGCGCCTGGGAAGCCTTGATAGCGAATTCTCAATCTAGCCAATTCTGCTAAATTGTAGTCTGTAGCCTCTTGAGCGAGTAAAATATTAATAAAGGGGCGATCTCGATTGTAAAGAGGATGTTGTTGGTCTTTACTTGCTGAATATTCTGTCATAATTATTACAACTGATAGGATTTAGATTCATCAAGCTTAGAGGCTTAACTGTCTATCTAGTACACGAAAGCGGTCATCAAAATACCGGAAGCCAAAATAGGCTAAAAGTTTAGGTCATAAGCGTTTTGAAGTTTTAAGTTTTCATTTTTAATTCTGCACAACGACTCATGACGGCAACTACACCCTAGCTCATACGGCTCTCACCACTGTGATCTAATTTTAAATAAAGATACATTATCTTTAGGAAAATACAAAAAACTTTAGATAAGGGTGAACTTTATCTCACTCAAAGTCCAAGCAGCAAGGGAGCAAGAACCCGCTATGTTTGAACACTTCACGTCCGAAGCCATTAGGGTAATTATGTTAGCTCAGGAAGAAGCACGCCGCCTGGGACACAATTTCGTAGGCACTGAACAAATTCTCCTGGGTTTAATGGGAGAAGGAACCGGAGTGGCTGCGAAAGTGCTAGCTGACTTGGGTGTTACCCTGAAAGATGCGCGTCGGGAAGTAGAGAAAATTATTGGTCGGGGTTCTGGTTTTGTTCCGCCGGAAATTCCTTTTACACCAAAAGTAAAAAGTCTGTTTGAGCAATCTTTTAGAGAAGCTCATAGTCTTGGACACAACTACATAAACACTGAACATTTATTGTTAGGTTTAACCGAAGCCGGGGAAGGAGTGGCGGCCAAAGTTCTACAAAATTTGGGCGTTGAGTTGCAAGGTATCCGTGCGGCTGTTATTAGTCGTTTGGGTGACGATGTAACTGTTTTCGCAGGGAGTGGAAGCGGTTCTAAGCGCAACCAAAACTTAAGTATAGAAGAGTTTGGTAGAAATCTGACCAAAATGGCTCAGGATGGCAAGGTTGATCCTGTGGTTGGTCGTCAACAGGAAATTGAGCGCACGGTGCAAATCTTGGGTCGTCGCAACAAAAATAACCCGGTTTTGATTGGAGAACCAGGTGTTGGTAAAACTGCTATCGCAGAAGGTTTAGCCCAACGTATAATTAACCAAGATGTACCAGAAGTGCTGTTTAACAAGCAAGTCATAAGTCTGGACATGGGTTTACTAGTAGCTGGAACTCGTTTCCGTGGAGACTTTGAGGAACGCCTGAAAAAAATCATGGATGAAATTCGCTCAGAAGGCAATATCATCCTGGTGATAGATGAAATCCACACCTTAGTCGGTGCAGGTGGTACAGAAGGCGGTTTAGATGCAGCTAACATCCTCAAACCAGCTTTAGCAAGAGGTGAACTCCAATGTATTGGCGCAACCACCTTGGATGAATACCGTAAACACATTGAGCGTGATGCGGCTTTAGAACGGCGTTTTCAACCAATTTTAGTGGGAGAACCTTCTGTAGAAGAAACCATTGAGATTCTCTATGGGTTGCGTAGTGGTTATGAACAACATCATAAAGTCACCATCTCTGATGCAGCTGTAGTAGCAGCAGCACAGTTATCGGATAGATATATTAGCGATCGCTTCCTACCCGACAAAGCCATAGACTTAATTGATGAAGCCGGTTCTCGTGTGCGTTTACGTCACTCCCGCATCATCAACAATAAAGAAATCAAACTGCAACTCAAAAACATCAGCAAAGACAAAGCAGAAGCTATCAGAGTTCAGGATTTTGGTAAAGCTAGTAAACTCAATCAGGAAGAACTAGAACTTCAAGCCAAAATAGACTTAGAAGATAACCTACAAACAGTCAAAGCGATAGTTGACGAAGAAGACATCGCCCAAATCGTTGCCTCTTGGACAGGTGTCCCAGTTAACAAACTCACCGAATCAGAATCAGAGTTACTACTGCACCTAGAAGACACCCTGCACAAACGCCTCATCGGTCAAGAACAAGCGGTTGCAGCCGTTTCTCGTTCCATGCGTCGCGCCCGTGTCGGCTTAAAGAATCCTAACCGTCCCATCGCCAGCTTTATCTTCTCAGGTCCGACAGGAGTGGGTAAAACCGAACTGGCCAAAGCCCTAGCTGCTTACTTCTTCGGTGCAGGAGATTCCATGATTCGCCTGGATATGTCCGAATACATGGAAAGCCATAATGTTTCCAAACTTATAGGTTCACCTCCAGGTTACGTAGGCTACGACGAAGGCGGACAACTTACAGAAGCAGTAAGACGTAAACCATACACAGTGCTACTTTTCGACGAAATCGAAAAGGCGCACTCTGATGTATTTAATATGCTGCTGCAAATCTTGGATGACGGACACCTCACCGATGCTAAAGGTCGGAAAGTGGACTTCAAGAACACCTTAATCATCTTAACTTCCAATATTGGTTCTAAGGTAATTGAGAAAGGCGGTATGAGTTTAGGCTTCGAATTTGATAATCAAGCCGACGCTAGTTATAACCGTATCCGTAACTTGGTAAATGAAGAACTGAAAGCTTATTTCCGTCCTGAATTCCTCAACCGTGTTGATGATATTATCGTCTTCACCCAGTTGAATAAAGAAGAAGTTAAGCAAATCGCCGGAATCATGCTGCGTGATGTTGCTAACCGCTTAAAAGACCGAGGAATTAAACTCGAAGTAACAGAAAGCTTCAAAGAACTGGTTGTCAGAGAAGGTTATGACCCAAGCTACGGTGCTAGACCTTTAAGTCGGGCTATTATGCGTCTGTTAGAAGATTCTTTAGCTGAGGCTATCTTATCTAGTCAGATCCTTGAAGGTGATACAGCCATTGTCGATGTTGATGATGATAGTCAGGTAACAGTCAGAAAAGCAGAAACCCGCGAATTCCTGTTAGCTAATGTTGGCTAAATGGTGAATACCATCTCAACACTAATCGGTTAAAAATCAAAGTATTAAGGGTAAAGGTAAAGAAAAAACCTTTACCCTTTACCCTTAATCCTTTACCCTTAATACTTTTGTATTCCTGTATCTTTTCCATATTCTCGAATAAAATTCAGATAAGCTTCTTTATCTCCCCTATCTCCTATTCCCTTGTTTTAACATTTTATCTGCAACTGACTCTTAAAAGTTTGATTGCCAAATCGATGATAAGCAGTATCTCAATTCCGAACTGTACTCCAAGTATAACCAAAATCTATATCTACATTTGGAGCTATTTTAGCTGTGCAATTAATTCGTATACCCTCAAGTCTTGGGTTTAACCAGTAGCACCAACAGTATAATTTTACAATCTTTCCTCTATACAGCAACAAAACAACAGCCTCTCATTCCTTCCTTCTAATACCGCGATGAACTCTCCTTGGTGGCAAGCAAGTCGTACAGAGAAATTCTGATTGTGGTCTACCTATTACTGTCAACCAGAAAGTGAGGTTGGTTACTAATACTTCTGGTACTTACTGGGTTTCAGAATAGAGGCATTTTTGCAGCGATAGAATTCATTTATTTCTTAAGCGATAGAATTCATTTTTTAATAGTCATTGTCAGCCACACAAATACCTTTACATTTAATCCCGTTCGTAGCAGTGCGCTGACAATGAGAACATAGAACTTTTTCGTTTTCTGTTTCTTGATTTATCTTGATATAATCGCTTACCTGGAGCTTGTCTTTTTCCATCTGGAGTTTTTCATTCATTTGACACTCCCCTCTGCATTCAAAACTTTGCGAAATAAGATTTTATCATCACTCGCCATGTAGAAGTTGCAGGTGCGTGCTTCCTGCTCGTAGCTACACTTCGCGTAGATTACCCGTGTGCATTCAAAGTCCGGGAGTCCTGATGTTTCATCAGTAGCATCCCTCCACCGCCTGCCGTCAACGTTTGTTCAATATAGTGCAGAAGTTGAGGGGGCGACAAAGAACCTAAAAAGCTCCTGTATAAGGATTATAGCCTTTAGACCCTACTGATAAAATATCCACTGATTGGGAATAAAACTGATGAGTTGTTCGATTAATAAGACCATTCTCTTCGTATCTTCAGGGTTTATGCTGACGTGACCGCCTGATAACTGCACAATTAATTGTCAATAAGCACCGTTTTCTTATCAATTTTTTCAAGGGGTCTATCACGTAAAACCTTTGTCCTGTAATGGTTTCACCTTGCTAGTCGCCCCCTCAAGTGCAGAAGTTTACCACCGCGTCCTTGTCTCTGGAGGTCAGGTCGGATCGCGATTGGCGCGTTTGTGTCATTTAGTGTGGTCGGTCGAATCATCGTCAACAGCAATAATAGTATGTAAAGTATGTAAGTCACACTATTGTAATGTGATATGGTGCAATGTTCAGTTAGCTGTAGGTTGAGTTGAATGAAATGAAACCCAACAAATAAATAGACGTCTTGCAAAATCGTTTCTGTAGTATGATAGAGAGCTTTAGATCTTATGTATTTTTGGTGTTCTTTGGGCTCGCTAATTCAAACATAACCGTGTAACTCTAACTTTCGGCTAAAACAAAAACAACCCCCTATTTTAACATAAAATTAATTCTGCAAGAGGTCTAATTCCACTGAAAGTAGCGATTCTTCAGTCTCAATTGAATCGTTGATTCGGGCAATGTTAGCCACAGGTGCAACTCCTGAAGATATTGGCCAGGTTATTGCTGGTGTGGGGTAAAAGAAATTCAATACTAAACTCTCAAACTTTTCTCCGTATTTGCTTTACCCCAACTCCTGCTTAACAAGACGTGGCGTACAAACGATCGCCAATAATTCCGCGAATAGTCTCAACTAACTGACCATAAACAGCATCAGATAAAACTGGTTGAGAGCCTTGTAAACTCACTTGTTGATCTAAATCAATCCAAGACTTACAACCACCGTATTCAGGCAAATAAGGAATATACTGTGCTTGGGGTAGTTTGTAAGTACGTAACAAGAGAATATATAAAGGCTGACGTGCTTTCCATTTTAGGCGATCGCTAATAAAATACTCGTTCCAAATATTGAAAATTAGTAAATCACTGACAATAGACTCATCCGCAACTGGCAAAATATCTGTAATTTCCGCCCAACTACCGATGCGAATTGTTTCTGGATGCCATCCTGATGTGACTGGACAGACAAGATTTACATACTCCGCCTTGAGCATAAAAGATTGCTGATGCTCATAAGTAGGGTAGAGCAGAACCTGCTGATGTGCAAGCTGAAAGCGTCCTCCTCGTTCATGAATACCGCCCTTACGAAGTAACATAATCGTTTGGCCGCTTTCCAACGCATTTACGGCTACCGCCCATTCTTTAAGAGCATGAAAAATGGTAGTCAATTCCATGAGCATCTACTGTAACTCTGATTTTATTTAAGTTTAAGACGGTTAAAATGTAAAACTAGTGGAGACTGGAGGAAATAAATATTTAGTTTCCAAAACAAGCTTTCCTCCTGCCTTTTGCTTTTTCACACTAACCAGGGAAAAGAAGTAGAGAAAAACTATGCAAAAACGAACACTGGGGAGATCCAACGTCCAAATCTCACCCATTCTGATGGGAACTTGGCAAGCTGGCAAAAGAATGTGGGTGGGAATTGAAGATGCTGACTCTATTAAAACCATTCGTGCTGCTTACGAGGCCGGAATTACAACCATAGATACTGCGGAGGTTTATGGTAATGGACATTCTGAACAGAATGTAGCTAAAACTTTGTCTGATGTGCGCCATCGCGTCGAATATGCCACAAAAGTTTTTTCCAATCATCTCAAATATCAACAAGTGATTGAAGCTTGTGAACGTTCGCTGAAAAATCTCAAAACCGACTACATAGACCTTTACCAGATTCACTGGCCTGCTGGTTCTTTCAACAGTGAAATTGTACCTATAGAAGAAACCATGAGTGCCTTAAATCACCTCAAACAACAAGGAAAAATTCGTGCCATTGGAGTTTCTAATTTTTCCCGTGAACAAATAGTAGAAGCCGCCCAATATGGAACTATTGACAGTTTACAACCACCGTATTCCTTATTTTGGCGGAATGTAGAAACAGATGCCATGCCCTACTGTATTGAAAACAATATTTCTATATTGGCTTATTCACCTCTAGCCCAAGGATTGTTAACTGGTAAATTTACACCCGGTCATAAATTCGATCCAGAAGATAACCGAGCTAAAAATAGGTTATTTCAACGAGAAAACTTTGAACACGCTCAACAGGCATTAGACCAACTCAGACCCATAGCCGAAAATCATAATTGTAGTTTAGCACAGTTAGCATTGGCGTGGTTAATTGTCCAACCCCAAACAAATGCGATCGCCGGTGCGAGATATCCCGAACAAGCAAAAGACAACGCCAAAGCTGCAGAAATCAAACTTTCAGTCGCGGAAATTGCCCAAATAGACAATATTGGCCGCATTGTTACCGACCATTTGGACAATACAGGAATTATGTGGGATTGGTGATTGGTAATTGGTAATTGGAAAAATTTATTACCCAGTCCCCAATGTTGCTAAATGAAACAAAAAGTTAACTTTAGTAAACAAGCGATCACATCTTACATTATCTTACATTAGGGTTTGCTAGATTATATTCATAAGGACACAGAACAAAAACAACCAACCGGGCAATGAAATAAGTGTCCCCTGTCAGTAGCCCAAGCAAATTTTAGCATATACAGCTTCAAGCTTAAAGTGGCATTATGACTGTTATTGATAGTCACTCTAAATCCCTAAGAGGAAAAACGAAAGAATGCTGAAGTTAAAAATGCTGAACTTGTCTGTTTTAGTATCCACCTTAGTTATTGACTTTCAATCACTGACTTAATCTTAACAATTTGAAACTTCTGAATCCGCTAGAACCTGGTCAACCCTGACCAGGTTTTTAGATTTTTAAATTAGTTGTTATTTTTTAGTTGTTATTTTGTTTTTATTATTTATTCCAAAATAGCGATCACCCTCAGAAAATCAGTTTAATTTGAAAGAGCGATCACATCAGCAAATCTAATGTTAAAAAAAGCCTATCCTTGATCAAGCCAATAATCGCATTTTTGGCGGCTAATTACTTTAGCCCAGATTTCGTACTTCAAAATGAAGTACAAATACAAATGTAAAAAAATACAAAAAGCTACGTAGTAAACACATAATTTAAATAGTAAAAAAATAGACAATACAATAAAAATTGTAGACAATACAATAAAAGTTGCTAACAACTTGGAACTCGTAAGTATTGACAATAAATTCAGGATAAAAGATGAGAAAATGAATGTAAATGAGCCTGAACTAAATAAAAATACCCAAAAATCTGAATTACCAAAAAGAAGAGTTTGAGAGTAAGAACTTAGAGCAATTGGGAATAATAGATGAGATAGGAATTGCAGAAAAAATCAATGAGATATTCTTAATAGATAGTAGAGAGAGTGTGAATACAGGAGAAATAGTCAAAGCAATCATTCTGAATGGACTAGGTTTTGTATAGAGACCATTCTATTTATTTCCTCAAATTTTTGGTGAAAAAGCCATATAAAATTTATTAGGAGCGGGAATTGAAGCCGAAGATTTAAATGATGATAAAATAGGCAGAGTAGTGGATAAGCCATACAAATATAGATTAACTAAATTATTCCTAATAATTGCCTTAGAAGTAGTAAAAAAATATGGAGTAGCAACCAAATATTCCCATTTAGATTCAACCTCATTGCATTCTCATTGCATTTGCATGGAGAGTATAATAATTGCCTAAATAATCTAGGACAAGAATTATTGGATATTTCAGAGCCAGTGCGTTGGGTGGGTTTCCCGACTTGAGGCAACTGGCGTATGTTTTTAAGGTATTCATTTTCTGAATACACAAGGAGTTCATAGGATTCTGAACTTGACAGAGGAACGTTGTCGAATTTTCCAATTCCTACCTACAACTTGTCAAAAGTATTATTTATTTTCCTACTTTTCAAATCTCTAATTCACTATTGCATAGTCTTGTATTTTCATAAGTGATTGAAAAATTCAAATTAAACATTGTTGTCTAACTAGCTTTTTTTACACAATAAGAAAGCTGGAACTTTGACGTGCATAATTTATATTTTCATGGCTACTGGATTTTTAAGAACTATAGTTCTCAATTGCCTGTAAGTATAGTTTATTTATGGTACTTATTGAAGTACAGAATTTCGGTTTATCTTTTCGCTTTACTATTAATTATCCTGTTTGACCTACTCCTGTTGATAGTGCTATTTTTATTGGCTCAATTAGTTAATGCGCTGGTATTTCAATCTATGCAAAATTATCTTATTGATCTATAATTTATCGTCTTAAAAGGTAGTTGGAAGGGTAAAAGATACGACGATATTGCCAAAGAATTAATTTAGCCAATACATATATTCAAAATGATGTTGGTTCTAAGCTATGGAGAAGGCTAACAGAAACTATGGGTGAACCAGTCAGTAAAAAGAATTTTCTTCAAGCACTGAATCCCGCTAAAAAAGTACGAAACACTAGCTAGCAAAATTCCCATCTGTTCACAGGTTATAAAATTATCATCATCCAGTAGCTTTGAATTCTCCTTTCTATATCAAACCCCACTCCCTGGAATCTCTCCATGACACTATAGAGTATTTTTGTTATGAAGTGCTCGCCCAACCTGCCACACTCATTCTTATCAAGGCCCCAAAACATAATAAAGTTACTTTTTGGTGGTATTCTCTCTCTAATGTGGTATTCTCTCTCTAATATGGATACTAAATTCTTATAGAATTGAAGAAACAATTGAAAAATCAATAGTTTACAAGCACCGTGCTGAATTTACCTACGGTATTTATCTTTTGTAAGCGTTCAGGGGGTGTAAAACAGAAGAAAAACAACCCCCAAAATCAAGCCAAGCAATCAAATTAAACTGCTTTCAACAAACTTATCCATGACTCTTACTAATTTATCATTATTTTACCAATCATCAGACACAAAGAGATAACTATGCACTTGTATTAATAGAGAACACCCAATCACGTAAAATCGGGTTTACTTGTTCAGGTGCTTCATCATAGGGACAATGACCAGCAGTGAGGAAATGTTCTGTTAATTGGGAATAATATTGATGGAATTTTTGATAACCTTCCCGCGCTTTTATCTAAGGATCTGCTTCACCCCACAATAATAATAAAGGATAAGTTAGTCGCTTGAGTGAAACATCAACTTTTTCCCCTTGGGGAGTGCTAAAAATAGAAACAAATACATCTGAATCGCCTTGATCATAAGCCAGACGTTGAATTTCTGCTACTAATTGATCAGTAATTGCAGTTTTGTCTAAATAAACCTTATAAACTTTTTCTAAGGTACGACGAATTACCCAACTTTGACACACATGTTGAAATAATAAAGCCTGGAATAAAAGTTGTTTAAAGACCATTTGACAGTTTTACCTAATAATTGTTGTACAGGATTTTTAGGAGGTTAAATTTGAGCTTGTATCGCTTCCGGTTCAGAAAAAGGCCCAGCACTATTAAGTAATACTACCCCAGCGACAATATCAGGATATTCCGCACCTACACACAAACAAGCATATCCTCCCAGGGAATTACCTACTACTACTGTTTTTTCACCAATAACTTCACTAATAAAGTCTCGCAATTGGTGACGCTATAAGTCACCACTGTACTGTAATTTCGGTTTTGCTGACCGTCCAAATCCCAAAAGGTCAATAGCAAGTACTTGAAAATCTGCACACAGTCCAGTCAGATTTTTTCGCCAGTGGTCTGTGGAAGCACCAAAGCCATGTACTAACAGTAAGGGAGGAAGCTAGGGTTATTTCTCTCCGCTTTGTACATAGTAAACGTTATGTCCCCGCTATTGCCAGTATTGGGCGGGAACTGGAGTTGTAAAAGGTGTTATAGCTGTCTGCATAAATAATAGAAAGAAATATTAAGTATTGTTAATATTATTAGATTAGCATATTCTCCAAACCCAACCTGATCAAGCTCAAGCACTGCGTTAAGGGATATTAAACACATTATTCGGACTTATACAGGTAGTTACACTCAATATTTCTTGTAGGGTGCGTCAGACCACCCCTTTCAACGCGAACGAATGAACTAATAAATCAAGGGCTGAAACCTACTCTCTGTCTAAAGTACCAAATTAGGGCTTGAGGCTATCGATGTCATTAAGGACGATCACAGCATCAAATAAAGTCAAAAATTATGTCTTGAATTGAGCATTTTGTTGAAGACAACG
>ERZ1034419.106-NODE-106-length-16382-cov-39.335824_pt1 | contig 16382 bp, 14 predicted proteins | sample MGYA00520531_ERZ1034419 | MGnify/ENA primary metagenome ERZ1034419 (study PRJEB33736, sample SAMEA104288485) | Azolla nilotica | place: Sudan | collected 1982 | study: EMG produced TPA metagenomics assembly of the PRJEB19522 data set (Is there foul play in the... | reverse complement strand
AGTTCCTATCAGTTACTATTCCCAACCCTGATTCTTTCCTTGGCTCTGTCCTAATATTAACACGATGGAAAGCCAGATACAGACTCATTTTTAAATTTTCGGCTGTGTCCAATGTATTTACCATGGACAGTCAGTTAGTGTTACTACCTGCCATAATGCTAATAACTTCCTGCATTTGTGATGATAATTCTCCTAAATTACCTTGCTGTAATAGCGTCAACATCGGATCTGCGGCTACTAAAGGAGTGCGTAAGTCATGGGTAAGACAAGAGATAAAATCTTGATGCTGAAGGGTGATTTTGTCACCTTCATCTATACTGTGTTGTTTGAGTCAGAGGAGCGATAATACTCTGGCTAAATAATACATCCACGGTTACGGGTTTGTTATTTACCACCTGAACTAAAAATGCAGTTGGATCATTGAGCTGAGGAGAAAAACAAGAGTGTTAGCAATCTTGTATAAACCTTCTTTAAGGAATTCATCGCGTTACTTTCCTTACCGTGAGGTTTTTTATTCCTATACTAATACTAAAAACGGTTTAGAATCCACATTCTAAACTTCAACAAGTAGTGTAATTAAACTACATTTATGGGCAATTCAAAACTGTAGTTTTTAAGAATCCAGTAGCCATGAAAATATAAATTATGCACGTCAAAGTTCCACATATCTTTGTTCCACATATCTTTTTGTTTAAAAAAGCTAGTTAGACAACAATATTCAATTTTAATTTTTCAATTACTCATGAAAGTACAAGACTATATAATAGTGAGTCCGAGATTTGAAAAGTGAGAAAGTAAATAATAATTTTGACAAGCTGTAGCTAGGAATTACAAAATTTGACAAAGTTCCTCTGTCAGGTTTAGAATCCTATGCACTCCTTGTATAATCAGAATATTAATCCATTGACAAGATACGCCAATTGCTTCAAGTCCGGGAACCCACCCAACGCACTCGCTTTGAAATATCCAATAATTCTTGTCTCAAATTGTTTAGGCAATTATTATATCTCCATGCAAATGCAGTGAGGCTTAATCTGAAATGAGGCTTAATCTAAATGGGAATATTTGGTTACTAATCCATGTTTTTACTACTCCTAAGGGAATTATTAGGAATAATTTATTAGGACTAATTTAGTCAATCCATATTTGTATAACTTATCCATTAATCTGCCTATTTTATCATCATTTAAATCTTCGCCTCCAATTCCCCCTCCTCATAAATATTCTATGGCTCTTTCCTCAGAAAATTGAGGAAATAAATATAATGGTCTCCATACAGAACCTAGTCGATTCAGAAGAATTGTTTTGACTATTTCTCCTTTATTCACTTTCTCTCTACTATCTCTTAAGAATATCTCATTAGTTTTTCCTACAATTCCTATCTCATCTATTATTCCCAAGTGATCCAAGTTATTACTCTCAAACTCTTCTTTCTGGTAATTCATATTTTTGGGTATTTTTATTTAATTGAGGCTCATTTACATTCATTTTCTCCTCTTTTATCCTGAATTTATTGTCAATACTTACGAGCTCCAAGTTTTTGACAATTGTTATTGTATTGTCTATTTCTTTACTATTTCGACTATGTGTTTACTATGTACATGTTTGTAATTTGTTTAACACTCATATGTGTACTTCAAAATGAAGTGCAAAATCTGGGTTAAAAGTGTCATTCTGAACGTTCGCGGAGCGTCTATGAAAGAGGTAGTGAAGAGTCTCCTAGATACTAGACCCTACAAAACGCTCTGCTTTCACGCAGTATTCTGAATGTATACGTTTTAATCCTATACAACTAGTATAAATAGGTCTAATTTCCATCTGTTTGCAGTATACACGCCATACTTCTAGATCAATATCAATTATGCCGATCTTTATTTAGTTGGTAAAAAGATTATGATGCTTGGGAAAATTAAGTAACTTCATAATGTAAACACCGAGTTTTACAGGTTGTCTTTTGACAGAACTACTTATTTGAAGTAAATTTGCCATCTATAAAAGTTCTGATTTGGATTTCAGAACTCATAATTGAGGACTGAGAACGTTACTTATGCTAGATTTATTGCTGATTACCATCCTGGGCTTCCTGGGAAGTTTTGGACATTGCTTTGGAATGTGTGGACCTCTAGCAGTGGCATTTTCCCTTTACCATCAAGAAGAAACTCTCGGTTGGGAACAGCAATTAAAATTTCATACTCTGCTAAACTTAGGGCGAATCTTGAGCTATGCTCTAGTGGGTGCAGGTATTGGGGCTTTGGGCTCAGTGTTGGTTGAAGGTGGACAACTGGTAGGTATTGGTAGTGATTTACGCCGTTGGATAGCAATAATTACTGGTTCCATGTTAATTTGGTTTGGTTTAGGACAAGTTAAACCAGACTTGCTACCGCATGTTCCCTATGTTCCGTTATTACAACAGTTATTAAAAGGTAGTTTACATAACCGCCTGGCTGCAGGAATGGTGAAACTATCTTTACACACAAAATGGTGGACACCACCACTTTTAGGTATGACTTGGGGTTTAATGCCTTGTGGTTTTTTATACGCTGCACAAATTAAAGCTGCTGGCACAGGTAATTTAGGTAGTGGTGCAATTACCATGTTAGCTTTTGGGCTGGGAACTTTACCGACGATGTTAGGAGTAGGTGTTTCTACTTCTTTAATGAGTAAAGATCGCCGTAGTCAGTTGTGCCGTTTGGGTGGTTGGGTGACACTGATCATTGGCGTAATTACTCTATTGCGGACTGGTGACACAATGGTAGACTACAGTGGACACGCTGCCCTAATTTGCCTAATTTTGGCGTTAATTGCTCGTCCTATAAGTATTTTGTGGCCTGCATTGCTGCGCTATCGTCGTGCTTTAGGGGTAGGTGCTTTTCTGCTGTCGGTGGGACATACCATCCATAATATACAACACACTCTAGATTGGAATTTTGTTGCTTTTTGGTTCTTGCCACTAGAATTTCAATGGGGAATGAGTTCTGGTGCTGTGGCTTTGGTGTTGATTTTTCCTGCGGCTTGCACCAGTTTTGACTTTCTGCAAAAGTCTTTAGGTAAGCTTTGGCGACAAATTCACCTTTTGAGTGTTCCTGCTTTGATATTGACTACTATTCATGCAGTATTGACTGGTTCTCATTACTTGGGTGCTTTAAGATTGAATTGGGCTAATCAATTAGCAGCTTTGTTATTAGGAATAATAACTCTTGGTGTTTTGTTTGTGCGCTCGCACTTTTTTCGGTCAATTTTAAAAATTGAAAAATTCTATTTTCCTGTAAATGAAGACAGGTGATAGTTGACTGGAGACTGGTGACTGGAAACTGGGAAGAGGTTTCTACGAATTACGTATCCCTTACAGGAGCTGTAGGCTCTATTATGAATTACAAATTATTCCTAGTTTTTTTATATATATCATTATTCACATTCCTCTCTATTGCTTCTGCTCACACAGTCAAAATAGCAGGTAATATTGGTGGTACTATCCACATTGAACCTAATGATAACCCCAGTGCTGGGCAACCTGCTCAAACTTGGTTTACTCTGACTCGTAAAGGTGGTCAGGTATTGCCTCTCAAAGAGTGTAGTTGTCACTTGGCTATTTATGCCGAACCCTATACACCAGGAGAACCTGCACTGCTTGAACCTCCCTTAAAACCTGTTGATGCTGAACTGTATCAAGGCATACCAGGAGCAGAAATTACTTTTCCCAAACCAGGAGTTTATGAACTGCAACTAAGTGGTAAACCAGCAACAGCAGGTAGTTTTCGACCTTTTGATTTAAGGTTTCAAATCACTGTGGCCGCTGGTAAGACAGTAGCAGCACGACAAGTAGGAGAGAATGAGACTGAGACTAATCGTGCGGCAATAGGGTTAGCACAGCCTATAATTATCATGGCAATTGTGCTGTTATCTATACGTATTGTATTATTCCTCGTTCAAGCAGTAAGAAGAGAGTAATTCGTAATTATTTATTTTCCACTCTGCCCCATGACCCATTACCTACTTATGTCGTTTTTGGTGCCACTGCCAAGCATGAGCGACAATATCTTTAAGATCTGGATAGCAGGGTTTCCAACTTAAGAGGTTTTTGGCTTTTTCACTTGTGCCAATGAGAACAGGAGAGTCACCAGGACGGCGATCGCACTCTTGTACGGCTATAGTAATTCCTGTCACTTCCTCAGCAGCGGCAATGACTTCTCTGACAGAAAAGGCGTTACCATTGCCTAAATTGAAAACTGCACTTTCACCATCTTTGAGTAGATATTCTAACCCTAAAATATGGGCATCTGCTAAATCACTTATATGAATATAATCCCTAATACAAGTACCATCACGGGTGGGATAATCAGTACCAAAAATAGAAATTGATTCCCGTTTGCCTAATGCTGTCATCAATACTAAGGGAATCAAATGAGATTCTGGATTATGATCCTCTCCCAATAAACCACGAGGATCAGCTCCAGCAGCATTGAAGTAGCGGAAACACACAGATTTTAAACGGTAGGCAACATCAAAATCAGAAAGAATCTGTTCTACCATCAACTTAGTCATCCCATAGGGATTAATGGGATTTTGGGGATGTTCTTCTGTCAGGGGAATAAATTGAGGTACTCCGTAGGTAGCACAAGTAGAAGAAAAGACAAATTTTTTAATAGATGCTGCCAACATCGCTTCTAAGAGGGTGAGAGTACCTAATACGTTATTACGGTAGTATTTGTCGGGATTAGTCACTGATTCACCTACATATGTATAGGCAGAAAAGTGCATAACTGCTTCAATATAGTGGGTTTGAAAGAGATTGTCCAACAGAGAGCGATCTTTTATATCACCTTCAATCAGTTTCACCTGCAAAATCTGTTCTACCAGATCACGATGCCCATAAACTAGATTATCGAGGATAATTACCTGATAACCTGCTTGCACCAAAGCTAGGACTGTATGAGAACCGATATACCCTGCTCCCCCTGTTACCAAAATAGTGGGCTTTTGCGGTGGCATAGTTTTTCCTTTCAATAAATTGATAATTACTACTAAATTAATTTAGTTTACTGGTGTTACATTACTCTTTTGGAAGATTTCCAAGAATACACTCAGGGTCAAAAAATTGCACTAAAATCACTACGACGGTAGTCTGTGTATGTGTGGTGTGAGTTATTTTTTAGTCACTGAATAATTACAATTTGACGATAAAATAAATCCATTTACCTTGTCTCTTAGACCTGCCGCACCAGCAAATTAGAGAGTTAATCTATGTTTCAATTACTAAGCCGGGTTTTGCTGTGGCTGTTAATTGGCGTTGTTGCCTATTCCTTGTTTAAAAAATTTTACCCAACAGTCAGCTTTATTGGGCAATTTGTTTTAGGGATTGTACTGGTTGTTTTAGCTTTGGCATTTCTGAATCCTAGTGAACCAGCAGTGGCTTCCCTGTGGAAGTTTATCTCTTTTCCTCTCAAGCCTCTAGGAGCATCAGTTTTAATGTTGGTTCTTGCTGCCCAAAAAATTAAAGCAGGTGGTATAGAGAAACCGGGAGGACAATTACTGGCTTGGGCGCTGACTATTTTGCTGTTGTCGAGTACACCAGTTATTGCCTACTTCCTAGTAAGATCACCAGTTGTAGCAATCGTTCCTGCACCGATATTGACGGCTTTTAAACCTACCATTTCTACTATAAATAACATCTCAGATGTAATGACAGATGGCATCCTACCTATGGGAGATATAAAGATTCCTTCTTACCTACTACAAAATCCCCGAGCTATTACTACCCGTGGGTTGCGTGTGGAAGATTTTGTACCTAATGCTGAAACCCTGCAACTCACTACCAAAGTTTGGGAAAGTTATCTTAACCAGATTTACGTTTTCTTGCGTGGATACTCCTGATCAGGAGCCAGAAGCCAGGATGGATGAATATTATTTTGTCCTCATCATCCCATCTCCCTCATTCTCAAAATACAAATTAGATTTTTGATAGCTTAACTGGCCTGATTTCAAGCAGTCTAGTTATCGGGTAGAGTATGTTAAGAATGGCTGCTGAAATGGTTACACAACCAAAAAATATGGGCAGTTATTTGACTAATTAGGATGATAAAGTTGCGAACTTGCTTGAATGGCACAATCTCGACGGCTTGCTAAACTTGGTACTTACCTACGTCCTCATTGGCAGGACACTGCTTTAGGCATTATTGCTTTATTGTCTGTGAATGGGCTGGGTGTTTATATCCCTTTGCTGATTCGCTCTGGCGTGAGTACACTTTCAACAACCTTTAGTTTGAATCAAGTAATACGTTATGCGGTCATAATTATCTCGCTTAGTTCCGCAATGTGGATGATGCGTATGGCTTCCCGCATCTGGATTTTTGGTGTGGGTCGTCAGGTAGAATTTGAACTCAAGCAGCGAATTTTTCAGCATTTGCTAAAACTTGAACCGGCTTATTTTGCGAGCAATACTCCTGGTGATTTAATTAGTCGGGCTACTAGTGATGTGGAAAATATCAGGCGGTTACTAGGTTTTGTGGTATTGAGTTTAGCAAATACTTTGTTTGCTTATGTTCTGACGCTGCCAGTAATGCTATCAATTAGTGTAGATCTGACATTAGCTTCTCTGGCAGTTTATCCATTTATGTTCTTGTTAGTGTATTTGTTTAGCGATAACTTACGTGAACAACAAGCAGCAGTGCAAGAACAACTTTCGGATATGAGTGAACTTATTCAAGAAGATATAAGTGGCATTTCTTTAATCAAAATTTACGCTCAAGAAGAGAATGAGCGTCAAGCCTTCCAAAAAAAGAATCAGGATCTATTGACAGCTAACTTAACATTGGCACGAACTAGAAATACGCTTTTTCCCCTAATTGGTGGTTTGGCTAATATCAGTTCCCTGATCATAATTTGGTTGGGAACGATGCGCATATCTTCTGATTCTTTGGCTGTGGGTGATTTTTTGGCTTTATTAATTTATGTAGAGCGTCTAGTTTTCCCCACGGCCTTGCTAGGATTTACATTTATTGCGTATCAACGGGGTGAAGTAAGTATTGATAGAATAGAGTCAATTTTGAGTGTAACTCCAAAAATTCAAGATCCACCGGATGCTATACATTTGGCGGCCAATACAATCAAAGGGGAAGTAACAGCTAAAAATCTTAGTTACACCTACCCTGGTACCAATATCCCCGCTTTGAATAATATTAACTTGACTATTGCTCCTGGGGAACTAGTGGCAATTGTTGGGGCTATTGGTGCTGGAAAATCTACTTTGGCTAATACTTTGCCTAGATTGTTAGATATTGAAGCGGGGCAGTTGTTTTTGGATGGTTTGGATATAAAAAAAATAGCTTTAAATGATTTGCGGTGTGCGATCGCTTACGTACCTCAAGACAGCTTTTTATTCAGCACTACCATTCTAAATAATATCCGCTACGGCGACCCAATTAGTAAACAAGAAAACGTGGTAAAAGTCGCTCGTATAGCTCAAATGGAAGCAGAAATTAACAATTTTCCCCAGCAATATGAAACAATTGTTGGTGAAAGAGGAATCACTCTTTCAGGTGGACAGCGACAACGTACAGCTTTAGCTAGAGCAATGTTAATTGATGCTCCAGTTTTAATTTTAGATGATGCCCTTTCCAGCATTGATAATCAAACAGCTACCCAAATTCTCAGAAATCTCTCTAGTGGTACACAACAGAAAACCGTGATTTTCATCACCCATCAACTTTCTGCTGCTGCTACTGCTGATAGGATTATGGTTATGGAAAAGGGTGAAATTGTCCAAATTGGTAAACATACAGAACTTGTTGAACAGCCAGGATTATATAAAAGATTGTGGAGTCAGCATCAAGTAGAAGAATTGCTTAAATAGGGTTTGGGTGATGGGTTTAAAATAGTTTAAAATCCCTATTGATAGGCCTTTGTGTGAAATAAAAATAAAAAAAGACGAACTTAAAAGTCCGTCCTAAAATTGCTGGGAAAACCAAAAACTTAAACCTTGGTTTCCTCCTTTACCAACTTATCCCAACCTAAATCCTTCAGATTATTATTCCTTCTTAAAGGACGAGTTATCAACTCCAAAAGATCACGCACATTACCAAAACCGTGAATTTGTGCAAAGGTAAACTCCACAGACCACTTAGTATTAATACCCCGTGCTTCTAATGGGTTAGCATGAGCCATACCAGTAATTACCAAATCTGGTTTTAACTCATAAATACGTTGGACTTGATTATAACTATCCGGCTTTTCCACAATCGTTGGTAAACGAACACCCATTTCCTGACAAGTCTTTTCTAACAAAGCTAATTCAGCAGCTTGATAGCGTTTATCCATGTAAGGAATACCGATTTCTTGAACAGTCATTCCACAGCGAAATAAGAACCGTGCTAGGGAGATTTCTAATAGGTTATCACCCATGAAAAATACAGATTTACCGCTAATTAATTTTACGTATTCTTCTAAATTTTCCCAAATTTGTGCTTCTCTTTCATCTAAACCTGTGGGTGTAATTCCAAATACAGAACAGATTTTTTCTACCCATGCGCGTGTTCCATCTGGACCAATAGGAAATGGTGCGCCAATTAATTTACATTTACGCCGACGCATTAAAGTTGTAGCGGTGCGGCTGAGGAAAGGATTCACACCAGCAACATAACACCCTTCTTCTAAAACAGGCAATTCTGTGAACCGTTTTGCAGGTAGCCAACCAGAAACTTTAATACCTTGTTTTTTCAGTTCTAAAGTTAACTGGGTGACTACAGGGTCAGGAAGAGAACCGAAGAGAATCAATGGTGGATGTTCTATATATTGTGATTCTTCTTGGGCAATATCTTCTTTTTTCTTACCGAAGTTAAGCAGCTTTTGAATGGTGTTGCGATCACTCTTATCCGTTTCCGATACTGGAGCCTTTTCGGGACAACGATTAGCCATAGCAGCTAATACAGTGTCCTCTCCTTGGGTAAATGCGTAATCGAGGCCGTTAGCACGGGCAACAACAATGGGAATACCAATTTCTGCTTCTAACTTGGGTGCTAAACCTTCCAAGTCAGTTTTAATAATTTCCGTTGTACAAGTACCAATCCAAACAATAACACTAGGATTGCGATCACGTTTAATTTGCTCACACAATCTTTTCAATTCTTCATAATCATTCAACTGTGCGGAAATATCCCCCTCTTCCAACTCAGCCATAGCATAGCGGGGTTCAGCAAAAATCATTACCCCCATTGCATTTTGCAAAAAGTAACCGCACGTTTTTGTGCCTATTACTAAAAAGAAACTATCTTCAATTTTTTGATATAACCAAGCGACACAACTAATGGGGCAAAAAGTATGGTAATTACCAGTTTCACATTCAAAATTTAAGGCTGATGGTTCTTTAGCAACAGTCATTTTTATTTTCTCCCATTCAGATTTATTCAATTAACAGTGTTCAATGATTAGTTATCATTTGCTAATCTTTTTATTGTGTAGTGATAACTGTTTACTGTTCACTGATTCAATTATTGGGGAATAGACGTGCCATTTCTGATTCATCAAAAACCTCTGATGGCAGTTCTTCCCCCAAAAGGCCATTATTGTCGTCACCTTCTTGCAGAGATGTTTCATCACCCCAAACATCAGACAATACATCTCGAAACTCACTTTTATCAGGTTGACTGACATCATCAAATCCATTGGCATCAGATAGACTTAAATCACCTAATCCCGACTCCTCAATCTCTACTGTTAAATAAATAGACTCAAAAGATATCCCACTACAATTATCTTCTGTTTCCAAAGATAATTTTTCCGACTCCTCTGAGAGACTATAGTCAGATAAAGAAATCTCATTTGAGCCATTTTCATTTCCCTGAGAATCATTGCCAGCCGAGTTATTTCCAGTGAAATCAATTCCGATTGTGAAGTCTTGATCAATGACTTCTTCCTCAGCAACAGTGAAATCAGAAATTGTTGATGGTTCCTCATCAGACACATCTTCAGGAATATCTTCCGTAACCACTTGGGAAAAACCTGAGTATTTCTCTGGTTCTTTAGTAGGACTAAATCTATTGCCAAGTAATATATCTGGATCAAAATGTAACCCCAGCACTTCTATTAGAGTATCAGCGTCGGGATTTAATTTTGCAAAAGGAAACATCAATTGGGCTAGTTTCGGTTCTAGCGCATTTACAACTCCCAGGATGAGGTAAGAAGAGGGTCGCTTCCCCCCATCGGGGGTATAAACGGATTCTATTGCCATTTGCAGGGTAATCCAGTTGCGGTTCACTTGGAAGAACTGCAACCACTTTTGTTTGATTGAATAGGTAAAACTATCAAAGAAAGCCATAATGTCCCCCATCCTGAAGAGGTAAATTGTTTTATACAATCATCAAGTCTAATTCCTCTTTTACAATAGTGAGTTGTGGTTTACTCAGATTTAAATAAAAATCTGACAACAGAGAAAAAAGTTCACGATCAGGGGCATCGTTAGGAACGACACCTTCAGGGCGAGATAAGATTTGGTCAGCGATGCTAAGGTAATAGTCGCAAACGTAGTTCAGGGAAGGATCTGACTCAGCCATCTCAAACAGAGTTTTGCCTTTAACACGGGAAACACGAATATCTTCAATTAAAGGTAATACTTCCAAAATAGGCATTGGTACGGCTTCTATATATTTCTCAATCAAATCGCATTTAGAAGTACGATTACCGATTAACCCAGCTAGTCGTAATGGGTGGGTTCTGGCTTTCTCACGGACAGAAGCTGCAATACGGTTAGCAGCAAATAAAGCATCAAAGCCATTATCTGTGACAATCAGGCAGTAATCAGCATAGTTGAGAGGTGCGGCAAAACCACCACATACAACGTCACCTAGAACATCAAATAAAATTACATCGTACTCATCAAAGGCGTTAAGTTCTTTTAAGAGTTTAACTGTTTCACCCACTACATAACCACCACATCCTGCACCTGCTGGCGGACCACCTGCTTCAACGCAATCAACACCTCCATAGCCTTTGTAAATGACATCTTCTGGCCAAACATCTTCGTAGTGATAATCCTTTTCTTGCAGGGTGTCGATAATGGTGGGAATTAGAAACCCAGTGAGTGTAAAGGTGCTGTCATGTTTCGGGTCACAGCCAATTTGTAGGACTTTTTTACCGCGTTTGGCTAATGCGACTGAGATATTACAGCTAGTAGTAGATTTTCCGATTCCGCCTTTTCCGTAAACTGCTAGTTTCACTTTTGTTTGCCTCTTATACTTTCGGATCAAACTCCCGGCTCAAACATTCGCCTTTCAAATAGCCTTAGTCAGCGATGTTTTAGGTATGTAAGTGCAATTATTATCCAAACCTTCTAGAAAATAAAGAGGGCAGAAATATGTAAATTGATTTTAAATGGTTTAATTAGAATATAAATAGATTTTTTATATAAAAAAAACTGCCTGAATAAGTAAAATAGCTTAATAATCTGATTATATTTATTTTATAAACTTTTTAAATAAAAAAGGTTACAAAAAACAAAAAATCAAAATATAGTTTTTATAATCGTCCGCATGGAATTATCTAATGATTACTAAGACTTGTTAGAAAGCAATTACACCGCTACTGATTGGAATCAAAATCATTGTAAGTGCATACAACGTGAATATTATTCACACTTTAGAGAGGAGATCAATTTACAGTTTTTGGCACTTTGGGAAATAAGGAGTAATTTGAGTTGATGAAGAATACCTTAGCGCCAGCTATCATATTTGTTAATTATTATTAAATAATCAAATATCTCACTAAAAGTTAATTGAAACATGAAAGTGATAACTTTCGTGTATAATTATAATTTTTCTGCAAGAGCCTTGATTTCCTGCAATGATTGCCAGCCGGCGTGCCATTGAGAGTTATCTTGTAATAATTTGGCATTTATCCAAAAGCGCACATTAGGATCACAAGCAGCTACCATTTCCACATATACCCATCTACCCTGACTTTTTCGGTTAGCTACTTCAAAATGTTGCCAACCATAAATTTTTTGTTGTGCTGTCCACTTGGAACCGAGTAAATAAGGAAACTTTTGTCTTTTAGGCATTGGTCGTTATATTTTGGATTGGTGATACCGTTAAATCTACTATTAAGATTAATCTTTAAAATTACGAATTACCATATTTTTGCTGTTGGAGAGGGATAATAATTACAAATTTTTTCCCTGACCAATCTGTGAGATGCATTCTAAACTACCATGATGTTTTTCTGAGATGAGTTGATAACTAGTTGACAATCCTAAACCAGTGCCTTTACAACTGCTTTAGTCTTGAAAAAGAGTTCAAATAAATGCTTTTTTGTCTTCGGGAATGCCTGAACCATTATCAGTAAAAGCAATGCGAACTTGATTACCAGTAGTTATGCTAAGTAGGTAGACACAAATCAACATAACTATCTAACAAAATGTCAATTACTTGAAACTCTTGGGATTGGTTGATTCCGCTTTACCACATTTGCCATCACATAGTTATAAATTTTTCTGCCCACCTACTTGGTGTAAATAACAACCTGTGGTTCTTCATATTGTTTATTGTTGTTTAAAGCAAAATCACTAGCATCAATAGCATTCATTAAATGTTCATAAATACTTGATTAAGTTGACCAGAGGAACACTCAATCAAAAGTAACTCAGCGTATTTTTTAATGAATTCAATAGCAGGGTGTTTCTTAGTCACTTTGAAGCGACCTTGCAAAATAAGCAACGTACTTTCAATTTCATCGAGCAGATTCATTTTTTTAAATCCGGCCTCATATAAGCAGGGATAATTACGTAGGGATAAAATAATCTCTTTGATTCTTCGGCTACCAATTTTTATTGACTTAAGTAATTTGTGCAAGTCAGTAATTCAGATAATTTAAATCAATTTCCTCTGTTGCTTCGTCAATTTTTATTACTGGCTGCGGATAGTAATGTTGATAAAGCTTGATTAATCTAATCAAATCTCGAATATATTCATCCGCAGGCTAAATATTCCGATAAATAAAACTAACTTGGTTATTAATTTCGTCTGCTACGTCTGCTACTACTCCCTTTCCAGTCAACCCAAACCCTCCCTAGTAAATATCAATAATAGACTGACAGCAGGAAGGATAAAAAACAAATGCAGAATAATTAAGGCGCGAGTACTGCTACATGCCAACATGAAGGGTAATAGTGTCAAAATAACCCCAATATCGTCTACACTCATATGTTGTACCTCTCCGTACAAACCCAGGCAACTTAAAAATATGGATGATAAGGCCACCTTGTTTTTGTTGGTTTTTACGTGTAGACCAAGGGTCTTGGTAAAATACTGTGTAATTTAATTCCAGCAATCTTTCTTGGTGCAATATGTGAGTACAGGGAGGTTTTCCAAAAACGGGCGGTAATACTACTGGATAAAGACGTGAAGACCGATCCATCCGTTATCTTACATTTTTTTAAAATGGCTCTAGCAGATTATCAAAAAGCCTATGCAACCTACTAATCCTAACCAATTTACAGAAAAAGCCTGGGACGCGATCGCGCATACTCCCGATATTGCTAAACAGTACCAGCAACAGCAGCTAGAAAGCGAACATCTCATGAAAGCACTGCTGGAACAAGATGGACTAGTTAACGCAATTTTTACTAAAGCAGGTGCAAATCTCCAAAAGGTTAGAGATTACACAGATCAATTTATCTTACGTCAACCAAAAGTATCAGGAAGTAGTAGTTCTGTTTATTTAGGACGCAGTTTAGATACATTATTAGATCGGGCAGATAAATATCGCCAGGAATTTAAAGATGAATATATTTCCGTTGAACATATCATACTAGGATATGCTAAACATGACCGATTTGGTAAAAGTCTACTCCAAGAATTTGGTTTAGACGAAGGCAAATTAAAAAATATTATTAAAGAAATTCGTGGGAATCAAAAAGTGACAGACCAAAGTCCAGAAGGAAAATATCAATCTCTAGAAAAATACGGACGTGATTTAACAGAAGCAGCACGTCTAGGTCAGTTAGATCCCGTCATTGGTCGGGATGATGAAATTAGGAGAACAATTCAAATTCTCTCCCGTCGTACCAAGAATAATCCTGTATTAATTGGTGAACCTGGAGTTGGTAAAACTGCAATTGCAGAAGGTCTGGCAAAACGGATAGTTGCTGGCGATGTTCCCCAATCCCTTAAAGATAGAAAACTCATCTCTTTAGATATGGGGGCATTAATTGCCGGTGCAAAATTCCGGGGTGAATTTGAAGAACGCTTGAAAGCAGTATTAAAAGAAGTTACTGAATCTGGCGGGAATATTGTATTATTTATTGATGAAATTCATACCGTTGTTGGTGCAGGTGCAACTCAAGGCGCGATGGATGCCGGTAATTTACTCAAACCCATGTTAGCAAGAGGTGAATTACGTTGTATTGGAGCGACAACTTTAGATGAATACCGCAAATATATTGAAAAAGATGCAGCTTTAGAAAGACGCTTCCAGCAAGTTTATGTAGATCAGCCGGATGTTCAAGATACGATTTCCATTTTGCGTGGGTTGAAAGAACGTTATGAAGTGCATCACGGGGTAAAAATCTCTGATAGTTCTTTAGTTGCAGCTGCAACATTATCCAGTCGTTATATTAGCGATCGCTTCCTTCCTGATAAAGCCATTGACTTAGTAGACGAAGCCGCAGCTAAATTGAAAATGGAGATTACCTCTAAACCAGAAGAACTAGATGAAATTGATCGCAAAATCATCCAGTTAGAAATGGAGAAACTTTCCTTACAAAAAGAAAGTGATATAGCTTCACGTGAACGTTTAGAAAGACTAGAGAAAGAACTCGCTGACTTTAAAGAAGAACAAAGTATTCTCAGAATTCAATGGCAATCTGAAAAAGATATTATCACTAAGATTCAATCTATCAAGGAAGAAATTGATCGGGTGAATCTAGAAATTCAGCAAGCAGAAAGGAATTATGATCTCAACCGCGCTGCTGAATTGAAATATGGTAAGTTAACAGATTTACATCGGCAATTAGAAGCTGTAGAAAGCGAACTTACCAATGCTCAAGGAACAGGTAAATCTCTATTACGAGAAGAAGTCACAGAATCTGATATAGCCGAAATCATTTCTAAATGGACAGGTATTCCAATCAGCAAATTAGTAGAATCAGAAAAGGAAAAATTACTGCATTTAGAAGATGAACTGCACCACCGGGTTGTTGGTCAAGCCGAACCCGTAACAGCGGTAGCCGATGCAATTCAACGTTCCCGCGCTGGACTTGCTGATCCAAATCGTCCTATTGCTAGTTTTGTTTTCCTTGGACCAACAGGTGTAGGTAAAACCGAATTAGCCAAAGCTTTAGCTGCATATATGTTTGACACCGAAGAATCTTTGGTGCGAATTGATATGTCAGAATATATGGAGAAACACACTGTTTCTCGATTAATCGGCGCACCTCCAGGCTATGTTGGTTATGAAGAAGGAGGACAATTAACAGAAGCTATTCGTCGTCGTCCTTATGCGGTAATTTTATTTGACGAAATTGAAAAAGCACATCCCGACGTATTTAATATTTTCCTGCAAATTCTTGATGATGGTCGCGTCACCGATTCCCAAGGTCGAACAGTAGATTTTAAAAATACCATTATCATTATGACTAGTAATATTGGTTCTCAATATATTCTTGATTTTGCTGGTGATGATTCTCGGTATGATGAAATGCGTCGTCGTGTGATGGAAGCAATGCGGAATAGTTTCCGTCCTGAGTTCTTAAACCGCATTGATGAAGTTATCATTTTCCACAGTTTGCAGAAATCTGAATTACGCCAAATTGTGCAGTTGCAAGTAGACAGACTCAGACAAAGATTGAGTGATAAAAAAATGTCTCTGCGACTTGCTGGTGCTTCCCTTGACTTCTTAGCAGAAGTAGGTTATGATCCTGTATTTGGTGCGAGACCATTAAAACGAGCAATTCAGCGGGAGTTAGAAACTCAAATTGCTAAAGCTATTTTACGGGGTGAATTTAGCGACGGTGATACAATTTTCGTTGATGTCCAAAATGAACGTCTGGCTTTTAGCCGTTTACCAGTAGAAGTATTTACTGGTTAAATTTGTCAGAGTAACTTAGAGGATGTTTGAAAAGTCCTTAGTAATGTATCAAAAACCTTGATATCCCTCTAAATCCCCCTTGCTAAGGGGTACTTATTCATCCCCTTAATAAAGCGGATGAATAAGTAAAGTACCAAAGGTCATAGCCAGAAACTCTTAAAAGAACCTCTTACAAACCCGGTTATTCTATAACCGGGTTTCTTGAAGTTATATAATTGAGAATTAGGTAGAATAGAATTCTATACATCCCCAAGGTATTAAGGATAGTGGATTAAATAACCTGTAACTCTGGTTAAGGGGTGTAATTCCAT
>ERZ1034419.105-NODE-105-length-16629-cov-38.459877_pt1 | contig 16629 bp, 19 predicted proteins | sample MGYA00520531_ERZ1034419 | MGnify/ENA primary metagenome ERZ1034419 (study PRJEB33736, sample SAMEA104288485) | Azolla nilotica | place: Sudan | collected 1982 | study: EMG produced TPA metagenomics assembly of the PRJEB19522 data set (Is there foul play in the... | reverse complement strand
TTGACAGAGGAACGTTGTCGAATTTTCCAATTCCTACCTACAGCTTGTCAAAAGTGTTATTTATTTTCTTAGTTTTCGAATCTCTGATTCACTATTGCATAGTCTTGTATTTTCATAGGTGATTGAGAAATTCAAATTAAACATTGTTGTCTAACTAGCTTTTTTTATACAATAAGAAAGCTGGAACCTTGACGTGCATAATTTATATTTTCATAGCTACTGGATTTTTAAAAACTATAGTCCTGAATTCCATGTATGTGTAGTTCGTTGTGTTACTTATTGAAGTAGGGAATGTTGGATAGAGATAATTGCATATTAAAATCATTAAAATGAAATAAACAGTAAATATTCAGTACTAGTCAGCAATCAGCAATAAAATCCTTTTGGTGTAAGTTTTTATTACTAAATTTTGTACTTCATTTACCTGCATTAGTTCATAAATACCTGGTAATTAAACAGCAGAATACACACAGTAAGTATTGCGTCCTTGAGCCTTTTCCTGACAAAGTGCTTGGTCTCCTGCGGTAATCATGTCTTCTTGTAAAGCCCAAATGGTAGCAATCATACTAACAATACCAATACTCAATGTTACTTGACCACTAACAGATCATCGTTGATGAGGGATAGCTATTCTGGCTATTTGGACTTGAATTTTTTGAGAGATATGAATTGCTCCCTCTAAATCTGTATTAGGTAGTAGGATAGTAAATTCTTCACCACCATAACGGGCTACCAAATCCGCAGGACGTTTGCAACTTTGTAACATTGCAGCTGCTACTTGACGGAAACATTTATCACCTACTTGATGTCCATAGTAATCATTGTAGGATTTGAAAAAATTTATATCACTAAGTAACAATGCCAAAGGTAATTTTTCCCTTTGCAATCGTAGCGACTCATTAGTCAGCGATTCATCAAAACACCTGTGATTGGCAATTTGTGTTAATCTATCTAGATTAGCTAATCGTAATAACTCCTTATTTGCTCGTTTCAAAGCTTATTCTCTTTGCTTACGGCCAATAAATCCACTCAATTCCAAAGCAACTGGATTTACCAACTCCACAAGTTCTGGATTATGAGGTAAAGGCGATCGCTTAAAAAAGCACATCACCGCAAGTACATTTCCTTCTATATTAATTGGTACTGTAAATGCAGTTTTCAAACCAGCATCCTGCACCAATTCAAACCGTGGATAAGCATCTTACTGCACTAGAGAAGCATCCTGAATCCATTCCGGTTGCTGAGTCTTCCAAAGTCGTCCTATTAGTTGAACTCCATCTGCAAAACTGTACTGTTAACTGGCTCGAAGAAACCGTCTTAACGCTTGATCAAAACAATCATAGTAAGCTTGATATAACTTCAATCTTGTACCATCTGAATTAGTCATCCAAGCCTCACCATATTCCCAATCAATCATCGAACATACTTCACTCAATACAACCTCTAGAGCATGATGTAAATTAGGGGCTTGACTAACTAAATTAATCGTTGTTAGTAACAACTTTAGTTTGGACTTAACTTGCTTGCATTCCTCAATTTCCCTCGTTAAATACTGATTTAACTGATTATCTTGATAAACTTCCTCGCGTTGTCTAACAATAGTTAGTTGATGCTGAACTATGATGAATACATCCTCTGCTTGAAAAGCTTTAGTAATATAGTCAACACCTCATTTAACGTTAGTATTTGATCAATAGCCCCTGAGAAAATGTGATTAACTTGATATCAAATTCCTAATGATATCACCATTATTTATTATGTAAGTTACATGATAAATGGCTTATTACATAAGCTAAATTATACACAAACTTTCCACTTCCTTTGGTTGTGAATAATGGTAAAAAATAAAAATACCATGCTTTCTGATGAAAGACATGATCGAAAATATGACTCAACTATTGAGTTAGTCTTAAAAAATTCTATGCTATTTCAGCGCAGCCCTTAATTGTCTCAGCACCCTACCAGCTTCCAAAAAGTTTTCGTTTTTTGATAGCTGTTTGAGAGTTTCTGGACTACTTTCTCGGATAATCTCGTTGTAAGCATTGATGGCAGCATTTAACCGATTAATATCCACATTAGCCGTGTTAATGTTAACATTCTGCACAGGATCTGCTTGGGAAATTACAGAAGTGGCTTTTAGACCTTTAAGACTTGCCACTAAATTGCCTGTTGTTATTTGAGCAGTAGGAAGACCAGAAGTTGCTGCTATTCGTGAGAAACAAAGACCATATAGAGTCTTTACCAGTTGCTGTACAATATGTGAGGAAGCGCCTAAATTCAGAAAATTGGTTCTGATTTGAGTAGCCGCATCATCAGCACCATTTTAACCCAAAATGAGGATGATAATAAGATTAATTTTACCAAATTAGATAGGGTTGTTTCTCTTGAATAATTGCCTCACTCTTCTGAGAAATAACTAGATTTTTTTCTATTTGCGCTTCTTTGCCTAATACAGAAGAATTAGGCAAAGAACATGCTTCAGCCGTTGGGCTATAACTCAATTCATTACTTTGATGCTCAGTAACAAATTTTTCATTAGCAGATGCGGTTTGTTGAAAAGTAGCTGTAGCCATAAAAAGAAAACTTAGGAGGGTTGCTCCTCTAAACCGCACCCAATTAGGACTTAGAGTAGTTAAAAATTTTATATTTGTCAAAATCTGCTCTCCTCACAAATCATGATTCTCTATAGTGAAGATTACAAAATTTATACCTAGATTTCAGGGGTAAACACCAAAAATCATCCCTTGGATAGATTTATCGCATTTCGTAACTAAATAAATGTAAGTTAAGGGTTGATCACCTATATATAGCCCTGCGATTTGTATTTATGTATCCCTTATAGAAGACAAAGCCATATTCTTCTATTGAGCCAGGGTATAGGCAACAAGAAAGAAAACACATCTGATGGAGATGTGTACGCAATTTCGTAAGCGCAAAGCGCAGGCTACACCAACAAAAATCAGATAGAAGTCCTATATTTTTGGGAGATGTATAATATACTTCAGCAAGTAATAGTATTAGTTCTAACTAAGTAAACGGAATAAGTACTATTGTAAGTACTATTGTATGTATAGTTTTGTAAAAACTGTGCCATAAGCAATTTTTGAGTTATTTGTTAATATAACATTTCCTTGCATAAGTAGATTTTTTAACGCCGACTTAGTTAAGTGTTATTCAGAATGTCAAACATAACTATGATCAATAGATTTTTTCTACAAAAAAATTCGATTCTCATTCACCAAAAATTAACACCTTACTTATTTTTATTACCTGCTTTAATCATTCTAGGCCTAACAGTTTTTTGGCCTGCAATACAAGCATTTTACCTCAGCTTTACCAGCTATCAAGAAATTGGAGAACCTACTAAATTAATAGGATTTGATAACTTTTTCCGGTTGTGGAAAGATGCTGTTTTTTGGAAAACCTTAGAAAACACTATTCTATATCTTATAGGAGTTGTACCAATTTTAGTAGTTGCTCCTTTAATTTTGGCAATTTTGGTAAATCAAAAACTGCGGGGTATGAATTGGTTCAGAACTGCATATTACACTCCTGTAGTGATTTCAATGATAGTGGCAGGAATAGCTTGGAAATGGTTGTATGCAGAGAACGGTTTACTAAATCAATTTTTAAAAAATCTAGGAATATTTCCTGAAGGAATTCCTTGGTTAAGCAGTCCTGAAAAAATCTTAGGAATTGTCCCCATTCCACTTGCCAGCATCATGGCTGTAACTATTTGGAAGGGTTTAGGATATTACATGCTAATTTATTTAGCAGGGTTGCAATCTATTCCTCCTGATGTTTATGAAGCCGCAGTAATTGATGGCTCAGATGGTATTCGTAAACATTTAGATATTACCATACCTTTAATGCAGCCTTATTTAGCTTTAGTAGCTGTAATCTCTGCTATTTCTGCTACTAAAGTTTTTGAAGAAGTTTATATTATGACTGGAGGCGGTCCACTCAATAGTTCTAAAACAATCGTTTACTATTTGTATGAGCAAGCATTTATTAATTTAGAATTTAGCTATGGTTGTACAATTGGTTTGGTGCTATTTTTAATAATCTTAGGATTATCAGTTTTGCGATTAGTTATAAATCAGCAAAGGGATAATAATCTGAGTTAGGAAGTGATGAAATACCTTTAATTAAAGGACAGGTTAATTACTTTGCAGTATTAACAGATTCAGATAAATCTAAATTACTGGCAATTTTGCTAGCTTTAAACCATGAGTGGTAGGCGAATCCCCAATCCCCCAGTTTTCCCCGCCCTGTACATGAGCTTCTTTGGTAAGCATAAATTTGTGATAAGGGTACAAAAACTTGGTTACAGAACTTAACGCCAAAGAATATCGACTTTAGGGTCGGGAGCGTCAAGAAAACTTACTATTAACTCTTATGAGTATAATTTTCCATATACCTTTAGAAAGATATTTGATGTTTTTAACTGATAAAGAGCTAAAAAAAAGCTGTTGTTATTAGAAAACTCAATATATCAAGACTTTAATCGTTGTAACTCCCATTCTTTAGGTATAACATGAGAATATGTTTATCACAAGCTTTTACTAGCGCCTTTAGCGCCAGTTTTTTTATGGACATTCAATTAATCAACATCGGTTTTGGCAACATTGTATCCGCCAATCGAGTAGTTGCCATTGTCAGTCCAGAATCTGCCCCAATTAAGCGCATCATTACTGATGCTAGGGACAGAGGCCAACTGATTGATGCAACTTATGGTCGTCGGACTAGGGCTGTAATTATAACTGATTCAAGTCATGTAGTTTTATCAGCGATTCAGCCGGAAACGGTAGCAAATCGGTTTGTTATTTCCCGCGATCATCAGACGGCAGATAATTAATTAGATGTGGGTCTATAAACCCTCCTATTTGTTATGTATCGGCCGTAGGATCTAAAATAGACAGTATTCTGTCACTAGTGCTAAAAATTTCTAATTTCTGAGTGCTTGGTTGGGCTGCCAACTAATACAAGACTGATGAAGCGTGTATACTGATTAATTCACAAGTTGAACGGATAATGCAAGTTTTACCCATACCCAGTGGTGCTACTACCAAAGAAAGCCCGTCTCTGGGCAAGCTGATTGTTTTGACTGGCCCTAGTGGAGTCGGCAAAGGAACTTTGATGCAAAAGCTCCTTCAACGTCATGCAGAACTGTATTATTCAGTATCTGTAACGACTCGTTCTCCCCGGACAGGAGAAGTAAACGGCAAAAACTATTACTTTATCAGCCGCAGCAAGTTTGAGCAATTAGTTGCTCAAGGGGAATTCTTGGAATGGGCGGAATTTGCTGGTAACTATTACGGTACACCCCGTGCAGTAGTGCTTGACCACATTCAGTCTGGTAAGTTGGTGGTGCTAGAAATTGAACTGGAAGGGGCAAGACAAATTCGTGCTTCCTTTCCTAGTGCCCTCAGTATTTTTATACTACCGCCGTCATGTTCGGAATTGGAGAAACGGATACGTGGACGGGGGCAAGATTCTGATGAAGCGATTGCCTGCCGTCTGCACCGGGCCCAAGAGGAAATACAAGCCGCAGATGAATTTGATATTCAAATCGTGAATGACGATTTTGACGCTGCTTTAAATGAAATTGAAACAGTCCTATTTGGATAATTAGCAGTTGAATTTGGTAATAGGTAATGGGTAATTGTCAGTTGCTGCAATTACCCATTACCTAATTACCCATTACCACACATGAAATTAACCGATTAAACCTTGGATTATGCCCAAATTGACAGTCAAAAAGTAAGCAACTACAGCACCACCAATACCACCGATTAAGAAAGCACTAGCGAAGTTATTCCAGCTTTCTTTGGAGTTAAAAGCGTCTACTGGAGGATTGGGTACAGTCACACTGGGAAGAGCTTTAGCTGGATTGCTATTGGAATACAGGGATAGGCAAGCTGTAAGAATTACAACCAAGCCAATGCTACCCAGCAAACCAGCTAAGTTAGCATTGGGAGCATCGCGCAGGGGACCTAATTTAGAAAAAGGTCCAAACAGTAAGTAACCGTGAGCCATACCTACTTCTAACCCACGTCTCAAAGGAGTTAGACCAGGGCGATAAGCAGGCAAGTTGCCAATAAACCATTTAACCAAGGGAGAAGAATTCACTGGGGTTTCTAGATTCCCATCTTGTGGATCACGTCCAGCAGGTCTTACTGTCTCCCTATTTCTAGGATCACTGGGGAGATTCTTGGATCTATCTACTGCTTGAGCCATATTTTATCTTGCCTCTAAATTCAAAATGTTGGCATTTATTTTAGTTATCAGTAAACAGTTATCAGTTATGGGATTGTTTACTGTTCACTGTTTACTGATGTAAATCCCGTTTTTACCCTATGGTAGAGGGTGGAAAAGTAAGTCAGGGAAAAAGCGGTTAAATTCGATCAAAATGCCTGCTGTTATTGTCAGCCAGATACTAGCTGCCACAGGTGCTGTGGAAATAAACTTGATCAAATAGGATGATTGATCGCTTTTGTCAGCCATGAATTTAGTCTCCAAGAACAATTGAATGAGAACAGATAAATTAGCGTGGCGAAATGGGAATTTCTGAATCCTTAGCTGTTAATTCACCAGAGAGAAGTTCTTTGAGTGCTGCTGCTGGCCAAGCAAATCCAGTGCTGAGAATGGGTAGTGCTAGACCCAAATCAATTTGGATTTCTTTTTGCTCAGTATCAGATTCCTTTTTGATCGCTTGTAGATAAGCACGACCAACCCAACCAATCCAACCAGCAATGTAAAGGAAGAGAATGCTAGGGATTAAGAAATCACCGGCGCGGTCAAGACGACCATCAACAATCAAGTGAGGATACCCTTCAGGTCCACAGAGTGCCTGAGAATAACGATCAAACCGCTTTTTACCAGATTCTGGGTCAGCAGTGGTATTGCGGGCATTTTCGGCTAGTGCTTGAAATGCGGGAGAGTCTTTACAAGGTACAAGGTTAGCTCCCAGAGCTTGTGCTTGAGGAGCAAAATTGAACCAAAGACCAATCGCTAAAATCAAAGCAAACAATCGTCGCATGGAGTTGTTTCCTTTTATTACAAAACAAGAAGTTCTTTGTACAAAACGAAGTGGCTTATACAGTGTTTAATTTGGATAACTAGGAAGTCATCATACTCTTGGCGGGGAATCGAGTAAAGTTTAAGTAAATAAAAGTTAAAGCTCCTCAACCAAAAGTAAGGATTGGGGATTGGGGACTGGGGAAGATAGGAAAGTCATTTTCCTAATGACCCATGCCCGATACCCCATACCCCATGCCTAATTACCAATACCTATGACAACCGTTTTAGCTATCGAAACCAGTTGTGATGAAACTGCTGTGGCAATTGTGAACAATCGTCAAGTGTGTAGCAGTATCATAGCCTCGCAAATTCCTGTCCATCAACAATATGGAGGGGTAGTCCCGGAGGTAGCATCACGCCAACACTTAGAAACTCTTAATCAACAGATAGCGCAAGCTATGGATGAAAGCTCTATGGGTTGGGAACAAATTGATGCGATTGCCGCCACTTGTGCGCCAGGACTGGTAGGAGCTTTGTTAGTAGGTTTGACATCTGCCAAAACTCTAGCGATGGTACATAAGAAGCCTTTTTTGGGAGTTCATCACCTGGAAGGACATATTTACGCGACTTACTTGGCGCAGCCTACTTTAGATCCCCCATTTATTAGCTTACTCGTTTCAGGTGGACATACAAGCTTGATTTATGTCAAAGATTGTGGTAAATACGAAACTCTAGGAGAAACCCGTGATGATGCGGCCGGGGAAGCCTATGATAAGGTAGCACGGTTATTAAAGCTTGGTTATCCGGGTGGACCAATTATTGATAAATTAGCACAAACAGGCGATACCCACGCCTTTGCGCTACCAGAAGGAAAAATTTCTCTACCAGGTGGGGGTCATCATCGCTATGATGCTAGTTTTAGCGGATTAAAGACTGCTTTGTTACGGTTAGTGCAGCAATTTGAGAAAGATGGTAGAGAACTGCCAATAGCTGATATTGCGGCCAGTTTTCAGGAAACCATAGCCAAAGCTTTAACCAAAAGAGCTATCGCCTGCGCCCGTGATTATAAACTAGATACGATCACCGTAGGTGGTGGCGTAGCAGCTAACAGTGGACTAAGAAAGCACCTACAAGCAGCAGCTGAGGAGCATAACATCAGAGTCCTGTTCCCCCCCTTAAAATATTGTACAGACAACGCCGCTATGATAGGCTGTGCAGCGGCTGATCATCTAGCCCGTGGACATACATCACCTCTAACCTTGGGCGTTAACTCTCGGCTGTCCCTAAGTCAAGTTATGCAATTGTATTAGAAGGCAGGGGGAGATATGAGGGATATGAGGGATATGAAGGATATGGGGAAGTAATTTTCCTAATGCCCAATAACTAATGACTAATGACTAATGACCGAATGTGATCAGCAAGTGCATCTGGCTGTTCTAACATAGCTAGGTGTCCACAATTAGGAATTTCAATAAAATTATCGCCAACATACTGAAAAAGCTGATGAAAACTAGCTAAATGGCGTACAAACTTAGGTTCCATAACCTTATCATCAGCACCAGCTAAAAAATAAACTGGCTGCTTAATCTGTGAAACCAATTGGGGTAAGCGGTTAACTTCTTCCTCAGTGGTAGAGTCCAAAAGTGTCCCTAGTGCTGCTTCTGGATCAGCAAGTATGAAATCCATTACTCGTTGACGCGCCCAATAACGATTTAAAGGAATTGAAACACTCGCTCTAGTAAAGAGCAAATCAATTAAAGGAAATTGGGACAACCAACGTGGGCGAACTTGTAAAAATTTCTGCCCTGCCGAGCGAAACTGCTCAAAAGCTTCTTTGAGATAAATCCCACCACCAGCATTAATACAAATGATTCCCTTAACACAATCAGGTAATTGAGCAGCAGTTGTGATAGCAATAGTACCCCCCAAAGAATGACCAATTAGCCAAACACTTGAAAGATTCAGATGTTGCAGCAGGATGATTAAATCCTGAGAGTATGCACAGGGAGAATACGGAGATTCAAGGGGATAGGTGACCACATCATGATCTGTAGTAGCAGTTAAGCTGGAAACAGTTTCTGCTCGATTAAAATCCAATTTTGAATCAGACTGGGATTGGCCAAAACCTCGCAAATCATAAGACAAGCACTGCAAATCCGCTGAAAGGCGAGAAATCACGGGTTGCCAGTATACACGGCTATTGAGCCAGCCGTGGATAAAGACTAAAGCATGGGGGCAAGACGTGGGAGCCGTCAACTCGTATGCGTGTGGAACGCCTAAGATTTCTATTGTTGCCATACGTATATCGTACCGCTTGGCAGGAGGTGGTAAAGAGGAAAAGGAGTCGGGAGCAGGGATCAAGGGGGAGCAACGCGATTTTGTGAGATGGGGAGACAGGGGAGGAAGGGACTTAAATAAACACCCAAAATGCTTGTATTTCTGAGCCAGTAAGAGTTGTCAGTAATTTAATGAGAATTAAAACTATTTTCTTTTTTCCCCCTCCTCCCCCTGCTGTTTTGATGATAAACGATCTCATTTTTCCGCGTTGCTCCCCTACTTCTTCCCCCACACCCTTCATTGACCAAGTAACCTCTGTCGCACTCCTTCAGCAATTTTGTGACCCAGATATTCAGGTATCAAGCTTTCATTGGGTCCTAACAAGTAGAGTATGAGTCGTGTACGTCCCCGCCAAACCAACAAATTGGCATTGACCACCAGCAGGTCTTCCTGCCAGATGCCGTACATAAGTTTATAAAATAAACCCGGTTGATTATCAGCTTCAATAACTAAGGCTGGAAGATGAAAAACTGGATCAACGTAGAACTCGGTTTGTACTTGTTCTAAACCAGCATTCAGGTTAAATTCTACTGCTAACATCTCTTCTACCTCAAACCGACTACCCAAGGCTTCACGAATAGCGCGACAAACATTTTCGGCGGTTTTTTCGGTTAGAGCTTTGCTCCCACGAGATACTAGAAGTTTAATAAAAACTAACATTGGTGGTCGAATCTGACCATAAAGACTCAAACCGTGAATAGTTAAACCATAAGCTGCCAGTACACCAAAGATATCGCTGAGGAGAAAAGACTGATTACGGTATGCAAAATGCAATGCGCTTTTAGTCCCCTCGGATTTCATTTCTATAACAGCCCGCCTAGTTTTATATAAGCGGTATGCCAGTCGTAAATTTTGAAGTTGTATCTCGCTGCTAACAAATTGATCATAAAATTGTGGAAACGCTCTGTTAAAGCGTTTTAGGAGTTCCAATGTCGAAGATTTTAAACCAGAAGTCATTGTTGGAGGTAAGACTTGCTTGCTTTGTTAAAACTAAAGCTAAAAACTGTGTTATTTACTATTTTGCTCTTAACTATGGCAACAGTTAGCAGTAAAACTAGCTTTATATTTGCTTTTGTAACTAAATTTTGTAATTCATTTACGTGGAGACCTCTGTATTTTCCATTTTGGCATCTTTCTCATAGGGTTTGCCCAATAGTGAGAATAGTAGTATAAGTATGATATCATACTAGCTACCCATAGTAATCATACATAATTTGTTGTTGCCTATTTAGGTGATTTCCAGAATAAAAATTACCACACAATATCATTGCTATCGTCGGGGTGAAAGGCTGTTCGCCCTCTTAAATCGGTCAAATCATTTTGAGAAATCACCTCAAGACGTAGGATTATGATAAGATCACAAATTTCTGGCTATCTATATTGCTGGAGTATGTGTTTTTGAGCCTTTATCACCCGAAAGGTCTGCAAAATTCTCTGTTTGGACAAATTACAATACCTGATACTAATGTAGTATCAAGATACTAGTGGATAAACAAAGCAACCACTTTAAAAAACTCAGGAGTCAAGAGGCAGCGCATCTGAAAAAAAATCTCCCGTGCTTCAGCTGGGGGAGTAAAACTAAATGTTAAAGTTAAAAATGATTGGTGTGAGACATTCAGTAGCTGGCTGTTATTATGGCTAATCCTCAAAACGCAAAACCAAAAATCTTGAGTTAAGTGTTTAGGGATAGAGTAAAGATGGTCATTTTATGGATGAATCAACACTCTCAAAGAGTAGCAATCAGTTCAGTCATGTTACCCGCACCACGTTGGCATGGGTTTTTGGAAAACTTGGTTTACTAGTTCTGAATCTGTAGCGACAAATAAAACAACCGCATTTGGTGAGCATACGGCGGGCGATAGAGGCAAATCTGGCGCTAGTAGCGATAACATCGTTTTTAGCACTGAGCGAGATATCGACCTGTATGAGCTAGAAGAACTCTGTGATGCGGTTGGTTGGTCGCGTCGTCCTCTGAGAAAAGTAAAAAAAGCCATTGAGCATAGTTTTCTCGTCGCGTCTATGTGGCAAGTGCGAGGAAATCAAAGAAGGTTGATTGGTTTTGCCCGTGCTACCTCAGATCATGCTTTTAATGCCACTATCTGGGATGTGGTAGTTCACCCAGACTTCCAGGGTCAAGGGATGGGTAAGGCATTGATGAAATATGTCCTCAAAAAACTCAGAAGTGAGGAGATTAGTAATGTTACTCTTTTTGCTGATCCCCAAGTTGTAGATTTTTACCGGACTATGGGTTTTATGCCTGACCCAGAAGGTATTAAAGGGATGTTTTGGTATCCTCAGTAATCCTTAATTTGCGAACAAAACAGGTTGCCACCATAAATTCGCTATCATGCTGAAGATATGCTATTATTGTTTGGTTTGGCGATGAGCAGTTATCTAGCAGGATCAACTTTGTCAGGCTAAGTCAACAAAAAACTCTTACTGAGGAAGTAATTTAATTTTTCCCAGGTAAGGGGTTGGCAATATGCTTTAAGAATGATATAGTTAGAAAGATGCTTAAGCAAAACATGATTTTAGTTATGTCCTGCTAAACTATCAAAAGCAAAACAGTATTTCCGGGATGTAGCGCAGCTTGGTAGCGCGCCTGCTTTGGGAGCAGGATGCCGCAGGTTCAAATCCTGTCATCCCGATTGTTAATAAAAATAAGTCTTTTAATTTTAGCTAGGCCAGAAGTGTGCGATTTTTGTCTATACTTGCTATAGAAAAAATGTCAATCTCGGCTGATTTTTGAGAGTGTGATCGCACCTGGAATGATTGATTTAGTGATAGCGTCACCCATAATTGTGAAAAAGAATAAAATAGCATAGCATTGTTCTTAATCATTAGGAGTCCCGGACATCACTCTTGGCTTGAGAAGAAATATAATAGGCTGATACAGCATTTAGTAATCAATAGAAAGCTGAGATTAAAAACAATTAGATAAGTCTATAAGTTATTTATGCATTAAATAGCTTGGTATAACTAAAACTAGTTGCTGCTGTATGAAAAGCCATAAAACGCCATAAAATGCCATCATTTTCTCAGATGTCTAAGTTAATTCAATTATTGATATTGAGGTGAGGAGTAGTTATGAAATCATTGGTTCGCTGGGGCGCAACGTTAGGTTTAATAGGTAGTACGCTGCTAGGAAGTGTTACGTTTCTCAATAGTCCTGTATTGGCGTTATCAGAACAACAAATAAAAGATAAATTGGACTCAGTACCCGTTTATTTGATTACTAATGATAAAGGTCTGCCATTGAGTCGTACCTTGCCTGCACAAAATGGGAAACAAAGTGGCTCAGTAACAGGTGTATATATGAGTCGGCAGGAAGCTTTGGCTTTTATCAAAGAATTGCAGAAAGCTAAAACTAAAGACCCAAAACTGGAAGACATGGCAAAAAAACTGCAAGTAACTGCGGTGCCTCTAGGTGTAATTTATCAACAATTGCAACAAACCAAGGATCAATCTAATCGACTTGTCTTCGCTTTTAAACCTGTAGATCAAGAATTAAAAGGGGCTTTAGAATTGCTACGTACCAGTGGTCAAAAAGTAGATCGATTTAAGAGTGTACCGATCTTTGCGGTGAGATTTGCACCAGATAAAGGATATGTCCCCATTCAACTGGGTCAAAAGAAACAGCAAATGATTCCTTTATTCTTGAGTAAGCAAGATGCACAAGGTTTATTAACCCAAGTGAAGCCTCAATTTCCCAAGGCGGATATTCAAGTTATTGATGTGGATGGGGTGATTAAAACTTTAAAAGATAAAGACGAGCCTTGGTTAAACCAGGTGGTTTTGGTTCCATCCCGAGAGTCAAGAGAATATATTAGGACTCTGCCTAAAAATAATAATGCGCCTAAGCCTAAAGCTTTGCCTTCTCATTAGGGTTAAGCATGATAAATCAACAGCCGCTTACTGGTTTGGAACTTTGGCAGTGGCGAAATGAAGCTATTCAGAGTGCGATCACTCATGATATATCTCCTGTAGAAGTAGATTGGCTTTTACAGGAAATAGCTGGATTAGACCGCCTGAGCCTGCGTTTAGAATCTTTCAAAGCATGGGATCAAGTCCAGACCCAGATTTCTTTGGCAGAGTTAGACCAGTTGTGGCAAAGGCGCTTACATGACCGCTTGCCAGTACAGTATATTGCTGGAGTCACACCTTGGCGAATGTTTAAACTCGCAGTATCAAGTGCAGTTTTAATTCCAAGACCAGAAACGGAGATGTTGATTGATTTGGCTGTGGCCGCTGCTGTAAGTCGCGGTCTACAATCAGGTCATTGGGCTGATTTGGGGACTGGTAGTGGTGCTATCGCACTGGGATTAGCTGAGGTATTGATAAATGCCACTATTCATGCTGTTGATTTCAGCCCAGAAGCCTTAGCGGTTGCTAAAATCAATGCTGAAAATGTGGGTTTTGGGGAACAAGTTAAATTTTATCAAAGTTCGTGGTGGGAACCGCTAGAATCTTTAAAGGGTCAGTTTAGCGGAATGGTATCAAATCCGCCATATATCCCCAGTGATACAGTACTGACTTTACAGCCGGAAGTCTTTAAACATGAACCACATCTAGCTTTAGATGGTGGTGCTGATGGTTTAGATTGTATTCGTCATTTAATAGAAGTTTCCCCTGCGTATTTGCGTCCCGGTGGAGTGTGGTTGATTGAAATGATGGCGGGACAAGCAGATATAGTAAGAGAATTATTAGAAAATAAAGGTCATTATTGTAATATTTCCATTCATCGTGATTTAGCAGGAATTGAACGTTTTGCTGTAGCTTATACAACTGTATGAATCAGGATTTAGAGCATTATGAAGATTAAAAGGATTTTATTTTCACTTTCAGATTACTGATTAAGGGATATCACCTTGTTGAAATATTTGTTCAGAAGTAATTACCAATACTGGAAAAAAGGATCTTCTAAACTATCTGTACCGCGTTTTGTTTGAGGAAGTGCATGGGTTTCTGTCAACAATAGATAAGTAGTTTTTTGATATTTATGAATGTTTCTCTAGAAGTTCTGCTAAATGCTGCAAAAGCTGGAAAACTAATCAGCTTCCCCACGGGTACAGTTCCCGCACTGGCTACTATACCGGAACGAGCAGAATTGATTTATGTTGCAAAACAACGCAGTTTAGATAAACCCTTAATTTTAATGGCTGCTAAAGCTGAGGATTTATGGGACTATGTTCAAGGTAGCGATATTGAATATCAAATATGGCAAGAGGTAGTGAATAGATATTGGCCTGGTGCTTTGACTTTGGTTTTACCGGCTAGTAATAAAATATCCCAAGTCATGAATCCTACTGACCCTACAACCATTGGAATTAGAGTACCAAATAATACAGTTGCTCAAACTATTTTGGCACAAACCGGACCGATGGCTACAACTAGTGTCAATTTATCAGGACAACCTGCTTTACAAACTCTTGCAGAAATAGAAATGCAGTTTCCAGAAGTTCTTACTCTAGAATCTACAGAATATCAAGGATTAGGTATACCTTCTACAGTTGCTAAATGGATAGGGAATGATTGGCAAATTTTGCGTCAAGGTGTGATTAAGATAATTCGTGATTAAGTGATATAACCGGGATTTAAACCCTGCTACAACACTGGGTCATTACTCGGTCATTTTAGATGTGGGGGATTTAAATCCCCAGAATTTGTTAAAAATTAGAAATTAAAGATTAAGAATTAAGTATGATGAAAAAATGACAAGATATTATTGAGCATCAACCATCAAACTTTTTATGACGACTTTAAACGATTGGTCATATTTAGCGGCAGGAATAGCAGTGGGGAGTAGTTTAACTTGGTTTTTGAGAAAATCATCACCAAATTCATCTGATTTAGCTCCAGTATCTTCACAGACAGAGAACTTATTACAAGATAACTTATTACAACAGGTAAAAAATACAGAACTGGCTTACCATCAAGCTAGAGAAATGAGCCAATTTAAAGCCGGTTTTTTGGCACGGACTACCCATGAATTGCGATCGCCCCTCAATGGTCTAATTGGATTACATCAGTTAATTTTGAATGATTTGTGTGAAGATCCAGTCGAAGAGAGGGAGTTTGTAGCTCAAGCCTATGAGCGATCACTAAAATTGCTCAAAATGATTGATGAAATTCTCAGCGTGGCCAGAACCGACCAAGGCACAAACAAATTAGAAATTCACTCTATACAGTTAGCCCAAGTTTTACAGGAAGTTCATAAATTAACTTATATACTGGCAGCAAATCGTAATTATTCATTTACTATATCACTTCCAGAAACAGAAATTTACGTTTTAGCAGACTATCGCTGGCTACGTCAAATACTAGTTAATTTAGTAAATACTACCTTTTTGCAAATGGAAGAAGGCGGTATTTATCTCTCTGCTAGTACCGCAGCTACAAATAATTGTGTTTATATCTGGCTTGATGTCCCAAATCATGCTGTAATTTACAGTGAACCTATAGACTTGATTGAATCTGAAAAAAAGATAAATCAAGAAAATATGGAAATATCATCAGGAATGAAGCTATTACTTAATCAAAAATTACTAGAAGCGATGGGAGGAAAATTAGAAATTATTCTTTCTCCCATCACCAAAGAGGTAAAGCAGGATTTGACCAGATTACAAATATCTATGCCCCTAGCGATTCCTGAAGCTGAACATCACCACATGGAAGAGAATCTAGATGAGATTGATTGTATAGCACCATTGTAGTTGTACTATTAGTTTGAAAACCTATCTTTTTGTAAAATTCATGTTGGTAAGTAGTCATCAGGTAAACTCGCTCTACCTGCATTCGTGGATGACTCAAAACGGTTTCTACTAGTTTAATTCCCAGTCCATTACCTTGATACTCTGGATGAATGACTACATCCCAAATTGTGGCGCGATAAATACCATCAGAATTAGCTCTAGCAAAGCCAATTAAACGCTCTCTATCCCAAATAGAAACCACTGGTTCACTATTAGCAATAGCTATGCTTAAATCCTCAACACTACGTCCTTTCGCCCAGAAAGCGGCGATATTAAATAGGTTCTGGAGTTGGTAAAGATCAATTTCTGCATGGCGTTCGCTAAAATGAATTTGAGAATTTTTCATGTATAGACACCCAAGTTTGGTAGTATCTTCGCTTCTGTTATGGCATATTTTGGGGGAAAATACTCCAACTGTACATATGTATGCAACTAAACAATTCAATGTAGTGCTTCTAGCTGTTGTGGCTCGCAAACATAAATGCTCGGGCTTGGAAACAAGACAATTTGTGGCTCA